>Ga0315284_10000992_pt1 | contig 39488 bp, 24 predicted proteins | sample YL17G09_16_MG_FD_203696 | JGI IMG/M metagenome (GOLD analysis project Ga0315284, IMG submission 203696) | Sediment microbial communities from Yellowstone Lake, YNP, Wyoming, USA - YL17G09_16 | ecosystem: Environmental > Aquatic > Freshwater > Lake > Sediment | place: USA: Wyoming | collected...
GGGACATACAAGTTCCCGCCGATCCTGCCCCCGGGAATCTACACCGCTTTAGTCGAGCTCCAGGGGTTCAAATCGATGAAGCGGGGGAACATCAACGTCCGCGTCGCTTCGAACGTCGACGTCGACTTCGAAATGACCCAGACGACGATCAGCGAGGAAGTGTCGGTCGTAGCCGCTTCACCCGTCGTGGACGTCGTCTCGACGGCCATCGCCCAGAACGCGACGACCGAGCTCATCGAGACCCTGCCGTTCGCCAACCGCGACGTGTGGACGTTCGCCGGCCGGATCGCGGCGGGAGCGCGCGGCAACCGGCCCGAGATCCACGGCGAAGGCCCGGCGGCCTTCACCTTCACCATCGACGGCATCCAGGCCACGGCCTCGGACCAGAACTATTCCGAGAACTCGGTCGACATGGAGACCGTCCAGGAAGTCGAGTTCCAGACGGGCGGCGTCGACTCCTCGGCCTACGGCGCCCGGTCGGGCTTCATGAACGTCGTCACGAAGTCGGGCGGCAACGCCTTCAACGGGATGGCCCAGTTCTATTATACGGGCCGCAAACTGCAGCAGGTCCTCCCGGCGGCCGAGCAGTTGGCCGCCCTCGGCATCTCCAATCCGACCTTCGCCGATTACAGCTACGACACGTCGGCCACGCTGGGCGGGCCGATCCTCAACGACAAGCTCTGGTTCTTCGCGAGCTTCAAGTACTACGCGAATAAGGCGTTTATCGCCTACAACCCGGTCACGATCACGGATCCCTACACGCAAAAGGCGATCTATTACGGCCCTTACGACCAGATCAATACGCGGCCGTACTACTTCGGGAAGCTGACCTACCAGATCAATCCGAGCCTCAAGATCTTCGGATCCCTGAGCTACGTCGACGACAAGATCCCGCATTATTATACGGGACCATATATGACGGCGTCGGCCAGCGCGAACAACAACCCCGTCCAGACCATGAACAGCAACGGGCTGACCTGGGTCATCAATCCCGACACGATCCTCGACATCCGGGGCGGGTTCTACATCCAGGACTGGACGGGCGTCGGCACGAAGGAAGCGATCCTCACCGGACCCACCTATACGGATACCTACACCGGGTATAATTGGGGTAAGAGGAACATGGATTCCTATACCTACAAAAAGAACATCAATATCAAGGCCAACGTGATCCGCTACTTGGACGACGTCCTGGGGGCCAACCATGAATTCCAGGCGGGCGTCGAGTACGCCTACATCGACGGCCAGTGGGGCTACTGGTCGCAGAACCCGATGACCTGGCAGTACTACAACGGGAACCCGTACTGGTCCCGAGGGAACTACAACACGCTTAATGCTCCCCACCCCCTCTACGGCGACGGCAGCCTGACGTTCGATACGTTCGGCACCAAGCGGGGAGGCGCCCAGCGAGTCGGCTTCGGCAACCGCTACAGCGGCTTTATCCAGGATTCGATGACCTTCGGCCGGCGGCTGACCGTCACCGTCGGCCTGCGCTACGACTACATGCACACCGAGATCCCGGTCCAGGTCAAGACCGCCGCGGCGGGCGAACTGGCGGCGGCGATCGGCGAAGCCTACATCGTGCCCACGTACGGCTTCAATCCATACAAGCAGCTCACGTACGAAGGCTGGGACAACCCCTATGCCTACAAGGCCCTGGCGCCCACGATCGGCGCAAGCTACGACCTCTTCGGCGATGGGAAGACGGCCCTCAAGCTTCACTACGGCGCGTACTACGATCCCCAGAACACGTCTGCCGTTTCCAGCCTCCAGCCGAGCGGCCCCTACTCGTTCAGCTTCTGGTGGTGGGACACCAACCTCAACGGCTTACCCGACATGCCCGGTACCGACACCTATGCGATGAAATCCGGCCAGAACCCGGCCCTGATGCAAAGCACGTTGTTCAAGCGGCAGCTCGATCCCAACATCAAGTTCCCCTACACGCACGAGTTCATCGCCCAGGTCGAGCACGAGCTGTTCCCCTTCCTGAAGGTCGGGGCCAACTTCATCTACCGCGCCCGGAAGAACTTCCAGGGCAGCTTGAGCTATGACGAAGCGTCGGCCACGTACTGGAACCTCCTGGAACAGCACCCTGAGTGGTGGGTGCCCTTTAAGACCACGGTCCCGGCCTACGGCACCACCTTCCCGGCCCGGGATGTGACGGTCTACTATCGCAGCAACAACTCGCCTGCGGCCTTTACCAAGCAGACGAATGTTCCCCAGCAGAAATTCCATTACACCGGCCTCGAGCTGACCTGGGAAAAGCGGATGCATGCCGGCTGGTCGCTCGGCGGCAGCTTCAGCTACAGCTACCAGTGGGCCAACGGCGGCTTCGGCAACCCGAACAGCCGGATCAACGCGGAAGGCCGCGGCGGCGTTCCCTGGTGGGTCAAGCTGTACGGCACGTTCAAGATCCCTTACGGCTTTGTGGCCTCCTTCATCTACATCCACACCGAGGGCGGCTACTGGGCCCGGAGCGTCGCGGTCTCGGCCCCGTCGGCCTGGATCACGGCCAACAACGTGGCCTCCGGGTCGGTCGGCGCCACGATCGAATCTCCGGATCTGCGGCGGAATGTCGCCTCGGACAACATGGACTTCCGTCTGGAGAAGGAATTCACGATCAAGAGCATCGGGCGCCTCGGCATCTTCATGGACATCTTCAACCTGTTCGGCGCCCAGTACCCGACCGTGATCATGAATCCGGCCGGCACCTGGAGCCCTGTGGCCGAGGGGGCCAATCAGTCGGGCACGTTCACCCCGGCCTCGCTCAAGGTTTCGGGGATCAGCGGAGTCCGGAACATCCGGCTCTCGGCTCGCTTCAGCTTCTAAAAGGCTTCGGGGAGAGGAGGGGATCGGCCCCTCCTCTCCCCGGTTTCAACCCGGGGGATCCGCGCCGCCCCCCAGGGAATGGCAAGGCGCTCTAAGCCCCCTGGATTTCGAATCCTCGGGGTCCGTCTCCGGGAAGGCGGCTTGCTTTTAGGGGAGGAGTGGCTTAATTTAAGAGGAGTGGCTTAATTTAAGATGTTGGCGATGGCGCCTCCGATCGGAGAACTTCAGTGCTGAAAAGAATATCCCTCCCGGCCGCCGCCCTCCTGACCTTCGTTCTCGCCCTGCAAGCGGCGGCGCCCCAGAAGGTCGCGCTGCCCGCGACCTACAAGAAGTGGCTCGAGGAGGAGGTCGTCTACCTCATCACCCCGCTCGAGCGGGACGTCTTCCTGAAGCTCCAATCGGACCGCGAGCGCGACCTGTTCATCGAGGCGTTCTGGAAGCACCGCGATCCCAACCCCGGCGCCAAGGAGAACGCGTTCAAGAAGGAGCACTACAAGCGGATCGCCTACGCCAACAAGTATTACGGCCGATCGGCGCCCCTCCCCGGTTGGAGGACCGACCGCGGCCGGATCTACATCATCCTCGGCGAGCCGGGCGACATCCAGCGGTTCACCGGCTCGCAGGGCGTCTATCCCGCCGAGGTCTGGTTCTACCAGGACAAGAAGAACTTGGGCCTGGAGACCGGATTCAACCTCCTCTTCTACCAGGAGCGCGGAATCGGGGACTACAAGCTCTACAGCCCGGCGACCAACGGGCCCCAGGCGCTCCTGACGGCCTACCTTGGGAACCCTTCGGACTACGTCAGCGCTTATGAACAGCTCCGGGAGATCGTTCCGGCGCTGGCCGAGGTGTCGATGTCGCTCATCCCGGGCGAGGGCAATCCGATGAACGGGCGGCCGACGTTGATCTCGGATATGCTCATCCAGAAGGTGGAGAACCTGCCCCGGACGATGGTCGAGGAGAAGTACGCCCAGAAGTTCCTCGAATTCAAGGACATGGTGGAGGTGGAATATTCGACCAACTACCTCGACAGCGATTCTCTGGTCCATGTCCTGCGCGATCCCGGAGGGCTCTATTTCGTCCATTTCGCCGTCGAGCCCAGACGCCTCTCGATCGCCGAGTCGGGCTCCGGCTACGCCGTGAACCTCAAGGTCAACGGCATGGTTTCCACTCTCGATGGCAAGATGATCTACCAGTTCGACCGGGCGGTCTCCTTCACCCTGACCAAAGCCCAGAAGGCCGAGGCTGACCGAACGGCGTTCGACTATCACGATATGTTCCCCCTCATCCCGGGGACTTACAAGATCTCGGTCCTGATAAAGATCGAGAGCTCCAAGGAGTTCACCTCGCTCGAGGAGCGGGTCGTCATCCCGGCCGCGGCGCCGTCCCTCCATATGACCGCCCCGATCCTGGGCTACAAGGTCGCGAAGGCGGACATTACCCGCAAGCGCCTGAAGCCCTTCCAGGTCGGCGCGACGCAGGTCTACTGCCAGCCCGGCCGGGTCTTCGGCCGGTCCGACACCCTGACCGTGGCGTTCCAGGTTTTCGGCCTGACGCCCGCCCAGAAGGCCGCGGCGGTCGTCCGCTACGCGATGGGCCGGTCCGCGCCCGCGGGTCAGCCCGCCCCGCCGCCGGTGGAGACGACGCGTCCCCTGCGGGAGTACGCGGACGCAGCCGGCATCCTCGAGTCCTTCCCGCTTGCTGATTTCACGCCCGCGCACTACAGCCTCAAGGTGACCGTGACCGCCGACGGCCGGGAGCTGGTCTCAGCGTCCGACGAGTTCGACGTCTCCTACCGGACCGACATCCCGCGGCCGTGGTTCTATTCCCGGCTCATCCCCGACGCGGCGGATCCGACCTCCGATTTGATCGTCGGGACGCAGCTCGTGAATTCCGGCCGGACGGCGGAGGCCCGGCCCTATTTGGAACGGACCTACCAGCGGAAGCCGGATTCGGAGGACGCGGCCCTGGCCCTGGCCCAGGCGTATCTCTCTCTGGGCGAGGCGTCCAGGGTTCCCCCTCTGCTGGCGCCGTTCCTGGCGGCGACCAAGGCGCCGAAATACGAGATCTTCGTCCTCGCCGGCCAGACGTACGGGAAGCTGGGCGAGTACGCCAAGGCGATCGCCGTCCTGGACCAGGCCGTGACCCGGTTCGGAGTCAACGCCGTCCTGCTCAACGAGATCGGCGAGAACCATGCCCGGCTCGGACAGGAGCGGGAGGCGCTGGCCGCCTACGACAAATCCCTCCAGCTCAACCCGAAGCAGCCCGAGATCCAGAAGAAGGCGGCTGCTCTCCGGGAGAAGAAATGAGGCCACGCCTCCGGGCGGCCGCGGCGCTCGTCCTCGCCTGCGGCGCCCTGGCCGGCGCGGCCTGCCGCTGGTACAATCTGGAGCGCAAGCTCGATCCGGCCAACGCCGATTTTATAAGCAAAGTCCGCTACATCATCACCGGTGCGGAGCGCCACGCCTTCCTCCTCAGCCCGGACGCGGAGAAGCCGAAATTCATCGAGGAATTCTGGGCGCGCCGCAACCCCGACCCGTCCTCCGGGGAAAACACATTCAAAACCGAATACCTCAAGCGGATCGAGCAGGCGAGGCGGATGTTCCCGGGCGAAGGCATCCCCGGCTGGATGACCGACCGGGGCCGGATCCTGGTCCTTTTCGGACCGCCTATGGACCGGGACATCCGGTCACTCCCCGACACATCCAACCGCTGCCAGGAGGTCTGGTACTACGGGGACTTCCCGGTCATCTTCATCGACGCGTCCTGCGCCGGGACGTTCCGGCTCGTCACCATGGATTTCAGCTCGCTCCGCGATATCAACCTCATGTACATGCACGATCTGAATTACGCCCTGAACGAAGCTGCGAAGCCCGCGGCCCGGCCTCCGGAGGCCGCTCCGAACGCGCTTGTATTCGACGCGGATCTCGTGATCCGGCTCCGCGCTCCGGACCGGATCGAGGCCCTCGTCGGCGTGGAGATGGCCTACGAACGCATCTGGTTCAAGGCGGACGGGACGACGATGGTCACGACGCTCGAAGCCGCCCTCGAGCTCCGCGACGCGGCGGGGGGGCAGGTCTGGGAGTCCCGGACGCTCCACGAGATCCGGGTCCGGGACACCGAGCTCGGCGGCCTGACGGGGACGAAATACCGCCTGGACATCCCGATCGTGGTTGAGGGCGCGGAGCGCGTCGGCCGCCTGGGCCCCGGCGCCGTCCTCGTCCTCACGTTGACGAACGCCACCGGCAAGGAAAGCCTGAAGAAGTCCCTGGACTTCAAATAAGCGACGGCAGGATTTTCGATAGCGCCATCATCATGCAGGAGAGACTCATGACCTTACGCAAGCGATACACGACGCTTCTCCGGACGGCCGCGCGGCTCGGACTCGCGGCGGCTCTCGTCCTGGCCGCGGCCGCCGCGGCGCAGGACAATCTCGGCCGGGGCCGGATCTCGGGCAGCGTCGTCGACGAAAAGGGGAATCCGGTCGAAGGGGCGAAGGTCGTGGTCCAGAGCCTGACGGCCAAGACCCGGTTCGACGCCGTGAGCGACGCGAAGGGCCGTTTCGCCGTCGGGGGGATGGGCTCGGGAGATTGGAACATCGCCGTGACGCGGGACGGCTATGCCGCCGGATCGCTCGAAGTCACGATCTCCCAGCTCAAGCCGAACGCCCCGGCGGCCATCACCCTCAAGAAGCTCGCCGGCGTGGAGGCCTTCAAAGCGGACAAGGGCTCCTCCGAGATGTTCGACAAGGGCAACCAGCTCTATGCCGAGGGACGATACGACGAGGCGATCGCGATCTTCGAGGAATTCCTGAAGAAGTACCCGGAGATCTATCAGGTCCACCTCAACCTGGGCTCCAACTACCTCAAGAAGGGGGACCTGGACAGGGCCCAATCGGAATTCCAGCTCGTCCTGGACAAGACGCTCCAGGTCCAGGGCTCCTATAAGAAGGATAAGAGCGCCTCGTTCCGGGGATTCTCGGGCCTGGGTGAGACCGCCCTCAAGCGGAACGACTTCGAGACCGCCCAGAAGCACTTCAAGCAGGCCCTCGAAATCTCCCCCCTGGACCAGACCGCGGCCTACAACGTCGGCGAGATCTTCTTCTCGAACCAGAAGATCGACGAGGCGATCCAGTACTTCGAGATGGCGATCAAGATCAAGAAGGACTGGTCGAAGCCCTACAACCGGCTGGGCATGGTCTACCTGAACAAGGGAGATTTCGCCAAGGCGCTGGAGAACTTCCAGGCGTTCATCGCCATGGACCCGGAGAACCCGGAGGTCCCGAACGCCAAAGCCATGATCGCCGCGATCGACAAAATCAAGAAGTGAACGGAGGAATCCCGTGGAGAAAACGCACCTCGGCGCGGCCCTGGCCGCGATCCTGCTCCTGGCGCTCGGCGCGTCCGCCGTCTCCGGCCCCCGGCCTGCCGCCCCCGCGGCCGCAGGCCTTCCCGTTCCCGCGCGGGGCTTCATCAGCTCCGAGCCGGGGAAGACCTGGGAGCAGGGCCTTCTGAGCGGGAACGGGACGATCGGGGCGAGCGTCCTGGGCGAGCCCCTCGAGGAGATCGTCATCTTCAGCCACAAGCACATGTTCGCCCCCGAGCGCCCGCCGCTCCTTCCGCCGGCCACGGCAACGCGGTTGTTCGAGATCCGCCGCCTGATCGACCAGGGCCTGTATGTCCAGGCGGCCCGCCTGTCCGTGGACATGGTCGATCAGAAGGGCTTCCTCTATCCCGACCCGCTCATGCCGGCCTTCGACCTCCGGATCAAGATGAGCGTCGACGGCCCGGTGGCGGACTACATGCGCTCGACGAATTTCCAAACGGGCGAGACGACCGTCCATTGGGCCGACAACCAGGGCGCCTTCGAGCGCCGGCTGTTCGTGTCCCGGGCCGACGGGGTCGCGGTGATGCGCATCACCGGGCCGGGCGCGGGCAAGCTGAAATGCCGGCTGGAGCTCATGCCCCGCGAGCCCGACAACCGGCGGTTCAAGGCCGATGTCAACGCCGTCGAGACCTCGGCCGATGCGACGACGCTGACCTACCGCAACGGGTTTGTCAAGGCCTATCCCGGCAGCATCCAGGGCCTGGAGGGCGTCGCCCGGGTGATCGTCAAGAGCGGCTTCGCGACCCCCCAGGGCTCGGCCCTTGCGATCACGGACGCGGACGAGGTGCTTGTCCTGCTCGACATCACCATGCTCGACGAGGCCAAGGAAACTCGGATCGAGGCGACCAAGGGCGTCTTGGCCAAGCTCGCGCCCGACTACGCCGGCCTCCTGGCCCGGCACGAAAAGATCCATGGCGCGCTCTTCGGCCGCATGCGGCTCGACCTGGGCGGCGGCGCGGACCACGCCCTCACGTCCGAGAAGCTCCTGGACAAGACGACGGACGCCGAGCCCTCGCGGGCGCTCATCGAAAAGGCGTTCGACGCCGGCCGCTACAACATCATCTCCAGCACGAGCGACCTGCCGCCGACCCTCCAGGGCGTCTGGGCGGGGACCTACGATCCGCCCTGGTCGAGCGACTTCACCCACAACGGCAACGTGCCCTCGTCGATCGCCAGCCTGCTGATGGGGAACACGCCCGAGCTCATGCTGGCCTATACCTCGTACATGGAATCGCTGGTCCCTTACCTCGAGGTCAACGCCAGGCTGACGTTCGGCGCCCGGGGGATCGTCCTGCCCTCGCGATCGACGACGAACGGCTACAACAACGCCTTCGGCGTCTCGTTCCCCGGGCAATTCTGGGTCGCCGGGGCCGCCTGGGCTTCCCATTTCTTCTATGACTACTGGCAGTATACCGGCGACCGCGCCTTCCTGTCCGGGCATGCCCTGCCCTTCATGGAGAAGGCGGCCTTGTTCTTCGAGGACTACCTCTATGAGGGCCCGGACGGCAAATATGTCTTCAGCCCGACCCAGTCCCCGGAGAACGCGCCTTCCAACACCAAGAACCAGATGACGTTCAACGCGACCATGGACGTCGCCGCGGCCAAGGAGCTCCTGACGAACGCGATCGCGGCCTCGCGCGAGCTCAAGGTCAACGCGGCCAAGATCCCGGTCTGGGAGAAGATGCTGGCCAAGATGCCGCCCTACTTCATCAACGAGGACGGGGCCGTCAAGGAATGGCTGACCCCCAAGTTGACGGACAATTACAATCATCGCCACTCCTCGCAGCTCTACCCGCTTTATGATGGGATGCCTGAGGAAATCGCCCGGGACCCCAAGCTCCAGGCCGCATTCAAGAAGCTGATCGAGCTCAAGCTCGAGCGCCATTGGACCAACTGGGAGAAACAGGGCGGATTCATGTCGTTCGGGTTGGTGCAGCTCGGGCAGGCGTCCGCCAGCCTGGGCGATGCGGACCTGGCCTACCGGAGCTTCGTGCCCCTTGTCAACCGCTACTGGCTGCACAATTTCGCCTCCATGCACAACGCCAAGAAGCTCTTCAACACGGACATCAGCGGCGGCATGCCCGCGGTGCTCATCAAGATGCTGGCTGCGTCCGATCCCGGCGTGATCCGGCTGTTCCCGGCCCGGCCGGCCGCCTGGCCCAAAGGGACGATCGAGGGCGTGCTGTGCCGCGGCCAGGTCGAGATCAAGCGCTTGGCGTGGGACGGCAAGGCGATCGAGGCGACGTTCCTTTCGGCGAAGGCCCAGGACGTCCGGGTTTTCCTGCCCGGGGAGATCGCGACGGCCGCCGTGGCGAAGGGCGACGTGGGGATCCGGGCCGCGGGAGACGCGAAGAGCCGGCTGCTCTCGCTGCCCGCCGGCCGGGAGGTCACGGTCGCCTTCAGGCTGAAGTAGGGGAGGGCGCCCATGACCATGACGCGAAGATCCCTCCTCCTCGCGGCCCTCGCGGCGCTGCTGGTTCCCGTTGTTGCCCGTGCCCAGGCCACGGACGCCAAAACCCGGATGGCTTCCTGGGACCGGCACCTCGAGCTCAAGAGCGCGTCGCCGTTCAAAGACCTCGCCTGGCGGGCGGTCGGTCCGGCCTTCTGCGGCGGGCGGATCCAGACGATCGCCGTCCATCCCTCCCGCCCCTGGGTTCTCTACGTCGCCGCCGGCTCGGGCGGCGTCTGGAAGTCGGAGAACAACGGCCTGACGTGGACCCCGATCTTCGACGACGAGTCTACGTTCTCCATCGGCGAGATCGCCATCGCCCCCTCCAATCCGGATATCGTCTGGGTCGGGACGGGCGAGATCCTCATGGCCCGCAGCTCCTACGCCGGCACGGGCGTGTTCAAGTCAACGGATGCGGGCAAAACCTGGCGGAACATGGGCCTCCTGGACACGCAGCACATCGGCCGCGTCCTGATCGATCCCAAGGACCCCGAGACCGTCTACGTGGCGGCCATCGGCCACCTCTTCTCGACCAACGCGGAGCGGGGGCTGTTCAAGACCACGGACGGCGGCCGGACCTGGTCGAAGGTCCTCTACGTCTCGGAGCGGGTGGCCGTTATCGACGCCGAGATGGATCCGACCGACAGCCGGATCCTTTACGCCACAGCCTGGGAGCGCGACCGGAAGCCCTGGGGGCATGAGGTCGCCGGACCGGGCAGCGGGCTTTACAAGTCGGTCGACGCCGGCCGGACGTGGACGCGGCTCGGCGGCGGCCTGCCGTCGGGCCCGACCCTGGGCCGGATCGGGATCGAGATCGCGCCCTCGAACCCCAAGGTCCTCTATGCCCTGCTCGACAACGAGGCGCTCCGCGAGCCCGCGCCGGGCACGCGGGAGCGCGGCCCGCAGCCCATCCGGGGCGAGGTCTACCGCTCGTCCGACGCCGGCGCGACCTGGGCCAAGATGAACACCGGTCCACTTGGGACGACGATCGGCTACGACTGGAACCTCCTCCGGATCTCGCCCGTCGACGAAAACGAGATCTACGTCGCCGGAAACCGCTTCCTCACGTCCAAGGACGGCGGGCGGACCTTCAAGCAGGTCGGCGGGACGATCGTCCCGCTCCTCTACAAGGAGAAGCGGGAATTTCCTCTCGACCATCACGCCCTCTGGATCGATCCGGCCGACCCCGACCGGATCATCCTCGGGACCGATCACGGCCTGTATTTTTCGTACGACCGGACCAAGTCCTGGCTCCTCGTGAACAACCTGCCGGTCACCGAGTTCTACGCGATCGCGGTCGACATGGAGACGCCCTACAACATCTACGGCGGCAACCAGGACAACGCCGCCGTGGTGGGCCCGAGCACGAGCCGGATCGATCCCGAGGCCCCTAACCGCTGGTCCCATATCTACCTCGACACCTGGGGCGGGGGCGACGGCTTCGTCACCCTGCCCGATCCTACGGACCGGGCCAAAGTCTACTACTTCAGCGGCCGGACGGTCTTCCTCAAGAACCGCGCCGACGGCACCGAGGCCAACGTCACCCCGCGTCCGCCCGCGGCCGAGACGGGCCTGCGCTATAATTGGATGGTCCCGTTCATCATCTCCCCCCACGATCCCCGGACGCTGTACTACGGCGGCAACAAGCTCTTTAAGTCCGCGGACAAGGGCGCGACCTGGAAGATCATCAGCCCCGACCTCTCCACAAATCCCGGCCCGGAAAAGCAGGGGAACGTACCCTTCGGCACCCTGACCACGCTCTCCGAGTCGCCGCTCCAGGCCGGCCTCATCTACGCCGGGACCGATGACGGCAACGTCCAGGTCACGCGGGACGGCGGGGCGACGTGGACCCTCGTCCGGGCGGGCTTGCCGGTCAAGTGGGTGAGCCGCGTCACGGCCTCCCAGTACGAAAGCGGAACCGTCTACGCGGCCCTGACCGGATACCGGGAGGACGATTTCTCGACATACCTCTACGTCTCCAAGGATTACGGGAAGACGTGGAAATCGATCGCGGGCAACCTGCCCGCCGAGCCGGTCAACGTGGTCCGCGAGGATCCGGAGAAGCCGGGGATCCTCTACGCCGGCACCGACCTGGGCGCCTATGTCACGCTGGACGGAGGGAAGGCCTGGCACTCCCTCTGCAACACGCTGCCGGCCGCGGCCGTCTACGACATGGCGGTCCACCCCCGCGACGGAGAGCTGGTGGCCGGCACGCACGGCCGGAGCATCTTCGTCCTCGACGTGAAGCCCATCCGGGCTAAGCGCTGACCTGTCCGCTCACTTCGCTTCGAGCTGCTTGAGCGCCGCCTCGGCGGCCCGCTTGATCATGTTCTGGCGCGAGGGGACCTCTGCGGCCTGTTTCAGGAACGGGACCGCGGACGCGTCGCCGGTCTTGCCGAGCGAGCGGACCGCCTCGGCCCGGACCTTGAGGCTCGCGTCCTTCTTGAACAGCTCCTTGAAGAACTCGATCCGGCTCTTGTCCTTGAGGTCGCCCAGGGCCAGGACCGCCGCCGTCCGAACGTCCGAATTCGCGTCCTTGCAGACTTGCGTTAGGGCGGCCGCGGCGCCGGGACCGGCCAGCTTCGCCAGGGACTCCAAGGAAGCCTTCCGGACGGCCCAGAACGGGTCGGCCTTGACGCTCGCCGCGAGGGCGGGGACGGTCCGCCCCTCGTCCTTGAATTTGAGGAGCGCGGCGGCCGCGTCCATGCGGCCGATGACGTCGTCGCTCTTCAGCTGGTAGAGGAGCTCGTCGAGGTCCTTGGGGAACGCGACCTCCTTGACGAGGACGTTGCCCTCGTCGAAGCGGACGAGGAGCGGCTTGGTCTCGGCCGGGAATTCGAACGACTCCCGTTTCTCCTTGAGCCAGACCTGATGCGTGACCGCGCCCTTGGCCGTCACGATCTTGATGTCCACGGGGATCCGGAACACCGGGATGCCGCGCGAATAATCCTGGGCCTGGGCGATCGTCATTTGGACGACCTTGCGGGCGGGCACCCACTGGGCGCCGATGTCGAAGATAGGGTGGCCGGGCTTGAACAGCCATTGGTCGAAGAACCAATCGAGGTTTTGCCCGGTGACGTCCTTGACCGTTCGGATGAAATCGGAGGTCTCCGCCGGCTGGAAGGCGAAGCGGTGGAGGAACGTGCTGATCGTCTTGAAGAACGCTTCGTCGCCCAGGATCGAGCGGAGCATGTGGATGACCCGGGCCCCCTTGGGGTAGGAGTGCGAGTCGAACATGTCGCCCGGCTTGTCGTAGCGGTCGGAGACGATGGGCCGGATGTAGCGCGTCTTGGCCTCGCGCAGGTAGGCGGCCAGCTTATTGGCCAGGTTCAGGGCCCCCTCGTCCTCGCCCATTTCGTAGCGGTGGTACAGGTAGTCGGAGTAGGTCCCGAAGCTCTCGTTGAGCCAGGTGTGGGCCCAGCTCCGGAGGGTGATGAGGTCGCCCCACCACTGGTGGGCCAGCTCGTGGGAGACGATGCCGATGGCCGGGAAATCCGCCTCGTCGGCCGCGTCGACCATGATCCGCTGGGTCATGGCCGTGGCCGAGGTGCTCTCGGCGCCGCCGCCCGAGGGGACGGAGATCTGGTCGTACTTCTGCCAGGGGTAATCGTAGCCGTAGGTCTTGTTGAAGAACTCGATCATCTTGGGCGTCTTGCCGTAGGTCGCCATGGCCTTGCCGGCGTCCTGAGGATAGACCCAGTAGTTCACCGGCAGATTCTTGTAGGAATCGCGGACCACGACGTAGGGCCCGGCGGCGAAGAAGATGAGGTACGTGGAATGGGGGAGGTCCTGGGACCAATGCCACGTCACGGTCCCGGCCGTCTTGTCCTCGGACACGCCGACCAGGCGCCCGTTCGCCCCGACCTTGTTGCCGGCCTTGACCGTGACGACCAGATCGTAGGTGACCTTGTCGTTCGGGTAGTCGTAGCAGGGGAACCAGTGGTGGACCTTGTCGGGGAAGGAGTCGGAAAAAACGAGCTTGGGATTGTCGGCCGTCGCCTCCACAAAGTGCAGGCCGATCTTGGGGTCCCGGCCGGCGTAGGCGCAGGTGAAGGTCACGGCTTCGCCGAGCTTGGCCGGCTTCGCCAGGGTCACGGCGAGCTCGGTGTCGGACTGGGTGAAGGCCAAAGGATCCCCGTAGTCGCTCCGGACGGAGGCCACCTTGTACTCCTCGGCGTCGAGGACGCAGGTCGCGAGCCCGTCCCGGAGCGAGATCAGGGTCACGGTCGTCTCGCCCCCGAAGGCTTTCTGGTCCATGTCCACGTTCAGCTTGATCAGGAAACGGACAACGTCATAGGTCTGGGTCCGCTCGGACTGGAGGGCCTTCTTCGAAAAATCGCCCGGCGCGAGCGCCGCCGCGGGGGCGGCGGTCTGGGCGAAGGCCCCTCCGGCGAGGATCAGGATCAGTCCCAGGATCAGCGCGTTTCGTTTCGCCATGTGCGTTATCTCCTTGGCCCGGGCATCCGGGGGTTTCAATATTGACCTTTGGACTTCAGGATCTGGAGGATCCCATCCGATTTCATCAGGGTTTCGACCTCCTGGACCGTCCGCGGGATGCCCTGGGACAGGATCTCGCAGCCGGTCTCCGTGATCGCGACCGTGTCCTCGAGGCGGATCCCGATCTCCTCCTCGATGCGGAAGAGCTGGATGTCGCAGGCGAAGACGAAGCCGGGGACGAGGACCTCCTTAGATCCGGCGAACCCCCCGGTCACGTCGTGAGTGGCAAGGCCGATCATGTGGTTGTACCCGCCGAGCCGGACGATGCCCCGGAAGTCGGCGGCGTACTTCTCCAGGTTCTTCTCCGTGAGCATCGCCGCGACCTTCTCTCCGACTTGGCCGAAGGTGACGCCGGGCTTGTAGTTCGCCTGGCAGGTGTTCCGGACGGCCAGGGCGACCTCGTAGAGCTCCTTCTGGCGGGGAGAGAACTTCCCGGAGGCGGGGAACGTTGTCGAGATGTCGGCGTGGTAGTCGGCGTAGTCGGGGCCGGCGTCGAGGATGAGGAAATCGCCGTCTTTCAGGGTCCGGGTATAGGCGTGATAGTGGCCGTAGGCGTGGTTCTTGCCGGACATGAGGATCGGCGAGTAGGCCATATCCACGGCGCCTCCCAGACGGCAGACGAACTGGAAAACGGCTTCGAGCCCCTTCTCGGCCACCCCGGGCCGCGTCGACTGGACTAGGGCGCGGTGGGCCTTGACCCCGATCTGGGCCGTGCGGCGCATGACGTCGAGCTCGGCCGGCGACTTGATCATGCGCAGCCCCCAGACGAGGGCGGAGCAGTCCCGGACGTCGACCTGGGGGAACTTGTCCCGCAGCTGCTTGACGAATTGGAGCTCCCGGGTGAGGCGGCCGTCCCAGATGCTCTGGGTCATGCTCTTCTGGAGCGCGTTGAATTTCTCGTTGGTGTTCTCGGCGCCGAGCTCTTCGGGCTTGAACATGGTGTAGAAGACGCGGACGCGGTGGCTCAGACCCGTCAGGGTGGTCGCGAACTGCTCGGCCGGCAGGACCCGCTCGATCCCGGTGTAGTCTCCGGGGTTCTTGATCAGGTCCAGGGAGATGCCCTCCCCGTCGGCCTGCTTCTCGGCCATGGTGAAGAACAGGGTGCTCTCCTTCCGGACGCCGTCGATGATGAGGAAGGCGCTCGGGATCGGGACTCCGGTGAAATAGGCGAAATCGTGCCCCTGCCGGAATTCGACGTCTCCGGCGGGCGGGACGGCGCCCTGGAAGACGGCGACGCCGTCGGGGATCTTCTCCATCAGACGGGCGCGGCGGGCGGCGCACTCCTTCTTATCGAAGAGCGCCGCAGCGGAGGCCGACTGGACGAAGACGGCCGCCGTCAGGATCAGGATCAGGACTCGGAGGCTTCGCTTCATACGTGCTCCTTTCTTAATTCGAACCGTCCGCGGGACGGACCATGATGCGGACGGGGGATGTCGATTCCAGGCGGAGCCAGACCACGAGGTCGTCGCCCTCGAGCCGGGCGACATGGCCGACGCGGACGTCCCGGCCGGGGGGGGCGATGCGCCCGTCGATTTCGATCCGGGCCCCGGCCTCACCCCAATTCCGGACGACCAAGGCCGGATTCACGACGGGCGAATCCACGCTCGCCCGGAGGGTAACTTCCAGGGCGGCCGCGGCGCCGGCGCCGCCGGGGGCGGACTCCCGGCGCGAGGCGACGAACGCCTTCTGGGCCGGGTCGTAGCCATCAACCCGGAACGCTCCTGCGGCGACGTCCATCTTCGGCGCCTGGAGCCAGGACTTGGCCAGGGGGACGAGCCCGGCCGCGGGCTTGTCGCTCAGGCCGTTGAGCATGAGCATGGTCAGGCCGTCGGCCGACTCCTCGTAGGGCCGCCAGGACTGGATGTGGGCCAGGGAGCTGTGGGAGACGCGATCGGGCGCGACCGCCCAGCGGCCGTTCGAGCGGATCTGCTGCGAGACCGGCCAGTGGTTCCACCAGGGGAACATGGAGCGCTCGCGGATGATCTCCCCCGCGTAGCAGTCGATGGCCACGCCGCGGGGATCGACGATGACATAGGGACTGGTCTTGGCCTTGAGGTTCACCCGGAGGATGTTGCCCTTACGGGGGAGCGTCAGCCACTTGTGGGCGGCTGTGTCCTGGTCGCTGATGCGGTGGAGAAGGCTCAGGGTCTCGGCGTCGAAATCGGCGGGGAAGCCCGGCGCCTCTTTGGCCCAGGAGTAGGTGTGAGTCTCGCCCTTCATGTTGGCCAGCGTCAGCGCGTCGGGCAGGATGTTGTCCTCGGGCCGCGTCCCCGGGGGGTTGATGATGATCGCCTCATGGAACTGGCGGAAATTCTCCAGCCCCTTTCCCTCCGACGGGACGACCGTGGGCTTCGAGGACCAGGTCCGGATCTTGCGGACGCACGTCCGGTCCGGGTAGACGGTAAACGTTTCCTCGACCCAGTCGTTCCAACCTGTCAGGGGATCGGGGAAGACGAGACCGGTTTCAACCGTCACTGGGGCGTAGCGCCAGAGGACGACGGCGCGCGCGTCGTTGCTTTCTAAGATACGGGCATGCGAGAACCGGGCCTGCTTGTCCGCCATGGGCTCGACGCTCGTCGTCATCGACCCGTCCTGGGTCTCATAGAATTCGTTGTTATACCAGATCCCGTTCTCGGTGACCCAGGCGGGGATGTAGCTCGTGCCGCGCCAGAAGACCAGCCGCTCGGCGCTCTCGTCGAAGCGGACGACCACGTCGGGGGCGTCGCCCACCCGCCAAGGCCGTTCCCATTCGTCCGTGTAGCGCAGGCGGGTGGCATAGGCGCCGAAGCGGCCGGGGCCGGGAGGCCCGGCCGGGAGGACGGGCGCGCGGAGCGGGGCGGGGCCGGACGGCGCAAGGGCGGAGTGGGCGGCCCGGATCTCGTCCGGGCGGAGGGCCCGATCGTGGACCCGGACCTCGTCGATGATCCCGTCGAAGGAATAAGCGACCTCGGCCACGACCTTGACCTCCTGGCTGAGCCCGAGGGGCGTCAGGTTGCGACCGAGCCACAGGTCCGCGGCCGGGGCGAAGGCGGGCTTCCCGGAGACGGCCTTGCGGCCCGCGGGTTTGCCGTCGCGGTAGAGCGTGATCCCCGAAGCCGCGTCGTAGGCCGCGGCCAGGTGGCTCCAAACGTAGAGCGGGAGCGGGGCGTCGGAGCAGCACTCCACCCATGCCCCGCCGACGGCGAGCTGCAGGCCGAAATAGCCCTCGGGATCGATGCCGAACAGGTACCCGGCCTTGCGGTCCTTTTCCTGGTTGACGAGAGCGCACCACGTCCAGGGATAGGTTTGGATGGCCGCCCAGGCCTCGACCGTGAACGCATCGCCGAGGCGGGGCGCCCGGGCCGCAACCCGGACGACGGACGTCGTCTGCCCGTCGAATCGCAGCCCCGTTCCCGATACGCCGGGCACGAGCTTGGAATAGCCTTGGATGGGGTCGCCGCCCTTGGCCCGGTCGAAGGTCCACGACGCCACGGGCCCTTGTCCGGCCGCCAGCGACAGACTTAATAAAAGTAACGTAAGAAAGATGCTCCGGAGGAGATGTCGAGGTGGAGCGGACATTATCCCTCCTCATTTCTGGGAATAATGAAATGATTATATCCCAACCAAAAGCTGTTCCGCCAGTGATTTCGGCGATCTCTTTTGCCTCGCGGCCGAACTTATCACATATTCCCTATTAATGTAGGCTTCGGCCGGCCGCCTCCGAGGTTCATCGCGAAAGCGGGGCGGAAACGGCCATTGGAGGGGCGATGTTCCGGCACTCAGCCGGTTGGGACGATCGGGCATATCGGCCGGTTTGGGTGGGAAATCTAAATCGAAATTTGACAAAACGGAGAAGGTGATTATATTATCGTTAGAACATTTCTTAAGGTAAGCAAGAATTAGACATGATGCAGGCACTTCCGCTGGCGGAGCGGGAGTGACCATGAGACCATCGATCCATTCGGCCACGCCCCCCCGGAACGCCCGGTACATCAACAAGCTCAACAAGATCGCCGTCCTCAACCTGATCCGGAAGACGAAGAACGTCTCCCGGGCGGAGGTCGCCAAGCTCAGCGGGCTGAGCGCCCCGACCGTTTCCAGGATCGTCGAGGACCTCATCAAGGCCGGGCTCGTCCGCGAGATCGGCGCCGGAGCGTCGCAGGGCGGCCGGCGGCCGACCCTGCTGCGGTTCTCCGACCAGAACAATTTCATCATCGGCGTCGATCTCGGCACGACCAACATCTATGGCGTCCTGTCGGATTTCGACGCCAAGATCATCGCCGAGATCCGCCGGCCGACCCAGGTCGAAGCGGGTTTCGCCCACGTCATGAAGTCTACGGCCGACATCATCTCGGAGCTCATCGCCACTCCTCTCGGGAGGAAGAAGCGCATCTTCGGCATCGGGATGGCCGTCGCCGGCCTGATCAACATCTTCAGCCCGGAAGCGGTGGTGATCGGCGGGGGGGTGGCCCAGGCGGGAAACATCCTCTTCGACAAGGTCAGGTAGACGGTGAACGCGCGAGCCTTGAACAAGATCTCGACCAACCTCGTCATCAAGCCGGCGTCCTTCGGGATGAAGGCCGCGGTCATGGGCGCCGTCTCGCTCATCCTCAGCGAAGTTGTGAACTTCAACCACGAAGCTCGGAGCGCCTGACCGGCGGAGGAGGGAACCATGACCCGCCAATCGCGAAGGGATTTTCTGAAGTCCCTCGGCCGGGGAGCCGCCTCGGCCGGCCCGCTGACGCTTCTCTCGATGCTCGGTCCATCGGGTTGCCGCCCCGGCGGGAGGACGAAGCCGAACATCATCCTCATCCTCGCCGATGATCTCGGATATGCCGGTCTCGGCTGCTACGGCCAGAAGCTCATTCAGACCCCCCACCTCGACCGGATGGCCGGCGAAGGCCTCCGATTCACCGATTTCTACGCGTCCAACACCGTGTGCGTCCCGTCCCGCGTCGGTCTCCTCACCGGCCGGCATCCGGGGCACGCCTCGATCCGCGACAATTTCACCCCGCCCCTTCCCGGATTCACGGGCTTTATGGACGGCTGGCCCGCGGAACTCTGGCCGCCCAAGGTCCAGACGCTCGGACAGGTCATGAAACGGGCCGGATACCGGACCGCCCAGTTCGGAAAGCTCGAAGCCGGAATCCCCATGGCGCCGGGAAAGATGGCCGAGCACGGCTGGGACACCTGGTACGGATTCCGCGAGACCGACGAGGCCGCTCAGTACTATCCCCTCGAGATGTGGAAGAACGAGGAGCGCGTCGTCTTCCCCGAGAACGCGGCCGAGGACGTCCGCCGATCGGGAATCGTCGGGGCGAAGGGCGTTTATTCGGCGGACCTGTTCGTTGAGGAGATCCTCAAATTCATCGACGAGAGCGCCGATCGTCCGTTCTTCGTCTATTTCCCGGCCCAGGTCCCGCACGGCCGGTCCCCGAGGGACGGGGAGCAGATCCAGGTGCCCGATCTCGGGTCCTACGCCGACAGGGAATGGACACCGCTCGAGAAGCTCTACGCCGCCATGCTCAGCCGCTTCGACGGCCACATCGGACGGATCCTTGCCCGGCTCAAGGAGCGCGGGCTCGACCAGGACACGGTCGTCCTGTTCACGAGCGATAACGGCGACGAGAACAGCTATTACCGGTTCACGAAGACGTTCGGTTGCACGGGCCCCTTGCGGGGCAAGAAGCGGTTCCTTTACGAGGGCGGCATCCGCGTCCCCCTGATCGCCCGCTGGCCGGGACGGATTCCCGCGGGCCGGGAGAGTCCTCTGCCGTGCGCCGGATGGGACCTCCTCGCCACGCTCTCGGACCTGGCCGGCGCCGCGCCGCCCCAAGGGACCGACGGGATCTCCCTCGTCCCGACCCTCCTCGGCCGTCCCGGCGGCCAGGAGGGCCGCCAGTATCTCTATTGGGAGCACCATATGGGCAAGCAGCAGGCCGTCCGGATGGGGCGCTGGAAGGGCGTCCGCTTCGGAGGGACGCTGGAGCCCATCGAGCTTTACGACCTCGTCACGGATGTCGGCGAAACGACCAATATCGCTTCGAGCCATCCCGAGCTTTTCAAAAAGATCGATTCGATCATGGCCGCGGCGCGCCAAGATTCGGAATTCACCCGGTATTGGCCATTGCCGGAGCATCGGCTCACCCATGTGAGTTGGGACAAAAGGATATTCGATCAGCTGGAAAAAGGGATCGACTGGGACAGGCGTTGAGGCCTTAGCCGGGGGCCGGACACAGGCCGCGAAGAGGCGTCGCCAACGCTATAGCGAGGACGGGATCAGGCGAAGGAGGAGAACGATGGCTAGCGAACATACGCAGGACCGCAGGACATTTCTGAAAACCCTCGGATCTGCGGCGGTTGCCGCCGGACCCCTGTCGCTCCTGGCCGAGATGGGGCTTTCCGGCTGCCGCGGCCCCGGAGGCCGGGCACCCGGTCTCGTCTCCGCCGGACGTCGGAAACCCAACATCGTCTTCATCCTGGCCGATGACCTCGGCTATCGGGACCTGGGTTATTGCGGAGGATGGGTCCGGACGCCCTCGATCGACAAGCTCGCGGCGGCGGGGACTCAGCTCGATCAGTTCTATGTCCAGCCGGTCTGTTCGCCGGCCCGCTCGAGCCTGATGACGGGGCGGTATCCCATGCGTTATGGCCTCCAGGCCGGGGTCGTCCGGCCCTGGTCTCGGCACGGACTGCCGCTCGAGGAGCGGACCCTGGCCGAGGCGTTCAAAGAGGCGGGCTACACGACCGCCATCTGCGGCAAGTGGCACTTGGGTCATCTGGATGAAAGGTATCTGCCCATCGCCCGCGGATTCGACCATCAGTACGGGCATTACAACGGCGCCATCGACTACTTCACCCATGTGCGCGACGGCGCCCTGGACTGGAACCGCGACGACCGACCGCTGCGGGAAGAGGGCTATTCGACCGATCTGATCGCCTCGGAATCGGTCCGGCTGATCGAACGGCACGATTTTTCGAAACCGCTCTTCCTTTATGTCCCGTTCAACGCCCCGCACAGTCCGTTCCAGGCGCCCCGATCGCATCTCGATCTGTACGAAGGCATCCAAGATCCTCGCAAACGCGCGTACGCGGCGATGGTGACCGCGATGGACGGGGCGATCGGACGGATCGTTTCGGCGATCGACCATCGCGGCGTCGACCGCGACACGCTGATCCTCTTCTGCTCGGATAACGGCGGGATGAATATCGTCTCCGACAACGGACCTTTGCGAGGCGAGAAGGGCCTCCTTTACGAAGGCGGGATCCGGGCCCGGGCGTTCGCCGTCTGGCCCGGCGTGCTCGAACCCGGGTCCATCGCCCGGGGGCCGCTCCATATGGTCGATCTGTTCCCGACGTTGCTCAAGCTCGGCGGCGGGAGACTGGAATCGGCCCCCGGCCGGCCGCTCGACGGCCGGGACGTCTGGGCGACGATCTCGATGGGCCAACCTTCCCCTCGGGAGGAGATCCTGGTCAACGTCACGCCTTTCAACGGGGCCATCCGCCTCGGCGACTGGAAGCTGATCCACAACGGCCACCTCGAGGCCAATTATACCGACCCGATCCCCGCCGCCAAGCAGACCCTCGAGCTCTTCAACCTCGCCGATGATCCCTTCGAGACGAACGACCTGAGCCGGAAGCATCCGCAGAAGCTCGAAGAGCTCAAAGCGCGGCTGAAATCCTACGCCGACCAAGCCGCTCCGGCGAATATCTCGCCGAGCCAAATGCCCAAAGACTTCAAGGTCCCCAAGGCCTGGGGGCACCGGGACTGACCGGGTGGAGTCGATCAATGTTCGCGAGCGTGATGCAGAAGACGGCCGATCTCATCGGAGAGCTCATCGGTTTTCCTCTCGGCAAAAAGAAGCGTATCTACGGCATCGGGATGGCTGTCTCGGGGCCTAGTAACCGGACGCGGGGCATCGTCGAATTCTCCCCTAGCTTCCATTGGCACAAGGCGGACATGTGGCCTTCAAGGTCTTCGACAAGGCCGTCGAGTACTTGGGAATCGGAATCGCCAATCTGATAAATCTGGTCAGCCCTGAGGCGGTCGTGATCGGGGGCGGCGTGGCCCAGGCAGGGCCCCCGCTGTTCAATAAGGTCCGGAAGACGGTGATAGGCCGGGCTTTGGGCAGGATCAGCTCCGGCGTAATGATTGAGCCGGCATCGTTCGGGATCAAAGCTGCGGTGATGGGCGCGGTCTCGCTGATCCTGGGCGATGTGATGAACTTGAACCACGACGATGGCTTCCCTATTCAGCCGGGGTGAGCCCCGGAGCGCAGTCTCCTTGCCGTTGTCATTATGAGGGAGCGGCCGATAAATCCATTCGGCGACTATAATAGAAAAAGCGCCGGGAATAATGATTATCGCTGATCACTGGATCGCGTCCGGCCCGAGCGGGACGCCGGGCCTACGATCCGGAGAAGGCGGGCGGCCTCTCCACGAAGCGATGATTTTTGATTCGGGAAACGGGGAATTCTCCGTCCGGCAAGGGCGCTGGAAAGCCGTCGCCGGAACCCTGGATAACCTTAAGGCGATATCCGCAGACACGAAACCCGGCCAACTCTATGACCTCGACGAAGACCCGGGCGAAAAGAACGACCTCTGGGCCAAACACCCGGATATCGCCAAGTCGATGATCGAGCTGCTAATTAAGTATCGCGCCGAGGGGCGAAGCCGGCCCCCAGGAAACGCCTTCTGCCGAACCTGACCGGGCCTTTGAATAAAGGCGAAGGTTCGCCGCCGAGCGCCATCTCGATCAACCCCAAGATCCTCCCTTCTATTGCTTCTCCCAATTGGCATCGATGATGGCCTGGATGAAGGGATATTTCTCGTCCGTTTCGCTCAGCTCCGCCCGGGTCTTCTTCAGTTCAACCTTCATGGATTGGATGACCGCCCTGTATTCCGGATTCCGGTACTGGTTTTTCATCTCGAACGGATCTTTCTCGAGGTCGTAGAATTCCCAGGCCGCCGGCGTCCGAGGACCGCTGCCGTCGGGATTACAGCCATAGAAGAAGATGAGCTTGTAACGCTCGCTACGAATCCCGAAATGAGCGGGAACCTGCAGGTCGTGGGCCATGTGCATCCAGTAGCGGTAGTACGTGACCGTCCGCCAATCCGCCGGTTTAGCCTGGCCCTTCAGGGCCCCGGCGAAGCTGCGGCCTTGCATGAACCTGGGCGTGTTCGGAGCTCCGGTGAGCTCCAGTATCGTCGGAGCGAAGTCGGTGTTGTTGATCAGCCAGGCGTTGGTCGAACCGGCCTTGATCATTTGGGGAGCATGAACGATGAAGGGCATGCGGATGGCTTCCTCATACATCCAGCGTTTGTCGATCAGGTCGTGTTCGCCGAGGAAATAGCCCTGATCGCTGGTGTAAATAATAATCGTATTATCCAGTTCCCCCGTCTCCCTGAGGTAATCGATCAGGCGCTTGACGTTGTCGTCGATTCCCTTGACGCAGCGCAGATAACGCTTGAGAAGCGTCTGGTAGACCCGCTTGCCGTATTCCGGCTCGGGTAGATTTTGGTCGACTCCGAGCCTTTTTCCCATGCCCCAACTCGGATGCGCCTTCGTCACGCCCGCCCCCAGTTCCCGGGTCGCGACGGAGCCGAATCCCTCGGCGGGTTGGTTGTGCAGGTTGTCGGGTTCGGGAATCTCCACATCGGCGAGATAGCTGTCGTAGCGCTTCGCGTTCACGAACAAGTCGTGCGGCGCCTTGAAATGATGCATCAGGAAGAATGGTTTGCCCTTGTCCCGGCCGTGCTTCAACCACTCCAGGCTGATATCGGTGATGGCGTCGCTCGAGTGCTTGCCCTTCTCCGTGATCACATTCTGCGGCCACGACTTGGCGCCGCGGATGAGGAAATCCGGATCGTAGTATTTGCCCTGGCCCGGCAGCACGCAGTAGTAATCGAAGGCGGCCGGCTCATCCTTGAGGTGCCATTTGCCGATCATGGCCGTCTGGTATCCCGCCTTATTCATCTCCCTGGGGAGGAACTGCCTCTCGGGGGGGAGATGACCGTTCAGATCGAGCACGCCGTTGGTCTGCGAATACTGACCGGTGATGATGCTGGCCCGGCTGGGCGTGCAGATGGAGTTGTTGCAGTAGACCCGGTCGAAGCGCATCCCGTTCTTTGCCAGGGCGTCGATGTTAGGCGTGGGATTCAGCCCGGCCAATCGGCTGCCGTAGACGCCGATGGCCTGGGTGGTGTGATCATCGGACATGATGTATAAAATATGCGGTTGCTTCGCCCTCGGCTTGGGCCCGTTCGCCGAGGCCATGCCTGGCATCCTGGCCCCCGCGATCCCCGCCACGGCCATGCCCGCCCGCCGTAAGAAGACGCGTCTGTCCATCATTGTTTTCCTCCTGCTCCCCGTTTCCCGCCTATTTTGTCAGCCACTTTTTGAATAGGCAAGTTTGACCTGCCTCCAATTATTGTACCACCGCTAGAGTGAGTTTTCGAATATCGAACGCACCAGTCTGCGCCGTCTTACCTTTGAGCTTTTCACGAAAATTCTTACCGGCAAGAGGATCAACGTTACACTGCGGTTACTCTTTTCTTTTTCACCAGGAATTACGATTCCCTTGTCTTATTTTTCAAATAGTAATCCAGCTTATTCTGCAACTCATCCTGAATATCTTTGTAGTCACTTTTCCCAAGCAGATTGTCCATTTGGTACGGATCTTTTTTATTATCAAAAAGCAAGTCAGGTTTACCGTCTTTTATGACATAGGTATATTGCTTCGTCCTGACGCCGAACCATCCTTCTCCCATAATAAACACTGAGTTCGGGCCTTCTTTTTTTTCAGCGCCAGTTATAATACTTGCCATGTCGACGCCTTCCATTGTTTCCGGAACAGGAATGCCGGAAAGACCCAAAAGCGTCGGAGCTATATCAACTGTACTGAAAAGTGTTTCCAGCGTTCTTCTACCTGAAATGCCGGCAGGCCAGCGAATAAAGAAAGGCAACAGAATAGATTCTTCATACGGCACATTTTTACCATGAAGGCCACGTGACCCAAGCATGTCACCGTGGTCACTAGTATAGACTATTATGGTATTATCATCTATTCTGAGTTCTTTTAGCTTTTGTATTGTTCGTCCTACTTCATTATCCAGGGCAGAGACATGGGAATAATATCCTTTAGTCTCGACGTCCAATTTCTTATTTCGTTCTTTTTCAGGTACATTTGGCCTGTACTCTATGGTCATATTTTCATATATTTTTTGATAACTATCAGGTGCCTCAGAATACGGCACATGCGGCGGGTGCCATGAGACAAAAACGCAAAACGGTTTGGTTTTATTTGCCTCAATAAACTCAAAAGCAAGATCCATTTGTGACGCAGGAGCATATTTAGGCAATATATTCACTTTGCCGAATTCATCAAGATACCGGGTATCATAGCGCTTTGTGTAGTTGTAACAGACACGCCAGTAGTCAAATCCATACCGGTACGGTCCCACAGGCACAAGGTAGGGATTTGCATTGTTTCCCTGATTACCGTCTTTCGCATACAGGTGCCACTTCCCAACATATCCGGTGGCGTATCCATGCTCTTTTAAACAGTGTGCTATGGTCTTCGTGTCAGTGGAAAGCAGAGCACTGTCTTTCTTATTAACATTATCTACAACTCCGTTTGTTCGTGCATATTGTCCGGAAATGAGACTTGCCCGGTAGGGTGAACACAGCGGGTAGTTGCTGATACAGTTACTAAACACAACTCCTTCTTTTGCCATTTGCTCGAGATATGGCGTCTTAACTTGCGGGTCCCTGCCGGACCATGTTTGAGCGCGTTGCTGGTCAGCGAACAGGAAAACAATATTGGGTTTCTTACCTTCTTTTGTGGATGCAAAAAGGCTTTGTTGTGCACTCATCAAACCGTATCCACAGGCAGCTATTCCAACTTGTTTAAAAAATTTGCGGCGTTTCATTAGGGCCTCCTGATATTTGTTAAGACATACGTATGTAAATCAATGTACACCCAAGTACGAGATATTATATGTAACACAAAAAAAAACAACAAAACCATTTTCAGAATAGATATCACCACTATCGGCTACTGCTTAATTGAACAAAACGCTCAGTAATCCTTCCTTTGAGCTCATCGAAGTCCTGGGGTGAGTCGGTCTTGTACAGGATGATGTTGCGGTGTTGGACATCGAAAGGTAGATATTGTCAAATGTTGTGTATGAGCCGGGGTTGAGCATATCCCGTTGATCCTTGTTTAAGCCGCCTTTTCCATGATGCCGTCGGTAAAGACGACGCCCCGAATCGGCCCCCATCTTAAACTCGTGATCTCCGCCCAGGAAATCATCCTCGAAGTGAGTCCACTTCAGAGAGGCGTTGTAATTTCCTTTTTTGCCGATCCGGTTCTGGACGCCGCTGCTAATCACTGGGCGTTTGCCCTAGGCGTTTCCTTCTTCTGTCACGGAGCGTCAACGCCGGTTGACGATTCCTGGCTGGTCTTCGCCCTTCGCGCCGCCCGCGACAGGCCATTCCAGGGTGAGGCGGCCGATCCATGATCTTGGCCCGGTTCTTGAGGCTTCTCTCCCGCCATGGCGGGAGTGTATCGTGCGCGGCATCCGGAGCGGACCGTCCTCTACCGGGTGCTGTTCCATCAATTCGACAGGTTCCTAACCGAATATGAGAGCCGGTTCGAGCGGGAGTACGGGCTTTGCAGTCCTCAGGCGCGAAGCGAATGAGGGCGGGTATTTCCGGCCGATCGTCAAGGAGGTGGTCGAAAAATACCTCGACTGCGGCAATCCCCGCTGCGGGTTCGCCCTGATTCGCAAGGCTCAAGTAGGACAGACGAAGCGTCGCCCGGATCCGCTGTCCAGACTGCGCCGAGGAGCGGCTGGTTATGTTCTCCTGCCGGACGAGGGGATTCTGCCCGTCGTGCCACGCCAAGCGCGTCGAGGAATGGGGGGAGTGGATGCGGGAGACGCTTCTTCTGGACGTGCCGCACCGCCAGGTCGTCTTCACGATCCCCAAGAGGCTGCGGGTCTTCTTCAAGTTCGACCGCCGCCTGCTGGGCGATCTCTGCCGCTCAGCCCTCCCGGCGCTGAACCGTTGCTTCGAGATCATGACCGGGCGAGCGCTTCGGCTCGGGGTCATCGCCGTCCTCCAGACTTTCGGCGACCGGATCAACCTTCACGTCCACCTCCATTTTCTGGTGACCGAGGGCGGGGTGGACGCGGCGGGGGTCTTCCATAAGATCCCCGGGATCGACGACGCGCGCCTGGCGGAGCTCTTCGCCCGGGAGGTCCTCCGGATGCTGGTCGGCCGGAAGCTCCTGAGTCCCGAGTGGGCGGAGCGGATTCTCTCCTGGCCGCACTCGGGCTTCAACGTCCACAGCCTGGTCCGGGCCAGGACAAAACCGGAGGCCGAGCGGATCGGGAAATATATGCTCCGGCCGATCCTCGCCCTCGAGCGGCTGACCCTACTGGAGGGCGAGGGCAAGGTCGGGTACCGGCACGGCGAGAAGGGCGCGGAGCTTGAGACGATGGACTATTTGGAGTTCATCGCCCGGGTGACGTCCCATATCCCCGACAAAGGCCAGGTCACGGTTCGCTACTACGGCCTGTACGCGAACGCCCACCGGGGCAAGGTCCGCAAGGAGAGTCTGGCGGCTTCGCCCCTCCGGATTGTCGAGGAGGAGTGCCGCCGGCTCCCGGCCAAGGGCTGGGCGGCCCTGATTCGGAAGGTCTACGAAGTCGATCCCATGGTCTGTCCCCGCTGCGGCGGCGCGATGCGCGTCGTCGCCTTCCTTACGGAGCACGCCGTCGTCGACCGCATCATCGACCACCTGAAGCTCACCTTCGCGGCGGAGAAGCCGCCGCCGCCCACATGGGCCTTTCGGGACCTGGACTTGGTTGCCGATCCCCCGGTCGAATATTTTCCGTGATCATTTCCCCGCGGAAGGGGAGAGGTCCGGTCGGTTTTCGGGTTCATCGGCGCCGTCCTCGGCCGGCTTGACCCGTCCGGAGGATTTCTATGCGTGGCCAATCCTTCTTGACATCGCCCGAGGGCCGGACTATCTTCGTTGACGAGGTCAGGATGGGGTTTCAAGCCGATTCCCAACCCGCCATAGGTTTCGGGCGAAAAAGGAAACTCTTATCCCTCTATATGCAGGGCCGGAGCTTCCTTCCCGTCCTGCGCGGCCGGACTCCCTCCGATTGGAAACAGGAGACCTACTACCGGGACTGGATGCACATGTCCCATTTCGCCATCCCCGCCCACTACGGAATCCGGACCCGGAGCCACAAGCTGATCTACTACTACGGGGAGCCTCTCGGCCAAAAGGATACCGAGCTCGTCAGGTCCTGGGTCAAGGGGTCGCCCCGCGTCGAGCCGACCGAACCGGAGTGGGAGCTCTTCGACCTGGACACGGACCCGCGGGAGATGGTCAATCGGGCCTCGGATCCCGAATACGCCCCTCTCTTCGCCGGACTGAAGAAGAGGCTGCTCGAAAAAAAAAAGGCCGTCGGGGATACGGACGACCGCTATCCAGAGCTGATGGCTCAGAGGGAGAGATACTGGTGAACGCCCTTTCTCTCCGGCCTCGCCCCCCGAGATCGACGGGGCGGAAGGGGCGCTGACCGCGCCGGCCACTCCGCAGCGAGCCGCTTGAGGGCGGCCTCTGCGGCGCGCGGGACTGGCGTCCCGGGCCGGTTAGCGGGGCAGGATCCGGATCTCGACCCGCGCCGCGCTCCTCAACGGCAGGAACACCAAGAGGTCCGTTCCCAAGGAGATGGCGAGGTGAAGCGGCCATGATCCCTCGTTATTTCCGGGATGAATGAAAGGGATGATTTCCCTATCGAACGGTGCTCCACCACCGATTTCGGTGATTTCTTTTGACTGCGGGACAAACATTATCATACATTGCTTCCTAAAGTTCGGCTCCGACCGGCCGCCTTCGGCGTCGTCCGGGAAAGCGAGGAGATCATGGCCATGAAGCGATATGGACGGTTGGCGGCGGTTGCGGCGATCGCGGGACTCACCCTCGGCTTCGGGCCGGCGCCGCGACCGCCGGAATCGGTCGCCGGTCCCGCGGCGACTTCGTCGGCATTCCCCCCCGTCCTCTTCGTTTCCGCGACGGGCAGCGACTCCAACCCCGGGACGGCGGCGGCGCCGTTCGCCACCCTCGACAGGGCCCGGCTGGCACTGCAGACTTACAGGCAGCCGGCGGTGACGGGGCCGATCGTCGTCCTGGTGGGCGAAGGGACGTACCGCCTCGACCGGACGCTGGTTTTCACACCCGAGGACTCTGGAACCGAAACCGCATATCATCTCTTCGCCGCAGCCCCGGGGGCCAAGGTCACCTTGAGCGGGAGCCGAAGGATCGAGGGCTCTTGGAAGCCGTATAAGGACGGCATCCTGATGTGCGAGCTGCCGGCCGCGATGCGGGGCGATGCCCCGTTTACCCAGCTCTTCGTGAACGGGAAGTGCCAGACGCGGGCCCGGTTCCCGAACCTGGACGACTCCCAGCCCGGCCGGAGCGGCTATATCAAGCCCGCGAAACGCATCCCCGACGACATGCGCAATCCGAAGCCCGGCGCGGACGACGACATGACCTTCTCCGGCGGCGCGCCGCGCGGGATCCTCTACGATCCGGCCACGTTCACGGCCAAGCGGTGGGCGCGGCCCGAGGAGGCCGTCATCCACATCTATCAGGGCTGGGGCTGGGGCAATATGCAGTGGCGCCTCGCGTCGGTCGACGCCGGGACCCGGGCCATTTGGTTCGGCGCGGGCGGATGGCAGATGGGCGCCAAGTGGTTCGAGGACCCGGCCAAGATCGAAGCGGAATCGCGCTTCTTCGTTGAAAACGTCTTCGAGGAGCTCGACGCGCCCGGCGAGTGGTATCTCGACGCCGAGGCGGGGAAGCTCTACTACCTGCCGGAGGCGGGGGTGGACTTGGCCCGGGCGGTCGTCGAAGCGCCTGTGCTCGAACAGCTCGTCCGCTTCGCCGGAACCCAAGACCGCCCCGTCGAGCACATCGCCTTGGAGGGCTTCCGCTTCACCCAGACGGCCTCGACCTTCCTCGCCCCCTACGACGTGCCGTCCCTGAGCGACTGGGCCGTCCACCGCGGCGGGGCCGTGTTCCTGGAGGGCACTCGGAATTGCTCGGTCCGGAAATGCTGGTTCGACGCGGTCGGGGGCAACGCCGTCTTCATCAACAACTACAACCGGAAGGCGGAGGTGAGTGCCTGCAAGTTCACGGAGACGGGCGACAGCGCGGTCTGCCTGGTCGGGACCCTCGGGGCGACGAACGGCACGCGGCGCGCCTTCCCCTACGAATGCGCGGTCTCCGACAACCTCATCCACGACTGCGGCGTTTTCGGCAAGCAGATCGCGGGCGTCTACATCTCCCGGGCCAAGCGCATCACGGCCGCGCACAACACCATCTACAACATGCCCCGGGCGGGCATCTGCATCGGCGACGGGACCTGGGGCGGGCACGTGATCGAATACAACCACATCCACGACACCTGCCGCGAGACGGGCGATCACGGGCCGTTCAACGCCTGGGGACGCGAGAAGTTCTGGAGCCTGACCCAATCCCACGGCTCCTACAGCAAGGCGCGGAGCCTCGAGGCCGGCGACGTCAAGATCGACGCGATGGAGCCCGTGATCGTCCGGGACAATTTCTTCGAGGAGCGCTCCGGCTGGGGTCTCGATATGGACGACGGGGCCTCCAACTACGAGATCTACAACAACATCTCCAAGGGGATCAGCATCAAGCTTCGGGAAGGTGCCTGCCGCTCGGTCTATAACAACATCTGGGTCGACAGCAACGTCGCCCCCTGCTTCCACGTGGGCAACGAGGACAACCACGACCGGTACGTCAACAATATCACGGTCATGGCCAAGGACGACGTCTATTCGTTCATCGCCCCGCCGGCCCGCGGTCCGTGGCTCGAGGAGATCGACCGCAACTGTCTGTTCAGCGCCTCGGGCAAGTTCACGGCCCGGATCAGCCAGGTCCGCGGCGAGAACGGGCCCGAGCGCGGCGCGCGCCGGGTCGACCTCGAGGGCTGGCGCGCCCTGGGTTTCGACAAGAACTCCGTCTTCGCCGATCCGATGTTCGTCGATCCGTCGAAGAACGATTACCGGGTGAAACCGGAGTCTCCCGCCCTCAAGGTCGGTTTTAAAAACTTCGAGATGGGGCGCTGGGGGATCAGGGACTTCTTCCCCGCCGAGCTGCGCTGAAGGGGATCCCGATACCCAATCCCTGCTCGCTCCTCCATCGCCGGGAGTTCCCGAGGCGCGGCCGGAGCCTCCCTCGGCATTCGGGATACCGAAGCCCCGGGGGCGGCGGCGAGGGCGGACGGATGCCGCAGGGCGATCCTCAGCCCCGCTTCGGGACGCTCCGGCCGTCCTTCTTAAACTTTTCGAGGAGGGCGGTCAGCCGGGCGACGATCTCGGGTTTCTCGTCCCAGAGGTCGTTTTGCTCTCGAGGATCCTCGGCGAGGTTGTAGAGCTGGCCCGGCGTGCCCGGCGCGGGGGGCTTGCCGGCCGGCGTCATCCAGCCCCCCGAGGTCTTGTTGTCGAGGATGAGCTTCCATCCACCCTGGCGGATGGCGAACGTCCCGTTCTGCGAATGGGACACCAGGGCCTCACGGATAGGCGCCGCGCCCTTCTTCCCCAGCAGTGCCGGCGAGATGTCGCAGCTGTCCGGGCCGGCTTCATCCGATACCGCGGCGCCCGTCAGGGCGGCAAACGTGGCCAGTATGTCGACCAAACAGATCGGCTCGTCGGTCACGAGGCCCGCGGGTATGCGCTTCGGCCACTGAGCGACGAAGGGGACGCGGTGGCCGCCTTCCCAGATCTGGGACTTGAGGCCGCGCAGGGCGCCTTCGGACCTATGGCCGTTGGTCCCGGGGTGCGGCCCGTTGTCGCTGGTAAAGATGAACAGGGTGTTGTCGGTCACTCCCAAGCGGTCCAGAGCCTTGGCGATTTCGCCCGTGCACCAGTCGGCCAGCATGACCAGATCGCCGCGCGGTCCGTCCAAGCTCCGGCCTTTGAACTGCGCCGGGGGGAGCCACGGCGTGTGGGGGGCGGAGAGGCAAAGCGAGACGAAGAACGGCTTCCCCGGGGAATCGCGGCGGCAACGCTCCATGAAGGCGATCGCCTTTTCCGTGAAACGGTAGTCGACCTCTTCGAGCTTGAAGCCGGGAACGATCCAGCCCTTGCGTGGGCTCCCTTCCTCCCCGCCGCTCATGTCGTAGAATTCGGAGACCTGCTTCGTCGGGAGGCCGACCGTCCGGCGGTTCTCGATGAAGGCGAAGGGGCCGTCGATCGTCGAGCAGGCGGCCGTGAAGTACGCCTCGTCGTAGCCGTGGTCCACGGGCCCTCCGGCCACGGGCTTGGTGAAGTCCGCGTTCATCCCGGTTTTCGGATCGGCGTCCTGCGAGGACCCCGGCCGCAGCTTCTCGGCCTCGCGCCAGTCGGGCGCGCTGCCGTTCATCCGCGTCCAGGTCAGGCCGAGATGCCATTTGCCGAAGAAGCCGGTGGCATAGCCGCGGCTCTTGAGAAGCGAAGCCGTCGTCGTCCGGTCCGGCTCGACCAGGGGCGGCGTGTATCCGCCCAGGACGCCCTGCTTCAGCCACGTCCGCCAAGCGTAGCGTCCCGTCAGCAGGCCGTAACGCGTGGGCGTGCAGACCGCGGAGGGAGAGTGGGCGTCCGTGAACCGGACGCCTCGGACGGCCATCCGGTTGACGGCGGTCATCGGGATCTTTGATTCCGGGTTGTTGCAGCCCGGATCACCGTAGCCCAGGTCGTCGGCCAGGATGAGGACGATGTTGGGAGGCTTCGGCGGCGAAGACGCATTCGCCCGCGGCCGGCCGAGCGGTCCGGCGCAAGCTGCCGCGCCGACCACCAGCGTTCCCAGGAATTCCCGTCGCTTGATCGCGGCCATGACACCCTCCTTATTTTATTGAAGTCATCGAGGCCGAGAATTCGTACCGGCCCGAGCCGATCGCGAACACGCAGCTTCCGGCATCCATCCGGAGGAAGGCGACGCCGGGGGCCGAGACGGCGGCCGCTCCGCCCTCCCTGACGGAGGCCGGATCAACGCCCGGAATGAAGACGACCGCTGTAGCGTTGGCCGGCACGGCCACCGACAGGACGAAGCGGCCGTTGTCGATCCGCCACGCGCCGGCGACGTCGCCCCGGGCCGTGCGGAGGCTCGCCCGGGCCCAGGCGAGACCGCCGACGGGCTGAGGACGGAAGACGATCCTGTCGAATCCGACGGCGTCCGGTTCGGGCTGGATGCCGGCCAGCCAGGAGAAGAACCACTCGCTCACTGAGCCGAACATCGGATGGTTGTGCGAATAGGTGTTGTCGCTGTATTCCCAGTGCTCCCAGAGCGTCGTCGCCCCGCGGTCGAGCATGTGGCCCCACCCCGGGAAGGAGGTCCGGTCGACGAGAGCGTAGGCGAGGTCGGCCCGGCCGCCCCGGGACAGAGCCGCGAGGAGGAACTTCGTCCCGAAGATGCCTGTCGACAGGCGCGGTCCCTCCGGTCCCTCGGTGGCGGCGACCATGGCCTTGAAGGCCGCGGCCCGCTCTCCTTCCGGTACGAGGCCGAGCTCCAAGGCCTCGGCCAGCGCGGCCTGGGTTAGGGCCGCGTATTTGTCCGGGCCAGATCCGAGGACCTTCTCCCGGTAGGCGGTCCCGACGGCCGCGGCGAGATCCAGATTGCGGGCTTCGTCGTGCTTCCGTCCCAGGAGACCGGCGAGGCGGGAGGCCAGCCGGGCCGTCTCGCCGTAGAGCGGCATGACGAGCGCCGGGACGGGCGTGGCCTGGAGGCTCTCGTGGTCGGCCAGCCCGTCGGTGATCACGCCGCCCGGATTGGTTTGCGTCACGAGGTCCAGCCAGCGTTGCGTCGCACCGAATTGCTCCTCGACGAGGCGGCGGTCGCCGTAGTATCGGAGGAGCCGGTCCTGGATGAGCGGATGGGCCATGGCCCAGGCCAGGCCGCAGTATTGGATCCCGACGAAGGGCGCCGTGTCGGTGAGCATGCCATCGGGGCGGGCGGCGTCCGTCCAGTCGGCCGCGGCCTTGGCGTAGAAGCCCTGCATGTCGAAGTTCGCCAGGAACGCGTCGGCGGTCGCGACGAGGTCTCCGCCGTAGCCGAATTTCTCGCGGTGGGGGCAGTCGGACTGGACGCTGAAGACGTTGCTCAGGAACGTCCGCCGGGTCATCTCCTGGATGCGGTTGAAGAGATCGTTCGAACAGGCGAACGCGCCGGCTTCCGAGAGATCGGCGCTCAGAGCCAGACCCTCAATGTCGCCGAGGGCGGGCGCCGCGGGCAGCCCAGAGATCTCCGCGTAGCGGAAGCCGTGGAACGTGAAACGGGGGGCGTACGTCTCCGCGCCGCCGCCCCGGGCGACGTAGACGTCGGCTTGCTCGGCGATCTCGGGCGCGCCCGGCCCGCCGATGAGCGTCCCGTTCCTGCGCTTTCCCTTGATCTGGCCGGCGACCGAGGTCATCGGATTGAGGCCGCCCTCCTTGTCGAGCAGCTCTCCGAAGCGGATCCGGACCGCCGAGCCCGCGGAAGCGCGGAGGCGGAGCCGGGCCCAGCCGGCGAAATTGCGGCCGAAGTCGACGAGATGGACGCCCGGCCTCGGCTGGGTGATTGCCACGGCCGGAATCCGAGTCCGGATCCGGATCGGCGGCTGAGGCTGGGCTTGGAGAACTCCCCCCGGACCGGATCCGGGGACGGCCGGTGACCAGCCGGCCTCGTCGAGGCCGGGCGCGTCCCATCCCGGAATCTCGTGGCGGGCATCGTAGGTTTCGCCGAGATAGACGCTGTTGCGCAGGAGAGGTCCGCCCCGGGTCTTCCACGTCGCGTCCGAGACCACGACGGCGGCCGAGCCGTCCTCGCCTTCGATCCGAAGTTGGGCGATCAGGCAGGGCCGCCCCAGGGGCAGGTCCTTGCGCAGGTTCCGGTTCCCCCACATGAGCAGGGGAAGGGGATTGTACCAGCCGTTGCCGAGCATGACGCCGAGGCAATTGGCCCCTGGCCTGAGGAGGCCGGTCACGTCGTAGACGCTGTAGAAGACGCGCTTCGCGTAGTTCGTCCAGCCGGGATCGAGGACCCGATCGCCGACGCGCGTCCCGTTGATCGACGCCTCGTAATATCCCAGACCGGTGATGTAGAGCCGCGCCTTCCGGATCCGCTTCGGAGCGTCGAACTCTTTCCGGAAAAGCGGCGCGGGATCGTCCTTGTAAAAGTCCTCGTCGCGCTCGGGGAGCGGCTTCCCGTCGCTGATCCAGCGGGCCGTCCAGTCTTCGGGGTGCAGGAGGGCCATCTCCCAGCGCGCGGGAGCGCTCCAGGCCGACGGCTGCCCGTCCTGGTCCCAGGCCCGGACCTTCCAATAGCAGGCCAGCCCGGCGGCGAGAGGTGCCCCGGCATAGGCGATGGATAGGCTGTCGGCGGAGGCGATCCGGCCGCTGTCCCAGAGATCGCCCCGGTCGGCGGCCAGGGCCTCGAGCGACCGGGCGACGATCACCCGGTAGGCGGTCTGGATCTCGCCGCGCCGGGGGGAGGCGAGGACCCAGCTGAGCCGCGGGCGTGCGGCGTCGACGCCCAGGGGATCGACGCGGTATTCGCACCGGAGATCGGAGACGGAGAGTCCGGCCGGAGGCGGAGCCGCGGTCCGGGGGACTTGAACGGCGCCTCCCGCTCCGGCCGCCAGAAGGATCGCTAGCGCCGCCGCGGCGAGGAAAGGAGTTCTGCGGAAGTCGGCGGCGGTCATTCGAATTTGGCCTGGTCGGCGAGCAGCGCCAGAATCCGAGCATTGCAGCGCGCCCGAAGCTCCGCCAGCTCTTTCGCGAAGCGGGGGTCCTTCGCCAGGTTCCTCTTCTCGTCGGGATCGTCCCGCAGGTCGAACAGCTCGATATGCTCCGGGTGGGCGGGATACTGGATGTATTTCCACCGGTCGGTGCGGATGCATTCGCTGCGCGGGATCTCCGGATGGTCCCAGAGCTCCTCGCAGAAGATCTCGGTCCGCCAGGCGAACGCCGCCCGGCCGAGGAGCGGCTTCAGGCTCCGCCCTTGGACGAGGGAGGGGATCGGGGCGCCGGCCAGGTCCATCATCGTCGGGCCCAGGTCGACGTTGAGGGCCATGTCGTGCTTGACCAATCCGCGGGCCTCCCGCGGCGCCCGGGGGTCGTAGACGACGAGCGGGACCCGGATCGACAGGTCGTACATCAGCCACTTGTCGGCGTATCCCCGCTCGCCCAGGAAGTAGCCGTTGTCCGAGGCGTAAATGATGACCGTGTTGTCGGCCAGCCCGAGGCGGGCGAGCTCGGCCCGGATCCGGCCGACGACCATGTCGATCCCGCTGATCATCCGGAAGTAGCCCTTGACCATGGTCTGGTATTTCTCGGGCGTGTCGAACCGCCAGCCCCAGCGCGTCCGGCTCATGGTGTTCTTCAGGAACGCGGGCTGGGCGTCGTAGTAGGCCGGGGCCGCCATCTCCGGCACGGGGACGTCGACGTCCCGGTACAGGCCGTCCACGGCGGGCGGCCAGAAATATTGCTTGGGGTTGTCGTCCTCCGCGTGGGGCGCCCACGGGCACCAGACGCAGCAGAACGGCTGGCCCTGAGGGATGCCGCGGAGGAACTCGACGACGGCCTCGCCCTCGACTTCGGTCATGTGCCGTTCGACGCCCTTGATCGTCTGGACGTGGGGCAGGTTATCCAGCATCGTGAAGTCGAACATCTTCTTCTGGACGTCCTTTTCGACCGCCACGCCGAACTTGCCCACGAAGCCGGTGCGGTAGCCGGCTTTGCGCAGCACGGCCGGATAGCTGATGTCGGTGAAGGACCGGGCGAGGGGCGGCTTCGTGAACGTGTAGGTGTGCGTCCGCTCGAACGTCCCGGTGAAGATGCTGGCCCGGCTGGCCGCGCAGATCGGGGTCGTGACGAAGGCCCGGTCGAACCGGATCCCCTCGCGGGCGAGCGCATCGACATTGGGCGTCTTGAGGATCGGGTGGCCGGCGCAGCCCAGGAGGTCGAAGCGCTGGTCGTCGGTCAGGATGAAGAGGATGTTCGGTCGGGCGGCGGATCCGGCGCCTCGGAGGGCGCCGGGCCCAAGGGCCAGCGCCCCCAGGCCGGCGGCCGACGCACCGAGGAACTCCCGGCGCGTGAGTGGGGCCATGGCGTTCACTTCTCCTTTTGCTTGTCCGAGTAGATCTCCCGGACGCGGTCCACCACGATCGCCAGGAGGATGAGCAGGCCGAGGAAGGAGTTCGCGTAGTACGGGTTCGCCTTGACCTCGACCAGGCCGTGCTTGATCAGCATGAAGATGGCCGAGCCCATGAGGACGCCGAGGGCGGAGATGATCCCTCCGTTGAGGCCGGTCCCGCCGATGATAGCCACGGCGAAGGAGATGATCAGCCAGTCGTCGCCCGTCTCCGGGGCGGCCGAGCCGAGCTTGGACGCCCACAGCACGGCGGCCAGGGCGGCGAAGGCGCCCGACAGGATGTGGGCCCAGACGACCATGCGGTCCGTGGCGATGCCCGAGAGGCGGGCCGCGGCCGCGTTGCCGCCCGTGGCCAGCATCCGCCGGCCGAAGACCGTGTTCCGGTACATGTAGCCGGCCCCGCCGAGGAGGGCCAGCACGAGCAGGAAGACGTAGGGCACGCCGAACAGGCTCTTCTGTCCGATGAACGTGAAGGCCTCGGGGACCTTGTACGGGGACCCGCCGGAGATGCCGGAGCGGAGGCCCATGTAGATGAACATCATCGACAGGGTGACGATGAAGGAATCGATCTTGAGCCGGGTGATGAGGGCCCCGTTGAGCCAGCCGGCGAAGACGCCGACGCCCAGGGCCATGACGACGGCCAGAACCGGCGGCAACCCCCACGTGTCCAGGCCTAGGCCCAGGACGATGGTCGTGATGCTCCCGATCGCGCCGACCGCCAGGCTCATCTGGCCGATGACAAGGACGAAAGCTTGGGAGAGCGCGATGAGGACGTAGAACGCCATCTGCCGGGAGATGACGAACATCGTGTAGCCGCTGAGGAAGCTCTGCGAGAGGAGGGCGAGAAGGGCGAAGAGGGCCGCGGTCGAGATGATCAGGCCGAGAGTGCGGCCGCTGATCCGCTCGCGGCGGTCGCCGGTCGGGCGGCAGGCGGGGGGAGGGGCTTCGGGCCGGGGTTCGTTTGGGGTCATGATGGAGTCTCCGTCAATTCAGGTAGCGCCCGATGGCCGCGCTGACCTCGGCATAGGTCTTCGTCCCGTCGTCGACGCCGGCGATCTCGCCCGCGATACGGCGGTCCTTGAAGACGAGGATCCGGCTGGCCACCCGGATGATCTCGGGCATGTCCGAGGAAATGAGGATGATCGCCTTTTTCCTGTGGCGGGCCAGGTCCCAGAGGATCTGGTGGATCTGCTCCTTGGCCCCGATGTCCACGCCGACGGTCGGCTCGTCGACGATCAGGATGTCGCAGTCCGCCGCCAGCCACTTGGAGATGCAGATCTTCTGCTGGTTGCCGCCGCTGAGGTCCTCGGTCCGCTGCTCGGGCCCTGTGACGCGGATGCTCAGGTCGCGGATCATGTCCCGGGTGATCCCGAGCTCCCGCGTCCGGCTGATGTAGCGGGTCAGCTTCCGGACGAGGCGGGGCCAGACGGAGATCGTGACGTTCGTCCGGACCGGGGATTCGAGGAGCAGCCCCTCCTCCTTCCGGTTCTCGGTGACGTAGCCGATGCGGTAGCGCTCCAGGCTGTCTGCTACGTTTCGGATGCGGGCCTTCTTGCCGCGGACGTGGATCGCTCCGCCGTCGAGTCGGTCCTCGCCGATCAGGACTCGGGCGAGCTCGGTCCGGCCCGCTCCGACGAGGCCGTAGAAGCCGAGGATCTCCCCCTCGCGCAGGGTGAAGCTCGCGCTCTCGACCTTGCCCTTGCGGACGACGTCCTCCGCCCGGAGCATCTCCCGCCCGGCCTCCGCGTCGAGCCGGCCCATGTGGGCCTGGGTGACGTCCCGGCCGATCATCATCGTCACGAGCTCCGCCCGGGTCAGGCCGTCGATCCGCCGCGTGCCGACGAGGCGGCCGTCCCGCAGGACGCTGACCTTGTCGCACAGCGCGAACACCTCCTCGAACTTGTGGGAGACGAAGATGATCGTGACACCCTTGTCCCTCAGGCCCCGGAGGAGGCCGAAAAGGTTGCGGGCCTCGTGCTCGGTGAGTGAGCTCGTCGGCTCGTCCAGAAGGAGGACCCGGGCCTCGGCGGCGAGGGCCTTGGCGATCTGGACGAGCTGCTTGTGGGCGGCGCTCAGGCGCTTGATCACGGTGTCCGGCGGAAGCGGCAGCCCGACCATGTCCAGGTAGCGGCGGGCCG
>Ga0315284_10000993_pt1 | contig 39484 bp, 75 predicted proteins | sample YL17G09_16_MG_FD_203696 | JGI IMG/M metagenome (GOLD analysis project Ga0315284, IMG submission 203696) | Sediment microbial communities from Yellowstone Lake, YNP, Wyoming, USA - YL17G09_16 | ecosystem: Environmental > Aquatic > Freshwater > Lake > Sediment | place: USA: Wyoming | collected...
TTAGTAACCTGACCGCTTTAACTACTATTAGGATAAGAGGGAATAATACTTTATCAGGTAGTGTAGCAGCACTTACATTATTAACTTCTTTTAGGTTCGAGGGTAGTAACACTATTTCAGGTAGTGTTGCAGGATTAACATCATTGACATATTTGTCTGTTAGTGGTAGTAACACATTATCAGGTAGTGTTGCAGGATTAACATCATTGACATATTTGTCTGTTAGTGGTAGTAACACTATTTCAGGTAGTGTAGCAGGACTAACATCATTGACATATTTGTCTGTTGGTGGTAGTAACACATTAACAGGCTCAGTAGCTGCTTTAACATCATTGACTGTTTTGGAGGTTAGTGATAGTAACACATTATCAGGTAGTGTTGCAGGATTAACATCATTGACATCTTTGTCTGTTAGTGGTAGTAACACTATTTCAGGTAGTGTAGCAGGACTTACTTCATTGACTTATGTGGAAGTTTATGGCAGTAACACGTTATCAGGCAGTATTGCAGCACTTACTTCATTGACTTATGTGGCAGTTATTGGCAGTAACACGTTATCAGGCAGTATTGCAGGACTAACATTACTGACTACTTTATATTGTTCTGGTAGTAACACTATATCAGGTGATCTCAATGGTATTGTTTCAGACTTAACCGACTGTTATATTACTGGAACAAATCAAATGGTTGATTACACTTCAGGAGCAACGTGGGGGAATACAAGGGTAACAATCAATCCGGCAGTAGGTTATGGTTATTCATCAGTTGAGATAGACAATATGTTAATAGACATGGCTGCAAGTACATCATTAATAAGTAAAACAATTACTTTACAAGGTAGTAGTGCGGCAAGGACAGTTGATAGTGATGCTGCCGTGGCAACATTAACAGGTGTAGGCAGGACTTGTACAGTAGTAACATCAGCAGGTTTACCATTCAGACTCACCTCAACAGGTGATGGTACAGGGGTATCAACATTATCAGTAACAGTTAGTGCAACAACTACATTTACATTAGATGGAGCAAATGCTAATTTCTATACAGATGCAGCGGGGACATTGGGTGCAAGTAAAACATGGGCTCCAACAGCTGGGGGTACAAGGACTATATATGTCAAATGTACAAGTGGCTCATCTAATATGTGGATCAGTGCAAATACTGTCACTAAAATTAATGCATGGACATCAGGAGCTAATGCTGCTTCATTAAGCGGAGATATAAGTAAATTAACATCATTGACTTATCTGTCTATTGGTGGCAATAACACAATATCAGGCAGTATTGCAGCACTTACTTCATTGACTGTTCTGGTAATTAAAGGCAGTAACACAATATCAGGCAGTATTGCAGGTCTTACTTCATTGACTAATCTGGAAGTTTATGGCAGCAACACAATATCAGGCAGTATTGCAGCACTTACTTCATTGACTAATCTGGCAGTTGGTGGCAATAACACGTTATCAGGCAGTATTGCAGCACTTACTTCATTGACTTATCTGTATGTTTTTGGCAATAACACGTTATCAGGCAGTATTGCAGCACTTACTTCATTGACTGTTCTGGTAGTTTATGGCAGCAACACAATATCAGGCAGTATTGCAGCACTTACTTCATTGACTAATCTGGAAGTTTATGGCAGCAACACAATATCAGGCAGTATTGCAGGTCTTACTTCATTGACTAATCTGAAAGGTACTGGCAGTAACACGTTATCAGGTGATCTTAACCCAATAGTATCAGATTTAACGGAATGCTATCTGCCTGCAAATGCTATGGTTGATTACACTTCAGGAGCAACGTGGGGGAATACAAGGGTAACAATTAATCCATCAGCAACTTATGGTTATTCATCAGCAGAGATTGACAATATGCTTATTGATATGGCGGCAAGTGTGGCTTTAATAAGTAAGACAATAACCTTACAAGGTTCATCAGCAGCACGTACAGCAGCGAGTAATGCAGCAGTAGCAACATTAACAGGGGTAGGCAGGACTTGTACAGTATTAACTAATTAATAAAAAACCCCGATCATCGTCGGGGTTTCTTGTTTTATTCAACCAGTTGTTTTTTATTTTCATAGAATTTTTTAAGCGTTATAAGTCTTTTTCTTTTTGTTTCTTCATTTTCGGGTATTCCTTTATTCCAAGCTGTGTGTCCTTTTTTAAATGATGTAGATGACCCACCCTTTCCCGTTTTTTTACCTTTATTCCATGGAATGTGTCCCTTTTGAGCTTCTCGCATTCTTGCAATTGATTCTTCCGTATTTTTTCTTCCTTTATTTCCTGCTCCATTTTTATTTCCTCTCAGATCATTCAATCTATCCTCGGAATAAACATTTGTTTTACCTTTATTCCAAGGAATGTGACCTCTTTTGAAACTTTTTTCACTTTTTTTTATTCCTTCACTTATTTTTAATCTTGTTTCTTTTGAATGCGTTCCACCGCCTTCGCCTCCCGCTTTAAGATTTAATCCGTGTTCACTGTCAAAACTTTGAAACAGTTTAATATAATATATTTCTAAGTCATTAAGTTCTGTTCTATCACACTCACACAATATTTCAAATTTATGTTCATCAAATCCGTGTTTGATAAATGAATTATAAAGATGTGTTTGAGTTTTACAATATAATTTACTATATTGTTTACGCCGCTTTAAAATATCAATAGATTTACCTATATAAATTTTATTCGATGGTGAAGTGATTTTATAAATCCCACATATTTTCATAAAAACATTATTCTACTAATCTAATTGACCAATAATCTGCCGACATGTTTTGATCATTAACAAATTCATAAGGTAGATAAAAATATCCATTGATGCCCCATCTTGTTCCCCAGCTATTTCTCACAATGAGAGCTCTTTTACTGTCATCATATCCAACAGCAAGTACTGCGTGTCCACCAACAGGTTGTTCGTTTATTTTTGGTACTGGTACAATACCTGTGCTAGCGACTTCTGGCGTCATCATAGATTCAAATACGGTAAAACCGAATACAATAGGATATCCGAGAGCAAGACATTGTTTAACATCATATAGGTTGTGTGGGCTAATTCTCAGATATTGGAGAACCTGATTATCCAAAGCCGTCTTATAACAATCAGAAGATGGTTTGGTTTTGAATTTACATTCTTTATACGGCCATAGGGTTTCATCACAAACGCCCTTATCAACCATTGTCTTTAGGCCATCTCTGATTACAGCCCCACTGTCCTCATTAACAGTGCCTTCCATTTCTCTCTCATTATAATATATGAATAGTCTCGATGGAACGAAGTTCTCCATTTGTTGTTTCATTTCTTCGAATTGATATGCTCCACCTAACGCTTGAGCAGTACAAGAACCAAGTTCACCCTGATCATATACAGGTGGGCATTGATCTCTTAGATCTATCATGGGTGGTAAATCCACAGGCATACTAACTTTAAATTTATAGTCCCTATGGTCGGGAAGGTCTCTCTTCCAACCGAATTTTATTCCAGGTTGTGCTTTTTTACGGATACCAAGCCAAATTAAAATCTTGTCTAATAGTTTCATAGTTTCTGTGTTTTTATATAAATATCTGAAGAATTATTTGGCAGTCTCGATTTTATTTTTTATCTTTGTACCATATTAATCGAAGATATGGATAACGAAAGAATACATGAAGAAGCCCAAGCGGTTAAAAAACTCGGTGAAGAAATAGGGTATGGACATCTAATGTCGCTAGCTTCAGCTCTCTGGCGTGAAAGTCTGCATGATAAGGGTTATCCAATAACTGGTGCCTTTGTTGCCTCTCTTCTCTATGACGTTAAAATGGATGATGATGAGGATCAAAAGAGTTTTATGGATGATTTAGAGTTTTATGATAAATTAATTAGATTATGATACAATGGAATCCCGAATCGGTAAAACCCCCCGTTAATAAGAATGACGAATGGGATAAAGAACACGGCTTCACAGAGAAAGTACTTGTTAGGGTCGTTGATAGCTACGGGAAATTTACTGGATACACGATGGCCAAATATCGTCATTCTAATGGTCATTGGATTATTGAAGGTTATTTGGGTAATTTCACTGTTTCACATTGGTCATCATTAAACGAGCCAGAAGCGATATGATAGTAGAAATTTTAAATACCAATAAAGAACTAAAAGTCCGAAAAGGACAATGGTACGTCGCAAAGTCATATTGGATTGATCCCGATAAAGTTACTCTCATACAGAGAATATCTAAGAAGAATTTAAGAAATATTGGAAAAGAACCAATGTGTAATCAATATAAATCAGAGGTGAAGGTGTTAAATCCGTCGTTATGAAAAAGAAAATCACTCCCGAAGAGTTTAAATCATTAACCAATAACGAAAAATGGGATTTGATTTTCTATAAGAAGATTAAAAACGCTTTGTGGCATTGTTCAAATTGTGGTGAGATGGTTGATAATGGTATATCACCAACTACGATGTTTATAGGATCAAGATTTTGTGGAAGTTGTGACGATCTTTTAACAGAAAGAAGAAATGGCGGACAGAACATGCCATGCAACTATACATTCAAATACAAATGAAATTCTTAATTCAAAAAATCAACGGTCAGATAGTACATGATTTCTCATTTACATTACTTGAGTCAATCATGTATAACAATTGGATTCATAATAATAAGGATATGGCATATCAATCCATTAATGTGTATGAGAGTGATATGAATGTTCCCATACCTTTTCTTCCAAGTCACGAAAAATTTGTACCAATTGGAAGCGTTGAATTCGTAAATCAGTTTCTTGCTCATTTTTATGGATTTGTTCTCAAGCCCACCAATGTTCCTAAAGAACTTTTTCATTATGCTGGTAGAGAGATATTCAATGGTGATCATTTAGCGCTAGAGGGGTCTGCTGGTAAGTTCTTCGTCAAGAGTAATGACCATATAAAAGGATACTGTGAGATTAAAGAATACGCAGACCGTGGTGATCATTTGGATATACCTGAAGGAAATTATCAATTTAGTGATGTTATTCCTAACATTGATAGCGAATGGAGAGCCTTTGTATATCAGGGACAATTGGTTGGATTACAGAATTATAGTGGAGATTTTACAAGATTCCCTAATGTGGGTATTATTAAAGGTATGATTGATATGTATAAGTCTGCGCCGATTGCGTACTCTATCGATGTTGGAATAAGTGAGGAAAGAGGTACATTTGTAATTGAATGTGGGGCTTTCTCCTCAATGGGACTTTATGGATTTGCTGAACACAAAATATTACCATATATGTTCTATAAATGTTTTCGTGAAATTATAGAAAAATCAAAATAATTCACAAAACTTTTGGCGGTTTCAAATATTTGTTTTATCTTTGTATGAAACATTTAAATAAATAATATGAGCACACAACACTTAGAAACCCAGTACCTGAAAGCGAAAATTGCTTATTATGAAGGTAACCCCATTATGTCCGATGCCGCTTTTGATGTTCTTGAGAAAGAACTTAAAGTCGCTGGTTCTAAAGTAGTTGAACAGGTTGGTTCAAAACGAAAAGATTTTGACTTTCCACATCCTAATCCAATGCTTTCCCTGGCAAAAATTCAGACTGAAAGTACAGAGGGTGTTACCAATTATCAGGAAGACCAATTTCAAAAATGGTTCAAGAAGGTTGATGGTATCATCTTCAAAAAATTCGGAGTTCATATTGAATATCTTTATCGTTCGCCTAAATTCGACGGTAATGGTATTAACATCATTTATTCATATGGTGTCCTTCAGAGTGTATTAACCCGTGGAGATGGAAAATTCGGAAAAGACATTACTGACAGATTTAAAAAACATTTACCTGAAGCCATTGATTTCTCTACGGGGTTACTTGAAATTCGTTGTGAGTGTGTTATTAACCAACCATTGTTTGATAAAAAATATCTTGGTAAAAAAGAAGATGGAAAATATGCTAACGCAAGAAATTTCGTTGCGGGCGTCTTAGGAAAAGATGATTACTCTCTTGAAAAAGTGGGTGATTTAACCATTATTCCTGTTGCATTGATAAATGATGGTAAACAAGTTACTCTCGAACTTGTACCTGAAGGTATTAATGGTTTAACTCATCAGGAAAGATTAAATCCAAAAGATTATGTTAAATGTATAAAGGAAATGGAAACTCTGAGAGAAACATTTGAAATTCCTCTTGATGGAGTTGTTTTGAGTGTACCATATGATTTCCGTGGAACTCTTGGTGAGAATGAACATGATCCTGAATGGGCTATCGCAATCAAATTTGTTCCTGATGAAGTAGTAACAAAGGTCGTTGGTCTTGAATGGAATATCAGTAAAACAGGCGAGTTTACTCCTGTGGTTCTCTTAAATCCAGTTGAACTTGCTGGTACTATCGTTAAAAGAGCTTCAGGTTATAACGCAGGTTATATCGTCACCAATCATATTGGGCCAAACGCCATTGTATCAATAGCCAAAGCAGGTGACATCATTCCCGAAATTCAATCAATAAGCGTTGAAAGTGATGAAACATTTTTACGTCCACACATTTGTCCCCATTGTAACTCATACCTTGATTTTGACGGAATACATTTAACATGTCCGAATGATTTGTGTCAGGGTAAAATTGCAAAGAAATTGGCTACAGCCTGTACCTCACTTGACCTCAAAAATGTCGGTGGGAAAACAATTGAGCCATTTGCAGCTGATTTTAATAATATGTGTGAAGTGATGATATGGGTTTTGATGTTCGGTGACTCCAAAGAAATCGAACAGTATGATATAAAATATCAGTCACGTTCACATGAAATATTCCTCAATGCGTTCAAAAACATTAAATCTCTCACATACGAACAGGTAATCATTTCACTCGGATTTGACAACGTTGGAAGAAAATTATCTTTACAGATTGCGAGAGAACATTGTGGCCTGGTTCCTGATTACTCAGGTTTGGAGAGAGCTCTTGTAACAATGTTACATGAACGTGACGTTGAAGATCAGATTAAAAACGCTGTAACAGTTCTTGAAAGATTAGGTATAACAATTGATAAACCCAAAGAAGAAATGGTAACAAAAGACACAGTTTATGTTTGCATGACTGGTAGTCCGAAGATATTCGGATTTCCCACGAAAGCCGAATTTATTACTAAATTCCCGAATCTTGTTGATGTAGAAATTTCTGATAAAAGATGCCAGTTTCTTATTACTGATTCATATTCTTCAACCAGTAGTAAAATGAAAACTGCCGAGAAGAAAGGAATTACTATTAAAACCTATGGTGATTACGGAAGTTAAGGTTCATAATTAATTGAATTTCTTTTAATATCGCGATTGTAGTGACTACACAATGGTTGAATGTTGGTGTAATGGTTTAATTTAATTACATCATCTTCGGATATTGCAGATGATAATGGCGTTATATGATCCAGATCCCAACCATAATTTGAAGTTCCATTATATAATCCTTTATTTTCCCAGTTCATCCATATTTCAAATTGATTTTCCAAATATAATTTAAATTCTAACATGGTACAACCTAAAATTATTTCACTTTTATATTTTTTATTGTATCCTGAATCTACCAATGAACGTCTAATTGCCGCCCTAATATTATGACTTAGTTTTCCTGTTGGAGTTAATAAATAACGTTTTTGTTTATCGGCATATTGCTTCGCAATTTTTTCTTTGTTATTTTCACGATAGTCCTTTCTTTGTTTATGTATAGTTTCTTTGTTATTTTTATAATATTCTTTTCTTTTGTTAGCGATTAATTCTTTATTTTCTTGATAATAGCTCTTTTTATTTTCGGATATAGATTTCTTATTATCTACGTTATATTTAATAGATTGTTTATTTAAATGAATTTTATTTTCTTCGTAATATTTTTTATTATATTCTTTATTACTCATTTTATTTTCTATTCGTTTCATGTCTAATTATTATCTCCTCAATAAATTTTGATTTATTGTTGGTCAATTTCTCTAGCTTTTTATTTACTTCTCTGGATATTGTAATGCTAAGTTTTATTTTTTTATCCAATTCAATTAGTTTAGGTCTACTCATATGATATGTTTATACATAAATATCGCGTACTCTTTAAAAATCCCATTTAAATACGATATTTATTTGGTATTCTCAAATATTATTTATATCTTTGTTCCAATATAAAAATGTAATATGGAACTCAAAGGTAAATACAAACTGACTTACACCATTGATAGAGTACCGACAGACTTAATATTGAATGTTGAACTCAGACAATGTGAAGGTTTACATAAACCAGGCCGAAACATTTGGGAAGGTGTTGCTGTTCTTGATGGTCAACCTTACACCAAAGAAGATCTGAGATATTGTGTCAATGCTAAAATTGCGGCTGAAAGAATTGGTCACAAGTTACGTGATGAGTTAAAAGAAAAATCAAAAAAAGACGGAACAAGCTTCCGAGTTAAAAAAGAAGAAATAATATGAGAAAATTAGCAACAATTCAAAGAATTTTATCTCTTAGTCCAATTCCAGATGCTGACGCTATCGAAGTTGCTCAAATTTTAGGATGGAAGGTCGTGGTTAAGAAAGGAGAGTTTCATACTGGAGAATTAGTGGTTTATTGTGAAATTGATTCACTTATGCCCGAACGCGAAGAATTTGAGTTTCTAAGAAATTCTAAATTTAGAATTAGAACGGTTAAACTTCGTGGGCAAATTTCACAAGGTATTTGTTTCCCTTTGGATATTCTACCTATTGAGATTAAATGGCATATTAAAGAACTTGAAAAATCAAGATTGACATTACATGACCAAGCAGATAGTCCTGTTGGTCTTGATGTCACAGAAGAACTTGGCATTGAAAAATATGAAGCACCTATTCCCGCAGAACTTGCAGGCGACGCAAAAGGCGGGTTTCCTTCATTTATGATTATAACAGACGAAGATCGTATTCAAATATTACCACACATACCGTTAGAGTATATCGGCCAAAAGTTTATTACTACCGAAAAGCTTGATGGCAGCAGTGGATCATTCTATTGGAAGAACGGTCTGTTTGGCGTTTGTGGTAGAAACTATGAATATTATGAAAGTCTTACCAATTCATTCTGGAAATTTGCGAGGCAGAATTATCTTGAAGAAAAGCTTGGAGTAATTGGTAGAAATTTAGGTTTACAAGGAGAAATTATAGGTGAAGGAATTCAGAAGAATAAATATAAACTTAAAGGTCAAACTGTCCGGTTTTTTCGGATGTTTGATATTGACGAATATACCTTTTTGCCATATGATGAAATGGTTAAAATTATTGCTGAATTGAAACTTGAAACGGTGCCAATTCTTGATTGGAATTATATACTACCTGGTAATGTCGACGAAATTCTTGCATATGCTCAAGGTAAGAGCATCCTTAATCCTGAAGCAGAACGTGAAGGTATAGTATTTGTGAGATCTGAGTTAAAAAATCAAGGTAGATTAAGTTTCAAAGCGATCTCGAATGAGTTTTTAATTAAAAACAAAGAATAAAAAGCAGGAAATAATATGATCCCAAATAAAACAATTAGAATTGAAATACCAGTAACTCCAATTTTTGTTGAAGATAAGAATAATAAAAGTTTTACAGCATATTTCAAAGAATTTCCTGAAGTTATTACAGAAGGAAGGACAATGGAAAAAGCTCTACGAAATCTAAAAATGGCAATTTTTGATGTTTTTAAATATAAAAATACATTACCATTATGAGAGTAAGAACGCTTAGAATGAAAGACGGGTTCAAAGAATTCGCTATGATAAATGATATAGGAAAATTTTACACATCCGCTACGCCACAATTGATTAATAATATGGCGACAAGAGAAACTTTAAAACTTTTTAAAGAAACTTTTTATTCTGACTCAGAAATTGATTTTGATCAGGTTGAAATTGTTGAATTTGAAATGACTGAAATAGGTGTGATTGAATAAATACACGAAATTATAGCGCATATGCGAAAAATTTTATTTATATTTGCAAAATGGAATTAATATTAAAACATTACTAATGAGCAAAATTACACGATGTAGAGGAGTATCCATACTTATGGCATCTCTCTTATTTATCGCGATGACCAACTCTGTTAGTGGTCAAACCAATACAAAATTCGAACTGATGTATGATGATGTTTGGGGTAGTTTATATAATCCTGAACCAGAACAATGTGACGAAACTCCAACAATTACTGCTGATGGATCTGTAATCGATACTCTTAATGCTAGTAAACAGCGTTGGGTGGCGGTTAGCCAGGATCTATTATGGAGTCCTCTACGACATCGATTATTTGTAAAAGACCCTATTAACGATCATCGATATGAAGGAAAGATAAAATTTGGAGACACTATATGGGTTGAGAGCCCAAATCCCCGTATTAACGGTAAATGGGTTGTTCATGATCTTATGAACAAAAAATATTATAATGCAATAGATTTTTTACAAACCACAGGTGATGGATACCTATATAATAATGATAAGCTATGGGATGGGAAGTTTAAAATCATTTCAGTTTACAAAATTAATAAGGGTGTTGAATACAATGTACCAAAAGTTAAAATTCCATTCAACATAAGTGTGGCGAATGAAGACCAACTTATAGTTAATAAAAATATTGTACAATATAATTCTGACGATATATGGGATTGTTTACATCTGAATCATGTAAATGCACAGGAAAAATCTTGGAGATTACGATTATCACTATATAAGAAACGAATGGAAATTGAAAAATCATATAATATGATTGATTCAATAAAAAAAGAAATTCGTAAATCCGAAGCGTTAGAAAAACTATATAAAAAAGAAATAAAAAGGTTAAATAAAAATGTTATTGTTTATTAAAAAAAGAAAAAAATGAAAAAATTATTAATGTTATTTGTTCTACTTGTAGCATCAGTTACAATGTTCGGTCAGCCGATAATTCCACAAGTAGTTAATGGTCCTTCTGTATCTAAAGATCCTCCTCAAATGATAAATGGATTTTTTATGATTAAGAGCTATGATCCTACTACTATTACATCTCCCGTAAAGCACACAAAAAGACGTACTCAGAAGTATAATACACCGCCAGTGGCTCTAAATCGGCCTATTGGAACAAGAGATACTTTGGTTCTTTATAGTAATATCACTTTGGATTATCCTATTATAGAATTACTTCCAGATACCACTCCAAAGTATGCCGCTCCAAATTTGGGTAAATATGTTGATACAACTACTCTAAAGTTAATTATTATACCTCATATGTATAAGAATCGAGGAACAACTAAAATTCTATCAGGAATAGGTTTACAAGCAATTGCATTGGGACTGGTCGCATATGCCAATACAGATATTACATCAGTTATGGATGTCACGGAGACACATGAATTGTCATATACGTATCCAGTATATGAATTACAGAATGGTACTCCGATAATCACATCAAATACAACGACCACAATAGACCCGCCAGTCACAACTATCGAAACAAGTACGTCAACAAATACGTCAACAACGACAACTGTGGCTGATCCTATAACTACAACTACGATTATTCCAACTATCACAACTACAACTACAACAACAGAAACGCCATCTGATTTTATTCCTGACAAGCCTTTTGGCCACGGATGTTTTCCCTTTGGAAAACCTCACCCTGTTCTGCCTCCTAGCGTAACTACTATTAATAATACAACTATTAATAACAATGTGACTAATACCACCACAAACGCTAATACTACAACTACAAATACGACCACAAATACAACTACGAACACAACTACAACGGTAAACAATACAACTAATGTTGATATATCTGTAACCACTCCAAATCCAACATTGATTTCACATATGGAAACTGGTAAAATTACTTATACTGAGACACATCAACAAGTTACGGTTCATGAGAGAAACAAAACGCCTTATTATATTGCTGGTGGTGTTATGGCCGCTGCAGGTGTTGTTCTTGAAGTATTGGGTATCGTTGACCTTCATAATGCTAATGTATATGTTACCAAAAATAGCGTTGGCGTTGGGTTTAAGTTTAAGTTTTAATATATTATGAAGTCAGTCTCAAGGATAAATCATGCGTGCATGTATTATCCTTGTCATGATAAGGATAAACTTGAAGACTGTGTGTTCTGTTATTGTCCCAAATATCCCTGTGAACATCCGGACTATGGGAAATATTTAGATAATGGTATATGGGACTGCAGCCAGTGCACATGGATCCACGAAAAAGATAGAGTAGATGCAATATTTGATTTTTTAAAAGGTGAGTTTTTATAGTGAATATATAAAAAATTTTAGTTATATTTGTGTAGTTTGGATGCCGAAGTGGTCAAACGGGCGAAGTTGAACAAAAATGAGCCAATCTAACCGCTATATTAGAGCGGAGACAAGGATGAGTTGATTTCGTACACCGAAGGTTCGAATCCTTCTCCAAACTCAATGACAGTAAGAAAAAAGAAGGCAAGAGTAAAACCAAGATTATCGAGTAGGCCTAAATTAATTACTTTGTATGAAATGGAAATTGCCATATCTAAATTATATGGTATAAGACAACACATAATAGTACCCAATCTATCTTGGGGATTTTTATCGCACGAGGCAGATCTTTTTATAATTAAACGATCAGGCTTTGGCGTGGAAGTGGAAATAAAGCGCAGTCTTCAAGATATGAAAGCCGATAAAAATAAAGGTCATAATCATATAGATAAACAAAACAGAATTAATGAATTTTATTATGCGTTTCCAATTGAATTATTAGAAAAATGTAAACCATTTGTGCCTGAGGGTGCAGGAATAATTACATGTCATAAATCGCATGATAATTCATATCGAACATATGCAAAATTTAATCGAGATGCCATAAAAATAAAAAATAGTAGAAAACTTACGATAGAAGAACAACTTACCATAGCGAGATTAGGCTGCCTCCGGATAACATCGCTAAAAGAAAAAATTGTGAGGTTAATGAATAAATAAATGAACCATACCATTGAAAAATTAAAAAACAAATTGGAATATACTGAGGGAAAAACAGTTGTTTCATTGGATGGTTATGCATTCATAGATGAAAGTGGTGGATGTATAATAATCGTCTATGGGGAAGGTCGTAGAGATGTTATGGAAAAATATTTAAATGAACCAGAAGATATTTTGAAAATCAAATATAAAATCGTATATTTGTGATATGAAAGATTCTAAAGAATGTAATAAATTTCAAGGATTACGATGGTGCGCAATATCATCGAAAAGAACCGTTATTTCAGTTAAATCAACGCCAGATGAGGCATATTTTGATGCTGTGAGTCAGGGTGAATGTTCGCCAATAATTGTACGAGGATATATTGTAGAAAATGAAAAAAATGACAGAAAAAGAGGAGTTACAACTATATAGAAGGTTGTTGGTTCATTTACATACTTGTAGGTGGACAGGTCACGCTGATAAGGTTAAAGAAATTCTTGATGCGATCGGAAAATATTCATATGCCAGAACTAATTCCAATGGTGATTGGAAACAAGAAGAAGAACAGGAAATATCAACACTATTAAATCTCAAAAAATTCATAGAATAATGCCGAAAAAAGATTATTGGAACGATCTAGGATCTCAATTGTGGCGAGCAGTCATTAATAAAGGCGAAATTTTTTATCCTGAAGGACTCAGAGGTAAAGTGGAATATCATATAAAAAAGAATGGTCAAGTTATTTTAAGAAAGGTAAAAAATGCCAAGAAGAAAAAAGGTAAATGATGTTCTGCATCTCGGTGTAAATCAGCTTATGACCTTTCAGGGGAAAATTATTGACTTTAATAATGAACAAATTGAAGGATTGAACAAGATCCGTGCATGGTTAAAGAATGGTGATACTTTCTTTACTCTGGCGGGATATGCGGGTACAGGAAAAAGCTCAATAGTTAAAAAAATTCTTGATGAATATCGTGGTGATGTGGTGGTGAGTGCGCCGACCCATAAATCGGTTAGAGTTGTTGCCGATTTAACTGACAGAGAGGCAAAAACTTTGCAAAGTTTACTGGGGTTACGCCCTGACGCCGAAGCCGCGGATTTTAATCCGAATGATTTACAATTTAAGCCAATTGCAGATCCCAAAATAAATTCTTATAATTTTGTAATTTTGGACGAATGCAGTATGGTAAATAGTGAACTTTTTCATTACATCAAGACACTAACACTAAACACACAGATAAAAATATTATTCGTTGGAGATCCAGCCCAGGTACCGCCGATTGACCAGAAAATATCAGAAGTTTTTCATCAATCCGATATTGAAATCCATTGGTTAACAAAAGTAGAACGACAAAGCTCAGATAACCCAATAATGTTTCTTTATGATGATTTAAGAAATAATTTAAGTTCGGTTGATGGTGGGTTCATAAGAAAAACAAATGTTAATGAAAAGGGTGAAGGGGTTATATTTACTACAAATAAAGACGAATTCAGAAAAACGATTCTTGAAACATTTAATTCTGAAAATTCTAAGAATAATATTAATTTTGCCAAGGTTATTGCATGGAGAAATAAAACAGTAATGGCATCAAATAAAATAATTAGAACTGCATTATTTGGAAAAGATAGTGATGTGATTGAAATTAATGACAGTATAATGGGATATCGAAGTGTACGCTCATCGAATGCTCGGTATAATATTATTGAAAATTCCGAAGATTACAAAGTCATAAACAAAATGGATTTATCTATAAATAAATATGGAATATCAGGATATCAAGTTCGATTGAGAGAAGATCTCCCTCACGGTAAATTCAAAAATAAAGACATTTTTATCATTAATAGTAATGATAATGAAAATCTTCATAATTACGCTGAGTTACATGATAAATTTAAGAAAACAGGTAAAGAGAGAAAAGAGATTGGATCGTGGAGCGAATATTACAGTTTCAGGAGGCAAAATATTTTAATGAAAACCATATTCAAATATAGGGATGGAACTCCAAGAAATAAACACGATATAATTGTTAAAGATATCGACTACGGTTATGCGATAACTGGGCACAAATCACAGGCTTCAACATATGACATAGTTTTTGTACTAGAAAATGATATCAAATGTAATCCAGTCATAACCGAGCGCAACAAGATTTTTTACGTGGCCGTTTCTCGTCCATCAAAATGTGCTTATATTTTATATGAAAATTGATTTATAATTTAATTGAGTACCAACCAATATATTTTCCTCTTTTTATTTTTCTGTTGAATCTATAGGTCATACTAAAGCTTTTAAAATGCATATTTAATTTTTTCAATGTTTCTCTAAAATCCCCATTAAATTTATAAATTAATTCGTTTTTTTGATTGTATATTTCATAATTTCCAGCACGACTTTTATATGTTCTTTCTCTTTTTGTTTGTTTACATTTTTCTATACTTTCAGCGCTTGGCCTAATACCTATGTGTGACTTACTTATTTTTTGTTTTGTTTCTTCCGAAATTTTATATTGGCCACCACCCTCTGTCAGATTCATACCGTATTCGGTATTAAATGTTTTATATTCTTTAATATAATGTTTTTCTAATTCATTTAATTCCAATTCAGAACATTTATGAATAATTTCAAAATTATGATTATTCCATCCATATTTTTTTAATGAATTATATAATCTTGGTTGATCACGACACTTCATTGATGCATATGCCCATTTTCTATTAATAAGATCTATTGATTGTCCAATATAAATCCCATCGCTTGGTGAAGTAATTTTATATATTCCGCAGATTTTATTCATAATAATGTTTTATTATAAATACTTTAATATATTGATTTCTATGTGTATACAATGTATGTACAAGTTATATTTCCAAAAATATTTGGATTTTACGAAAAAGTATCGTATATTTGCTTTTATATGAAAAAATTTATTGAGATAATTAAATTCTTTTGGTTTCCGATATTATGCGTGATTTATTATATAATATACGCAATATTGGTGAGTAAAGGAATAATAAAATAATAAAAATGGAGCCAATTGAATTTTATTTCGAAAAATATCATTCCGATAAAGGAGAGAATGGATATAGTGATGTCTATAATGATGTATTTAATCCTCGAAGAGATGATGACATTTTGTTGTTAGAAATTGGAATCGGAACACTAAATCCGACCCATTCAAATATGTTATTCTGGAAAGATAAATATCCTGAATATTTGCCAGGCGCGTCATTAAAAGCATTTCGAGATTATTTTTCAAAAGGTCTTATTTTAGGCATCGATATACAATCTGATTGTATGATAACTGAAGAAAGAATAAAAACATATTTACTTAATTCAACTGATAAAATAACAGTTGATGAGGAATTTTTTTGTATTAATTTTGATTTTATTATTGATGATGGCGATCACAATTACATATCACAAATTAAAACATTCGAAAATTTCTTTGGTAAGCTATGTCATGGTGGGGTTTATCTTCTTGAAGATTTAGAATCTCCAGATGAAATATTAAAATATTTTTCCACAACAAGCTTTAATTATGAATTACGTGATGGAATGATAATTATAAGAAAATAGACTATGATGATGAAAATTAAAAAAATAACTTGGTTTTTAAAATTTATTTTGGGTAAATCCACAATTGGAGTCACACTGGCGCCGTTTGGAATTTATATAAGGGAAGATTATATTGATGATCTCATCACTATAAATCACGAAAAAATTCATTGGGAACAACAAATGGAAATGTTAATCATTCTCTTTTATGTGTGGTATATAATTGAATGGTTATGGAAAACAATGATATATGGAAGTTTAGGGTATTATGCCATTTCATTTGAAAGAGAGGCATATTTTAATGACATAAATCCACAATATTTGGATACGAGAAAAAACTATTCTTGGTTAAAACATATAACGAACAAGTAATGGATGTGTTAATCGGGTGCGAAGAGAGTCAAGTTGTCTGTAAAGCGTTCAGGGAGCTAGGGCACGAGGCATATAGTTGCGACAAATTGCCATGCTCAGGAGGATATCCAGGATGGCATTTTCAAGAAGACATATTTGAAGTATTAAAGAGAATGAAATTTGACTTATGTATTTTTCATCCGCCATGTACATATCTAACTGTAACAGGGAATAAATGGATGAAGCCCGAATTCAGAGAGAGATTTCCAAATAGAATACAGCAACGCAAAAATGCCATTGACTTTTTTATGAGGCTTGCGGCAACAGATTGTGACCGCATAGCAATTGAAAATCCTGCAGGTATTATGTCAACCATATGGAGAAAACCCGATCAATATGTTCATCCATATTATTTCGGAGATCCACATAGTAAGAAAACAGGATTATGGTTGAAAGGATTACCAAAGTTAGTTCCAACGAATATGGTTGAACCTGATATGTACATATATAAGGATGGTAGAAGGGACTCAATGTGGCATATGGAGAGTTTAAAACTGCCGCCAGATGAACGAGCAAGAGTAAGAAGTCAAACCTTTCCAGGGTTCGCGCAAGCGATGGCATCCCAATGGTCCGTAGATTAATTCGTCAATAATAGATTTTTATCTATAAAAATTTGGCAGATTCAGAAATTAGTATTATCTTTGTAATATAAACTGAATATGAGATGAAGCAAAAGGTTGAGACGCTTAAAGTTATTTGGAAATTCATCAGACGGAAAGGATATCCTTCTACCAGGACTCCAGAGACCTATTGTGATTATATTGTGGAAAATGAAAACCACAAACATAGGCTAAAAACATACGAAAGAACCGAATTATTTAAATTACTTCAGTCTACAAGAATATCAAAAGACGATAAATTTATGTGGACACTTTTAGTTGATGGTACATATTACGAAGATAAATTGATTTCAATAACTAACCCAAGAAAGATATGAAAAAATCACTTATTTTGTTGAGGGGTTGTCCTGGCTCAGGCAAAAGTTTATTGGCAGATATATTACCAGGTCACACATGTACAGCTGACGACTATCATATGGTTGATGGTAAATATGTTTGGAAGCAAGAAAACGCTCATATCGCTCATATCGAATGTCAGAAGAAATGTGAAAGATTGATGAAGATGGGATCTGATATAATAAAAGTTGCCAATACTTCAACAACAATGAAGGAGATGCAACCATATTATGATTTGGCTGAGAAATACGGATATATGGTTTTCTCTATTGTGGTAGAAAACAGACATAATGGTGTTAATGAACACAATGTTCCAGAGGAAACTCTGAAAAAAATGGTTGATCGTTTTGATATCAAATTGATATGATATGGAAAAGTTTTCAACATTCTATGATTCTTTTAAATTTTTCAATTATGTTCGTGATTCTGAAAATGAATATTATTCCATCGGTGAACGAATAGGTATAATAGAAGAAAAAGTACCTACAGGAAGAATAAACACCTTTGAGCTAGAAGGATTAGTTGAAAGTCGAATTGAACTTGATAATGGCAGGAATCGGACAATTGTAAAAAAAGAAGCAATCGATAGATTTCATCCAAATAAAATAGATAATAAAGAATTTTGGGTAGAATGTAGAAAGCATTTTCCGTTGCTATCTGTTTGTGGAGGAGAAAGTAAAACTATAGAAGATGCTAATCAACAAACACTTGAGTTTAGTAAATATTTGGGGTTATTGACATTTTTAAAAGATTATCTTATCCATTCAAATAAAGTTTTAAGCGTGTTAGAAATTGGATATGGGTATGGTAATTTATTTTTTGATATAAAAGATATATGCCATTATTATGGAATTGATTATGTTCAACACGATTCTTTAAAACAGTATCATAATTTCATTGAAATCAAAGAAAGCGGAATCCCTGATTTTTTCTTAAATGAAAACTTGTTTGACGCCGTTTATTGCGCTAATGTACTTCAACATTGTTCACAATTCGATAGGTTTGTTTATTTTAAACAAGCATATGAATCTTTAAAGCGTGGCGGATATTTTTTATTTACGGAGTTTGTTATGACCGAAGAAAATAAAAACAGTTCATGTTGGGGGCTTATAGATGAAAAAGGAAGAGGATACACCCAATTCTTTAATCAATTAACTGAATGCGACCACTACCCTGAATTATGTTATGTGTTATTGAGTCTCGGTTTTAAAATAGTTAAGGCATCAATGGGATATGAAAATTGTTTATCAATGATTGTTCAAAAATAAAAATATGGCAATAGGAAAATTAAATATCGGAAAATTAAATATTACTTTTGTATTTCGTCATAGATTTGAAAAATCCAAAGATGGTGATATATTAATAACATATTGGATTGGTCATGAATTCAGAGAATGGGAGCTAGGCTTTTGGTTCAGAAGAGAGAAAATAGTAAGCAGAAAAGAAGGTAGAGATCCTCGTAAATGGAAAAATTATCTAGTTAATTCATTTACATTAGGTATCAATCTACTTATATGTAAAGCATGGGTTTCATGGAACATAAATGGATTGAATATTAAAGAATAGTATGGACAATTTAACGACATTAAAAAATTTAGTTCTCGCCCCATATATTATGAAGGCGATGTCTTTAATTGGGGTAAGTCGTAAAACTGGGGGAAATCAATTTAGACACCAATTTGCGACACTCGGCATTCTATTGGATTATAAGTATTTTAATGATCCTGTCCTTCTCAAGGCGTCACTTTTGCACGATCTCATAGAAGATTATCATGATGATAATATCGATGAAATTCGTCATCTTGATAAAGATGGTAATAGTGTGGCCAGTTTAATTTTAGAAGTTACCAAAGGTGATGATGAAGAAAAAGAAATGTATCTGCAACGATTACTAGAATTTGGGTCTAAAAGAGCTAAGATTCTTAAATGTGCAGATAGAATAAGTAATCTTACTGATTTACATTTAGACACGCATACAAGCGGTAAAATATTCGATTATTTAGTACAAACCGAGAAATATGTGTTACCTATGGCAAGAGAAGTAAATCTTGATTTCGAAAAAGAACTCATTGATTTGATAGCAAAACGAAAAAAATTGTGTGAATAATTTGTTTTATCAAAAAATAGCGTTATCTTTGTATTATAGTAATAATTAATAAAAACTATGGAGACAATAAAAGTTTTATCACCCGTACAGGACAAGAAAATTCGTGAAGACCTTAATGGTTCGCCAATTTGGAAACAATCTTATCATGATTATGAACTCGTGATCGCCGAAAAGAACCATGCTGAATTGTATGAGTATTCTATAAAATTTGACGGGGTTAAACCCGTACAAGTTACTGGTGTAAAGAAACTTGCAAGATGAAGCCTTATGGATTAAGAAATAAGTTTCACTACAACTATACAGATTGTCATCCTAAAAAATTAGGTAAAGGATGGGCTAACTGGTGGGAAGTAGAACTTAATTCCGTTATGAGTAAAAAAAGTATTAGACAGAAAATTAAAAGATTACTAAATGGAAGAGATTTCGACAAGTTATGATGATGCCACAATACGGAAATGGGCTAAAGATATTCGTAAAATGAAAATCCGTGAACTGAATGTTATGATTAAGGATCATAAAAAATATTTTGAAGATGCTAACGAATATGGCGATTATGAAGGGTCATATAGATCAATCGTCCAAGGCCAGATTGATAAACTAGAGGAAAAAGTTAAGGTCCTAAAAAGAAAATGAGGATCATTAAGCTTAATAAGTTCAATATAGGTAAGATTAATCATCATACTCTACGGGTTTTCGGATACCCTTTGTGGTCTTTTTATTATCTGAATAGATTTGGATGGTTTAGGCTATTTGGGGTTGGGCTAAAATGGAAGGATATATCAATTCATAAATTAATATTTAGTGAAAGACAGAAAATAACAAAAGCAATAACCATTGGAAAATGGAGAATTAGTTTTTTAAAATAATATGAAAGTTCTCGAATTTATTTTTATTGATATTTGGCATTGGTTAGGGTCTATGTCAATTTTATATTTAACACTACATTATATAGTAAATCTCCTCAATAATATTATGTACCATAGGACATTGAGAAAGATCGGATATCCGCCATATTCGCCTGGGGAATCAAGTCCCATAAAAGAAGAATTCAAAAAAGTTAATGAGCAAAATTCTAGTAATAGGTGATAGTTGTGAAGATGTGTTTACTTACGGTCACTGTAAAAGATTAAGTCCGGAAGCCCCAGTAGCGGTGCTAAATCCAACAGATGTTGTAATAAATGATGGAATGTCCGCCAATGTATATAACAACATTAGAGCATTAGGTGCCGAATGTGATCTTCTCACAAATAAAGATAAACCTGTTAAAAATCGATATATTGACAAAACATCAAATCAAACATTACTTAGAGTGGATGATTTTGATGAAATTCGATATATTTTTGAAGATCACGAGATTCTTGATAAGATACATTATATGGATTATGATGCAATTGTTATTAGTGATTATAATAAAGGTTATCTGAAAGAAGAAGATATAAGTTTTATTTCAAATCGACATCCTCTGGTGTTTCTGGATAGTAAAAAACAATTAGGCGACTGGTGCCATAATGTTCAAGTAATAAAAATAAACGAAAAAGAATATAATACCAATTTAAAATGGTTAACAGAGAGTTTTCGTAATGATTTGGTTGTCACTTTGGGATTTCATGGGGCAATGTGGGATTATATGTTATTTCCGATTGAAGAAGAACACCCTGTGAGAGATTTAACAGGGGCTGGCGACACTTTTCTGGCCGCTTTGGTTGTGGAGTATCTAAAAACAAATAATATGAGTGATGCAATTAAATTTGCTAATAAATGTGCGGCATGGGCTGTAACTCAAAAAGGCGTTACTGTCATTGATATATATAAAATAAAGTTATGATAGCGTTTATAGAAGAAAAGATTGTTAGTAAAGGATGGGGTTATGAGGTAATTCTACACAATAAGGGAGATTATTGCGCAAAACTACTGAGGTTTCATAAGGGCGGTAAGGTAAGTTCACATTATCATTTATTAAAGACCGAGACATGGTATGTAAGTAAAGGAACATTTGAATTAATTTATTATAATACTGACACAGCGGAAAGGCTTACTCGAATAATACCTAGGGGAACAATAATTGAAGTTGAAAAGGGATCACCACATCAATTAATTGCATTAGAAGATAGTGAAATTTTTGAAGCTTCAACTATGCATTATGATTATGATAGTTATAGAATAGAAAAAGGAGATAGTCAAAAATGAATATCTGGGTAAATGGATGTTTTGACATTTTACACACTGGACACATTGATCTCTTAGAATATGCTAAAGATCTTCGGGATCCTAAAAGTAAATATTTACGATTAAATCGTCTTATTGTGGGTATAGACAGTGATAGAAGGGTCAAAGAATTAAAAGGGGGGAATAGACCTATTAATAATGAAAGTGACAGAAAACGATTGCTAGAGGCTCTGAGTGTGGTGGATGAAGTTGTTATTTATGATACCGAAGAAGAGATGTGTGATTTTATTTCAACATTCGAGATAGATTATATAGTAATAGGTGAAGACTATAAAAATAAAAGAGTTCTTTGTCGAGAACATTCAGCAAATGATGTTGTGTTCTTTCCAAAAAATGAATATTCTTCAACAGATATTATAGGAAAAATTAAAAAATTATGATAGTAGTAACAGGCGGCGAAGGGTTTATCGGAAAAAACCTTCTTGAGGAGTTAGAAAGACGAGGGAATATTGAAGTTATCTCTCTTGACACAAAAGATGAAAGTCTTAGTATGATTTATAAGTGGCTTTTATTCCAATGCGATCAAATCGATTGTGTATTTCATCTCGGAGCAATTACCGATACTACTGAAATGGATATAACAAAATTTGACGAATATAATGTTGAATCATCAATTTTTATATGGAATTTATGTACCAATTATAAAATACCTTTAATATATGCTAGTTCTGCTGCAACATATGGTGATGGTTCTGAAGGATTCGATGATGAAAAAGATATTTTTAATTTACGCCCATTAAATCCATATGGATGGTCTAAACAGCAATTTGATCTATGGATTGAAGAACAAGAAAATCATCCGCCATTTTGGTATGGACTAAAATTTTTCAATGTATATGGTTTTGGCGAAGATCATAAAGGAAAAATGGCATCGGTTGTTTTTCACGCATATAATCAGATAAATGATACAGGAAAAATTAAACTTTTTAAATCGCATAATCCACATTTTAAAGACGGAGAACAATTAAGAGATTTTATATATGTTGATGATATTGTTGATGTTTGTATTTGGATGAATGACATAAAACCCAAATCTGGAATATATAATGTAGGTACAGGAAAAGCCCGCACATTTAACGATTTAGCCAGATCTGTATTCAAATCTATAGATGTAAAAGAGAAAATCACGTATATTGATACCCCCACTAAAATAAGAGATAAGTACCAATACTATACAGAAGCAAAAATTAATAAATTAAGAAAAGCTGGATATGTGGGTATTTTTCAGGAACTTGAAGATGGCGTCGAAAAATATATACAAAAATTATTAAAAAAAGATTAGAAGGTAATAATTTATAATTCTTTCGGTATTTATAATAAAATAAGTACCGTTGAAAGACATCATTTTAAAATATATTATCGAACATTTCGGAAATAAGGGAACAAAAGAAAACAGAGTATCACATTATTCCTATTGTCTTTTTCCCGAAGAAAAATGTACTTGTAAGGATCTAGATGTAATAACATACAATACCTCTCTTATTGGGGGTGGGTACATTGATTCCTTTTCGATGATCGTTGTATTAATATTCCTACAAAAAACATTTAAGATTAAAATTCCTGATATAGATGCAACGCCAGCTAATTTTGATACAGTAAATAAAATGGCTGAACTTGTAACTAAACTAAAAGATAGAGAAAAATGAAATTACACACCGTTGGTGATTGTCACGCAAATTTTCCATGGAGACAGATTAAACTATCAGACACAAAATTCGAAGAAATTAGTATCAATCAAGTTAGAGGATACACCATTAATGGATTTGCTTTTGGAAAATTAAATGTTTTGGATATATCGACTTCATGGCCTGTTTTTGTTCCGTATCGTTATGACCAGTATTTTAATATTAAAGATGGTGATGCTGTGGTATTTTGTATTGGAGAAATCGATTGCAGAATGCATCTCCCATCACCCCAATTTTCTAACACATGGAAGACAATAATTGACGATACTGTGCCTCTTTATTTTGAGGCTCTTAAAGCTAATGAAGAAAAATTTAATAATCTACATATGATGGTTCAGAATGTTATTCCTCCAAAAAGAGAAAAAAATTTGGTTTTGTGGGCATACCAACATACCCCATGCTCCGATGAACTTAAAAAAAATATCAATACATATATGAATATTAAATTAAAAGAATATTGTGAAAAATATGGTTATATCTTTTTTGATATATATGATAAATATTGTGATAAAGATGGGTTTTTAAATGAGAAATATGGGGATACACATATTGGCGATCCAATTTATTATACTGAATTCTTAAATAATTTACATTTTTAAAATAAATTAAAAATATATTCATTTTTATTTGGCAATTACAAAAATGTTATTTATATTTGTACTCTGAAACAATAACTAATTTCTAAAAACGGATAAATATGAAAAAGCATTCACTCGCATCAACAGGTTTAAGCCTTTCACAGGCTCAGTCAATTTCTAATCTCTGCAATCAGAGATCAATTGAAATCGGAAATGTACTTGGAGGAGTTAATAACTACAGTAAGTCTGTGAAAATTAATAATGAAACGTTCAATACCGTTCAGGGTAAAAAACTGCCTAAAAATGTCGTTGATCTTCTTAAAGAGAAGGCCGAACTTCATGCTACGCAGGCATTTCTTATGGAGAATATGAAGGAAAAGGATAATGTACTCAGACAATTAAAAGTTGTTCAGGCAGATATTTCTGGCGTTAAATTTCCACAAGATTATGATTATCTTGATCCAAAGGTAGTCCCACAGGTTGATGAAACTTGGGGTTGGGAACAGCTTAGTGCATTCGAATATAATGAATATCTGGAAGCAGAAGCATATGCTTCGCATATTGGTCAATTCATTCATAAAGGATCAACCCTTGACAAGTTAAGGGCAGAACTCCCAACACTTCCCGCCATTGAGTGGATGATTATTCAGGATGGCGTGAAAAGTCCTGTTGATATTAAGCCTCATCACACATCAGAAGAACTTCTTGAAGTTCACGAAGAACTTGCAGGAATTCATCGTGGGTACGAACAAAGAGTTAATTATTTCAAAGCTAAGGTCAAAAACTTAATCACAGAAGAGAACGCTCGTATTGCTAAACTCAATTCTGATGTTCAGAATGAGGCATCAAAGATTAATCTTGATCGTCAGGGCGCATATGAAACTGAGTATAAAAAGGCAACCGAAGAGGTTAAAACCATCAGAGCAGAGTTCGAAAAAGGCCGTCAGGCATCCATCAAAGAAGTTGCGGCACTGCGTATTCAAGTCGATCCACGTTTCCAAAAAGTGGTTAACATTTTCTTGAGTAAACTTCCTGAAACACAGGATTAATCATATACTAAGGTGAAGGATGGACAAAGTACAAACTGAGTTCATCCTTCTTTGCACTTAGTGGTAGAGTTCTTTTACATATATGAAATTAGTTATAAACTAAAGCGTTGCCGCCCCGTGCGGCTACAATCTAATGGTGAAACCGCTTCTTCTACGAAATCAGGTTTTTTGTGGGGTTTCCGAAAAACGACCACGACTGCCGTGTAAGTTACTCTACTGAGACTTTATGAGATCAGAGAGAAAAATTATACGGAGGAAGAAAATTAGACTTGGTTCTCGCCTTTGCCCTTGTATGTAGAGGAAGGTCTTTGACATTGATTTTGGTTTTGACTGTATCTATATCGCTTTACCGCTAAGTGACTTATTTTTTCCATAAATTATTTGGTAGTCTCAAATATTTATCATATCTTTGTATCAATAAAATTATGATAACGAAAATTATACATATTGACACAAAAGAACCTGTAACAACAGTGCCTCTCAGGGAATATGCTGCTCATCAAATAGTCCATCTTTCATATCTTTATAATATGAATTGCGAAACTAAGATTCAATGTATATTAAACGAATTTAAAAATTCAACTGAAGATTTAATACTGTTAGTTGTAAGATTTGTGTTACCAGAAAATCGTCCTTCTTGGATTCGGAGCAAGAAATATTGGGAACAGTATAAAGAACATAACAAAAATCGTTGGGGATTTCAAATTATAAATCCAAAATTATATGGCAACGCTAGTTAAAATACACCCTGACGGGTGTGAAGAATTAAAAGATGGTGGAGCAAGAGTCGATGCTATCGCTTGGAATGAGGATGGTACATATAAAGAAATTGCTGGGCACGAGCCGATTGTTGGGTGTTCATTGATGGTTGGAAGTGTGACGGCTCGTTCTTATTCCAATCAAGATTATTGGTTAACAACGCCCGTAACAAAAATCGTAAAAAAAACAAAAAAATATATCATATTCGAAACGGAAAATTCAACTTATAAATTATTATAATGGCAATAAGTAGAGACAAACATAAATTATTTATCACAATTGATAACATAGCCCCCGCAGATGCCCTCGCATTAATGAAGATGTTTAAACATATGGAACATCTTGGAAAAATGGGATCGTCAAGATTCTGTTCTTTTTATGCCGATGGTGATGGAGCATTCCATCCCATAGTGAGTTTTGTTTATCCAATAGATCTCCCTGAAGTTCCAGAGGTTGATGGTGTTCTTGAAGATGGGTCATTTAAGATCGATAGTGACGCAATTGCTTGGAGAATATATCACGATGAATAAACTTGTCAAAGATCATATGATAGACGCAATAATAACACTCGAAACAGCTAAACTTCTTAAAGAAAAGAAATTTCATATTTGGGTAACAGGTTCGTATACTGAATATCTTAAAACGCAGAAAGATCTGGAATATCCTGAAGGTGGCGGACCATTTGGATGGGAAAAAGGCGAAATTAATTTTGACTCGCGTAATTATTTTTGTAATGATCATAATAGTGATTATTCAAATAAGAAATATAAAATGTACGCAGCTCCAACTCTGTCTTTCGTGCAAACATGGTTAAGAGAAGAACACAATATATTGGTCTTCGCTAATTATCGACAGTTTGCTATTGAAGAATGTGATGGGTGGTATTGGCATATAGGAAAATCTGTTAATCAATATAATAGTGATCAATATGTATCTTACGAAACTGCTCTGGAAGCGGGATTACAAGAAGGATTAAGACAAATAAAAATATGATGACGCCAGCAGAATTTTTAAAATTTCAATACGGAATAGACCTTTGGGATAAGATGAATGATAAAGCGTTAATTCATCCTGCATTTTTAAATATGGTCATGGAGGAATATGTTAAGCATGTTCTTCTGAGTAAAATCACAGAAGTAAGTAATAAAAATCCCGATGACGCAATTCGTGAATATCGATTAAAACTATTAGAAGAAATTAAAATTGGATTTGATATCTGTAGTGATATGAGTACTAGTTGTCTTGGATATCGTAACTTATGTGATAGGATAAGACGGGAAATAGAAAATAAACCAATCGATAAATCAATCTCCCCTATAAAACCATATACAGATATCAATGAGTAAAACATATGAATACTATCGTGACGACCTGAAAAGACAAGAACAGGAACGAGAAGAACAAGAAAGATGGGACTTCGAGCAGCAGTACGAAGAAGAGAAATGGTATTATGAACAAATGGAATTATTAAAAGAAGATAACAGTATTTCCGAAATTCCTGAAGAGGAATAAATATCACACAAAAAATAAAATTGAATAAATTAGCATAATTTATATTTTCGGAATAATTATAGGTAGGTGTATCCCACTTATATAAAAGAATATAAATTATGGAATGGAAAAAATATTATTCATCTTAAAAGAAAGGCCATATTATACTAATAATACGAATATTAAATCATATGGCCTAATAAATTCCTCAAAACATTTATCAATGTATTTAGAGGATTTAGGCTATCATGTTAATGTTGTTACTGTTGTTGACGCCAACGGCATAGATAAAGTGCTGTTTGAGTATAAACCCGATATGGCAATACTTGAGGCATTGTGGGTCCCATCGGCTAAATTGAAAGAGTTAATAGAGTTACCACGATATAAAAAAATGGAATGGGTCGTTAGAATTCATAGCGATGTTGGATTTTTAAGTGCGGAAACGATGTCATTGGCGATGATTAATGAGTACATTGCATTGCACAAAAAGAATTTAACAATCGCACCCAATCATATGTCATTTACCGAATATCTATCTAATGCATTAAAATATGAGTTGGTATATCTTCCAAATATAATTCATGAAACAGGTTATGAAAGATGGGAAGGCCACGATCATCATGAAAATCATATAATAAATGTCGGATGTTTTGGGGCATTAAGATTGTTGAAAAATCAACCGTTTCAAGCACTATGTGCTATTAAAGCGGCCGATGATCTTGAGAAGAAATTACATTTTCATATTACTGCTGATGTTCATAAAGATGTCACATTAAATCCAGTTGTAAAAAATCTAGAAGAATTATTTAAAAATAGTCCGCATAAATTAATAAAACACGATTGGAAAGAGAATGATGATTTTAATGAGCTAGTCGAAAAAATGGATATAGGATTACAATTATCGTATACCGAAAGCTTCAATATTGTAACAGCAGATTTTATTAATTGTAACATTCCAATAATAGTTGGAGAAGCCATCTGGTGGATGCCCGATATATTAAAAACATCAACCATTGAATATGATAGGGTCGTTAAAAAGATAATATCAGTTTACAAAAATAAAGATTCGAATTTCTTGAGGCTATTGATGAAGAGATCTTTGTCAAGGTACAATAAAGATTCTAAAAAAGTTTGGGATTATTTTCTTGAAGAGAAATTTGATGATCATTATCATCGACCATAAGATATGCCAATAAAAGATCCAAAATGGTATGATAACTATACAAAGTACATCAAAGATGTAATTTACATCATTGGTATTCTTGTATCTTTATATGGGTGGATAACCACAAAAAGTAAAAATGAGGCTGTTTTAGAAACCACAATAAAATATAACACCGAAACTGTTAAGAAATTGGAAATATTTGTTGATAAACAAATTGAGTTAAACTCTAAGCAAGCTGAACTCGATGGTCAGTATTCACAATTTATAAACTCGCATAAAGAATAACATGAAAAAATTATTATTAATCGTTACTATATTGTGTATTTTATCTGTTGCCGCCTCATATGGACAATCTAAAAAGGCACCCCCACAATTAAACAAGCCATTTGTGGACACATTAAAGAAACCAATGACAGATGAGGAAAAAAAATATCGGGAATATTTACAATGGCAACAAAAGACGAATCAAGTATCAAGATCCTCACAAAATGATAAAAATTTGGAGACCATGGATAAACAAGCCACCACTCTCGATTCTCTCATAATTCAACAACCAGCAAAAAAACCGTCAGCCCCAAAGAAGAAATAATTATAAAAAATCATAAGAAATGAGTATTTATAGGCACAATTAATAAGGAATGTAAATACCATTTAGATAATGAAGTGTATGATAACATTGATTTACATTATGTACATTATGATATACATATATTCAGCTCATATGACTTCAGTTGATCCGGAAAATACTCTATGGGGATATATTTGTACATTTATTTTTGGGGTTTTATCCGTTTGGTCTATCAATCTATTCACAAAATATTCATTAGAAAAAGAAAAAAATCCTGAAGAATCGTAGGCCAATTCAAAAATTATGTTTATCTTTGTTGCGTTAAATACCTAAGAGTAATATGAATGAACTATTAGTAATATATAAATACGATAATGAAGCAGTACTTGTTTGTGACCCGTGGGGTGAAACGGCGTACTTAACTAAAGAAGAATATGAGGTTTATCTTAAAAATCGAAAAAAGTTAAAACAAAATGAATAACGGTCATATTTTAGGATTCGCATCACTTATGATGGGCGCTGTTAAAATGAACCAGAGTAAATGGAAACAGGACATTCTTGATGAATGGGGGAAGTCCAAGAATTACCCAAGGAAGAAGAAAAAGAAAGTAAGAAAACATTTACAATTGGATTGGAATTTGGCTTGCTGGAATCCGATTGAAGAAATGATGAATCATAAATTTTAATTATATGGAAGAAAAATTCACAATTGAAGAATTCAGGAACTACATCAAATCTCAAGATAGCCTTGGTGATGTTATGTATAATCTCAAAGCTGAGAATGTTATAAAAGCAAATTTACAGAAACAAGATGATCTCCTTGGCGAAGATTGTACTTATTTTGATTGTGCTCAAGGTAGAAACCTTTGCACATGCGAGACATCTCGTTTTATTAGTTGTGATGGACCTTGCGAATATTTTGAACCAATGTAATTATGAATCCAATTATACAAGAAATATTAGAAAGAGGGATTAAAGTTACAATTGCATTTAATCAAGAAATCCAGCAAAACGAATATATAATTGACGGGTTCTATAAGAGTGGTACTATCACTCTCAGCGAGGATGATGATGGAATACTTGTTGCCGAAGCCAGATATGACGAGAGAACCCGTATTGATAGTTTTCTTGATTTAGTTTGTTTAAATAATGCATGGTGGTTATCATCAAGACATAAATTTGAAGGATGGGAACAACCCGATCCACAATGGCTACCATTTTTACTTGAAAAAGGTTTGATAAGAGAAGAAAGAAAAGTAATTTATATATCAACAATTAAAGGATAATAAAATGAAAGCAACATTTGTAGACACAGATAAAGTTTTATTCACAACATCGCCATCGCAATGGGTGAACGTTATATGGGGAATAATTGGAATAGCAGGATGCTGGCTATTTTTACCAATATTCATATTCATATGTCGAATGATAGTAATTGGTAATATTCAATATCGATTTGGTGAAAAAACAATTGTTGAAAAACGAGGAGTATTCTCGCATACAATAAGAGAAATGCATTATTTCAGAATTAAGTCTATACGAATGGAACAACCATTCTTTATGCGAATGGTTGGACTTTCAAACATTTATATGGTTTCGTCTGAGCCATTTGTACCCACAATAAAACTTTGGGCAGTGACGGATGGCGAGAATTATACCAAATATATCAAAAATCGTTTATATTTCTGGAGAGAAAAATTAGGCGTTAAAGAGACAGATTTTCACAATTTTTAGAACAAATCAAAATATTCTTTTTTCATAATGTTCAGGTCAATGTCACCATTATATCCATTGACCTGCCCTTTTTCAGTAAATTGCCATATCTGCCATTCAGTCCATCCAATTGGAATTACAGGTAAACTAACTTCCGGATTCTTTATATATGCCGCAACCCATAATGGATATGATCCAAATATTGGAGATGAATTGGTGTCCAAGAAACTCTTATATGAATAAAGAATTATAGGTATATTACGTTCTTTTAATTTATCTATAAAGGTCTGAATGAATCTATTCATATGATCTACCTTGTTATCCCAAATATTGGTAGTTGAATATGCCTCAATATCCAAAATAAAAGGTAATTGAACTTTAGGTAGATATCCGAGATGGCCTATGACATTTTGTACTTCTTCATTTGCATCATCTTCAGGTATCTCGACATTGCCTGGTCTTGCAAAATGATAATACCCAATTTTAATACCATTTTTTTGAGCATCAAGAACTCTTCCTTTTAAATTATAAAGATTATCTTCATGACCTGTTGTTCCTTCGGTGATTTTCACGAAAGCAAAATCAATTCCTGATGTCTTGGCCATGCTCCAAGTAATATCTTTTTGATATTTTGAACAATCCAATCCAAGAACGCAATTCAAATCTTCTAATCGTTTTTTTGATATTGTTGTTACCATAATAATGTGTATATCAATAAATATTTCTTAAAATAATTCACCTCTGGTTTCTTTCAGAACTTTAATTAGTTCTTTATTTATTTCCATATAATCATCACGAGTTTTTCCTGATTTTATGACAACTTCAACTCCATTGATAAACGCTCCTAAGTCTCTTGGGCAAAAATATCTATCTGCATTATGAATATTTACAAGATGATATTCTTTACCAAAATTTAACACTTGCATTTGAAAGACATCGGCAAGTACGGTATGCATAACATTATCAATAAGAACATATCCTGGCCCTCCAATAGCTTGTCTGAGATAATGATGAGTGAGCATCATATGGGCAATTTCATCCCAAATTTCAAAATATTTTAATATTCTAGAGGTGTCGGCAAAATGATAATATCTAAATCCACATTCTGTTTGTGTGGTCACTAGATGGAAGCAATAAAGATGATTATATTCTGGGTGTAATCGTTCTATTTCATATCTAAGAATATCTGCAGCAATAATTGAAACATTAAAATAATGAGCGCCTCCCTCATCCATTTTTCTTGTTTCTAAATCAAGTCCTCTTACTGAATTAACCGGAGTATTAAATTGTTCCCAAAATTCTTCTTCCGATAGTGTACCATTAACTATTTTATCATATCTAATATCAACATCTCCATCACTATGTAAGAATCTATTATAACCTAGTTCGGCTATCCTCGGAAATACAAATCTATGTACGGCATATGAAAACTTCTTCGATTGTTCTTTAGCGTTGAAAAATTCTTCTCCGTATTTTTGTTCATCATATCTCTCTTGACATAGGTATTCAAGTTCTTTGGACCAAGATGAATACTTTTCTCTCTCGGCGTGAAGATCAATAATATCAATTATTTTGTCTGTTTTGTCTCGAAGTTCATAGAAGTCACTTGGAACATCTGTTAAGATAATGTAAGGTAAGATATGCGGATATCCAGTATCTATTGCTTTTTGTATTGTTGATTTCACTCTATTACGATAAGTGGGCCCAAGGCCCCATATTGATACAAGTACTTTAGGAATTTCCATAATAATATTGTTTATCATAAATATAGAAAATTTATTTTTAAAAATATTTGGTAATCTTAAAAATATTTCCTATCTTTACATTATAATTTATAAACAATGGATAATATAAAAGAAAATACTATTGCTGAATATATTGAAAGATATAGAAATACCGAATCAATGACCTCTTATAGAATGGCAAAATCTATTTTGAAAATGATATCTAATGATATTAAAATATCCGATTACGAAAAAGCGTTTGATAGAGTTGAAGATCTCCCATATTATTATTTAGGACAAGAAGTAAAAACTCCTTATGGAAGAGGTATTATTATCGGTTTGAAAATGCCATCAAATGGGTTATATCTTAGCCCCAAGCAATCAATGTGCCACGTATGGTATAGTACAGAGAAAAGTAGCCCATGGGTTCAATTCGAATTTACATTAGATCAGATAGAAAAATTTCAAAATGAATAAAAAAGAATTTACAAAGATTGTTCAATTATCAACAGAAGATGTTTGGTATGGCCGACGTTCGATAGATCCAGTTAAAGAACAAACAGAATTAATAGTGGAGACACTATGGCCATTATATGCTAGTAAGGAAGATCCATTACAGAGAATTCAAAACTTACAAGATGATGTAAAAAAATGGAGTGATGGGACTTTCGGAATGTATAGAACCGCAACGCCTATGGCTTATCATCTTAAAAAAGAAATTGATGAGTTAATAATCGCTCTAGAAGAATTATATCAAGGAACATATTCTAATAATACTCAAAATGGTATTGATTTACTGATGTCCAAATATAAAAGAATTCGATTTGAACTAGCTGATTGCCTGATGCTTTTAATAGATTGTGCGTCTCATGCTCAAATAAATATGGATTCGTTAATCAGTGCGACGGAAGAAAAACTTGAGATTAACAAAAACAGAAAATGGGGAACTCCCGACGAAAATGGGGTCGTTGAACACATAATAGAATAAATTATGAAAGGTAAAAGAACAGGAATAGAATTTGAGAATCATGAACTTCTCACTGCCAAACAGGATGGCCTATTAATTTACGAATTAAAAAAACCTGATACATTACAAGGTAGAATCAGATTCGTTAACATTGAAGGGGCAATGGCCGTCATAGGGGACTATGGACATTGGATGTTTTGTAGAGAGTTCTGGCCATCGGCTGATAGTCATGTTGACGATTACTACTGGATCGAAAAATTAGAAATATACTCAACTCAAAAAGGACGAGAATATGATTCTGATGCAACTTTCAAAGAATTAGAAAGAGGAATCAATGGCGGTCTTGAAGAATATGGATACGAGGGAGATGATCTTGAGGTTATGAAAAAATATTATAAGAATTGTGAAATGTATTCGGACACCGAATGGGAATATGTTGCTTTTGCCCACGGAGATGATAAACCACATTTTATAGAACACGATCAAATTCCATTTGAGCAAAGAATAAAACAATGGCTTCTGATTGTTTTTGATGGTTTTGATGAAATATGTAGAAGAATGAAAAATAACGAAATAATAATACCTATTGAAAAATGAAACAAAATTTTTGTCACGAGTTTAAAGGATTCGGGAGAGTTCCATCTGAATGCTCTGTTACAATTATTTCCACAGATTTAGAGCATGCAATTTATTTTCAAGATCTTAATAAAGGAACTTCAGTAACAAATGCATCTGAACAATTATCATCAGAAATTGTTAATATGCTCAAGTTAGATCCAGAAGATTGTAGATTCTTTGAAACATATGATTGTGAATCATTTGATGAAATAACATATACATGGAGAAAATCTCGTGAAAAATTAATAGCAGAAAGTCCAGAATGGAAGCCTGCTGATCATTATTTTATTCAACTATTTTCCACATAATATTAAAAATATGAAGAGAGTAATTTGGAAATACCCAATAGAAATAACCGATGATCAATCAATTGATATGCCATCTTATGCCGAAATATTATCGGTTCAAATACAAAATGGCGTTCCTTGTATATGGGCATTGGTTGATCCAGATGGCGAAAAAGAGACAAGAAAATTTGAAATATTTGGAACAGGAAATCCGATTATGGTTGATATAGGTGTTGAAAGAACATTTATTGGATCTTTCTTTTCTCACGATAATAAACTTGTTTGGCATTTATTTGAACGCATTAATTGAATGATTTGTGACTTATGTAAAAGAGAATGCCCATTAACCTTTCATCATCTTATTCCCGTGTGTTTGCATACAAATAAATGGTTTAAAAAAAATTTCACAAGGGAACAGATGAACGAGGGAATTAATATATGTAAGGATGATTGTCATAAGCAAATACACATATTAATAACAGAAAAAGAACTTGGTAGAAAATACAACATATTACAAAAATTATTGAATCATAAGGAAGTTAAAAAATACATCAAATGGGTAAAAGAAAGGTAGAAAAAGTAGAAAAACTTAAACGATTGCTTGAAATTGTTGAATTAAATGAGACAGGTTATGCTGGCATATTACCAAATGGAAATATTGTCGATAGACGAAAATTTCCCACAGCTATTCCAATACAAGAAAACAAAATGTTTAGAGTTGCTAAACCAAAGCCATTAGAAGATGAGAACGTTACGATGTAAATGTGGAGAACGAACAGCGTGGACAACCGATAATTTTCAGGATTGTCAAGGTTGCCCCAAATGTAACACCACATATGCGGGTCATCCTGACGGGCATAAAGAACTACAACCTCATATATGGGGAATAAAATATAATGAGAACACAGGTAAACCATATAAGAGGTGCACCAAGTGTTATGAGATCGATAAAGAGTCATATAAATCAGCAAGTAAAGTCTCTGATGATATAATATTTGAGATTCCGCCAGATGACAAAATAACGGATAATGGTGAATTAGTTGATGTCCCAAAGATTGATGAAGTTTCAATTCCTAAAAATCTTGAAGAAGCAATTAATTTGTTAACAACCAATGAAAATAAAGAATTTGTCAAAGATAAAACCGAAAAAGAATTTCTGTCATATCTCCATCATGGTTTTGGTACAGGATTAAGAAACGGATGGGGTTTATGGACTGGATCAATTCTTGCAAAATGGTTTAATGAAAAAGGAGTATATCACGCTGATGATATGAGTAGTATTATACTTACATCAATCTATCGTGTTTTTAATAATAAAGAAATAGATCTTGAAGGACAAATCAAATATTATCGTGATTATTGGGAAGAAACTAATCCAGATGTAAATAAAGGTATAATGTAATGGAATCAAAAAAAGTTAAAAAGAAAGATATAAAAACATCTGAGCCAGATTTTAAATGTGGAGGTAAAGATATGACGTATAAACGTTTAATGGAGAGAGCAAAAGAATTACAGGAAAAAAGAAAACAATGAAAATATGAAAACATTAGAATATCAATACGATCCCAAGACAACAGTATATTATGTTGCACGACTATCATTTGACGGCAGGAATCCATATTCGCCTTTTACCGTATATGAAGGATGGATTGGAGAGGTACGAATAACCATTGATTCATGTGATGGCGTAGTTCGTACTAGATACTATGTCATTTCTCTTATGAGAGGTGAAAGTAGATTATTTATGGAAGGTGATTTAGACCTATGTGAAACTCAAAAAGATGCTCAGGAAAGAGCATGCTTCTTGAACCAAATTGAAGAGATTGATAGAAAATGTACAGACCTAATAAGATGAAAAAATCGGATCCAAATCAGGAAGCTCTCAATCTCAAGAAAGAAATTGAGAAATTGGATAAAAAAATAATGACTTTAGAATTCGCAAGAGCTGGAAGTATAGAGAGATTAGGACTTATTTGTATTCATAATGAAACTGAAAAGAAATATGAATATTTTGGAGGAGGATATCTCGATAGATGTAAATATGTAAACAAAATTGTTTGTAAAGTTTGTGGAAAAGTACTTATAGAAGATGTTAAAATTGGATCATTTGAATGATATGAACAAACGATTATATAATAAATCAAAAAAATAAATACAATTAATTAATATGGAAGCAAATACAGTAATTTTAGGGCTCCCTGAGTACAATGCTCTAAGGGACTTCAAAGCAGAAATCGAGAAGGGAAACACGTATCGTTGTTTTGATTATTACAACAGTGTTGGGTGGGGACAATCATCTTGCCCTTCTATATCATTGTATATTTCCCCCGATGAGGCTGTGAAAGAAATAGCAATGAAAAATGATTCTCTTATTAAACAAATCACAGATCTCAATGAAGAAATTAATGGTCTGAAAAATCCATCTACAAGCAAAGAAATAAACATTAAAGATATTAAAAAAATGTCTGTATGGGAATTTCTTAAATGGAGAAAGAGATGAGGACATCAGTTAAAACTACCGTTATTAAACGCAGAAGAAGAAAATTCGAATGGGGACTTGTTCTTGCTTATGTCATCTTTCCATTTTGGAAGCTTGGTCAAGGAGTGGTTTGGTTATATAATAACATTTTCTTTGAAGATATCCGTACAGGTGATAATGGAATACTTGGTCCAGGTTACTATGTTTACTATACTACGAAGTTCTCTTGGGGAAAACTATCATTTATTTTAATGGTAATTGTTCTTATTCTCGTTGGAATTTTATATTTTTACCATTAAGAAGTAACTATTGCGATATAGCATATTTTTCTATTCCTTGGAGAAATATTTACTATAATGAACACACCGAAAAAAGATATCATCAAATCGAAAGAAATCGAAAAGCAAAATAACGCCCTTCAAGAATGTTGGGAGATACGTAAATTGGTTTACGAAAAGAAAAAAAATTCTAAAATTATTCCTAAATAATTTGGATAATTCAAAAATCGCTTCTATCTTTGTGATATGGCATACAAGAATAAGAAAAAAAATAAAATACATCAAGCTGAAGTTCGAAAGAAAAATAGTTCGAAGAAACATCAGAGGGAGTATATGAGAAATCATAAAGATGATAAACCTTTAACCCAACAGGATCTTGAAATAATAATGAAACAACAAGGATTAGTATAGTGATCAAAATATTCGGTATATTATTTTTATTATTTCTATCATTTAATCCTCAAAAGGATCCCAATTATAATAAGAACAGAAAGCCTTCCGCATATGGAATAAATACCTATGTCAAAGATAATCAATCTAGTATAATAAAAGAGTATGAATATCTAATTGACTCATTATATGATGTTTATATATATACCGAAAATATCAGTGAAACAAGTGATGATGGTGAACTGGGACAATTCTATATTCCAGATTATATAGTTATAACAAATGAAGAAAAATATATTGCATACGAATTTAAAGAATTATCAAAATTCAAACAGAAAACCATTCCATATAATGAACGAACCGTTAAGGCCGTTATATTCCATGAATTAACTCATGTGTACTTCAATCAGATTTTAATCACAATGAAAAATAATAATCAATATACATCACCTGAATATGGAATATTAAGAATGTTTCCAAATCCCGCCACTCAATTTGGGTCGACATTCATTGAAGAAGGAATATGTGAGTATGTGATATATTATCTTAATGAAAGTAATCCTCTTAAAGATATATCAGTGCCGGCAAATGAAACAGATCTGCTGGCTACTGAAAATAAGATAAATAATTTATACTATTATTCCGTAATCTTTTTGAAAGATTTTTTAAATAAGTATGGAGTTCACAAAGGAATTGAAATATTGATCGGTAATAAACCACCGTCATATGAAGAAATACTTGATCCAAAACAGTTTTTTAATAGACTGATTTACTCAAATTGAAAATAATTTCTCAAATATAGAGAAATTCCATTTCTTATTAATTTTAACTGATTAAATATGTGCGTTTTATGAAATGGTATAATATTTGAAACATATAGGTCATAAAATAAAAATAATAATTTAAAAAAAATTAACATGAAAACAAAAGTATCTAAAGTATCCACATTAGTTGGTGTTATTGTTGCGATCGTATTAAGCGTTACATTTTATTTCGTTTATAAGAATCAAGAAGTTAAACAAAATGCCGTGGTGGAAGCCCAAAAGTATGTATTTACTAAACTTATAACTGACAAAGATTCTGTAATGAAAGATTGGGTATTAACTTTCAATCAAATTGAAACTGATCTTCAGACGATAAAAGAAAAAGAGAAGCTGATCACAATAAAATCCTCAGATGTGGAGATTACAAAGGGAAAGAGAGAACAAATCCTTAGTGACATTAAAGATATTAACTCACTTTTAGATCAAAACAAAAAGAAAATTGCCGTACTAAATGAAAAATTGAAAAAATCTGGATTAGAAATTACAGGATTCAAAACTAGAATAACCGACCTTGAATCTTTAATGAAAGAAAGAGAAGCCGATATTTTAGCGTTAAAGACAGTTATTAATGAGAAAGATGTTAAAATTAATCAACTTAATACGAATGTGGCTGATATGAAAGTTACAATTACATTGAAAAATGACACAATTGTTAATCAGACCAATAAATTAAATACAGGTCATATCACATCTGGAACATATAAAGATCTTAATGTAAAAGGTCTTATGTCAAAAGAA
>Ga0315284_10000997_pt1 | contig 39443 bp, 36 predicted proteins | sample YL17G09_16_MG_FD_203696 | JGI IMG/M metagenome (GOLD analysis project Ga0315284, IMG submission 203696) | Sediment microbial communities from Yellowstone Lake, YNP, Wyoming, USA - YL17G09_16 | ecosystem: Environmental > Aquatic > Freshwater > Lake > Sediment | place: USA: Wyoming | collected...
CAGTCTAAACCTCTGGCTTAAATAATTATATTTTTCCCAATTAATTTGTTGGTACTTTTTATGTTTCTAACAAATTAATTCAAAAAGTTTAATATTATTATTATTATTATTATTATTATTATTATTAATATTATTATTATTATTATAATATTTATTTTTTCATTTTTTCATAGTTAAAGACATTCTTCTAAGTTTTTGTTTTTTTGATAAATATTTACTTCTTTTTACAAGGGAATATTTTTTTCCATGGAATCTTAAAAGTCTAGGTTTTTTTTTACACGTAAAAGCACTATGCTTAATACCTTTACGACGAAATACCGTATCATTACAAATACCAATTGCACGCGATTCATCTGCATCTGCATCTGCATGAGCATCTGTGTTATCCGAGCCTTCTTTAACTTTTTTAATACACTTACATAATTTTTCTGCAAGGATTTCTTCCGCTTTATTTTTAATTTGTTTCGAAGATTCCGAGGAAGAAAAAGGTATATTATAATAATTTAATATTTTTTCATAGTCACTTTTAGTTAAAATACCCATGAGTATATAATTGTATTAAAGTTATATTAAAAGTAGATAATAATTATTTTTATGTATAAAAATATATATTTATATATTTATATTTTATATTCGTTTTAAATGCCTAAATTAATAAAAAACATAAATAAAAAAGTTGTTGTTTTTGATTTAGATGAAACATTAGGACATTTTGGAGAGTTAGGAAGATTTTGTAACTTACTGGATGATTACTATAAAAATCCAAATAAAGCATATAGTATTTTTAACGAACTAATGGACTTGTACCCTGAATTTATCAGACCTAATATTTTGAATATTTTAAAATATTTACTACAGAAAAAAAAAGAAAATAAATGTCAAGCTGTTATGATTTATACAAATAACACAGGAGAACGAAAATGGGCTGAACATATTACAGGTTACTTTGAACACAAGTTGAATTCAGTAATATTTGAACAAATCATAGCCGCTTTTAAAATAAACGGAAAAGTTGTTGAAATAAACAGAACAACACATGAAAAATGTGTAGATGATTTTTTTAGGTGTACTAAATTACCTTCAGATATTGAGATTTGTTTTATAGATGATATTTTTCACCCCAAAATGAGTAATGATAATGTTTACTATATTCATGTTAAAGAATATAAACACCTTTTACCTGCTAATGTAATGTTAAATCGATTCTTAAATTCACCTCTTTCAAATGACATAAAAAATAAAGATGAGTTCAAAGAATTTACAATGTTTAATTTAAAATATAATGTAACTGAAAAAGATAAGCATGAACATGATATAGACATAATTGTTAGTAAACGAATGTTGGAACATATAAAAGATTTTTTTGATAAGGATGAACCTATAATGAAACTTAAAGTATATAATAAACATAAAAAATCATTCAAAAAAACTAACAAACCAAATAATAATACTAATAATACTAATAATACTAATAACAAAACACTAAAAAAAATAAATAAATGAGTATAATTTTATAACTTTATAACTTGTGAATGATTCACATTTTCTAACTTCTAATCTTTCGCTTCAAGAACACGTTTAAGCGCTTTAGCATGTTTCTTCGTTTTTTTGTGACTGTTCATGTTAAATAGTTGAACTTCACAGCCACAATCACAAATAATCTTCATCTTTGCTTTTTCAAGAATTTCTTCTCTCCTTTTTTGGTAATAATCCTTGTTGTAATTTTTTATCTTGTCTCCTTGCTCCTTGTTGTATTTCTTCTGGTATTCAAGTTTTCTCTCCCTGTTCCTATAGTAGTAACCACTCTTTTCATCGTCTGCTTCGGTTTCGTCATCGACCTCAGCCTCATCGACCTCGGCATATGCCTCATCCTTAACATCAACCTCAATCTCACGCTTAACGTTTTCATTGATTTTGATATATCTGTTCACGTACTCATCCTTGGATTCATTTTCCAATATATTATTTATATTTTTGGTTTCGATAATATTATTCGTTCTATTCAAAAGATACGATATTCTAGATAAATCGATTTTAATTTTTTTTGGCGTTCGCTCAACCAACTTGTTTCCTTCTATAGGCAAAGAAGTTGCGCATGTCACTGTCGTGTTCACGGTCAAAGAAGCCATTTTATATTGTTTTGTTTTGCATACTCATACATTTATAGCATTTTTTCGTTTCAATTTTTTGTACCCTCCAAAATACCAATGAAATAAAAAATATAGTAACATCCCACCATCCATCCAACCATCCAACCATCCAACCATCCCATATAGTAAAGTTGTTACTGTTTGGTATAAGACCTGCAACAAAATTTGTCGAGCTTGCCTAAAAACACAGCATTGCTTTCTTTGTGTCTTTGCATTGACTCAGTGGTTAGTGTAACATCTGTAACCAGAATTTTCTTCTTGCCTTGTAACCAGTACGTATAAGGAGGACTTGTTATCGATACCGAATTTAAAGTATCGCGTCGTAGTTTATGTTCCGATGGTCTGTATATTCGCCTTGACTGTATTACTTCAGAAAACCAGCCATAATACTGAACATCGGGCTCTTTAACAACAAAACTGTCAGCAATCTGTTGTTGTGTCTCCAGTACCCTGTCTAAAAGACTACGAGCGTCGTCGCTTCCATTGCTTCCATTGCTTCCATTGCTTGCAACACTTGTCATTGTGCGAATAATTGGTTCTATTTTTGCTTATGTATTACTTATAGGGAATTAATTAATTTCAATTTTCATTTGAAAATAATTAATAATTACACCGACCGAAAAGAAAAATGATACAAAACTGCAGTTATGATTTGGTTTTGGATGCGGCTAATTCTGCTTCTAATGCAGATATTTCTGCGTCCATGGCGGCGAGCTTATTGTTGCGTTTGGTTTTGGCTGCGGCGATTTCTACCATTAATGCGGTTATTTCTGCGTCTTTGGCAGCGAGAGCATAGGCGTGTTTGGTTTTGGCTGCGGCGATTTCTACCATTAATGCGGTTATTTCTGCGTCTTTGGCAGCGAGAGCATAGGCGTGTTTGGTTTTGGCTGTGGCTATCTCTGCTTCTAATGCGGGTATTTCTGCGTCCAATTCAGCGCGGCGTTCAATTTTGGCGGCCATTGCGGTGGCAGCGGTAAAGGTGTGTGCGTCCGCCACATCCCGCTTGCACGCTTCAACCTCATACTCTGTCAACGAGCGCTTGTAGTAGTTAGACCCGGTCGCTGCGGTTTCCATATTATTTAAATACTGATATATAATTTAATTACAATAGAAACATTTAAGTAGTGTTGGATATGTATAAATTAGGAGTTAATTAATTTCAATTTTTAATTGAAAATAATTAATATAATTAATATTATTAACATTACTAATATAAACGCAAACGCAAGCGCAAACATTAACGACGATGACGCCTTCTCGTATTTTTACGCATAGAAGTCTTGCGACGTGTATGCGACTTTCGCTTCATATGTCTTCTTCTTCTAGTACCTCCACCAGACTGTGAAAAGGCAAGCCCTCTTTTTTTACCCAGTTCCATACCCATACCCATGCCTTTATCCATTCTATGCTTATTATTTGGGTTATAATTTGCTAGTATAACAACGGGCTTGTTACCTTTGCCTTTGCCTTTTTTATTAAATATCCATTTTTTTAAATCTTCGTAACTCCTATCTCCGTTATACGTTTCAGGAGTAGTAAGTTTATTTGGATGAAAGTATAATATTGTAGGGAATCCAGAAACAGAAGGACTTATACCATGTTTCTTAAACATATCCATATTACTACTTTCAATCGCCCCTAAAATAATTTCATTCTTGTGTTTATCTTTAAGTTCGGTTATTACTTTATTCCAAGCGGGTTTCATAGTGTCGCAGTGTCCACAACCGTTCATATAAAATAATACAACACCATGCTTTTTTTTTAATTCCATAACTTCACTTTCAGTTAGTATTTTAGGTTCATCACCTTTTTTAAACATTTCAAACATTTTATGTATATTATATTATATAATTAATCAATATTATTTATTATTTCGTAACATATATTATAATATTTTTTTATAATAAAATAATATATAAATGATGTTAAAAAATGTATTAATCATTCTTTTATTTATAATGGTTACATATTTTGTATTAAACTATACATCGGCGGACTTTAAAGAAGCATTGACAATGCCTGCACTCAATACTAACTGTCCGAACGTGTTAATACAAAAAGGTGCGCTACTTTATTTGTATAACTCCAAAAAAAAAGAGGTCCCAGGTGTAAATCCTGTTATATTTAACAATTTAGAAGAATATGTAGAATTTGTCGAATTCCAACGCGCATCCGGAACTATATGTCCTGTATTATATTTACAACACTCAAGTGAAGCCGACGGCACTGAATCTTATAAAATTCGCCCCGGTCCTACAAATCTACAAGGCGGATTAAGTGGTGTGCCTGCTTCCGCCTTCCCTTATTCACCTCCTCCACGAAAACAAATAACAAAGTTACTAGATGCGTCTCGTAATGACCCACCATATAATGTAAACTCTTATCCAGGTTATGATAACTCTAATGTAGACCAAGGCGAATTTACTCCAGATATGATGCTCGACTATGTTACAGCGTCAACCGGTCTTAGTCCAGACCCCATGGACCCGAACTGGGGAGGTTCCGATTTCACACAAACACTTGTAGATGGAGGTTATTATAAACCAGACGAAGTATTATTTTATGCTTAATTGCTTTGTTTATTCGTGCATAAAAACTTTTTAATATTGTCTACACAGTTTTTATTAATTTTCCGCGTATTACCTAACTCTGTCTTTATCATAAATGTATTCAAACACGCAGGGTCTTTTTCAAGTTGATATAAGAGATTTTGTACCGTCTTATATTCACTCATAACCTGTGTAGCCGTTTTAGAATTTATACCTGGTATACACGATAACATGATTATATTTATATTTTCCGGAGTTATATATTCATTTTTTTCCTTATGACCTTTAAGAACACCACAGTATTTTTCACTTTCTTCAGTTTCTGTAATATCTTTTACAACTTCATGTGTTGGTTGACTACCGACATCACCACCAGGCGCAGTAAGTTCATAATATGGTTTTCGATTTTTCTCATTGATACGAGTTTTATCATACTTGTCGGCAAAATAAACAATAGTGTCTGCAGTTTCACAAATTGTATTCGTTCTCAGCACCGAAAATCCCTTATAATATAAAAGTGAAAACATACTACTCATAAGGGTTTTTTTCGTAATATGTGTTCGTTTTTCATTATATCTTTCGATATCACCTTCAATAATATATATAATATTATGATTATGTGCTGGTTCTTTATCTAAACGAAATGATTGTTCATTATACCTACCATCTTTAATACTTGCAGCCAAATCATTTAGCGTCTTTCTTTCAAAAATGAGAACAGGTTTTCCGTAATCGTCCTCAAAAACGATATCACCAATATGAAGTTGCTCTATTTTAATTTTATGGAATTTCCTATTTTCTCTCGCATCTGTTACATCTCCAGGTAATATATCACTACTCACCTCTACATCCTGAAACATATAGAGTGGGACCAAACACCCATTCTTACTTTTCTTTGAAGGTCCCGGAGGAGGAGGAGGAGGAGGAGGGGATGATTCCAATAAATATGCTTCTATTCTTCTTTCTATTAATGGTATCAAGTCTGCCTCACGGTTGTCTACTTTTATTACTATGCCTGGACAAGACATATTCCTATATTACTTTCTTGCGTATATATAATATATCTTTTATTTTTTATATCGTTTATATTGTTTATATATAATAACTATATATAATAACTATATGTTACAACACGGTATATGGTATGACCTATATACTACATATAGTTATTAATAACACGACAAAAGTATAAAATCTAAAAATTACAACATGGGGCCGGCGTGGCGAGGAGGGTTATAGTATTGTCTAAATTTAAACAAATAGTCAGCATTTAAAGCCGGAACAGCAATACGCGATCTTTGAGCAAAAGAAATCATAAAACCAGTTCCACTAGGCTGTGCTCCACCTTTCTTCATTCCACCACCATTATTGGTATTGGTATACATACCGTCGGTTGAACCAGTAGCGCTAAACAATACGCGGCGAGCTGTAGCCGAGCGTCCATTTCTACTTCTTTGTCCGTTTCTTTCAGGCATTTGTTCTTATTCTATATAATCTTATAATATTAAATTTAAAAGATTATATAATATGAAAAATTAGATTAAACAAATAATTCCAAAATTTAAATATTTCTCTGGAAACCATTACCAAACAGATGTCTGATACCAGGTGAGTACTGCATTCTTCCAACACCACCAGCACCCTTGTTGTAAGTAATCAAACCCTTGGCCTTCAAATAAGCAAAACCGTCTTTGCAACCAGGAGGAATACAAAAGTTACAATAAGAGGTCTCCCTCTGATAAACACCTACAAGACTAGAAGGAACGCCGATAGTAGGGGGCATTCCAGCCATGCTTCCAAAAATACATCCTTTATTGGTAAGAGACTCGGAAGACCTAGCCCTCTTACCACCGACAACATTCATTCCAACCATTTTGTTTTTTATATATATGCTAAATATAAAAAATATACCAAATATACATTTTAATATTATTATTTGTTTTGTTTTGTTTTGTTTATAAAGTAAAATAAATTGAAATCATTTAAAGATAAAAATATAATTAATAGTAAGGTTTCATAAATAAACACAAAGAATCATAACTTCTAAATATTAATGTCGATATCAATGTCAATGTCAACAACCTCGAAAAAAGCAAGCGAGTCAAATTCGCCGGTTCCTTCTCCTAAATTAAATACAGCAGGACAGGGAAAAAATATACTAAATGATTTGGATATTATTCAGTGCGATGATGGATACATATTTAATCCATATAATCAGGAAAATAGAGAGATTACATTGAGCGAAGTTCAATCTATTCTTTCGTCATATGGTATTCCAACACAGTTAAACAATTTCGAACTTTATCGTCGAGCATTTATTCACGCTTCGTATACAAAACGACCACAACTAGAAAATGCTAGAGAAAACATTAAAATTATGCCTCAACCCGCAAACTGTATGCCTCTCAGAACAAAGTCAAACGAACGCCTCGAGTTTATCGGTGATGGAGTACTAGAATGTGTTACAAAATATTACCTATATCGCAGATTTCCTAAAGAGAATGAAGGCTTCATGACAGAAAAAAAAATAGCAATCGTAAAAAATGAGTCAATCGGAAAATTGGCTTATGACATGGGACTACATAAATGGTTTATTATTTCCAAACATGCTGAGGAAAAACATACACGCACAAATCTTAAAAAATTGGGGTGCCTATTTGAAGCATTTATAGGTGCATTATTTCTCGATTTTAATAAAATTACTGTACACGATGAAGGCAAATGGTTTGAAAATGTATTTGTTACAGGGCCTGGGTTTCAAATGGCTCAAAAATTCATAGAAGCAGTATTCGAAAGACATATTGACTGGATATCTCTTATTAAAAATGATGACAATTATAAAAATATTTTACAAGTAAAAATACAGAAGGAATTTAAAACTACTCCTGACTATTTAGAAATACAACACGATATTGATATAGGATATACTATGGGTGTTTATTTATGTCTTGGGAAAGAAATATATCAAGTTGACTATAGAAAGGCAATCAACTACAATGAACTAAAATCATTTACAAAAATCCGCGAAATTTATGAAGAGAAGGGGCACGTTTTAGTTCATTTCGCTTCTGGAACACACAAGATTAAAAAAAAAGCAGAACAAATGGCTTGCGAATTTGCCCTTCAAAATATCTAATGTCTAATGTCTAATATCTAATATATAATATTTAATTGATTACAATATTAACAATAATAAAGTCATTTTTATATTTTTATTATTGTTGTATATAATAAATATTTGTATAAATATAATATAATGGCGGACCAAGAATACGAAAAACTAAAGTCACAGATACAAGATTTAAAAAAAAGATTATCTGAGTCAGCCGATGATCCACAACAAACAAAAGAAATAGGAGACTTGTTACAAAGGTTAAAGAGTACAGCTAGTTCTTATGCTGAACGTTTAGGTCTAGTAGCTTCATCTGCATCAGCATCGCCAGCATCACCATCCCAAGCAGTTGTTAATGACCCATATATGCAAGCCGAAGGCGAAGATGATGAAGCGGTAAATGTTGCTGAATCTGCAGCTGCTGCTGCTTCTCAAAAGGCAAAGTCGGAAAAAGATGAACTATCCGATAGAGCAAGAGAAAATTTATTACAAGTTTTACAAGCACCTGATGTAGGACCTCAAATTCTTCCTAGTGGAAAACCAGGTGTAGACTATGCACAACAAATGATGATACACCAGCTTCAAACAACACTAGCACCAGCATTTATTTTAGAAAGATTAGAAAAGAAACCTACTCCCACTTCACAGTCTAAACCAGAGGAAAATGTAGCACCCAAAAAACCAAAACCGCAAGCAGAAAAAAAAATAAAAGTTACATTTCCTAAACATGTTGAGGGAGAAACAGGCGTAGGTGTAGGTGTAGATGTAGGCGAAGCTATTCCGGGCGTTAGTGTTATAGACGGTCGTAGCAAAGACCTTGTAAGTCGTGCTAATATATTTGAAAGACTTCGTAGCGATTTACAGGTTCATATACCAAAAGCTAGTGACTATACTAAAAAACAAGGTGAACGGGGTGAACAGGGTGAACGAAGTAAACTATCTCCAAAACATTCCTTTATACCTGACTCTGCAGCTGCCGAAGCAGATACTTCTTTGCTTACAAGACAAATTATTATTATACGAAAATTACCATCTCGTATATTTCTTGTTGAAGATGTTTCTCTTACTATGGGAGCTGCTGCATCTGCACCTGCATCAACAGATCCATCAAAATTAGGCATAGCCAGTAGCGTAGGTGCAGTAGCTTCATCAAAACGCTTAACTGAAAAACCTATATGGGGATTAGTATCCGAAGAAATAGAAAAAATGGAAATAAAGGGCGAACTAGTTGGAAACCGATTACCTAGACGCCCTTTGCCTAGTGTATCCGCTTCTCATTACTATATGAATAACCGTCAAAAATTTGTTAACTTTATTAATGAACTTTTTTTGACATATCACGACGAAATTTCTAGCAAAAAGGAGCAAATTTCATGCGATCCTGCTGCAAATGCTGAATTTTCTCTTTTAACACACCAAAAAATAGTTCGCGATTATTTAAATATATATACACCATATCGCGGGTTATTATTGTACCACGGGTTAGGAAGCGGTAAAACATGCTCTTCTATTGCAATTGCGGAAGGGTTAAAAACATATAAAAATGTTATTGTAATGACACCGGCTTCATTGCGCCGAAACTATATTGAAGAAATGAAAAAATGCGGGGATGAAATTTATAAGAAAAATCAATTCTGGGAGTTTGTACCCATTTTAAACAAAACCGACCCTATGGTACAAACACTGGCTGCTATTTTACAATTAAAAGATACATTCATTGTTAAAATGCGTGGTGCATGGCTAGTAAATGTTAAAAACCCATCAAACTATGTTTCGTTATCTTCTGATGAGAAAGAGAGCCTTGACCATCAAATAGAGCAAATGATAGATGCAAAGTATACATTTATTAACTATAATGGTATGCGAATGAGTAACTTAAAAACATTGTCCGCCGACTTTACACAGAATCCTTTTTCAAACCACGTAATTATCATAGATGAGGCTCATAACTTTATTAGTCGCATCGTAAATAAACTAAAGCGTCCAACATCACTTTCAATGAGACTATATGATATGTTAATGACAGCCGATAACGTGAAGATAATTCTTCTAACAGGAACACCCGTTATTAACTACCCCAACGAGATGGCTATTGTTTTTAATATACTGCGGGGTTATATTAAAACATGGAAATTCCCTCTCCAGATAGCCTCACAGTCAAAAGTCGATAAGAAAGTACTTATGAAAATGTTTGAAGGATTAAATACACTTGACTATATGGACTATAATGATACTTCCCACGTATTAACAGTTACACGAAATCCTTTCGGATTTTTCAATGTAGACGATAAGGGACAATATAATGGGGTGTTGCGATTATCACCAGAGGGCGAAACGCCTAATTTGTCAGATACTGAATTTGAGAAACTGGTTCTCGGTACACTAAAGGCGCGTAACATTAATGTGTCTCCTGGAAGTATAACAGTAGAAACATTTAAGGCATTGCCTGATTCATTAGATGCTTTTCGTTCTTATTTTATTAACTCTGAAACAGGACAGGTAAAAAATATAAATATGTTTCAGCGCCGAATATTGGGACTGACATCATATTTTCGTAGTGCACAAGAACAGTTGATGCCTAAGTATGACAAAGATATGGACTTTCGTGTAATAGAAGTGCCTATGAGCGACCACCAATTTTTAGCATATGAAAAGGCGCGCAGTGCCGAACGTAATCTAGAAAAGAAATCAAAATCTAGAAAAAAGCCGCGTGCAGGTGGCGAGGGTAAAGGAGATGATATATATGAAGACGCTGTATCTACATACCGTATTTTTTCACGACTATTTTGTAACTTTGTATTTCCAACAGAAATAAAAAGACCTCTTCCGAAAGAAGATGAGGATATTGAAGGAGCAGTTGGTGAAGGTGCGAATGAAGAGGATGTTGATGCGATAAAGGCATCGGAAAGGTTGGAAAATCCTAACGGTGAACATACAATGGATGAAGTAGAAGAGTTAGCACAGGAAATATCAGGAAAAGTTGATACCACATATGATAAAAGAATTGCCGCTTCTTTATTACAACTTAAAAGTGGTATGATGAAGTTTCTCACAAAACCACCACAAGGAGAGTTGCAAACATATAGTCCTAAGTTTTTAGCAATGTTGGAAAATATACAAGACTCCCACCACCAAGGATTGAATTTGGTGTATAGTCAGTTCCGTACTTTAGAAGGTATAGGAATTTTTTCGCTAGTTCTCGAAGCAAATGGTTTTGCGCGGTTTAAAATTCGTAAAAATGATTCTGGAAACTGGGTTTGCGATATAAGTGACGAAGACCAAGGTAAGCCCATGTTTGCTTTATATACAGGAACAGAGAGTGATGAGGAGCGTGAGATAATAAGAAATGTTTTTAATAGTACATGGGACTATATTCCTGTTTCAATCAGAGAACAACTATCACCCAAATCGGCAAACAACTTTATGGGACAAATTATAAAAGTTCTTATGATTACTGCATCAGGTGCAGAGGGTATTAGTTTACGAAATGTTCGTTATGTTCATATTATGGAGCCTTACTGGCATCCCGTACGAATAGAGCAAGTAATTGGGAGGGCTAGACGCATATGTAGCCATAATGACTTGAAAGATGAAAAATTACGAACAGTGCATGTGATGTTGTACGTAATGAGTTTTACACCGAAACAGTTAAGCGAGGATTCATCTCTTGAGCTTAGGTTGAATGATGTTAGTAAACGTGATGCTAAAAAACCGTTGACAACTGACCAGTCATTGTTTGAAATATCTACTATAAAAGAGGAAATCAATCGTCAGCTACTTATGGCGGTTAAAGAAGCATCTATTGACTGTTCAATTCACCGAAATGTCGCATCAAAAGAGAAATTAAAATGTTTCACATTTGGCGTTGTAAATTCCAACAAGTTTTCTTATGCTCCATCCATAGACAATGAAGAATCTGACGCATCTATGGCCCAAAATACAAAGGAAACAGAACTAAAGTTAAGAAAGATGTCATTGACATTTAATGGTGTTAAATCTGATTATGCATATGATATGAAAACAAGCATTGTATATGATTATAATAGTTACCTTGCCGCAAAAGATATGGGAGGTGAACCTTTGGTAGTTGGTAAAGTAGTAGAAAAAGATGGTAAAAGTACATTTGTTAAAATGAGTGCAGCGATGGCTGAATCATCGGCAAGTGTTGCATCAGCTACTGCAGCGCCATCAGCAAACCCCAAAAAGCCCGAAGGTGGAGTTGCTGTAGGGAAAGAGTCATCAGATGTTAAAAAGAAAGCACCTGTATCTGGAGCAGTTGCTTCTTTGGCTCCCTCCGCTAAATCTAAAGATGACTAAAACATGAGATGTTACAGGTGCGTGAGATTAATCGAAAATCGTTTTGTATAATATTTATTCAACATTGGATAAATATTATTTTAAGTACTAAAAATTATACTACTTTGCTCCAAGTAACTCTAAAATTTTATCCTGAGTTTGTTTTATAGATTCAATATAGTTTTGTATTTTATTTATCTTTTCATCTAATTTAACATATTCTCTCGAGTCTATTGTATCTCTTGTTTTTTCATTTACAAAAAGTTGCATACCATCATCACCATCACCATCACCATCGCCATCGTAATCTGTCATAAAATCATCCAAAGGTATACTATCAATTCCTGATTCTCCATATTTAGCAACATTTGTTCTTTTTAGTTTAGAAAGGAACGACAATTTGTTATTGTCATTGTCTTGAATATCATTAGGCGTTACTGTATTTTCGCTTGTACTATTTATTGAGTCCTTATCGTACAAAATTTCCTCATTATTTTTTTCATTAAATGATACATTTTTTTTACTTATAATAGAATTTTGTTCAGTTGGGCGTTTTATATCATGTGAACGTTTTATGGCGATAGAAGCATTTAGAGCATTAGCAACTGGATCACTTGACCCTGTTATCCATTCCTCTGCATTTTTTGAAATATCTTTATCTGTATTCATTGTTATTTGTTCCAATTCTCGCTGACGTGATGACAAGGCATGTGCTAATAATTTCTCCATTTCATCACTGGCTAGTTTATTATCATTTAGTTTGTTATCAGAAAAATCTATACTTGTAGGTTTTTTATTATTCAACATGCTATCCATTTCTTCCTGTTTTTCTTTTAAACGAACCTCTAATTCAGACATACGATGGTTCTGTAAATCATCTGCTCTATATATTTCCTCTATTTTTGGTTTTTTACCAATACCTCTCGAGTCTATACTTTTAGATGACTCGGGTGTCATACCATACCTAGGCGGAATTGGTAATGTGTTTGCAGTTGGTTGCACCGAATGATGAACTTGTTGTGACTGTTGTTGTTCTTGTGACTGTTGTTGTTGTTGTTGCAGTCGAGGTTTTTTAAATTTTCCCAGCTCATTTATCATTTTTTTAATTACTGCCTTATTACTATTAACTATCATCTCCGATGCCTTTTTGTCATAGTCGTCATCACCTTCATCATTTTTATCGAAAAAAATATCAAACTCTGACTTCATAGATAAAATAGATGATTCAAAAAGTCGTTTTATATTATCAAAATAATTATTTGGAATATCATTAAAAATGCCTCCTTCTTGTAAAAGTCCCCATATAATGCTTTTGTTTTCATTTTTTGTAAAATCTGCAAATGACATTTTAAATAGTTAATATATTATTTTTATATTTATAATTATACTATATATAAAATATTTAATATATTTTTCACATAATAATATCTAATATCATTTGCGTTTTATTATTTTTAAAACTAATATAAACACATAAAATCATATCTATGTACCACATACACAAATCATATACGCGTTCCATAACATAGTAGCATACTGTTATATCAAAAACCTATAATGTTCAACATAGGATATATCATCCCAGTAGTAATGTCATGTCACTTATTGTTTTTAGAGCTATTAAAATATAAGAAAGAAGAAGTAAGTAAAAATATTATACATTTTATTCACGGGCTTATTTTTATACTATATCACAATTATAGCAATGATATGGTTTATGTAACACACATAAGTATAGGATTTTATATATATGATTTAATTTATTTGTTTACAACTGTTTTAAAATTTAAAGATAAAATGGGGCAGCAACTTCCTTATTTTATTCATCATATAATAACGATTACAATATTACACAGTTCTTTATACAATGTATACTTCTTATCAATACTTAATGGATATTATATTTTTGAAATGTCAAATATGATGTTATATATTTCTTACCATATACATAAAGAACACAAAAACTATAAACTAATATATGCTACAGATTTTATACAGCTTATATGGTATTCATATTATAGAATAATTAGAATTTTAGTATTTTCTTACGAAATTATAGATGAAATATTGGAACAAAAGGCAAGCATGTGTATAATGTTATTTATAATATATTTAATGGGAGTGTCTTGGAGTTATAAGTTGGTTATAAAAAATATTAACAACTTCAATTCATATAAAACATTAAAAGATTAAAATATTAAAACATTAAAACATTAAAATATTAAAACATTAAAAGATTAAAATATTAAAACATTAAAACATTATAAACAAAATATAATTAAATATATTTTGTTTATCTATTACTATACCAGATTATATGGAAAATAACTACATTATATTTAACCAATCTGGAAGATTTGGGAACGCAATTTTTAGATACATGGCCTATGTAATGTTACAAAAAGAGAATAATAATTTTAAGTATATACTTGACACAGACTTTTCAAAATTAGTTACGACCCCTTATACAAATGAAGAAACAAACGAAGAAACAAACGTAAAAAATACAAAAATAATAAATGAAGACAACTATTTTAAATATATGAATACAGATATTTCAAAATTACCAGACAATAGAAATATATCTTTACATGGTTATTTTCAATATGACCATATTTATTTACAAAACAAGAGTTATATTTTAGAGTTTGTAGAACAAAATAAAAATGTTCATCAAATTAGAACAGATGATGAAATATATTTAACAAAATACATTATAGATGAGATGATATTAGATTCTTCAAAAATATATGAAAATGTTATACATATACGCCTGGGTGATTTTAATGGTAGACCCGACTTTATAGAGACGGAATATTTATTGCGACTGCTTGATAATATAAAGGATATATTTTACAACAAAACGGCTATTGTTATTGAAACACCAACGAGTGATGCAGATATAGAATATTTAAATACGGTAATAGAGTGGTTTAAAAAAAATAATATACCTATTCCAACAGTAGAGTCAAACGACATGTTAACAGACTATAATATTATGAAACAAGCAAAAACAATAGTAAGCTCAATGAGCACATTATGTTGGACAGCTGCATATTTTTCGAAATCATTAGAAAAGATATACATGCCTAACTATAATTTTTTCGAAATAGAGGATAGAAAAAATGGATGCTTTAAGATGCCCATACAAAATACAATTTTATACGATGTTAAAACTACTAAATTTACAGATATAAAAGTAGTTATATTAACACTGGAAAAATACTCACATCGAATGAACAAAGTGTATGATTTAATAAATAAACTTTCTCAAATTGGATTACAGTGTAATTTATTTTATGGAGTTAATGGAGAAGATATAAAAGTTGTAAAAATGGAACATCCATATCTATATCGGTTAGAACATAAAAATGAATCAAAGTATTATGATTATTCTATAAGAGCTAACAAACAATTTATGACACTAGGGGAGTTAGGGTGTGCATGGTCACATATCAATATATACAAATCATTATTGAAAGAGAAGCATGTAGGTAAGTATTTAATTTTTGAAGACGATGTAGAATTTCTTGAAAGTTTAGAATATGCTTATAGTTGTTTAGTTAGTATACCTAGTGACTTTGATGTATGTCATGTTTCTAAATCTGATTGGAACCCATTTATACTTAATAATAAAATAAACGAATTTTGGAATACTATTCATAAAGAATATTTTAACAGACTCACAGCTTATATTGTATCAAAAAATGGCGCTGAAAAAATATTACATTATACTAAAGACTCTATAAATATTCCTGCTGATGATTTATTATCGTGTATGCACATAGAAGACAGACTAAATGTTTATGTTCCTTCAAAATATATATTTCATGAACCACCAAATACAGTATCTATATTACATAATTTTGTTAGTGGGTAATAAAAATTATAGTATTATTCATTTTAAAAATATGTTTAAAAATATGTTTAAAAATATTTTAAATAATAATAGTAATAGCAATAGCAATATTAATAATGTTACCTATAAAAAATACAAAAGCAGTAATTCAAAAACCATACAAACCTCAGTATTTTTCGGTTAATAACACAAAGTTGCTATTTTTCGATATTTTTTATAAAAACAATAACATATATCTGATAATGCCTATTTACAATGCACCCGCATTATCTGAACACATAACGGTAAATATAAATAATAAAATACTAAAATTATCTAAGAGTCACGTAAAAGATTCGAATGAACCCATTTTAATATATATATACGAATACATAAGCCCACCTAATACTATTATAAAAGTAAATATTAGTCTTGTTAATAATATGATAAAATCATACGAACTGCAACACATGTGTACCCATCCTAATATAACTAAAAATAATAATAACTTCTTAGCGTTAACAACATTATTTAAAGATGACTACCATTTGTTTCCGTTATTTTATAACTACTATAAAGAACAAGGGGTTCAACATTTTTACATGTATTATAACGGACTTATTACACCAGAAATAAGCAAAATATTTGATAAACCAGATGTTACTCTAGTTGAATGGAATTATCACTATTGGAATCCTCGTGGATTCAAATATGATCACCATGCACAAATGGGTCAGATGCACCATGCTCTATACAAATATGGAAAGGATATATATAACTATATGATTTTTTGCGACTTGGACGAGTATCTACACATTCCAAAAAATAAGTTTATTGAGTCTACTGCACCCAACCTTACGCAGTATAGCGACAATACTCTAAAACAGTTTATAAAAAATAAACCTGATATTGACATTTTTGGATTTTGTAATTTTTGGGCAAATACGATTGATGATAGTATTCCGAGTACACCATATTTACCTAAAAATTTCTTGGCCGTATCTGAACCAATAGAGTATCTCAAAAGAAGTAAAAATATTTATAAAGTATCATCTATAAATACAATTGGCGTACATCAAGTGGGATATGATTTTTATAGTTCATTAACTTATATAACTGATTTAAATATGTATCATTTTTACAAATGGTCATCTAAAAATCGTGTAATAGAAAACTGTACAAGTATAGTAAACTTAGACCTGGCTTAACAATATAAATAAAACCACCAAATTTTACAATTCACTATTGAAATACTGGTTACGGAACTTCTGCATTTCTTCATCGGGGAAAGTATTTGTAAGAAAATCTTCAGGCTTTTTATTTTCTTTCAATAAGTTAATAATCATAAAAAGAGAATATACTCCACATTCGGTAGGCTTTCTCTGGTGGTGTTTTTTATTTTCTATATAACGAAAGTCTATTCCGGCAACTTTTCCTTGTTCTATAATTTTTTTAATTAATTTTTTAACTTCTTTGGGTGGGGGATTACCTGTGCTGTCAAAAAAGAATATATATTTCTGTTTTATATTTACAAACATAGATATCCAATGCGACCCTGACAAATAATGTGGGTCAGTGTTAAAAACAAATCCGATTTTATTCCTACCATTTCTTATTGATATGTTTAAATCAAAATGACACAATTCTTCCCATACACATTCGCCATACATTTTGGGAGAGTCAAAATCTATAGGCGCTGCTCCTATAAAATCGAAATAAGGAAATTCTTTCTCATACTGTTTCATAACATTTTCAATATCAATACTGTTTAACCACTCGTTGGGATTTTTCTTCCAATCATCAGGACTTTTTGGTGCAAATGTATAGTTCAACATTTCTTTATCTACTCCTGATGAAGCAAAATTCTGTTTTAACCAGCACGATTCTTTATTACATACACTTTTCAAATGTCTCTTCAATTCCTCCCAAATCTCGCGTGGATCATTTGTTGTTATCATCACATCAGGGTGACGAGCATTCCATAACTCTTTAAGCTTTATTAATGAATCATTGCTATAACACGTAAAATCATTTTCTTGTAGTTTTGGACTACACTTTAATTTTATAAATCCATCTGGGTGTTTTTCTACAACAGGTGCTCCTTTTTCTATTTTTTTATTTATATTTACTCTGTTTATGTTTCTATTTATTCGATTTATTCGATTTCCATTCTGTTTACTCTTGTTTTTTAATGTTTTTGACATGTATGTTCTTTTAGACGTTACACTCCGTCTGCCTCTAACTTCAGACTTAAATTTCATATTTTTATCTACAAATTGTAGAATATTCTCCATTTTTTTTGTTTTCATTGTTATGTATTTGTCTAACTATGTATTTGTGTAGTTGTGTATATATTATTTCACTATAATTAAAAAAATTAATTATTAAATAAAAATTAAATACTACTATTTTCACTTTTAGTTACCTTAACTTCTATTACTTCATTAGTATCCGCCCATTTTACACCATTACTTATATGATTTTTTGTAAAACCCTTTTTAATATCTTTCTTTTTGTACTTCGGGTCTTTCAAATTAAGTTCCTTCGTTTTGGGTATTATCATTTCATCTTGTGGTGGTGAAGTTTTTGTAACAAAATTATCCATTGTTATAACTTTCTTATCTACTTGTTTCATAAACAACTTATTTGCTTCATCAATGGACCACCCTTCTACATTATCTACAGCCGACACACCACCGCAGGTATCTACTAAAACCATATCTTTATAGTCCCCCTGGATATTATCCATGGTGTCTTTAAATTTAAAATGCGATATACATAAACGTGCAAATGTGTTAAAAGCATTTATTATAACATCATTTATAGGACTGTCGCTATTATTATTAACATTATTATTCAAAATATCTTTCGCCATTGCGGCAATACGTTTTCTATAAAACCGTTTATCTCCCTTGAGGACTGTATCATGCTCTAAATTATTCCTTTTTAGATACTTATTATATGTATCAGAATTCGCCATAATTTCAAGAGTAATATAGTTAATATTGTCTATTTTATTCATATTAGTATTAGTATTAGTATTAGTATTTGTCGTTGTTGTTGCATTTGTCGTTGTCGTTATCTCTGTTACTATAGTCTCTATATTTGGTTTATCATTATTTTCCATTTAAGATGAACACATATAAAATAATATTATTTTAAACACGACTTATGTTATAAAATAATATATAATAAAAATAAAAAACATGCTTGTTAATTAGTATAGAATTGTTTCTCCTCTTCGGGTACAATATCTTTATTCTCATTTCGTGTACTATTATTAAAAAAATTATTCCCTAAATTATTAGGATTTGGATTACAATGTTCAAAGATTTCCTTTTTAAATAAATCTGGATAAGGTTGTTTTACGGGTCTGGGAGGAACATACACATTATAAAGGTCGCTGTTTGACGAAGGAACATATTGAGACTGTTCGCAATCCTGTAATGCAAAAAACTGACTACGCAGCGTAGACTCAACATTTACGTTGTTAGCAAAACCAGACCAAGGCGCCATATTATTTCCAGGGTTAAATGTGGTATGAGGATTATAAGTGGGATAATTATTAAGAGGTACAGTAGTGGGCTTACTTTGGTCTAAAATAGGCATATAACCGTACTTTGTAGATACAGGCACCTGATAATAAAAAGGTTGCAGCGGTGCAGATGGAATATTTCTTGATGATATTCTATCATTTATTTCATTTTGTCTTTCAAACTGACACAAATATAACTTATTCGGAACACCATACATTTGGGGTTTATCATATACTTGGGAAACAGAATCCATACTATTATACTATATTTACTAATATTAGTATATTACTATATTATATTTTGTTATAATATTTTAAAAAATGGGTTAAAGATAATAAATAATAATATATACTCTTATATCTAACTAATACCTATTCTTTTACGTACAATGTGTGGTATATTTTTCGTTCAAAATTTTTTAAGAAATGGAACACTTGAAAAATATAAAAAATCTCTACTAGAAAATATTAAAACATATCAACATGATTTCAGCAAAATTTCGCATCGTGGTCCTGACAATAGTATTTTTCTAAATGATAGACAATTTTCGAAAAACTATGCGTGTTTTTGGGGCTTCCATCGTCTTGCAATTAATGGACAAACACCCGAAAGCAATCAGCCATTTTTTATTAAAAATTGCCGTCTTATTTGTAATGGAGAAATCTACAACTTTCGCGATCTTATAAAGGAATTCCAACTCGAGGAAGAATACAAAAGTCAATCCGATTGCGAAATTATTATTCACCTGTATAAAAAAATTGGTATCCGCGATATGTTGCGTCGCCTTGATGGTGTATTCGCATTTGTTTTGCATGACTATGAAACAGAAACTACATACGTAGCTCGTGACCCTGTAGGTGTACGTTCACTTTTTATTTCGGGACACGATTATACATATAGTAACTCCATGATTATTTCAAGTGAGCTTAAAGGGATTAACGAATGTTTTAGACCAAATACTAAACAATTTCCACCTGGTTGTTATGCAGTATATTCTAAAACTAATTTCGATGCAGCAAATACTCCTTTTTTTAATTTTTATAGTTACTATGAAAATGTGTATATTACGCATGATATTTTGACTGGACAAACCGTACGAATGTACAACTACCCTACTGTAGAGGATACCGAAGAAAACATTTGTAAAAATATCGCCACATTGTTCGAAGAAGCAGTCGTGAAACGCCTTATGAGTGATCGCAAAGTAGGTGCGCTTCTTTCGGGAGGGCTGGATAGTTCATCCGTCGTCGCAATTATGTGTCGCCATATGCCTGCAAAAGATTTGAATACATATAGCATCGGTCTGAAGGGGTCAACGGATTTAGTATGGGCGCGAAAAGTGGCGGAATATTTAGGAACAAATCATCACGAAGTTTGTCTTACAGAGGAGGAATTTTTGGGAGCTATCGAAGAAACAATTCAACAAATCGAGAGCTATGATACGACATCTGTTCGCGCGTCGGTTCCAAACTACTTGGTAAGTAAGTATATTGCCGCCACTACAGAAGACTGTGTTATTTACTGTGGAGATATGTCGGATGAGATTTTCGGGTCATATCGTGGGTTTATGAAGGCGCAAACTGAGGAAGATTTTAAACGCGAAAATGAGCGTATGGTTCGCGATGTTTGTTATTTCGACTTGTTGCGTTCCGATAAGAGCATTAGTGGTGCAGGCCTGGAAGCACGTGTACCTTTTGCTGATAAGAAGTTTTTACAATATGTTATGGGTATTCCGCCTCGATATAAGATGTTCGATGATGCGCGAATTGAGAAATATATATTTAGGAAGGCGTTTAGCGGATTGTTGCCCGATGATATTCTATGGCGCAGAAAGGAAGCTTTTAGTGATGGCGTAAGTGGACATGAAAGAAGTTGGTTCCAAATTATCCGAGATTATATTGACACTAAAGTAACAAATGAAGAGTACAATAAATATAAAGAATTTATAGAATACACGCATGTATGTAACGCACCCTATGACAAGGAGAGTTTCTATTATAGAACTATCTTCGAGAAGTTCTATCCTGTTTGCGAAAAAACAATCCCCTACTTCTGGCGACATCCATTTTGTGAAGAGAAGGACCCATCGGCACGTTTGTTAACTTGTTATAAGACGGAGTAATACTTTAGAATAACAATTATTCCTAAAAATGCAATAAAGTAGTGAACTATTTTATGGTGTTCCACTGAAGGAGAAAATAACTTAGCACTACAGGAAATAGCAGAAGATAAATATCCTATAGTAATCAGTACAACGATATACAAAGGAATAGTTACTTTCTTTTGTATTAGTAATAAAAATAAACAAATAATACCAATTGTTCGAATTATTATTCCAAAATCTTTTAACTTCATTATATAAATTATATAACTTATATAAATTATAAAATATTATATTATTTATTGTCTAGTATAAATCGACGTATCATTGCATGGCTAAAATAATGTGTTTAATGTGTTTACATATATTCTTTCATAATTACAACAACACCAGCTAAAGCAACCGCGTAATTGTAGTATCTATGATAAAAATACCCTTCATTCATCTTTGATTTACATGCTAATGCTGAACCCAACGAACCTAACGCAATGAGAACAACAATAGACATTGGGATACTTACCATATTCGTGTACTGAAGATAAAAAAGGTATAAAATACCAATAACTTTAATTCCCATAGACAAATCCTTAAGTGTAAGCATTTTTATTTATTTATATATTACTAAAATATTTTATTATTATTTTATTATTATTTTATTATTATATATGTCTAATAAAAAAGAACCAAGAATAGAACATTCTGTTTCTCCGAAACGTGATATATTAGTAGTTCCACCTGGAGCAAGAGGACCAGAAAGTATGCATCCTGCACATGTAGCACAACCGCCTCAACAAACACAAGTAGTTCCAGATGATAGTGGAATGAAGGCTCTTGATATTACAAAGTTAGTAAAAAGAAAAGAAGACGAAAAAAAACTTAAAAAAAAATTAGAAAAAAGACTAAAAAAACAAAAAGAAAAAGAAAAAGGAGATGTAGCAGGAAATGCTAAAAAACCCGAGTCACCACTTTCATCTTCTTCTTCTATATCTTCTATTTCTCCTGTTTCATTATCACCAAATGAAATATTAGCATTTGAGGAAGAACAAAGACTAGAAGCAAAATCTGTTTCTCCACGGTTGTCTCCTTTAGGAAGAGGAACAGGTGTAGGTGCACGCGCAAGAAAAAAACCGTCGTTGTCATCTTCATCTTCAAAATCACCAAAAGGAAGAAAACCACTGACACCAAAGTTTGAAAAATTTGAATCAAAATCTCTGTCACCAAAAGCTAGAGGAAAAGGAAAAGGAAAAGAAAAAGAAAAAGAAAAAGGACAAGAAGGAACTAAACGGCAAGGAGGTGGAGCTAGTGGAACGCGTAAAAAATATAAACGTAAATTACGTAAAATTCATAGTAGAAAAAGGCGATGAAATAGTATGAATATTTTATCTAATGTTTAGCAAAATATTTATATTTTAATATAGCTATACTATATAAAAAATATAAAATGAGTTGTGGATGTACTACTGGTGGGGGTATGCAAACGGGTGGAGGTAGTTGTAGTGGTTCTAATTTACCTATTCAGACTGGCGGTGGAACTAGAAGACACAAACATACGCGTCGTCATCGTCGCAGTGGAACACGTAAAATGCGTGGACATGGACGCAAACGCGCTTGCAAGTGTCCCGGAGGATGCAAGCGTTCTACATGCCCTTGCTGCACAGGTAAAAGATTCTGCTGCACTAAACGATGCCGTGGTTGCAAATGCTAGAGTGTAGACTTCAATATAGTTAAGTGTACTTGTATTTATTTTATAATATCCGCGATTTTCGGTTATTATAAAAATTGATAAACATAATAAACATAGCTTGATATATATAAACAGAACAACCATCAAGGTACACAATCATTACACCGCAAACAAAAATACAATGTCAACAAGCGTTCCAGCACAAACATCTACACCTACAACTACAACTACCCCAAAATATGATACATCCTTTCGTTTGCTAGACTTCAATATATTTGATGAAAAACGCGAAAAAGAAGAAGATGCCGATGATGGCGCCGACAATGAAGAAGAATCGCGGAGACGAAACGAAGACGATGATGGGGGTGATGATGGAGCCAATAATGGAAAAAAGAAATATAAAAAAGATGAAAAGTTCACAACAATTCAAATGTTTGGTCTAAATGAAAAAGGCGAAACATGTGCAATATTTGTTCGCGACTATCAGCCATTCTTCTATATCAAAGTCGGTGACGAATGGTCTATACCTCAAAAGGGAGCTTTTATTTCACATTTAAAAGAGAAAGTCGGTAGATTTTATGAGAATTCTATTCTTGATGTCGAGTCGAAGTTAATAAGGAGGAAAAAGTTGTACGGTTTTGATGGCGGAAAGGAACACAAATTTATTCTAATAAAATTCAAAAATGTGGCGACAATGAATAAAGTAAAGAATATGTGGTTTAAAAACGGTAAAGATGGAAAGCAAGTTTTGAAGCGCGATGGGTATCCCTATTTCAATACAAGAACCGAAATATACGAATCAAATATTCCGCCTATTTTGCGATTCTTTCACGTTCATGATATAAGCCCGTCGGGTTGGATTGGGTTCGAGGCGAAGAAAGCGAAACAAACGCGCGGGACACTGAAAACGACGACTTGTACATATGAATACGAAATTGCGTCTACAGATATTGTTCCTCTAAATACCAAGGAAACGATTGTACCCTACAAAATATGTAGTTTTGATATTGAAGCAAGTAGTAGTCACGGAGATTTCCCAATTCCAATCAAGACATATAAGAAATTTGCTACAAATATTGTTGATGTTTGTGACGCTATTTGTCGAAATGCGGGAGTGACATCAAGTGTAGAAGCTATGGAACATATTACTCCGGCACTTTTGAAACAACTCGTATATACAGCATTTGGATATGGAATGCCTGCACACCCTGATGTTGACCGCATATACACAAAGATTAAAGTATCAGAACAGCGACTTGCTACATTATTTGATGTATGGGTTTCATTTCATATTCCGGATATTAAAATGAATGAAGCATTAAAGGAAAGCAATACAATTGAGAAAATGTTTGAAAAAATCGCCGAGAGTAACAAAGCACACGATGAAGATGATAATGGCGAAGATGTCGACGTCGATGGCGATGGTGAAGATGCTGACATAGACATAGAAGAAAAATATATAGATATTGAAGATGAAGAAGATGGTTACAACGAAAAGGATGAAGAAGATAAAAATGCGAATGATTTGCTTATGGCGTATGCAGGAGTCAAGACATCATCGCCATCATCATCATCTTCTCAAAAGGCTACAAAATCGGGGAAGTCAAAAACCACAAAAGCAACACCGCCGACACCTATTCAAAAAGAAACCGTTGTTCACCTGATTACGTCGTTGGTCGACAAAATGGACCGCGAAACAAAAATTAATAAGTTAAATGTATCACTGCAAGAAATATTTCCACCAGTAGAAGGAGACAAAGTCACATTTATTGGCTCGACATTCCTCACGTATGGCGAAAAGCGACCCTATCTCAACCACTGTATCGTTCTCAATACATGCGACACATTGAAAGATGAGGTCACAAATTCGGATATACAGACATGTAAAACCGAGCGCGAATTGCTGCTTGCATGGACAGATATCATCCAGCGTGAGAATCCGGATATTATAATCGGTTACAATATTTGTGGTTTTGATTTTGAGTTTATGTTTCGCCGTTCACTTGAAAACTCGTGCGAAAATGAATTCCTTAAATTGTCGAGAAATAAGGGCGAGTTTTGCGGGGCACGTGACTATAATACGGGCAAGATTGGAATTAAGGAAAGCAGTATTGTTATTGCTAGTGGTCAACATGATTTGAGATATATTGAAATGAAAGGACGACTTCAAATCGACTTGTACAACTATTTCCGTCGTGATTTCAATCTTACATCATATAAACTGGATTACTGTGCTGGGTACTTTATTGGAGACGGTGTGAAAAAACTAGAACATCTTCCTAGCGGTAATACAAAAATAAACAGCTCAAATCTGATGGGACTTGAGAACGGCAACTATATACATTTCGAAGAATCCAGTCACTCGACGGACACATACAAGGATGGAGCAAAATTCAAGGTCGCAAACGTGAATCTTGCTGAGCGAACATTTGAAATCGAGGGACATGAGATGCCGGATATGACGAAATCTGTGCGCTGGGGTTTAGCCAAGGACGATGTAACTCCACAGGATATTTTCAGAATGACAAATGAAGGGCCGGCGGAGCGCGCGATTATTGCGAAATACTGTATTCAGGATTGTAACTTGGTTCATCATCTTATGAATAAAATCGATGTCATGACTGGATATATTGAGATGGCGAAGATTTGTAGTGTGCCTATTAGTTTCCTTGTACTGCGCGGACAAAGCATTAAGCTTACAAGTTTTATTGCGAAAAAATGTCGCGAGAAACGCACACTTATGCCTGTGATTGAAAGGTCTTTCGGAAATGAAAGTTATGAAGGTGCAATCTGTCTTCCACCGAAGTGTAACCTGTACTTAGACAATCCTGTAGCATGTCTTGACTACTCATCTCTATATCCATCATCAATGATTAGCGAGAATTTGTCACATGACAGCAAAGTATGGACGAAGGAATTCGACTTGGCTGGGCAACTGGTTCGCGAAACAGGAATAAAAGACCCGTCTGGTAACTATATATTCGACAATATGGATGGATACGAATATGTGGATGTAACATATGATACATATAAATGGGTTCCGAATCAACGTGGACGTGCTATTAAAACACTAAATGGTACTAAAATTTGCCGATTTGCACAACCAAAAGACGGTGTTAAAGCAATCATGCCGACAGTGCTCGAAGAATTACTCGCCGCCCGCAAAGCTACGCGTAAACTAGCGGAAGCAACCGATGACCCCTTTATGGCGAATATTTTAGATAAACGGCAACTTGGTTATAAAGTAACGGCGAATTCACTCTACGGACAATGTGGAGCAAAGACGAGTACATTTTATGATGTGGATATTGCGGCATCAACGACGGCAACAGGTCGTAAACTGCTAACATATGGTAAAAGGATTGTAGAGGAAGTATATGGGGATGCAAAAGTGGAGTCGAAGAAATTCGGTTTTGTAAATACAAAAGCTGAGTACATATATGGTGACAGTGTTGCGAATTACACACCGATATATATTAGAGAGAATGGTGGACAAATGAATATCATAAAGATAGATGAGTTAGCACAGTTATATGGAGATAAAAATGGATGGGTTTATAGCAAAGAGGAAGGTAAAGAAGGAAAAGAATATTGTGAGATGATTCCGTCAATGAATATCGAAACGTGGTCAGATAAAGGATGGACGAAACTTAATAGAATTATTCGTCATAGGTTGGCGCCTCATAAAAAAATGATTCGAGTTTTAACTCATACAGGATTAGTAGACGTAACAGATGACCATTCGCTTGTAGACATAAATGGTAACGAAATATCTCCCAATGATGTTGTTAAGAATAAGACAGAGTTGTTACATTTTGAACACGATACATATAAACATCCTGATAATGTCAGAATAAATATAGGGGCTAAGGTCGTGGTTCCGACATCCCAATATAAGGCAGCACTTAAATGGGATGAACTCAGTAGGTTTCATGGACATACACTTTCATTGGATTATAATATTGAAGATAAAACATCGAATTATGTAATAAAAGTGGCGAAGAATGCGAATCATGAAACAAATAAAAATCTTGTTAAAAAAATCCATGAAATTTCATATCCTGATGGAGAATATGTATACGATCTTACAACTGAAAATCATCATTTTGCGGCAGGAATTGGTAATATTATAGTTCATAACACGGATTCTGTATTCTTTACATTTAATCTCGCTACATCTGATGGAATCCCGATACGTGGAAAAGATGCTCTTGAAATTACAATCGAGTTTGCAAAAGAGGTGGGCAATCTTGCTACAAAGTTCTTGAAGTCGCCGCATGCATGGGTATATGAGAAGACGCTGATGCCGTTTTGTCTGCTTTCTAAGAAGCGATATATTGGGATGTTATATGAAGACAAGCCGGAAAAACCGAAACGCAAAAGTATGGGGATTGTTTTGAAGCGCCGCGATAATGCGCCAATCGTTAAAGACATATATGGAGGCGTAATCGATATTCTGATGAAGGAGCAAAATGTCGAGACGGCAATTAAGTTTCTAAAAGCGTCTTTACAAAATTTAGTAGATGAGAAGGTTCCAATGGATAAACTTATCATCTCAAAGTCGCTGCGAAGTGGCTATAAAAATCCGGCACAAATCGCACATAAAGTATTGGCCGACCGCATGGGTAAGCGTGACCCAGGTAATAAACCAAGTATAGGAGACCGTATCCCATTTGTATATATACAAAATCCTGATAAGAAGGCGCTACAGGGCGAAAGAATTGAACATCCGGACTATATTCAAGCGAATAAAATTAAACCGAATTATGCATTCTATATAACGAATCAGATTATGAAACCGATACAGCAGGTGTTCGCACTGGTGTTAGAAAATATTCCGAGTTATAAGAGACAAGTGCCTGGATTGAAGCGTTCGATTGATGGCTGGATTGATAAGTTGAAGGATGAGTCAAGTGACGAAAAGATAAGGAAAAAAATAGCGGATATACGAAACAAGGAAGTGAAAAAAATCCTGTTTGATGAGTACTTGATAGAGATAGATAATTCGACGAAAGGGAATCAGAATATAATGAGTTTCTTAAAAAAGACATAGTGTACTCATTTAGACCCTAACATAACGAAGCGCACTTGTATATAATTTTTTTTCTCCAAGACTACTTGTTCCTACAGGCACGCCTGCTTTTCTATCTAGACTAGCTAGAGTATCGTCAAGTTTAAAATTATAATCTTGTGGCCAGTCATTATCCCCTGGTTTAATCCATTGCCCATTATCAAATGTATTCTCTAAAAATACATCTGGTAAATAGAATGCTTTTGTGAGAAGTCCGTTCCATCCGCGTATAAATTTTTCAGGCGGTGTGCTATTATCACTATATAAATAAGTAACCGTACAATATTTTATCGGCACATTTATGTTACGTCCTCCGGTAAGACGGCTCATACTTTTTCCTGCTCTAACAACATCTGCAATAAGTTCTTCTTCTTTCTTTTTAGACCATTTTTTATTTTTGAATTTCGTCAAATCTCTCGCATCTGTAGCACCTCTAGTCCTGGTATCTCCTATATCTCCTATATCTCCCGTTACTACATCAAACCATTTCCCTAAACACTCACGAGCTGTCATATTCGCATCATAACATGTAACAAACATTCCATCAGGAAGTTTACTGTTCACAACAGTATGTTCATTGCGTATTAAAAATGATAAATAACCTACTCCTTTTTTACCTGGACTTCGTGTTCGCCCAACCCATTGAAGAATAGGATGCACATTAGACGGTAAAAAAGAATATAAGCGCACAAAAGTATCGCGATGGTCTATAATATCAGTACACTTTATGGGAGGGCTAGAATCTTCGCTACCGCCGAGAGCATTATGAAGAATCGAATTTGCAGCACAGTTCTCAGCCTCGTATGCTGTCTGTAAATCTAGAAAATGGGAAAAATCGGCGGATACTATTACAAGAGATTTTTTGTATTCTTCTGCTGAAAGACTTGGTAGTGTTTTTGTTACAATATTATAAGGTATGAATGTTATATTTTGCGTATTTATTTTCCATATTTTTTCGAAAACAGTTAAACATGATTTGTAGGGTACCTCATATTCGTGTGCTGTTTTTTCGGTATCGGTGGGGTTTGCAGGATAAAAAAGAATATATACTTTTGAAAACTTTTTGGTAGGCTTAAAGCGCATTGTATGTGCAATAATTTGCCCTGTATATTCTGTTCCAGCATGAGGAAGTACGTAACCATTTAAATCTTTTAACTCTATTAGAGAAAAAGACTTGAAATGTTTTAATATGTCGGATTCATTAAACCACATATTGTCAAATAGAAAATAAATAAAAATAATATACTATATATTCAAAGTATATTATTTTTACACTAACAACGGACAATATTAGCAATTTCTATACATTATTCGGCCTTCTTAACATTAGTTGAATAGCGTATGCTCCGATAGCAACCCACATTGTAATAATTACATTTGCACCTTGAGTAACTAACCATCGCATCGCAACACAGTGTGGAGCTGAAACCATGAACGGGGAGAGGATGAATCCTGTTATAGTAAGTGGTGCACAATATATGGGATACAAGTGAATAGCCGAATAGTGTAGAGTAACCCACATCATGTAGTAACCGAACATCGAATATATAGCTGTAAACAAGAACCATAATATTGGCGGAATTATCTTCACTATATTCCACACTAAGTCAGTACATCCTATCAAAATAGAGTAACAATTGAAATTGTGTAGTACACCAAAGTCAAATATACCTTCACTAATACCACCATCGTCATTGTTATCAGGATACATAAAGAATGACCTTGACCTTCTGGGCATTTAATTTGGTACGTAACAGGTTTATAGTTTGCTGTATTTCTATTTATCTAATTTTTATAGTTCAATTTTAAATACATCCTAATCTACTTCAGGGTAATGTTCATCATCGTGTTCATTATTATTATTATTATTATTATTATTAGAATTATTAGAGTTATTAGAGTCAGTGTGTGTTGTACCAGACATATATGTAGTATTATTAAAAATATTTCTAGATATTGTATTAGCCATAAGCCTTTCAATTTGTGGAATAATAAATGGATTATTTTCTGAATTTTGCCCATTTAGTTGACCAGGTGGTAAATCAAAAGAAAACATTATTGAGTTATCATTTACATTATCTATTGACAGGTTATTAAAGTCATTGTTACTATTTTGAAGAAGATTATTAAATATATTTGATATATCTACATTATCAGAGCTACTGGTAGTATTTGTTTCAGTATTTGTTTCAGTATTTGTTTCATTTTCGTTATTACTATTTGTGGTTTCATTTGTAGCGGTATTTGTTTCAGGTGTTTCTACTCTTATAACGTTAGCCCTACATAAAGGACATGTAGAATGTGTTTCTAGCCACGTCATCATTCGGAAAGGTACAAAACAGTGTTTACATTGTTTCAAAGTTAACACTACCGATTCAGGTGTAAAAGTTTCTCTTGTAATAGGACATTCTGTATTTAAAATATAATTGGAAGGAATTGAACCATACGTCATTATTTCAGTATTTTCTTCTATTTCAGAAATAGTTAACCCTCCACTTCTTGTTCTTCTTCTTCTACTCAGTGTCGATGGCTCAGTATTAGGATTTAATAAAACGGTTCTAGGTATAGAATAAATAACACTACCTATATCAAAAAGTGGTCTTCTTGTTGCACCTGTTCCTGCAACAGTTCCTGTTCCTGTCGTAGTTCTTGAATTATTATTCATTTCTATCGAATCTCTCGAATCTCTTGAATCTCTTGAATCTCTAGTAATAGGATTAGAATGAGTACGATTTGTTCTAATCTCATTGCCTGAATTATCTACTACACCTTCATCATTTGTCGATGCATCATGAGTATCATGAGAATCATCATTATCAGCAACTAAGTGCTGCTGTTCATGTACCCGTCGATTATTTCGCGCATGTTCACGTCTTCTATTAACCGATATCCTTCTTTCATTTTGCACTTCAATCATACTTGATATACATGTTTCCATACTTGAATACATTTCGTGTGTTCTCGAAACAAATGTTCCAAAGTTACTCATTAAGTCAAGATAACTATATTCAAAATCCATATTAAAAGCATTGTCGTAATAAGAATGTCTCCGACTATAGCCTCTTACTTGACTATCAAAAGATATATTACTTGTATTATTTATATTGTTTCCTTCTTCACTATCAGACATTCAGTTATTATATAATTAACTATATTAAATATGTTTAAATAATAAATGTGTTTAAATATTAAATACTACTCACTTTAATAATATATACCCCAATTACTTAAATATAACTTTATCTATTACCTGAACACTTAACATGACAGAAGAAAAACCTCAATCACAAAATAGATTTATTGAATATAATGACAAAGGCATAACTGGTCTAGCAAATTTAGGGAATACATGTTTTATAAATGCATGTATACAGTGTCTCTCACATACATATGAGTTAAACGATTTTTTATCAAAGGGAGATGGAGAATATAAAAAACATTTAAATAATAAACCGGAGTCTGTTCTTTTAGTAGAATGGGATGACCTTCGCAAGTTGATGTGGAGTCAAAACTGTGTTATTTCTCCCGGACGCTTTATAAACACGGTACAACGTATTGCGAAAATTACAAATCGCGATTTATTTACAGGATGGTCTCAAAATGATTTACCAGAGTTTCTATTATTTTTGTTCGACTCATTTCATAGTGCGTTGACACGAGAAGTTATTATGGACATTAAGGGAAATATAAAAACAAAAAAAGATGAAATGGGGAAGGCATGTTATGAAATGATGAAAACACAATATACAAAAGACTATTCCGAGTTTTTAAATATATTTTTTGGAATACATGTGTCAGTATTAACACCTGTAATTGAAAAAAATAAAATGGTAACTGATAACTCCGAAGATTTAAACTACCTGAGTTTACGCCCCGAACCATACATGTTGATACATATCCCAATACCATCAAAAGAAGAAGTAAATATCAGAAATATTGATAAAAACGTAACACTTTTTGACTGTTTTAATAAACAATGTGAGTGTGAGATGTTAGAAGGAGATAATGCGTGGTTTAATGAAAAAGAGAATAAAAAACAGAATGTTAATAAAAGATTATTGTTTTGGAGTCTTCCAAATATAATGATAATTGATATTAAGCGATTTATAACTTCTATGAATGGAAAAAGTAAAAAAAATCAACAGTTTATTGATATTCCAATTAATAATGTCGACTTTTCAAAATATGTAGAAGGATATGCAAAAGAAACATACATATATGACCTTTATGCTATTTGTAACCACCATGGACAAATCGATGGCGGGCATTATAGTGCTACAATAAGAACCTCCAATGGGAAATGGTATAACTTTAATGATACACAAGTAACTGAAATTTTAGTTAATGATAATATAATTAGTGGAAATACGCCATATTGTCTGTTTTATAGAAAAAAAAAAATTACTTGAATTATATATATAGAATAAATATAATAAATGAGTATAAGTTATAATTCATTAACCGGGATAGAAGGAAATCCAGTAACATATATCACTCAGTTAGCAACCGAAGGCAAGAGAAATTTAGACGCATCTAGCGCAACAACGCGTATTATTATTTTACTTGCTTTTGTTGTTATAACTATTTTATACTATAGTTTATTTTCATCTTTAGGAAAAGGCAACGGAGGTAATGGAAGTGGTGTAGGAAGTTCGCCCGGTTCCGGTTCCGGTTCTGGCGTCGGTGAAACAACTGGAAAAAGAACATTGGAAGTAATACTATGGAGTATTTTTATTATTCTTATCATTATAAATGGTTTCCAATATTTTTTCAACGTTAACTTTACCGCGTCCATTAAAGATATTTTTACCGATAAACCAAAAATAGATCTAAGTATTCAGGAACCTCCTAGCGAAAATGTAGTACCAGAGTTAAAACTAAAAAAAGAAGTATATAATATTCCAAGCAATGACTACACGTACGACGACTCGAAAGCAATATGTCAAGCATATGGAGGAAAACTAGCATCATATAATCAAGTAGAAAATGCTTATAGTAAAGGTGCTGAATGGTGCAACTATGGATGGTCTGATGGACAAATGGCCCTTTTCCCAACACAACAAAAAACATGGGATAAGTTACAAGGCATCGAAGGACATGAAAATGACTGCGGAAGACCTGGTATAAACGGCGGTAAAATAGATAACCCAAATGCTCGTTTTGGTATAAACTGTTACGGCTTTAAACCGATTATAACTGCCGCTGAGCAGAATAATATGAAGAACACACCCATATACCCCGTAAGCATGAAAGACTTGGAACTACAAAAGAAACTTGACTACTGGAAGAAACGTGTTCCTGAAATACTGCTTTCACCTTTTAATAAAAACAGCTGGAGTATTTTAGGGTAGTTTTAGGACTAAGACGTGAAAATATTACATAATATAAATAAAAACATATTACATAATATAAATAAAAACATATTATATAATAAAAGTATGTCTTCTTACTATGATGTTATTATTATTGGTTCTGGTATGTCAGGGTTATATGCTGCATTAAAGGTTAAAAAATTATGCCCTGGTTTATCATTTTTGGTTATAGAAAGGGATGAATTATTTGGCGGAAGGTCTTACGATGTTAGTTTCGAAAACGCCGATGTAGTAACTGGTGCAGGAATAGGAAGAAAAAATAAAGATAAATTACTACTACAGCTTATGAAAGATTTTAAAATACCAATTGAGTTTTTTGAAACACAACATAAATACTCTAGTTCAATACATCCTCCATGTGAAGTAAAATCTACATTTACATACTTAAAAAAATTATATGACAAGGAAAATAAAAATAAAGTTACAAAAAACCATGAAACATTTAAACAATATGCTAAAAATATTTTAGGTGAAGATGCATATAATCATTTCGTTGTATGTTCGGGTTATTCTGATTATGAAAAGGAAGACGTATATGATGTACTTTATCATTATAATTTTGATGATAACTATAATAAATGGGTTGGATTTTCTGTTCCATGGAAAACTTTAGTAGACAAAATAGTTGCCTCTTTAGGTAAAAATATTATCAACAATACAGAAGTTACAAAAATATATAAAGAGGACAACTACTTTGAAATTTCAACAAAAAATAATAGTAATAGTAGTAATAAAAATAAAAGTAATAAATACTACTGTGAAAAGGTTATTATTGCTACCGATATCGATGCTCTAACAAACCTAATTCACAATATATCACCAAATCCTAGTTTATATTATCAAATTAAAGGACAACCATTTTTACGTTTATATGCAAAATTTTCGAAAGACTCTATTCCATATCTTAAAGAAAAGATTCAAGGCGTTACTGTAATAAATGGTCCAATGCAAAAAGTTATACCCATGGACCCGGATAAAGGGGTTTACATGGTAGTATATAGCGATAACAGTGATGCTGAATTTTTTAAAAAATATTTTAAAAATAATGAAAAAAATAGAAAGATAATAAACAATTTACTAGAAAAGTCACTTGAGTTAGAAGGTAAGTTACATATAAAAAGTATAAAAGACTTTTACTGGAAAAATGGTACTCACTATTATACACCACTTAGTTCTAACTTTAAAAATAGACAAGAATTTATAAAAGTTGCACAACGCCCAGACGAAAATATTCTTATTGTTGGTGAGTTAATTAGTATTCACCAGGGCTGGGTAGAAGGTGCTTTAGAAAGTGTTAACATTACGCTTACAAAAGACTGGCTAAACTGTTAAATATTTTATTATTATTATTATGACAGTATTTATATCATAATAATAATGCGACAATAATGCGACAATAATGTAGTTGAAATCAAAGTATATAGTAATATATTTATTCTAAATTAAACCTCACTTTTTTAGTTTTCTTATTTTTCTTATTTTTATTTTCTGTAGTTCCTGTAGTTCCTGTAGTTCCTGTAGTTTCTGAATCCGCTGTACTTTTCCTATCTTTCTTTATATTTATCTTATTACGATGGTCTGTGTTTCTTCTTGTTTTTTTATCATATTTTATTTTATTATCTGCAGTGACTAAAGATAATAACTTATCATATAATGATTCTTCGATAACATTATCGTCGCTCTCATTATCACTAGAAGAGTCTCTACCTTTTTTATCCTTATCTCTTTTACCTTTTTTGTAGTTGAATACTTTATGATTGTTAACAGGTTTACCGTAATATAAGCTAGATGGGACAACCAAATCTTCCATTATTTTTGCGCTCTTTATTTCATGTTCATTTGCTTTATGTTTACCCTGCTCTTTTTTTGCGTCTTTGCCGCCGTCACCACCACCACCAGACATAGGCATACCAAGCGTAGCATTCAGAAGAGCATTACTTACTTTATATCCACAGCTTAATACTCCATCACGATTTTTACTAAAAACAAGGTCTTCATTGCGCAAAGGAAATATTTTCAACTCGTTGCTTTTATCTCCTCCTCCTGATTGATATTCGCTCATATAATATACTACCTATATTATGTATATAAATTAGTTAAAATGTTTTAAACTATTTGTTGTCATATTTAATATTTGATATTGATATTGATATTTGAAATTAGTTATAATATCTTTTAATTTCAGGAACCATTTTTGTTTCGCGTTTACTTTTAATATAGTCTACAATTTGTTTTACTTGGCTCTGGTTTGCGATAACTTCGCCTAAGCACTTTTCCAAAAATCCCAACGTGAGCGGTGATGTCTGTTTGGTCTCACAAAATTTAATCTTACCATCTGTTATATTTACTACACTACTGTTCATATTATTGTCTTCAACATAAGTCATTAATTTATCTTCTATATCATTTTTGCGCGTTCTTATATCCTTTGCTTTTTCATTTATTTTCTTCAATTCATTGTCTAATTCAACCCAGTTTTGAATTGTTTTTTCTAAATGATTCGTAGTCGTAGTCGTAGTCGTAGTCATAGTCGCAGCGGGAGGTTTATTCATTGTTATTATTGTAAATATCTATTATAGTATAATAAATAATATCTAAACTATTTTAAATATTATTTTTAAATATTATTTTACATATTTAGAACCCAGTACAATTGTATTTTAATGATGGATTTAGTAAACCGTTAGATTACCAGCTCCACCTCCTCTACGTTTTCTAGTATAGTTTTTAGAACTTGTATGTTTCTTACCGTAACTCTTTCCATATGCTTGCTGTGCTGCTAACAACCCAAGAGGGACAAGAGCTTCTTTTAAAAGAGCACCAAATGTTGCAAACATACCACCGGACTGGCTCTGACCCTGTGCCTGGGACTGACCCTGTGCTTGCGATTGGCCTTGTGCTTGGCTCTGGCTCATACGCATTCTTTTAGAACCATGTCTCTTACCGCGCTTATGATGACGCTTGTGGCGCCGAGAACCACCGCCAGATTGACCTGCACCTTTCATAGCAAAATCTGCTGCAAGTTGTCTAGCTAAAGCGGGGTCTACTCCTGCACCACCCGATTCAGTTGCAAACTGTGAAAGAAAGGGTTTGTATGCGGTTGCTGCTGCCGCAGTAGGGTTACCTCCAACAGAAGTTGACCATTGACCGCCACCACTTCCAGGATAAGGGCCTGATTCTAATGGAGCCATTCCGCCTCTTTTACCTCTACGACAATTTTTTGTTCTTCTTTTCATATCTTATATTATCTAATTAGAAAAAATAATTATTTAGATAATGGTTGTATATTAAATACTTTTGTGACTTTTAATTAACATAATAAATATTCCTAAAACTAGAAAAAAACTAATTACAACTAGAAGTAATGACAAGTAAATATATGGATATATTTCTTCTAATATTAAGTTAATAATTGGTTTAAATAAATTCTTTAACTCTTTTTTAACTTCATCTTTTTTAATAAAGTCTAAACAATACTCGGTAATTTTGTCTTTCATATCTTTTGGCTCTTTCATTTTATTTATTTTAAAGTTTTTAAATATAAATATTCCTAATTAATTTATAAAAACATAATTATTATATAATTTTTGCGTGTTATTATTATCTATATTTTCTCCTTAAGCATTAAATGGATATTAATTCTACCTCGAATATATGTACAGTTTATGATACTTTTGATTTTAGTAAATTTATTTTAACTCATCCTGAGTCATTGCAAGGTGGTTCTTTCTTTACGAAGTTAAATATAAACAATGATATACTTTATGTACAAACGCCTAAATGTATTTCTAAACAGGGTATAGTTTCTTCTTCTGGGAAAAAATCATATATTGACCTTATGTTCTCAGCAGATGATTCAAAATTTATAGAATTTATGGAAAATTTAGAAAAATCATGTGTAGAAAAAATTCATGAAAAAAAGAATTCATGGTTTACAAACGACATTGACCAAAATGATATAGAAAATGCTTTTACTGCTACTCTACGCCCTTATAAAGCAGGCAAATACTATTTACTTAGAGCTAATATAGCACCTTCTAAAAATCTTGTAAAAATGCCTACATGTTTCGTATTCGATGAAAGTGAAAATAAATTAACTCTAGATGATATAAAAACTGAAAATGATTTAATAACAGTTTTAGAAATACAAGGGATTAAGTTTACATCTAAAAGTTTCCAGTTCGAAATTATTTTACGACAGGCTCTTATCATGTCAAATAAACCAGTTTTCCAATCATGTGTTATTAAAAAAAATATACAACACCCTTCTAATACATCTGCATCTGCATCTGCACCCGCATCTGCACCAGAACACGCAGCCATCTCATTAGAAATATCTAGTGTGTCTCAAACGATACACACAACTCCTGATAACGATGCTCGGCAGTTGCAAGAGAAAACACAAGAATCATTGCACCGCATAGAACCTCATACAGAAAATAATTTAGAAAAAATACTAAATGCTAAAAGTAATATTAAATTTAATTTAGAAAATCAAGATGATATTGACGATGATGATGGTGATGTTGATAATAATGATGAAGATGGGGATGATACCGCTCACGATAATATCAAGGGTGTACACATTAATGATGATAACGATAATCGTGAGACCATTGATGAAGGTAATACTGATAGTAAAAAAATAAATAAATCTATCTTAAAAAATAATTCATTAAGTGAAACTCAGATAAAAAGTGGCGCAAATAATTTAGAAAAAATAGAATCTTTAGAACTTAATGAACTTACAGAACTAACGGAAGCAGATTTAGAAATAAAAAATGATGAAAATCTTAAACTAAAAAAACCAAATGATATTTATTATGAAATATATAGCGTAGCAAAAGAAAAAGCAAGAACGGCAAGAAAATTAGCTTTCGATGCTTATTTAGAAGTAAAAAAAATTAAGAAAACATACATGCTCGACGATTCCGATTCCGATTTTAGTAATTCATCAAGTTCCGAAAATTCAGACACTGAAGAAGAATCCGACTAGTGGTTATATATAATTTATATATAGCCTTTAACCATAAAATACCAATCATTAAGAAATATCATAAATTAAACTTATATTTTTGATAAAATACAATTTTAATATTTTATAAATCGAGCAAAATTTGGATAGTTTAGTTAATTTTATTTAATTACTTAAGGCGTATAATTTATATTTGGTAATTAATATTAAAATTATAAAAATATTTTATCTTTTATTTTATATAACGATGCTCAAAGATTTACAGAAAACTTTCAAGGCACATCACGTTCTTTTACTTTTAGGCGGACTTGTTCTTATTTATGTTATTTATAACTATTCATCAAATAAGAATTTCTACCCCGAGAACTATGAAACCGTCAACAGGCGCAACCCCTCCCAGAACTCTTCGGGTGCTCCCAATTCTAATGCTAGAGGTGGTAACCCCACCGGTGCTAACGACGGAACATTCTACGTTGACTACGCTCCTGTAAACTCCGGCGACGGTAATATGGCTGGTATGCCGTCAAATTGCAATTCTCAAAGCATGAACACCCCTTCAGACCTTCTCCCTAATGACAACAATAGTGGCTGGGGATTGAAGCCTATGGGCACCGGTGACTTTATGGGCGTTAACTTTTTGAATGCCGGATACTTAATTGGTATCGATACTATCGGCAGCACTCTCAGAAACGCCAACCAACAGATTCGCTCTGAGCCTCCCAACCCTCAACTGATTGTTAGCCCATGGAATAACACCAC
>Ga0315284_10000999_pt1 | contig 39422 bp, 30 predicted proteins | sample YL17G09_16_MG_FD_203696 | JGI IMG/M metagenome (GOLD analysis project Ga0315284, IMG submission 203696) | Sediment microbial communities from Yellowstone Lake, YNP, Wyoming, USA - YL17G09_16 | ecosystem: Environmental > Aquatic > Freshwater > Lake > Sediment | place: USA: Wyoming | collected...
TGACCGAGAATCATCTCGAAGAGTTTGCGGTTGATTTTGACCGGCTTCATTCAGCGCTTGAGACAATCAATTTGCTGGATTGCCAGGGGACCGTGGTAAAGGTCTCGGGAATGGCGGTGGAATCCACTGGTCCGATAGTGGGTTTGGGGGAGTTGTGCGGAATCCACATTCGCGACGGCAGGCGCGTGTTAGCGGAAGTGGTTGGTTTTCAAAACGACCATCTCATTTTGCTGCCGCTCGAGCATATGAGCGGCATATCGCCCGGGGACACGGTTACGGCGAGGACCACTCCGAGACACATCGTGCTCGGCGAGGGGATTCTCGGGAGAGTCATCGATGGACTGGGCGAACCCATCGATGAGAAAGGGCCTTTACCCGGGACCGAAAAGGGGGCATTAGACGCCAGCAGCCCGCCGCCCCTGAGCCGGACAAAGATAACCGAGCCGCTCGCACTTGGCATCCGGGCGATTGACGGAATGCTGACGTGCGGCAAGGGCCAGCGTGTCGGCATTTTTTCGGGAAGCGGGGTCGGCAAGAGCGTGCTGCTGGGGGACATTGCCACCTCCAGCGAGGCGGACGTCAACGTCGTCGCGCTGATAGGCGAGCGAGGCCGGGAGGTGCGGGAGTTTCTGGATAACGAGCTGGGCCCAGAGGGCCTGTCTCGCAGCGTGGTTGTGGTGGCGACGTCGGATTCGCCTCCAATTCAGCGAGTCAAGGCGGCGTTCGTGGCGGTTACGGTGGCAGAGTATTTCAGGGACAAGGGCAAGAACGTTTTGTTTATGATGGACTCGCTGACGCGGTTTGCCCAGGCACAGCGAGAGATAGGGCTTGCCGCAGGCGAGCCACCCGCAACAAAGGGATATTGTCCGAGCGTATTTTCGCTGCTGCCGCGGCTTGTTGAGCGGCTGGGGCGAGCAGAAAAAGGGAGCATAACGGGGATACTTACGGTTTTGGTGGAGAACGACGACCTGGGCGACCCTGTTGCAGACAGCGCCAGGAGCTTACTCGACGGTCACATAGTGCTGTCGAGAAAACTGGCGGAGCGGGGACATTTTCCGGCGGTGGACATTCTCGCCAGCGTCAGTCGTCTGATGCCGGTGGTCATCAGCAAAGAACACCAGGCAGCGGCAAGAAAACTGCGAGAGATATACGCCGTTTACGCCGACGCTGAGGACCTTATTAACATCGGGGCATTTTCGCCGGGCAGCAACCGGCGAATTGACGGGGCCATCGCCCTGATAGACCAGATAAGAAACTTTCTCGTCCAGTCCGTTCGGCAGAGAACCAGTTTGCAGGAAACTGTAAGGCAAATGACGACCATCACCCAAACGTGGGACCGTCTGTTAGGCAAGGAGAACTGAAGGACCGGATTAAATGAGGCAATTCGTATGGCGGCTGCAGCGAGTGCTGGACATAAAAGCAAAGCAGGAGCTGATAAAGACGCAAGAGCTCTTTGCCATAACCGAAAAACTTGCGCAGACACGAGGCGAGCTGCTTACACAACAGAGAATCCTAAGGGACATACTGGAATCGATAGCAAGTGAGAAGCCAAAGGAGCGGCTGGGCAAGCAGGAGTTTTTCCTGCGGAATTCGGCCACAACGGACGAACGAATAAAGCAGCTCCGAGCCAAGGTCGCTGAACTGGAGACGAAACAAAGAGAGAAGATTGCCGAGGTTTTGAAGCTGCGGCGATTCAAGGAAAGTCTTGAACAGCTCAGAGAGCAGGCAAAAAAGAGATATATAGAAGAGCAGGATAAACTCGAACAGAAACAGTTGGACGAGACGGCGACTTTGAGCTTTGCCCGCGAAAGTCGCCAGTCGGCCGAAAGCGCCGACGCTGAAGACAAGGGCGCTCAAAGTATGGATTTAACCGCCGGCTTACAGGAGAAACAAAGATGAGCAAGAAACAGATAATAATTGCTTCCGCCGCGGGGCTTTTGAGTTTTGCCGGGGCGTTTGTTGCGGCGTGGCTGGTCGGCCGGTCAAGCGTGCCTCCCCCCGAAACCACAACACCATCGCCACAGGCAGCCGCATCAACACAACCGGCAACGACCGGTGCTGAACCAGCCGGCGCAGATTTGCAAACCGCCAATGAGGCGGAGACAACAAAGGGACTGACCCAGAAACAACTCAAGAGTCTGGTCTATGAGGTGCGAGAAAAAATACAGGACTATGACGGCAAGATGAAAGAGCTGGAGGTCCGCGAGTCGCGGCTGCAGATTACTCAGGATACGCTCAAGAAAGACATCGACGAGATGAACAAACTGCGCGTGGAGCTGGCGGCACTGGTGGCGAACCTGAAAGAGCAGAGGAGCAAACTGCTGGAAACGAGGACCGAGATTGCCAAGAGCGAAAAGGCGAATCTCACGTCGATAGCGGCCACCTACGACAAGATGGACCCGGCCAGCGCGAGCAAGATACTAAGCAATATGTGCACCAAGCAAATGGAGAGCGGGAGAATCGAAGGCGGCGCCTTCGATGACTCCGTGAAGATTCTGTTTTATATGACGGAAAGAACCAAGGCGAAACTGCTGGCGGAAATGGTGACGTCGGAGCCCAAGCTCGCGGCGGTCCTGTGCCAAAGGTTAAAGAAAATAGTGGAGCAGGAATAAGCGTATATGGACATCGCAACAGTATTAGGAGTAATATTCGGCTTCGTCGTCATCATTGGAACCATCCTCTATGAGGGAAATCTGCGGATATTCTTTAATATCCCCGCGATAGCGATTGTTTTTGGCGGGATGACGTGCGCAACGATGATACATTTTTCGATGGGGCAATTTCTCGGTATTTTCTCGGTCATCAAGAAGACGCTTCTTCACAAAACCGTGCCGCCGCGGGAGCTGATTCGAAGAATGGTCAACTACACCGCCATCAACAGGCGCGACGGCGCGCTGGCGCTGGAACAGGAGATACCCAAAATCAAAGACCCCTTTATGATTAAAGGGCTGCAAATGCTTATAGACGGCCAGGAGGAGGAATCGATACGCGAGCTGATGGAACTCGAGATACAATACCTGGAAGAACGACACGCGATAGGCAAGAAGATTCTGGATTTTATGGGTTCATCCTGTCCTTCGTTTGCGATGGTCGGCACCCTGATAGGCCTTATATCGATGTTAAGCAAAATGGAAAGTCCGGATGAAATCGGCAGGGGCATGGCGGTTGCGCTGGTTTGCACATTCTATGGAGCGCTGTTTGCGAACCTGGTATTTCTGCCCCTGGGAGGGAAACTGGGGCAACATTCCAAGACGGAGAAAATCTCCATGGAAATGATTGCAGCGGGTGTCTGTGCGATTGCCAAAGGCGACAGTCCCACGGCGGTTCGAGAAAAGATGCAGTTATTCATTTCAGTGAAACGACGTGAAGAAGTAAAGGCCCAGATTTAATGTCAGGCAAGCAGAAGCAACAACAGGAAGAAGAGAGCGGCGAGGGTGCACCGCTGTGGATAATTTCATTCGCCGATATGATATCGCTGTTGATGGCATTTTTCGTGATGCTTACAACATTTTCGGGCTTCGGGCCCAAAGAATCTGCAAAACTCCGCAAGGTTGCAACAGCGGCACTTGCCCCAAACCTTTACGGTGGATGGTACAAGAACCCGCCGCAAGGGACGATGGGACGACAGATGGTAGCCACGGGCCAAGACGAGAAAGGCAGTGAAAAACCGACTCTCGAAGAAGCCACGGGCAGCGGCTCGCTGACCGAGACGGGGACGGATTTCAGAAGCCATAAGGTTTTTTTGATTGAATCAAAAAAGGCATTCTGGGCCAGCGGAACAACATTATCGACGGATGGACGTGATTTTCTCAACAACTTTGGTCTGCTTGTCAGCAGGGTTCCCGGCCGAATCGCGGTCAGCGAAGTTGGTCCCGGCAATAATCCTGACGTCGGGATTCTCAGGGCCATCGCCGTGGTGGAATACCTGGGGAGTCAAGGCGTTCCAAAAAGCCGATGCAGCATTGGAACAAGAGCCACGCTGCCTGAGACAAATTCCAGGACCGAGCGAGTGCTGGAAATAGTTTTGCTCGACTAAGGCGCAAGAAAGTGAAAAAACAAAAGGCCGCTGAAGAACAGGGCGAACGCGCCCCGCTTTGGATAATATCCTTTGCGGATATGATATCGCTGCTGATGGCGTTTTTCGTTATGCTGCTGACGATGTCAACCTCAAAAAGCGGCAAGGTAGTCAATGAGGGCGAAGGTGTTTTCGAGGCGACGATATACGGGTTCAAGAGGTCAATCGAAGGGTTCGGCGTTCCCACATTGTTCGGAGGCAAGACGGACCAGTATGGAACACCCTCTGATGCGCTGTATTTCGACAGTCACAAGACTTACTACCCCGTAAGCGGGGGTAACGAGACTGCCGGCAGAACAATCGATGCGAGAGAAGAAAGGGTTCGACGGGTCTTCAATCGGCTTAGCAGGCATGCCAAAACCTACAAGTCTCAACTGCAATGGGGACAGCCCGATTTTGTCGTAACACCAATCGCGTTCGGGCAAGGGCAGTTCGCTTTGGATGAGCCGGCAAAACAGTTCTTAACCAAATTCACGGCGGATTTACAGGAGTCAGCGGCTGAAAAACTGAAGTTATATGTTGTCGGGCTGGCCTCACAGGAAAAAGATGAGAAACAGCAATGGATGCTCTCAGCTAAACGAGCGGAGGCAGCGGCAGATTTCATTCGAGGCAACCTGCCTGCCGGCAGCCAATGGTCGGTATATTCGTGGGGAACAGGGACCGGCGGGGACTGGGTGATGCGTGACAGCATCGTTTCGGGGCAATCGTCAATTTTTATTGGGGTCGTCAGGGAGAATCAGGCCTCGGATTAGTGTCAAGTTTTTCTACACTTCGTCGTTTTTTGGGGTCAGCTATCGTCTGCAACCGCGGTTATCCGCGAATGAGTGCCATCTCTGCCTTTCGGCACGGCATTTGCACATTAGAGGCCTGAAGACCCCTATTTGGTGCATTTGATAGCGTGGCGACAGGCAAAATAAAACTTGTTGCGATATTGGCTGCGTTGATATTGGCAGGCGGTTTACTGCCAGTAGTGAGCCGAGTTATAGCCACGTCAAGTCCACAGCAACAGGGCGATTTTTCAATTCCCGCCAACCCGGAGCAGGCACAAGGAAACAACTCTGATTTGCAGTCCGAGCCAGGTTCTCCAGGTCAGCAGGCCGTGGTTCCCGGTGGGCGCGAGTTTTTTTACAAGATGCTGGCGTCAGTGTCGCTGGTCATCGCGCTGGGCGTTGCAGCGATTTACGTTTCGAGGAAATTGTTGCCGCGGATTGCGAATCTGCCGGGCAAACAGATACATATCGTGGAGACGGCTTACATAGGGCCGCGCAAAGGGATACATTTGATTCAGGTAGGCGCACGACGTCTGCTGGTAGCAAGCACCAACGAAACCATTACGATGCTGGCTGATGTAACCGAGTCAGCGGCGGATTTTGCCGCCCAGGTGACAGAGAGGATATGAAAGGTCAAATGTTCAGCAGATATTTGTTATTAACAATTGCGGCCGTGCTGACACCGGGCAATTTTGCTTTTGCACAACGCGGCAACACCCTGCCTCAGCCGCCAGCCATGCCAATCGCTACCAACTCCGCGGCGAATGTTCCTGCCGGTGCCGTGCCGAGTATCGGCGACCTGATGACAATTGTCGATAAGGCGACGGCAGAACAAGGCAAAAGCAAGGACTGGTCAACGCCGCTCAAACTCGTCATCATTTTCACAGGGCTTGCAATACTGCCCAGCTTACTGGTGATGATGACTTCCTTTACGCGGATAGTGATAGTGCTGGGATTTGTTCGCCGAGCGCTAACGACACAGACGATTCCGCCGAATATCGCGATTATAGGGCTGGCGTTGTTTTTGACGCTCTACACGATGACGCCGACCCTGGCGGAAATCAACGTCAAGGCGATTCAGCCGTATATAGCCGACCAGCTTAACTTCCAGGCAGCGGCGGACAAGGCAGGCGAGAGCATCAAGGGATTTATGCTCAGGCAGAGCAGGCAGGCGGATTTATTGCTGTTCGTGCAAATGGCCAAGATTGAGCCGCCGAAGAGCCCGACGGACATCGGGCTGCATATAGTAATACCGGCTTTTGTCATCAGCGAATTTCGGACCGCGTTTGAGATGGGATGCCTTTTGTTCATCCCGTTTTTACTGATTGACCTGGTCATAGCAGGTGTTTTGCTAAGCGCCGGAATGATGATGCTTCCGCCGGTTATGATTTCACTGCCGTTGAAGCTGATATTATTCATACTTGTCGACGGCTGGGGACTGTTGGCAAAGAGCTTGAGTTTAAGTTTCAGGTAACTTTTATACGGAATCTTGTATGGACTCCAGCTTCACCCTTTATCTCGGTCGGCACACGCTTGAAACAGCGTTGCTGTTGTCGGCGCCGATATTACTGACGTGCATCATCGTGGGCGTGGTGATAACAGTACTTCAGGCAATAACCTCCATCCGGGATATGACGTTGACCATAGTTCCCAAGCTCCTGGCGGTTGGCGGAATAACGCTGCTCACCGGGGGATGGATGCTCGAACTGACACTGCGATTCACGAACGAAATGTTCGCGTATATCCAGAACATCGGACACTAAGCCGTGGACGTGCTGACTGAGAAGCTGCTGGGTTTTGCGATGGTGCTGACGAGGATTTCGGCTTTTTTCCTTGTGGTCCCGGTGTTCGGGTGGGAAACCATTCCGATGACGATAAAGGTCGCAGCCGCGGTGCTGTTGTCTATTTTCTTTTCGCTGACAAGCCCGTTGGCAGTGAGTGCAGAGCAGGCCTCGGCGGTGCAGGCGATGCTGCTGCTGGGCGGTGAGGCGACTTACGGGCTGGCCCTTGGGGCAATTGCAAGCGTTCTGTTCACCTCGGTCAAACTCAGCGGCCGAATAGTGGAAGACCAGATGGGCTTGACGATGGCCGAGATAATAGACCCGCTGACACAGGAGCAAAGTCAGCCGTTGGCAACACTGCTGGAGATGATATTTGTCGTAGCGTTTCTTGCGGCCAACGGCCACCACCTGCTGATAAAGGTTATCCATCACAGTTATGAGCTTTTCCCTCCGGGGAAAATACCCACCATGGCCGCTTTGGCCGGCAATATGCTCGAGGCAACTTCAATGATACTGATAGTCGGACTGCGATTAGCTGCTCCCATACTGGCGGCGATGCTGGTGCTGCTGGTTGCACTGGCAATTCTTGCGAGAATAGTTCCGGAGATGGACATCTTTTTTATAAGTTTTCCGCTGAGGATAGTCCTTGGCCTCGTGATGCTGGTTGTATGCGTGCCCTTCATCGATGGCTTCGTCGGTGAGATGTCCCAGCTTATGGCCAAGGTATTGCCTTTGTGAACGATGGGTGTGCAGCGTATAATGTATAGCGAATTTTTATCCACATATACGCTACACGCTAAACGCTAAAATATTTCAATCAAGTCATTATTAAAAGCCGGTTATGCCCGAACAGCCAGCAGCAGAAAGGACGGAACAGCCGACCGGGCGACGCCTGCAAAAGGCCCGGGTCAAAGGCCAAGTGCCGCAAAGCCAGGAGCTGGAGTCGGTGGCAACGCTTTTGGCTCTTGTCGGGATACTGGCGATACTGTCCCAATGGCTGGCGAACTGGGCGGTTGCACTGATGAAGGGGGGGTTTTCCTGCCAGACACAGGTTTTTGCCAGCAGCGACGCATTCATCAGCTTCATAAACACCAAGATTGCCGATTCGATTTTTATCATTATCCCGATTTTGGCTGCGCTGGCCGGGGGTGCGATTCTGGCGACTCTGGCCGTCAGCGGCCCAAACTTTGCTCCGGAGGCAATCAAACTGAAATTTGATGCGATAAGCCCTGTTACTGGTCTGCAACAGCTTTTTAACGGCAAGAATATGGTCAAGCTGATAGCGTCGATACTCAAGTTGATACTTGTCTCGATAATCGTCTGGGTCTATCTGAGCAACCAGGTTGACACACTGATGAGCTTACGATGGGCCTGGTCCGGACAAATAGCCGCAACTATCATCAGGATAATATTCGGGCTGTGCATCCGCGTATGTATAGCGTTGCTCGCACTTGCCATCGCGGATACGTTGTATCAGAAATGGCGATATATCGAAGACCTCAAGATGACCCGTCAGGAAGTCAAGCAGGAGCAAAAAGACACCGAGGGTTCGCCCGAGGTCAAACTCAGAATCCGCAGGATTCAGCTTCAGATGAGCATGAGGCGGATGTTGCAGGACGTGCCGAAGGCCAAGGTGGTCTTAGTCAACCCGACGCACGTGGCCGTTGCGCTCAAATATAACCCGCCCGAGACGGATGCGCCGGTGGTGGTAGCCAAAGGCGCCGACCATTTGGCCGAGAAGATTATGGAAATCGCGAGAGCGTATGGCGTCCCGATTATCCGCAGGCCGGAGCTTGCCAGAACGATATACTCAACCGTTCAAGTCGGTGGACCGATACCGCAAAACTTGTATGTGGCGGTGGCGGAAGTCCTGGCGATGCTGCACCGGCTGCGGCAAAGAAGAAAATAAACAACTAATGGCAATCGGCTCTTTAGGAACTGAGGCCAAGAGCGGACATTTGACCCTGCAAAAGCGCCAAGGTCTTTTCCAGCCGCGCATATTTCGCAACCAGTTGTTCTTGTTTGCGGTCGAGCCGGGCCTGCTCTTCATCGATTCTGTCCTGAAGCGATTTAATGGTGTCGTCTATATGCACCTGGTCGATGTCAATGGAGCCGGTATTCGTCTTGAGCATTCTATCGAGGACATCTTCAAGTGCGCCGGCGAAACCCTGCTTTACTTTGACGGTTGCCGTGTATGTATGTAGTCCTGGGCCACCCTGGCTCAAATCGACGCTGAGCTGCAGGCCATTTTCCGGATGCACGGGGTTGCCGTTGTCATCAAAAGTGCTGTTTCCGGTTACAGTATTGCCGTAATATGATGCGTTGCGCCAAGCCGATTCTGGTTCTGTGGACAATTTGATTCTTGCGCCTGTTATGGCGTCGTCGGTTAGAGTTACTTCCACATTATAGGTGCCAGCGGTTGTGTATGTGTCGCTGGCCCCGTAAAACCGGATTGTGTTGCTGTCAGAGCTGCCGGTTTTGGCTGCACCGATTACGGCGAGGACACCCATATAGTCCTTGGCAATCGCCTTATCGAAGGCGTTGGAATCGAGCGTCAGGGTGCCGTCGCCGTTGAGCTGCAGCCCGATTTGGCCCGGCATCAGGAAACTATCTATGTCTTGTATGAAGCCCCTGGTCTGGGCTATCAGGGGGGTATAAAGCTGGCTTTGGATGGTGCTTATGACGTAATCTCCCATCAGAGTTCCGGCAGTTTTGAGGACGTCATTGTAGCCGGTTTTTTCCTTAATGTAGGCAACGGCAGCGTTATAAGCGGTCACCATTTTGGTGAGCTTATCCTTGACCGACTGGACATCTCTGGTCAGGGTTATCTCCTCGCCCGTGGGATCGGTAACGTCGTGGAGGTGAAGCGTTACCCCGGAAAGGACGTTATCAATCGTATTTGAGCTTCTGCTAATCCACTCATCGTCGCCCGGTGGGTAACCATCAACCTTGATTTCGGAATCCTGCGCGACCTGGGTTTGGGTGAAATCAGTGGGCAAAAAACCTGTCAGTGTCCCATCTGTGCCGCCTTCGGTCAGGGTGCCCATAGTGGGCAGGTCGGGTCTATCGGTGTTGCTGTAAGCCAGCGAGAGTGTAAGCTGGCTGTCGCCGGAGACCTTGTCGGTAACAACGATTTTACCATTTTCGAGGGTCGCTATGACGTTTCCGCCAAAGGCCTCCTCAATTTTGTCAATGAGGTGACTGATTTTAGTGTTGTTAGTAATCGCAAGGGTTACCGGCGTTATCCCGTTACCATCACGGCCGTTTCCGCTTATTGTAATCGTTTCGCCTTCGGTGAGCGGGTCATCGCCGAACTGGTCGAGCTCGGTAATCCGGGTGCTGAGCGTCGCGTTGTCGGTATCGACGGTCAAGGAACTGTCTGCCTGCAGGACCCTGGTGGTGCTTAAGTTGACTGATATCTGGTAATCGGAGCCGGCGTCGTTGCCGCTGAGGACCAGATGATAGGCATCGTTGTAATACAGCATAGACGCGGTGACGCCTGGGTTATCGGCGTCGTTGTTGATTAGGCCGACGAGGTCTTCCAATGTAGTTGTCGCAGTTGTTGTGATAACGGTCTCTTTGCCGTTGTAAGAGTAAATGAATGTGCCGGGCTGTTCGCTGATGTAATCCTCGGCATATTCCAGGCCGGCGGTATGCACCCAGCGGTTTGCCGTAGCCAACTGATTGATTACAACGGTGTGATTACCTTCAAAGGCGTTGTTTGTGGCCTCGGCGGTAAGTATGTCCTGGTCGCTTGAGGTAATATTGAATGCTCGCAGTTCCTCGGCATCGGACAAGTCCTGCACAGTAGTCCTCAGCGCGCTTAATTTGCTTTCGACGTCGCTGAGAGCGGTTTTCTTTTCATCCCATTTATCGATGCGGTCCTGATAAATATTTAGCGTCCGCTGTTCTATGGCCATAAGCTGTGCAATCAGCGTGCTGGTATCAATGCCGCTCAACAGACCTGGAAGATTTATGGTAGCCATTATTTGCCGCTTTCTTTCATATCATTGCATTTTTATAAGACGCATCCTCGCCTTGAGCGCATATCATCCGTGCTGTTTTATTATCGAGAGAAGCCATGCTTTGTTTAGCGATTCTGCGCATACCAAAACCCGAAACTTAGACGTGTTGGTAAATGCGTCTGCTGTCGGACGGCAAACGCGTGGCGCGAATGAACCGACACTTTTCCCGCATATCCGCGAACGGTTGGTAGTTCGGGGCGATTTTGCAGCAATCATCCAATTCGGTGCAGGCCATATCGTAAGCCAGTGATGCGCAGGCCGGAACATTGGCCCTGAGGTACTTATTGCCTATATTAACATAAACAATGGCCGTCCCGTATTTGGCCATCAGGATTTTTTGCTCATCCGGCAACCTATCCCACCGAACATCCGGAAACAACTGCTCGGGTGTAAACGTTTCTGTGAACCTGCGAATCGCTTCAAACTGGCTCTTTGCCTTGGCGGCGTTAAAGTTTCTCGAATGGCTGTTCTCGCTGAGGCGGCGGAGGTAAAGAGCTTCAGGCAAATGATGTATCCTCAAGCCCTCTTTTATGAAACGTCTCATCATATCACAATCTTCGCCGATAATCAGCCGTTCGTCGTAATGGCCGATTTTGTCGAAGACGCTTTTTCTTATGCAGGTTCCGAAAGGCACGACGGGCAGGCCGCACCGGAAAATGTCGTATATAAGCAAGCTTTGGTCTTTGTACTCCGGCCTGTTGATTATACGGATATGGTCGTCATCCTCATCGATAAAATAATCATCGCAATAAACCAGGTCCGCCTCAGGATGCTGTTCAAATGTCTGCAAGTGCCTGGCAATAAAATCGGGCGTCATCATATCATCGCTGTCGAGAATAATAATGAACGACCCGGCGGACTTTTTCATCTGGACGTTTCGGGCAGAGGCCAACCCGCCGTGTTCTTTCAAAAAATACTTTATCGGCTCGTCTTTGAAACTGCGGACAATAGTGGCGCTTTGGTCCATAGAACCGTCATCGACAACAATCAATTCAAAGTTTCTGTAATTTTGAATCAGCACGCTTTCTATGGCTCGTGCAATATAAGCAGCACCGTTGTATACAGCCATCCAAATCGAAACCAAAGGATTGTCTTTTGCCTGATAAAGCGGAACAGCAGACAAATAAGGATTGCCCTGACTTTTGCCAAGCGCATACCTTTCATACAAGCTGTGGATGTCTTGTCCTCTCCTTTTTCGAGCGGCAGATTTGGCTCTTTCCTTTGATTTCATTCCGACGGCCGCCTTGCGACGGTCGTGGCTTTGCGAGAGCGGCAGATCCCTGTAGTTGTATAGACAATCGGGGACAAACTTAATCCGGGCCACTTCTTCCATCTTGTAAATAATGTCCTTGTCCTCAGCATACAGCATGGTCTCGTCGTAACCGGACGTTTTACGATAGTCCCGCAGCTTAAACGTCTTGAAGTGGCTGACGGCATCCATATCGAGGGCCGTCATACCGGGAGGAAGTTCGCAGCAAAATCCCCCGTGCAGCGGCCTGAGGTTCGCATCGCACCACATAAAGTGTGAGTATATAAAACCACAATCGGGAGATTGCATGTGATGCTTATACATTGTTTCAACGGCGTGCGCCGCCAGAGAATCATCGCTGTCGAGGATGCCAAATAACTCGCTGTTAACAGCGGCGATAGCGGTTTTCAAGGCCTTCACGTAACCGTTATTGACATCGTGTCGTATCAGGCGTATACGGTCATCTGTGAGATAATGCTTGATTATATCGACCGAGTCGTCGGTCGAGCAATCGTCAACAATTATAAGCTCCCAATCTTTGAAGGTTTGGTTGATGACGGATTCGATGGCCTGAACTATGAACCTGCTGTTGTTATAATTTGCCATCACTATGGAGAACTTTGGTTTCGAGGTTTTGGCCTGGTGCTCGCAGTCGGTCCTGACCGCCTGTGCTTCTGAAATCACCCTGTCAGCAGGTTTGAAATATAGTTCTACTTCCTGATGCTCCGAATTAGGCGTAAGGCCGGCGTATTTTTGCACATCTATCGCCATACCGCGAGAGAAAAAGTCCGCCAACTGCTCGGACGTATAGCTATGGATTGTCCCGAACCTATTATTTTCATATACTCGCTGGACGATGTTCACGGGGTTGCAGAACGTTACGGACTCTTCAAAAGTCAGCAGAACCGGAGCCGTTGAGACGAACGTATCTCTGTTTTGGCTCATTGCGCTCTCAAGGGTATTAGGATTCGAGAACTCAAGCCGCCCGAGCAGGCAAAGAATCTCGTTGGCGCGGTAAACAGAGCTTGAGACCTCGAGCGAATTACCAAAGCTTCCCTCTGCACCTGGCCAGCAATATCCCAATATCCCCCGCTGGACGCGATGGAATGCGGGCAGTTTCTGCGGGGAGTTGAGCATATAGCAATAATGAGTGTTTTTGCCGAGGCGGAGAGAAAACCCAATCGCTTTTTTCTCTGAATCGAGAGCAGCAACGATGTCTCTGAGCGAGAAAGGTTTGACAAAGATATTGTCATCAACCAAGAATAGCACATATTTACAACGTTCAACCACCGATAGAACCTGCTGCCTGAAGTCGGTTTCTTCGACAAAAGTAACGGCGGGAAAGCTTTTCTTCAATTCGTCATATTGTTTCTGATGAACTGCACCCGATGTTTTGAACAGCACAACGATATCAGCGGCGTCGTTGTCCCGGCACTGCAGGATAAACGACTCAATTGTGGCCTGCAGTTGCATTGCGCGGTCCTTGCTGAAGACCAGTGCAGTGATACCTGTTTCGGCCTGGTTCTGCCGTTCAGGCCTTTCGGCATACAACACCTGTCGTTTTGCTCCGGTCTTTTTCTGATGCAGTGACAGATAAAGCTCTTCATACCTGTTGACTATCGAATCCCAGGTGAACTTCTCCTTCCACTGTTTGAAGCCCTCCTCTGCAAGAGTTTTGCGAAGCTCGTCATCGTCGAGTATCCTGTTTGCATAATAAGCCATTTTTTCAGGCAGACAAACGACGCCACCCGTCCATTCGCGCACGTTGCCGCAGTCTGTAGAAACAAATGGGAGTCGGGACGCCTTGGCTTCCAGAATCACCAGAGGCGAACATTCCTTCTCAGAACCGAGGAGAAATATATCGGCCTGATGATAAGCCGCCAAAACATCCTCTCGTCCGATGCCGACACAGAATTTGACGTTCAATCCGGAGGCCAACTGGTACAGCTTCGGCAGCCCCATGCCATGTATTCCTATGAAGACCATCGTAAAATCGGGTCGGTTCATCTGACGAACACATTCGATAACCTTCTCGTGTCCCTTTCCACCATAAAAGTTTGCGACACAAAGGCCGAAGTATTTTGTTGCGATGTAGTATTTCCGGCGAAAATCAACTTTAGGTTCTTGTAAGAATTCCTGCTCGCACGCACCGTTGGGAATTACGACGCTGTTGGCAAAGTTATGGTTTTGCGCGAACTGGTAATCCTGATAGGTAGCAGAATGATAAACGGCTGCATCGTATTTAGGCAGATACATCGGGATGACACGAGCGAAATAATCTTTGAACCCCGGCACCTTCAATGTGCAGGCATCCTTCAGGGCTGAAAATCCACACGGAGCAATAATATGGACCCTCCTGTCATTCGTTTGATTCAGCGTTTCATACGCGAGGTCAGTTGCCCACTGCTGTGCGCCGTAATTCATCATCACATCTGCCGGGTGTTTCAGCAGAAATTCCCGGTAGCGGGCAACGTCACTGCCCTTAAAGCCCTTCGCTAACGAACCGCTTACGTCAAATTCCTCTATCTCGACTCCGTTTAGCTCCATGACCTTGCGTTCGGGCAATTTTGTAGTTGCAATAGTTACTTTATGACCACGTCTTACAAGGTGCTCGGACAATTGCTGAACCACAACTTCAGAACCTCCGATATGCGGATAGTAAAATTCCACCGTGTGGAGTATCTTCAGTGAATCATCAAAAACGCGGGGCCTTTTCGACATATCCGGCCCCTCGTCGGGTAAAGTCTCCTGCTTTTGTTGCTCTGCCAAGTAGTATTGGCTGATTTTTTCCGCAGAGACCTTCATTTGCTCTGCGTGCACGCTTCCTATGCTGGCAGGATGCAGACGGATTTTATGCAATACCTCGGGGATATTTGCGAGATTGAATCCGGCCAGCAGGGCGCGTGCAAATAAGTCGTAATCTTCAGCAAAAACATAGTCCTCGCGGTAGCAACCAATCTTGTCGAGCACTTGGCGCCGCATAAGCGAGGCGCTGTGAATCATTGAATTTACCTGGCCAAAGGTCTGACGGATTCTCTCGACCTGCCATTCAATCGGCGGCTGTCCCCTGCTGTTACCTTCATCATCAAAATACTCGGCAAAGCAGCCGACAACTGCGACTTGGGGATGCTCGTCAAGATACTGCACAAGCTTTTCAATCTTCGTCGGCAAAGATATATCATCACCGTCGTGGTTGAGTAGATACCTGGAACGCGGGTCCGTTTGTCCTATCGCCTGATTGCGGGCTTCCACCACTCCTTTGTGAGGAGAGCAGATTACCTTGATTCTCACGTCACGGCTTTGATAGGATTTTGCAACATCAACAGTGCCATCGCTCGAGCCGTCATCCACTATAATAAGCTCGAAATCGCCGTAAGTCTGGTTCAGTATCGACTCAATGGTTTGGCCCAGGTATTTCTCCCCATTGAGAACCGACATAAAAATTGAAACCGTCGGCGCCCTTTGCAAACCGGTCTTTTGAGTTTGCCCCTGACAAGCCGAGCTGACTATCTCATCGAACTTCTCGCGTTCTATCCCCCTAATTTTATCCGCTTTTAACAATCTATTCGATTGTTTCCCTATAAGATAACTATTGCCAGGTATGTGGTCGATTTGCCAATTATGCCATGTAATATCACTATTTAAACTCTCTTTCCATTTACTGAAAAATTCAAGGTTGTTTACTTCTTCAAACTGATACTGGTAACCAATAAGGAATGCCTTGCAATCAGCTACCAACGGCAAAACTAAATTCCTAAGATTAATTGGCGTCTCGCTGATTGACCATGTAGCAACAAACATTGTGTTACATTCTTTATATTCTCTCAAAAGAATCGCTTTAAGCTGCTCGAAATCTGAAATGCAAATGACGCCTTTATCTGTTTCCGCAAATGTATCGATTGTATGAACTCTTATACCCAGTGACCTCAGGTAAAATCGCTGTAATTCAGAAAAATATGGAAGATCAAATATCACATACTTCCCGTGAAAACCCAGATTATGAAACAACCTGCACATGGAACCATACCCGCCTCCAAATTCAACGATATAGTCCATTTCATTAACGCAAGTTTTTGTCTTTTCTTCGAACTGTGCAAGATGATAAGCATGAGTAATAAGGTTGCCGCTGCTGCTCGGATACGATGGATATGGAAGCGGATGTCCTATAGAAGATTCATTTATTGCTTCACGCCACCGAGTATTCCAGTCAGGAAGGGTTTTCAGATAATCCAGTTCAATTTTAACATAACTATCAGATCCTACAAACATCGTTCCTTTAATCATATCCCAGCATAAGAACCGTCTTGGGTCATCGTTCAGCACTAATTCACGGAGGCAGTTCATGTGGCTTGTCCACTTCGCTTCTGAAGGAAAAGCATCTCTGCGCTCAATTTCAGGAAGAGCGGCAAACGATTTTCTCAAACCTTCAACCAACTCTGCCTCTTGAGTGGTTTGGGCTGGTAAAAGTTTTGTGACGTCCCCGAATACATCCGCACCGCTGGATACCTGAACGGGGTGCTCCGATGGCGGAAAGTCGATATTTATGTAGCCCTGTAATCGCCTTTCTCCACAACCGAGATGCAGCTTCAGGGGCCCGTTTTCCCGATACAAGCCCATATCCGGAAGCTGGCGTAACAGGTCGGTATTGTCCTTGATAATCGAAAGCCGACTGCCCCTGTTGCCGGCAGCCCGATTCACATCACAGGATATAAAAGCCGGTGGAACCGCGTTCAGGAATTTCACATATACGTCGCCGAAAGACTCATCGCCGAAGGACTTGTTGTCATATCCGAAATTTTTAAGAGTCTCGATCATCTCTTTCGGATTTATCCATTTATCCAAAACAAGCCGCATTGTTTCACCGAGTGAATAGTTCAGTTGGATTCGGCCCAGCGATTGAAGGTGCTCTATGCATTTAAACGTTGAGGTGATGAACTCCGGGGCAAACTCCAGAGAAAGGGCTTTCAACGGCTGCGACAATCCTTTGAGCACTTCGTATTCGAAGCCTTCTACATCAATTTTCGTAAAGGCCGGTATTCCGTATTCTTCAACAAGCTTATCGAGTGTGGTCATCAAGACGGTTTGTGTTTTGTCCCAGGAGTAATTGCGGAACCTGCCGCTTTTCTTGACCGAGTCGATCCATTCCCGTGACATGGATGAAATGGTGTTGGCGTTACATACCATTAATTCCGCCTGGCCCTGAGATTCTCCGAGGACCTTTTGAATTATTTTAAGGTTATTGTCTTTTCCGTAAGATAGTTTGAGGCATCTTACGCAGTCGTCCTGAGGTTCAATGGCGATTACTTTGGCCCCTAATTTGAGGAAAACTTTCGTTCTGTTGCCTATGTTTGCCCCTACATCGAAACATACATCGCCGGGGGATATGAATTGCGAATAGAAATCCAGCATCCGCTGGTCCTGGGGCGCCCATTGTGCAGCTGGTTCGCTGGCTCGGAAAAGGCCGATGTTGTTGAGCATTGAAAGGTCGTCCCCTGCGGGCACAATAATTGAGCAGCGAATGTCCGTCTCGGGTGACGACTCAGTGCTAAAAGTTGAAATGGCCCTGTTGTTAGTCACAATTTGGCCTCCAAATATTGCTGCGATAAGTCGCAAGCGTTCTCCTGCCTTTGCCAATCGACTTCAACTGTTTAGCAACAACGCCCTTCTGTGCCGAAAGCATCAGTTGCAGGTCGTGATAGAGTTTTGCCAGGCGCTCCCGTTGGACCTTGTGGTAGGGCTTTTCAAGCAGGCCGGCGGCGGTTATCTTGGCGACGAGCGGTTCACACTGGCCGGCCAACTGCTCCAGCCCCGCTAAACCGCCCCGCCGAGCAAGCTCAATCTGTTTTTCGAGGAGACTGGCAAGCTCCCCCAGCAGTTGTGTTCCATCGTCTGGGCTCATCTGCCGGCAACCTCGGATTGCTCCCGCTGGGCCAGCCCGCGTTCGACCTCTTCGAGCAGATTTGCCGCATCTTTGTGTTCGGGCTGCAGGGCCAGGATATCCATAAGGATTTTCCGGGATTCGGCGGCTCGGCCATCTCTCATATACAGAGTCGCCAGGGCAAACATAACGGACGTGTCGCCGGGGTGCATATCGAGATACACCTGAAGATAGTGGATTATTTTTTCAAACGAGCCCATCTGACAGGACGTCTGAAACAGCCCGAGCAATGCAGTGAGGTTGTCGTTTTCAATCTCCAGGCATTTAAGATACATTCCGAATGCCTCTGTGTAATGCGTCCGCTGCTGTGCGACCATTGCCAGACCCGCGTATGCCCTTGCGCAATGAGGGTCAAGCCGGCAGGCAACCCTGAATGCTATCTCGGCGTCATCGAGCGAGCTTTTCTGCAGGGCGACCACCCCCAGCCCGACGTAGGGACCAGCCGCATCCGGGGCAAGAACAGCGGACTTTTCATAGTGCTGCTGCGCCTGGTCGTATTTACCGACGGACGTCAGGCAATCAGCCATCTCCATCAGCACCTCATAATGCTGTGTCGAATTATGCTGCACGGTAATATCGTTTTGTGAAGCGCCGGTTGCAACGGTTCTTTCCTTGGACATTTGCTGATTCCTATCGACTTTAACTGTATATATTTTCGACCGCGGGAATCCTCGTATCGGACAATTCTTTGCCGGTCAGGACATCCTCGGCCCTTTTGAGCAACGCAAGTGCCGCATTGAAGTCCCGGCCCCGGCGTTTAAGTTTTGCCTCCAGCAATAACGTGTCCACCGTGGGGCGTTGCTGGTTTAGCCACGAAGCAAGCTCGGCTGCCCGGGCAAAATTTCCTGCATTGAACAGGGCGCCTGCAGCCAATGACTTCATCCAGAACTGATTGTGGTAATGGTCACCAATATACTCATAAATTTCAGCCGCCTTTTTCCAGTTGCTACATCCCTCCTCCGTTTGGGCTTCTTTCAACAATCTGTCTAATTGGAACGGAATCTCATCCGGTCGCAGACGTCTGACGTTGATGCCCGAGGCCATAAGACCCTCGCGAACTGGCAAATGCGGGTATTTGCTGCAGGCAAGGCACAGATGTTCCTTACGCGCAACCACCGCCCAGCAGGCCGGCGTTGAATCCTCCAGTTCAAACGCCTCGCTGCCATTTGACGTATTGAGCAACGCATAGAGGGAATTCTCCACCCACATATCGCGGACGGGGAATCCGGCAGGCACCACGGCGACATACTCACCTTCACAGTCAGCAAGGCCCCTGTCAATACGCTGCAGTTGTGTAGCGGCCGGGTCAACCGGCACCATAACAACATTAGGCATATCGGTGCCCAGCCGGGAAAAATCTCTGCCCGGCAGCGGCAGATACAGCTTGTAAGGATAGAAGGTATAACGCCAGATAAGCCCTATTGTAGTGGCCACTTGCTGGTTGATACTATCGGCCAAAAAAATCAAAGATAAATCAGCAAGTTTGGCCCAGGGTTTGGCCGGCCTGGTTGTGCGTATCATGAGCACGTTGCGGGCATACTCTTCTTTGCTCTTGCGCCGCTGAGATGATATCCTGTCGCTGTCCCCCGCCGGCAAATAGAATTCGCCCGTAACCTGATGAACATGACAGAAGTCGGAGAAAAACGCCAGCCGACGGAGCATATCCCAGTCAATCAGGACCTTCATCGCTTCGTTGTACGGGCCTGTTCTGTCGAGCAGGTCCCTGCGATGAAAACAGCTTACATGGAGAACGTGATTGAAATACAGCATCAAAAACCGGTCGAAGTCTCTGCTGACCTCAACGACTTTGCTCAGCACGACCCTTTCGCCGTCGGGTTTAACGTTGCAATAGACCTTATACAAATCGGTATAAGCGACGCCGCAATCCGTCCGGTTTTCCAGGGCATCGACGAGAGTCTCAATATGATGAGGATAATATACGTCGTCATCATCGAGATACGCGATGTACTTGCCCCGTGCGCGCGTAATCGCTTCGTTGAGAGAAAACGGCTTGCCGCGATTTTGCCGCCTGTTGATAAACATTATGCGCGGGTCATTGAACGACTCAACAACATCGGTTACGTCCCTGCCTCCGTCGTTAACCACGATTATCTGCAGATTGCGGTACCTCTGGCGCACGACGCTTGCCAGGGCCTGCGCCAGATACAAGGGCCTGTTGAACGTTGGCACAAGAACGCTGACCACGGGCCCGGTTTTGCTTTCGTTTCTATCTGGCATCGCATGGCTGCAGTCGATTTCTACTGGCCGCCGGCAATTTACCTGCATCTATTTCGACCTCGAAACGCAAAAAGAGTTTGTTGATTGCATTCAACTGCCTTTGGAGCGAATATCGTTCTTCCACAAATCTCCGATACCGTTGCGGCTCGTAATGCTCGGAACAAACCTGCTGACAAAACTCCTCCGAGATATTGAACAGAAACTCAGACGGGAATATCTGGTTCGAGCCGGGGAAGTTATGAATGACCGGCTTAAGGCCGCAGGCCATCCCCTCCAAAAGCCCCATCGGATGCCCCTCCCCTATGGTGGTGGTGACGATGTAGTGCTTGTCCCGCAGCCATGTATTTATGTCGTCCTGCCAGCCGTCAAAGAACACCGCATCAACAAGGTCGAGTTCTCTGACCATATGCCGAATATACTGCTCAAGCCGGCGCTCCTGGAAAACACCGGCGAAAAACAGCCTGTACTGAGGGTCGATAAAATGAAGTTTCTGCATACACTGAAGCATAAACATGGGATTTTTCCCGGCGTGCAGATAGCCGACGCAGGCGAGATTCTTGCCCCTCGGTCTTTCGACAAACTTGAACTTCTCCAGGTTTACGCCGTTGGGAATGGTAGTGACTTGCGTGCGGGCATCGATAGCCGGGACCTGTCGCAGCAACGCATCTTTTATATAGGAATTGCCCACAAGAATAAGAGTGTCTATGTTCTCCCACTTAACCTTGGCCGGCCAGTTTGCGTATGCCTCAAACGCATGCAGTCGAACGATATTTTTGCATACCTTCGGCAGATTTGACGCCTCCACCGCCATATCCGTGCACCACTCAAACCATGAAATGTCGCTCCACTTCATTAATTCATACATACTGCCGACGTCACCGCCTTCAAAGAATTTCACGGTAAATCTGCTCCCTATGAAAGAGTAAATCTCCTTAAGAAATTTTACGTCGCCGGTCAGCCCGCAGAAGAAGGCGACTTTCGGTCTTTTGTTGCGAATGACATCCACCATAGGTTTGAGCACTTCCTGAGTGGGCGAGATTTGCAGCGAACGAAGCAGCGTATCGAGGGCATTGGCCTTATCGCCCTGTTCGAGCAGCATATTTGCCGCTCTATTCAGCACGTCGGCGTTGAGGATGCCCTTACGACCCATATCATCAAAAAGCTCGACCGTGTGCTTCGCATTGCCGACGGCAAGGTATGCCTCCGCCAGATTCCATACGACCTCCGCCGAGTCGGGGACCAAGGCCCTTGCCTTGCGGAAATACTCTATTGCCTCGTCGGACCGCCCGAGGCAGTGCAGAATCGCCCCGGCATCATTTATCGCCTGGGCGTCGTTGGGGGCACTACTCAGATACAGTTGGACACACTCGAGGGCCTCCTTGTGCTGCCCTGCTTCGGCCAGTTCCAAACCCTTCTGATAACAATTGGGAATCATTTCCATTTTCTTGCGCTCCCTAATTTAAGTTTCCAACAATCCCCTAAGGGGCTCTTTAAGCGCAGCGCGACCAACAGACATGGTGCAAACTGCGTGCCCACGGTCTTACCCCCCTGCCGGACGGCAACAATTGCGGTATCACGAGGAGAATTTCAGAATTTGTATAAATATCAAACATCGACACCCTAAACCGCCAGCAAGGACCTATTCCCCAGCCGCACAAAGCCCGCTAATCTATGAAATCAAGCAACGATAAAGACATAAGCTTGCCCGCCACCGTCAGTGACGCTTCATACAGTGTCTCGTAGCGCGTCAGATCTACGGCAAGCTGGGCAATGTCGGCATCCTGTAACTGGCTCGTTTCGTTCTCAGTGTTGGCCTTCACAATTTCAAGATTACTTTCAAGACCGCTAAGAAATTCGATTTTTGACCCCATCGAAGATTCCTTCTGGACGAGGAGGTTGTGCACTTCTTCCAACGAACTAATCGAATCGTTCCACAACTGCCGCACCTCAGCATCCGACAGATTTCTATCATTTTGCAGCGAATCACGAATACTGATAAGGGTGTTGAACACATCGTAAGTTCCAGGAACCTGGACAAGCTCGACGCCCGTGCTGGTTATGCCGGTTGTGTCCACGTAAAGCACCTTTCCCGTTCGGGAATCTTTGACGGCCTGGTTTGTGCTTCCGTCCGCGGTTACATAGGTGGCGCCGTCGTCGATTGACACCTGATAGTTGGTGCCGTCGTAAGTTACCGTCAGCCATACATCCCCCGTTACACTGGAGGTTCCCGTGCCCGCGGCGGCGCCGGTATCACCGGTAAAGACCGGCGTTTCCCGCCGGTCCGAACTGAACAGTTCCTCGCCGACATAGTATGCACTGGACGAGATGCCGGGAGCCACACTGACGATTCGGCTCTCCGAGCCGCCCTGATAGGTTACGGAGGTGATTTCGCCGTCGGTGCGTTCAATAACATACGGCGCCGTGCTGGTATCTGACCCGCCGAACAGATATTGGCCGTTATACTTGGTGTTGGCCAGTTGAACTAATTGTTCCAGCAAGTCATCGATTGTCTCCGCGGTATTGTCTCGACTCTCCTGGTCGTAAGTGCCGCTGGTAACCTGAGTGACGAGAACCTGGGCCTTGCTGACGACTGAGGCCATTTGCTGAACTATCGATGAGCTGTCCTCAAGCGTGTTGGTCATATCAGCAAGTATATTGGTATAGTTTTCGAGCGACCCCTTCTCGGTGTTGAGCGTGAGGACCTGATAGGCAGTGGACGGGTCATCCGACACGCGGTTTATCCGCGAGCCGGTGGACACCTGCTCCTGCAGTTTGGTAAGGATATTCGTCTGCCTCGCAAGGGCAAAGCTTATGTTGCTGTATACGTTATTCAGTATTCCGCTCATTCGTTATCACCTCGCCAGCCAGCGATTTATAATAGCTCCATAAGACTCGACAGCGTCGTCTGCACGGTGCCGATATACTTGGCCATCGCCTGGAACATCTGCTCAAAGACGAGCATCTGGGCGGCTTCATCGTTGATATCAACACCACTGATGTCACTTTGCTGATTGGTTAAACTTTGCACAAGGGTTTCAGTGCTGCTTTGTGAGATTTGTTTAACCGACAGTTGCTGCCCAATGTTGGTAACAAGCTGGCTATAAAACTGGCTGACCGTCAGTGAGTTCAGGTCGCTGATTTCCAGGTCGCCGAGTGAAGCCAGCCGCAGGGCATTTGCGTTATCGGTCAAGTCGGAACCCAGCGCCGTCGCTATCCGGCCCGGCGAATCCGCAACGTTGTCGGACAGCGCCATATTGGAAGCATTGCTACCCGAGAAGAACGTGTTTATCCCGACTGCCGCCAGAAAGCCCGATGTATCGGTATTCCCAAAGGCAGCAACCGTGAAGCTGTTCTCCGCATTGAGGTCGCCGGTGCTCAAGGCGATTTTGATTCCGTTGTTCAACTCGATATAGTCGCCCGCCACGTAACCAGCGCCGACGTTGAGCGTATCAATGAGTTCTGTGCCTTTTCTTACCTCAAGCTGCAGCGTGCCGTTGCCGACCGAGTCGCTGCCTACGACAGTAAAGGTAAAGGTGGGATTGTCTGTTCCGGTGTAAACGCCGGATACCGAGACGGTCGGCGGTAAGCTGCCGGTAAAAGTGCTGGTAGCCGGCGAAGACAGCACGGCCGGCAGAAAGTCGAATTCGTAATCAGCATCGGCCTGTATGCTCAGCCGCGAGCCGGCTGCTGAGGCGCTCAGGCCGTCGATGTCATCAATTGCATCGGCTATAGAAGTTAATGTGTCGCTCGATGCGTCGATTTCTATTTGATGCCGGGTCACCGTTACTTCGCCGGTACTCGGATCGGTATAAGTGACGCGAATAAACAAAGGGCCGTCGTTTACAGGCGGGTCAAAGTCGCTGAGGTTCTCGCTCAACATTGTCCGGCCGGTCAGTTCCGTAAACGAGCCGTCGGAGCCCACCCCTCCAACGTGGTATTGATTGACCTGCTGGATTATCGCTGAGGCAAGAGTATCCAGGTCGCTTTGGATGCCATCCACAGTGGTATTGTACAAGGACAGCAGACCACCAAGCTGACCACCATCTATTGTCGTCTGATAAGTGAATGCCCCGGCGGGGGTAACGCCCAACTGTCCCTCATTATTAAGACCAATTTCAAGCTGCGTAGTAGCTGAGCCCATAACAACCGGCACGCCGGCAACGGTGACATCTACCACACCAAAGTCCCTTTGCTGGGTCACAACGCCGGTCAGCTCCGACATCTGGCTTATCAACTCATCCCGCTGGTCGAGCAGATTACCAGACTCCCCGCCGCTCATCTCGATGCGTTGTATGTTGTCATTAAGCCTGGCAATCTGGCCAGCGAGAGTATTAACCTGGTCGACGATGTTCTCGGCCTGCAGCTTGACTTGCGTTTCAAGGTTGGTCAGGAAGTCACCGAGCGTTCTGAATCGGCCGGCCATCGCATCGGCAGACGTAAGCACTTCGTTCTGGTAAGCAATCTCGTCAGGATGGGCATTAAGGTTACTTAAGGCGTTGAAGAACTTGTTGATAGCGGCGCTCAGGCCGGTGTCCCCCGCAAGCTCTCCGAATGCCGCTTCTATGCTGCTGAGCGTCGTGGATTCCTGTGAAACCTGACCTAACGATGACTGCTGCCGGAGAATTTCCTGTTCGAGAAGCTTGTCGATTAATCTTATGATACCCTTGACCTCAACACCGTCGCCGATGAGCAATCCTCCATCTTGACCCGAGTACGCGGGAGTCAGGTCAACCACCTGGCGGTGATAACCCTCGGTGGCGGCGTTGGCAATATTGTTGCCAATGATGTCAAGCCCCTTTTGGGCTGCATTTAATCCGGTGAGTCCTATGTCAAAACTCGACATTTTGTCCGTGTCCCCGTCAAAAGGTTGTTACAGGCGCATATTCATAAAGGCGGCGTCGCCCTGACGCTTGGTCAGGCCTGTCGAATCGTAGCAAACCAGGCCTGTTCGGCTGCGCCCGAATACAATCTTCAAAAGCAGAGAATTTATCCTCGCACAATCCGACAACAGTGCGACCGTGGAAACATATTCTCTCCGCAAGCGTTCCACCAGGGCCTTCAACTTCTGCTGGCTTTCAACGACAGCGGTCTTTGCCGGCCCTGTGATATGCGTTTTGAGAACGGACAACGTCAGCTCCTCCGGTTTGAAGCCCAGCAGTCCGGCCATCTCACCGCGTATCAGGCATCGGCGTTGCTCATTGGCCGAATACTCCTGTGACTCAGTTCGTATATCTTCGAGAAGCCGGCCAAGACTCTGTTCATCACGCTTTATCACAAAGCCGCGAAGCTCATTAAGATACAGCGCGGTCCGCTCCACATGTTCCATATCCCGCTCGAGGACACCCAGCAGGTCTTCTGCCCTGCGAGATAATTCAACCATTTGCTCGTTCATAAATTCTCATCCAGTGACTGTGTCGATGCACTTTTGTTTTGCAGGTCGGTGAAGAACTGAGACAGGTCCTTCCACAGCCCCAGCCCCCCCTTATCAGCGACGTCACGGGCGAGGTAAAGCCAGAATATTCCCTTCACCTGGTCTGCCGCGGCATCTTCTCCTAATTCACTCTGGCCGACGGTGTCTTTCATCTTATCAACAAGCTGTGTCAGCAGAACCGACTCAAAGTCCTTGGCCAACTGCTCGGTCTTTTTGGCATCTGCGGATTTTGCAGAGACCAATTTGGCTTTGCCGGTTATACCTGTAAGTCCGCCGCCGGCCGTTTCTTCCAGCGGCATAACGGGAGTGGTCAACATCAAATCGGCGCCATCCATAGACATCCCTACATTATCTCCAGCCGGGCCTGCAGTGCCCCGGCCTTTTTCAAAGCGTTGAATATCGCGATAAGGTCCCTCGGTGTTGCACCTATGGCATTTAGCGTCTTGGCAAGGTCCGCGACGGTGACAGACTTGGTGACAGGAATCAGATAGCCGCCTTTTTCCTCGACCCCTATGAGCGTTTCGGGAACTTTTTCGGTTGTCCCGGCGTCAGAGAACGGCGCCGTCGGCTGAGAGACGATTTCCGTTTCTTTGACTTTGACGATCAGACTGCCCTGCGAAATCGCCACAGCCGATATGCCGACGTTCTCACCGACAACAATCGTGCCCGTCCGCTCATTGACTACGACAACCGCCGGCACATCAACCACCACTTCGAGCCGGGTTACATCGTCAATAAAACCGGCTATGCCGGTCTGGGCAACCTCTCCCGGGACTTTTATCCTGATGGTGCCCGCGTCGAGCACCACGGTGCTGTCGGGATGCTTCTCATTTATCGTTTTGCTGATGCGCTGTGCAGTGGTAAAGTCGTCGTTCCTGAGATTGAAAGTGATAAACCGCTGGTCTGCGATTTGTTCGACAAACGTCGCAACCTCGGCCTGCTCGACAATAGCACCGCCGGGTATCCTGCCGACCGTCTGGTGGTTCTTTGAAATTGTCGCCTCATTGCCGCTCGCCGCCCAGCCGCCCAGCGACACCCCTCCCTGTGCGACCGCATAGACCTGGTCATCAAGTCCCTTCAGCGGCGAGGGCAGCAGCATACCGCCCTGTAAGCTCTTGGCATCCCCAATGGTTGAAACATCGACGTCAATGCGAGAACCTTCCCGTGCGAACGCCCCCAACTCGGCGGTAACCATAACGACCGCGATATTACCTCCGGTCAAATCCTTCGGCGTAAGCACCAGCCCTGAATCCCTCAATATGTTGGTCAGCATCTGGCGAGACGGCTGCGTAGCATCTCCGGTGCCCGCCAGCCCTACGACCAGGCCAACGCCCGAAAGAGGGTTGCCGCGAATGCCCTGAATATCAACGATGTCCTTTATCCGCTCGCATCGTCCCACGCCTGCCAGGCCGAGCAGGATTCCCAACAACATAATCAGACGGTATTTCATAAACATCTATCCTCAAAAAACTGCACGGTCAGAACGGCCAGATAACATCGAATATTTTTCCCAGCCAGCCGGGTCTGGTGTATGGTTCGGAAACGCCGCCGTTCTTGCTGATGATTCGGAAATCAGCCACCTGCTGACTCTTTACTGTGTTGTCAAACGCAATGTCGCTCGGGCGGACGATGCCGCTGACCTCGATGGTTTGGATGTCCCCGCCGATGTTGCGGCTACGGGTGCCCATAACCACCAAGTTGCTGTTGGGCTGAATGTCCACAACCGTAACGGTAACGCTGTCCTCAAAGCTGCGTTCGTCCTTGTAGTCGGCTTTGCTCTTGAGATTATTGCTGGATTTAGCGCTCAAGCCGAACTCGCCGAGGTCGGCAAAACCGCCGACATCACCATTAAAGGTGTTTGACTTGTCGGTATCTTTCTGCAAGTCCCTTTTGGCCTTGTTATCGACCTTGCTGTCTTCGGTGATTTTGATGGTCAATACGTCGCCGATGCTTCGGGCGGTGTCGTCAGCGTAAAGCTTTCGGTTGTTTTTGTCCCTTTTTGCCCAGATTGACCCTCCCTGCGCACAAGCGGCGGCAAACAGCACTGAGAAAAGACATACCAGCGAAAAGCCGAGCCGCATATTGTCTGAAGTCCTTATCGCACGATTCGATATGTTATGCTTCATTATTGCTCCCCTTTATAAAACGGGTTCCACGCTTCCATTTTCATTGACCCTGGCCAGTATTATCCGCTGCGAATCAATATTTCGCACCTTTATGCACTCGCCGAGCTTGCCCGGCTGAAGGGCCTTACCCATTGCAGTCACAACAAGGCCGGGGCTTTCGATTCGTATCACAACGGTTTGATTACGCTCAATTAGCACCGGCGGCTGGGACGTCTTTGCCATACCGGGGCCGATAACGGTGCCCGCACCCAGGTTGCGCACCGCGACAAGTCCATAAGGCGCTGCCCAGTCAGTCGGTTCCGGCTCGTCGGAGGTGATTTTTTCAATCCTCGTGTTATCCGGCGTTATTGTCGCCCCCACCGCCACATCCGTCACCGTAACAACTCTGCGAACATTGTATTTCGGACGAAAGACAACCTGCCGAGTCCCTATTACTTTGCCGTCCGCAACCACGCTGACTTCTGTGATGGTCTGACCGTTTGTGTTGCGCGAAATCAGACGCGGGGACAACTCGACATTTTGGGCCTGATTAGACAAGACAATTTCCGCCGGCAAACGCAGCGGTTCCCACCTTGCGATTGACTGCTCCCTGATGTTGTCGGCTAAAAACGATAAAGCCGACTCAACAAAACTGTCGCCTTTGATTACCCTCACCGCCTGTGTGACGATAACTTTGTCTGCCCCTGATAACACAGGATTGACAGCTGGTACGCCGCTGCAAGCCAGCCGGCTGAGAATGAGCGAGCGGTCGATTGTTACCTTCTGCCCCGGAAGCGAAATTCGACCAAGCACAACCTCTCTGGCCTTTGCCGCCAACGGCTCCTGGCCCGTTACAACTGCGACCTGGCCCAACGTTATGCTCTCGCTTTCGACTGCGGCTTCCCCAGGCAAATTGATGGTCAGCTGCGCCTGCTTCGCCGACCCGTCCTCCGCAGCGTAATCACCCGTTGATGACCAACACAACTGCGTCCACATCAGCAACGAAACAACAGCTAAACTAATCATCTTTACGTTCATAACGTCTCTATCTCCCAACATTCGTTGCGGTTTGCAGCATCTCGTCGCCGGCCTTAATCGCACGTGCGTTGATTTCGTATGCCCGCTGGGCTGTTATCAGATTCACAAGCTCGGTAACCATTCGAACGTTGGACTTTTCCAGCATACCCGACTGAATGGAACCAAATCCGTTTGAGCCCGGCGTGCCCGTTACCGCTGAACCGCTTGCCGCGGTCAGGGCAAACAGGTTGTCACCCTCGCTGGACAAACCCGTAGGGTTCGGAAAGCGAACAAGCTGCAAATTGCCGACAACGGACTGCGTGCCGGAGGAATCGGTAACGTTGACCGTGCCGTCCTTGCCGATGTCAATGGCCGTGGCATCCGTCGGAATCGTGATTGCCGGCTCTATGGAATAGCCGGTCGCCGTAACAAGCTGCCCGTTGGCGTTTCCCTGCAAAGCACCGTCACGGGTATATCTTGTCTCGCCGCTCGGCAGCGTTACCTGGAGAAATCCGTCACCGGAAATGGCAATATCCAGCGACCTGCCGGTATTCTCCATCTCACCTGCTGTAAATACCTTGGTCGTTGCAACAGCCCGCACACCACTGCCTATCTCCAGCCCCGTTGGAGAATTTATCCCCGACGCAACCTCCGCGCCGGCCTGGCTCATCTTCACGTAGACCAGGTCCTGAAAATTGATTTGGCTTGTCTTAAAACCGGTAGTGTTGACGTTGGCAAGATTGTTGGCAATGACGTCCACCATCATCTGCTGGGCCGCCATACCCGTCGCCGCCGTAGAAAATGCTTTCAACATAACTATAATCTCCTCAAAACTAACTGGTGTGAACGGCTGATTCGACCTTAAGCGTCCCCATCATCTGCCTCAACTTCCTAACCCATCGCAACGCTCGTAAGACTGCTCGATGTCTCCTTCTGGGCCGATATATATCTCATATTGGCCTCATAGAGACGAGTCACCATTATCATATCAACCAGTTCGTCGACTACTTTGACGTTCGATGATTCCTGATAGCCCGACTTGATTACGATATTTTCAGCGGACGCCGGCTGGATGTTCTTGTCGGGCATCACAAAGCAATTACCGCCGACCGGAACAAGCTTGCTTTCATCGTCCTTAAAATCTACTATTTTGATTTTACCTATGCTGGTGCCCCCGGCGCTGATTTGGCCGTCTGCGGAGACCTGAAGCTCCGAAAGCCCCACCGCAGCAGGCACGGTGATAGGGCCGGCCTCTCCGGCAACCGTCCTGCCTTCTGAATCGACTACCTGCCCATTCGCATTCGTCTGAAACGCTCCATCTCGCGTATACAGAGGCCCATCCGGCGTCTCAACAACAAAAAAGCCCCTGCCCAACAGGGCAAAATCCAGCGTCCCGCCGGTTTGAACGAGACTGCCCTGTGAAAAATCAAAAGCCGACTCCAAATCTATTTTGCCGGGTGAATAAGTCTCCGCTCCTGCCTGTTGTGCGTCGAGGGCCTTCGAGAAGGCGTTGCATCTCCGCTTAAACCCGGTAGTGCTCGCATTCGCCAGATTGTGCGTGATTATCTCGAGCTCTTGCGTTAACGCGTCGATACTGGTGCTAATCTGGGTCAGCGCCTGCGTCATTTCGACTCCTCTTTTGCACTGACTGGTTGTGGTATGGCATTTTCGAGTTTCTGTGCACCGCCGGCATCCTGTTTCGCCGGCGCCGTTGTTTTTACGCCTGCTATTGCCTCAGCAAGCTGAGCCGCTTGTGACTCGCTTAGTCCGGCCAGTTCGACGGCCAAACAACGCGCGTTTGGCTCCTTCATTGATTCAGCCGGTTGGATGGTTTGCCGGACGGGGCCTACATCTTCGATTAACTCCAACGCCTGGCCGTCCCCACTGACACTGGCCAGGCCAATCACGACCAGCACCCTGTCCCCGACGTTCGCCGCGAGTGTTGTCTCAAGAAACACGACACGGCCAACAAGGCCGGTGACGGTTGCAGGCAGGAATTCCGGAAGTTGCCGACTCCATTCGGCCCCAGTTCCGGAACCGGGCGGCGACGGCGAACCGCCTTGTTGCCGTTGTTCCTGATTGCCGCCGTTTGCCAAACCGACTTTTCTCGCAAAAGGAAACATCGCTATAAATGCCGCTTTGCCCACCGGGAAATCCGCCGGTTTCGCACCTGCCGATTCGTCAACGGGCTTAACCGAACCGTTTGTCGTCGAAGAGGAAACCTTGCGAAAGCCCAGTTTCCCTCGCAAACCGGCCAACTGCTTCTCCAGTTGACTTATCCCAGCCACCGACTTCCCACCCGAACGGCTTTCTTCAAGCAATGCGGCAGCACCTCGTTCGAAAGCTTCTCCTATACTGAAAATGTCCTCGTTTTTCCCCAGCCCAATCTTCATTGATATGGCCATAAGCATATCGGCCTCTGATTCGGTCAAACTCTTTCTCGCTGCGCCGTCGGAGAATGCCTTCTCAGCGGCTTTGAGTTCGCGAACCTTTCTGCACAAGCTGACAACCACGAACGCGATGATGGAAACCACCAGCACTACTACCATAGCAATGGTAAACCACCTGCTGGTCATAACGCTGCTGTTGTCGAGATGTTGTGTCGCCCGAAATCTTTCACGAGCCGTCAGCCCTACCACCACCTCCGCCAACCGGATTGCAATAAGAGCTGACGCCGTCATATTAACTGCTCCAAAAACTTAAGTGATAAGGGTAGCCAGTTCCTTCAATATCTCGGTGGCAACCCTGATTGTTCTGGCATTCGCCTGGAACCCGTTTTGTGCGTTAATCAGGTTGACGAACTCCGTAGCAACGTCGGCGTTGGACTTCTCCAGAGAGCCGCCGTGCACGGTGCCGGCGCCTCCGGTAAGCGCCTGAGTGGCCACGGCTTCACCGGAGTTCGCTGATGGAATGAAGTAACTGCCGCCGATATTTTCCAGACCGGATGTATTCTGGAACAAGGCAATCTGCAAGATTCCGATATTTTTCTTTACGCCGTTGGAAAACGCGCCGATAAGCACGCCTTCCTGATTTATCGATACGGAAGAAAGCCGACCGGAACTATAGCCATCCTGCGAATTTGCCACGGCGGTGGAGTCACCTGCGAACTGCGTCAAACCATCCAACTGGCCGGCTGTTCCCATCGATATTTCAATGGTCTGCGGATTAGCCGGGTCGTGCGCAAAGGTTACTGTGAACTGAGAAGTATCCCCGGTGGTGCTGTTCAGACCGGCGTAAGAACCGTCTGATGCGTTAAACTCAATCCCGCTTATCCTTCGACCATCAAAGTCCAACTCTCCCACATCACCGGTAATTGACGTAAGGACCATATCCCAGGTATTCGCCGTGTCCGTGCGGACAAATGCCCCGCTCAATACGTGTTCGCCGCCCTGGCTGTCATAAACTGTGATGCTAATATTCTTGACCTCATCGCCGCCGACCGTGGCAACTTCAAAATAGGAAGGCATTTCAAGCCCAGCCGTTCCGCTGTTTGAAAATTCCAGTTTCATATCAGAAAGACTATACCCGCTCTCCGCATCGGTTATGCATATCTCGCCGTTAACCAGTGTCGCAACACCGTTCGCCCCGGCAGTACCGCCCGCATCAAGCACGCTGTTTATGTGGGCGATAAGGTCGTCAACTGTCGTGGCATCGGCGGGATCGACGCTGATGGTCAACCCGCCCGCATCAACCAGTGCGTTGCCATCGTGGTCATAACCCGAAACAGTAATCGTCGCCGAAGTCAGAGTCCCGGCGGTAAACTGGCTGAGTGCACTAATTGCTGTTGAATCGTCCGCCGCCGTCCCGCTGCTGGTGGTGAACGCCTGATTTGACATAAGCACATTCGTCTGCGCGGTTGACGTCGCATCGGCGCTCAGATTGCTGGATACTGTCACCTCGCCGGTAGCTTTGGCCGCCATAGCCACGTCGTAAGGCACGTGCATATTGCTGTCGCCGGCTACCTGGAAACCGTCGGCCTCACCCGCCGAGCCGATACGCTGCACGCGATAGCCGTTGCCGGGGTCCACAAGATATGAGTCCTGGTCAACCGCAAACGCCCCCGCCCGCGTATAAACATACTGCTGACCGTCACTCAGGACAAAATACCCTACACCTTCCAGGGCCATATCCAGCGAGTTGCCGGTGCTTACGATGTTCCCCTGCGACATATTCGGCGAAATGCCCGATACGCCCACGCCGCTTCCCATCTGCACGGGGTTGGTGCCTCCCGTACTCGTGGTGGGCTGCGATGCCTTTCTGAGGGTCTCACTTAAAAGCTCTGAAAAAAGAATTCTGCTGGCCTTAAATGCAGTCGTGTTCACATTGGCAAGATTGTTGCCCGCCACGTCCAGCATCTGCTGATGCGCCTGCAAACCCGAAACTCCCGACGACAACGCAAAACTCATCTTTTATCTCCTTAATATACGCGACCACGGGGACAAATTACTCTGCCGTCCCCCCTACCGCCAACACGTCATCCAAACCAACCTTATAGCCGCCTACTAACAAATACATCTCTCCATCCGACTTCTGAACCTCCGAGACAGTTCCCGTAAGGGCCCCGATATTAGTGCTGAACGCAACTTTTTTGCCCACAAGTGAGCTGGCGTAACTGCGCTCGATGGTGGTAAGCACGTCGGAAAACTTCGAGTTCAACGACTCAATTTGCCCCAACTGAGAAAGCTGCGCAAGTTGAGAGGCCATCTCGTTGTTGTCTAATGGCTCCAACGGATTCTGGTTCTGCAACTGGACCACAAGAAGCTTCAAATAATCCGCCTGTATTTGACTGGCACTCCCCGTCACGGACGACACAGCCATAATTCATTTCCCCTAAACTTCGGCACAACCACGTTTTTATCCAGCAACCCTCGTTGCCACTCACTGTAGCACTCACACTATGAGCAATCGCCGTGCCAAGAGGGAGATTCAGCCCTAATCAATCGCATAACCTTTGCAGTAGCAAGACCTTAGAAATGCAGCCTGCCCTCGCTGCTTCAGCGCTCATCCTCCTTTCCCCAAGTAGGTTTATCGCAGAAATTTCTGCCGCCCCGGAAGAACCTGCCTGTGCAATCCCGTGGAGAGCTTGCCCGCGGCGGCGGACTTATCGAATCATTTCCACTGCGCGCCATCTCAATAATTTTTTCTCAATCGCGCCAAACTTTGTCCGAGACCGCAAAGTCCGATAAGAAGTAACTTGTCCCGACGTCCCATAAAACCAGCGGCGTCCCTTGTTGCTCTTGCATAATAGTGAACTAAAACCCCGCCCAACTCCATCGTGCTGTTGGCAGTCAATGCACACAGGAAGAATCATCGCCGGTATTATCGCCCCGTCCCATAAAAAATTAAAGATGTCCTCTTCAAACTGTCGATTTACCGGACATCTATGGGGACATTGAAATCGAACCGTGGGGGACAACGCTGATGACACTGATGTATAAATGGTTCTCCGCAGAATTGTCGTAGTAAGCAAGCGCGTTGAAATCCAGGAATTAGCTCGCCGCGTTGCGCAGCAGGTGCTGGTCGCCGATGACGCCGCGGAAGCCGTTGATATTGCAGCAACGGTTGCCCCTGACTTGACAGTCCTGGATGACCTCCTGCAGCCGGACGAAATCCGCACGATTTTAGATGCGTCCCATAAAAATTTGCGCGTCCCTGTTGTTGTAGTGGGTACCAGTGGTATCCAGCCCGCCTGGTTTGCCCAATTCACGCAGGAAGGCTTACTTTACTATCTGCCCGGCACCAACGACTACGACCAGCTTCAACAAATCCTAAGCAGAATCCGGGCACGGGCAGACTCCAATCGCCCAACTGCCGCAAACGGATTCTTCGCCGACGAGCTGGCCGAGTCCGTCTCGATGGTTGGCAAAAGCAAGGCAATTCTTCACACACTGAAGATGCTTAAACTGGTTGCTGCCAGCAATTGCAACCCAGTGCTGATAACAGGCGAAACAGGGACAGGAAAGGAGCTGGCCGCCAAAGCAGTGCATGTCGTTCGCCATCCGAGCGAACAATTTGTTGCCGTCAACTGTGCGGCTCTGACGGCAAATTTGCTGGAGAGCGAGCTTTTCGGCCATGTGAAGGGTTCTTTCACCGGCGCTGACAGAGACAAAACGGGCCTGCTCGAGCTGGCCGGGGAGGGCACAATCTTCCTCGATGAAATCAGCGAGATGCCGTTAGACCTTCAGGCGAAATTACTTCGTGTCCTGCAGGAGAAAACCTTTAGGAAGGTCGGCGGTATCACCGATTTGGTCTGCAAAGCCACCATAATAACATCAAGCAACCGCGACTTGAGGCGGGAGATGCGAAACAACCGGTTCCGACACGACCTCTACTATCGGCTGAATATCTGCCCCATCACCATCGCACCCCTGCGGACTACCGAAAGAAGAACCGACATCCGGTTGTTGGCCGAGTACTTTCTCAAGACCTCAACGGTCTGCCCCGGCAAGACAGGCAAGATAACCTCTTTCACCGAGATGGCCGTCGAGGCCATTGAAAAACATAACTGGCCCGGCAATGTCCGTGAGCTTCGCAACGTCATTGAAAGGGCGATTCTGCTGGAAACCACAGACAAGATTGGAATGAGCGGCATCCTGATTGAGTCGGCGGACTGCGATGATGCAGGTCAAGCCGAAGCCGGCCGCAGCGTTCAGAACTTTTCGCTTGATAAGGCAGAGCGAGAACTTATAGCACGTGCCCTGCAGGAAAGCGGCTGGCAAAAAACGAAGGCAGCGGCTCTACTGGGCATAACCCGCGCGACGCTCTATGCCAAAGTAAAACAGCATAACATCCAAAGAGGCACCTACATCCCCAAAGGTCCCCAGGATGACCCGTCCTGTCTGGTTGAACCCGAACCTGCGACAGTGGCCTGACAAGCCGGTACCCAATGCGAAATGCGACCGTGTGACCGTTGATTTCTAACTATTGTTCTAATTGAGTAAGTAGTTTGTAATAGAAGAAATAATAGGAATTTGCCGGTAACAACGGTCACAAACTTCCAGCACCACCAGCACTGTAAGAAAATCCATCGGCCCGTTCAGAATCCTGACACGCATAAGCTAACCATCCTACTGCCGCTACCCGGAAAACCGCGTTTTATGCTGTAAATCAGCAGTTTGCGGGCAAATACCGGTGTCTCGGCAGACCTGGCATAGCCGTTGCATCATCTCAATCGGGAAAAAGACTGCGAAACGCCGGCCCGTGGTTCGATTGGCCCCCCGCGAAACAGGGGAATTGGTTGTGCCGGGCCGTTCGCGATTGAAGCAATGGCAATACGACGACGCAAATTGATGCGAGAAAAGAAGTCGCCCGAAGTCTCGCCAGCCGAGACTCCAGCGGCCAGCGAAATTTCTGCGCAGCCACTACTAAATGAATCCGGCAACACGACCACCAGTTCCGCGGATACAACTGTGCAGGCCGCCGACGTCAGCCAGAACATCCCCATACAATCAGCCATGCCAACTGAATCGGAACAACCGATTCGGAGTCAAAGGATTTCTCTGCTGCAAAAGGTCCTCATAGGCGGTGTAGCTCTCAGTGCCGCTCTTCTGACCTACTCACTCATCATATCACAATTCGGGCCGAAAACGCCCCTGCAGGCAAACGCAGCCCAACCACCGCCGCTCACAGCAGAAGCCAATCAGTTGTCCACTCCACAAAAAGGCGCCAACCAGCCGGTAACGCAACCCAGTGGGTCACCCGTTGCGAAAACCGAGCTCGTTTCGGCAACTCGTCCCGGCGAAGCTATGACTGCCTCCGCCCCGACGAGCGAAACGCCGGGCCGCAGCCGAGAGACCGAAGCCACAGCCGAGCCGTTGTCCCTTCAGATTGCCGAGGGTTACTATACATCGAAGGATTACGACAGAGCTTATGACGCCTATGAGCGGCTGCGTCAAAATCTCGCTGCCCAGAACTTCGAGCTGGTGAGGGACTTTCTTCAGTTCCGAAAGGCCCTTTGTCTGGAGAAAAAGGCCGACTTCGACAAGGCCAACCGGCTTTTTAAGGAGGTTTCTGAAAGTCGGTCCATCGCCCTTAGAGCCATCGCCAATTACCGCAGCTCGCTGCTCGAGATGAATTCAGGTCAATACCTCAAGGCCAGAACAAGGGCCTACAAGGCCATTGCCCTGACCGGCGCGTTGGCCCTCGACTCAGAATGGGCGCTGGCGCTCGAGCGAGACTGCCATTTTCTTGTAGCTGAGGCGGTAACAAGACAGGTTTTGTCTCTGTGCGACGCCGACAAGGAGCTTCCGCGGCAGTTGTGGTCCCGCCCGGCGGAAAAAGAACCTCTGACAGGACTGAATGAGAGCGAACTGCAAAAAGCGCTGAATTCCGGCATTGAACGACTCAGCAGTGGTTTGCTGGCTCCGCAGGTTCAAGCGGCGGAGTCAAGCGGCACATTGAGTCGCTGGTCGGTTGTCTGCAACGGGCCGGGCATCGAGGAGCTGATGGCAAGATTCGCCACCAATGCGGCGCTCGAAGTCAAGTGGGTGCGCAATACCGACATCGCCGCCAAAACCGAACCTCGCCCGGCATCTGGCGAGGCCGGGTGGAATCGCCCCGTCACCCTGTATCTGCCGGCGACAACAACTCAACAGGTAGCAGCGACTGCCGCCGGGACCGCAGGTTTGCTCGCACAGGTCGATGACACGAACACCATAACCATAACCGACCCGGCAGCGTATTCCTCCCTGTCCGAGCATACACGGCTGCTCAATGAACATGCGATATGGCTCTGGAGAAAGCTGTTGCTGACGTACAGCGACGACCAGCGAATACCAAACGTTCACTTCGTGCTGGGCATTCTGCAGGGTCAAAAAGGCCAGGTCGCCGAGGCAATAGCCGAATACAAACTGGTCGCCAACCGTTACTCTCATACGCCGCTTGTACCTTTTGCCCTGCTGCGTTCGAGCCGGATTAAGACCGACCTGCGGGACTACACAGGCGCCAGTGGCGACCTCAAACAACTCATCGAGCAATACCCGGACAACGAGCTGATTGGGCAGGCCCACATAGACCTGGCGGAAACAACGATGAAGGCGGGCTCTTATGACCGGGCCTGCTCGCTTTACAGAAAAGCATACACCCTCGGGTCTTCCACCGAATCCAAGACCATTGCGGCTTTCGGCGCCGGCAGGTGTTTTTACCAAATGAACGATTACGAATCCGCGGTAAAATGGCTTACGCTATACATAGAGGCCGTCGCAAAACAGAAATCGCAAGGCGGTGCTGACCTTTATACCGCCTATCTTCTGCTGGGTAAGGCAAATCTGGCTCTCGGAAACCTGCAGCAGGCCTGCGACGCCCTGGAGCGTACCGCGAAACGAGCTGCCGCCAGCGATGACTACCTCGAGGCAATCTCGTCGCTGGTCGAGGCGCAAATTAAGCAGGAGAATTTTGTCGCGGCCCTGGGCACTATCGAAAACATCCGCGCCTGGCCTTTCTCGCAAGAGCAGGTAACACGGCTGTTGCTGCTCAAGAGCAAAGTCCTGCGCACAATAGGGCTGACCGACCAGGCCGTCACACTGCTTTCCGACAGGGCACAATACCTCACCGACCAACAACTGAAAGCCAACGTAATACTCGAACTGGCCAGATGTAACATCGCCGCTAAAAACTTTGACCTTGCCAGTGCACATCTTACAGAGGTTCTTTCGATGGTCGAGCCGGGCCCCGTCTCCCAGCAGGCCTCTCTTGAGCTTGCTTATGTCTGTATGAAACTCGGCGAGCACCAGCAGACCATTTCAATCTGCAAAAAACTGCTTGACTCGTCGGCCTGCGAACAGATAAAGCAGCAGGCCTCAAAAATTCTCGCCTCGGTTTACAGCAAACAGGAGAACTATGACAAGGCGGCATTGGCGCTGCTGACGACGTCGGCTCTGCCCGATACGACAAAGCAAACAACAGGCGGTGACAATGCCGGCAGAGGCGACCAATAAAACGCCCGGCGACAAGTGGATTCGAAACCAACGACAATGAGCACAACAAACGAAAAATCTGGTAACGACCGACGCCCCAGGGACGGGTCGGTATTCGTCCGGCTGCGGCTCATCGCTTCGCCGGGACGAGTCCAATGCGGCTGGTTAAGGGTATTCGCCTGCGTCCTAATAGTTGTATCCTTTGGCTGCAAAGCCGTCTGCAGTGAAATCAATATCGATGAGCTTGACCCAACCTTGCTGCTGGCGACTGAGTCCGCACAGAGCGATGGTGAAGAAATGGGCCTGCCTGCTGTTCAAATGCCGCCGCACGTCGAGCAGTCGCATTTCGACACGCCTCCGGCTACGGCCCGGCCATTGCGACTGGAGTTTGTATCTTCGCCCGCCTACGCCGTCGGGACGAGTCAGCCAACCGCCACTCCGGCAACGAACTTCGCAGCGGCAGTCAAAGACGAGCTACCCCGTACAAGCCCCCCACCTGCTGATGTGCCCGCCAGGCAATCCGAGCTCCAACTGCGGAAAAGCATCGTCAGTCCCCCGAGCCAACGCCGCGACAACGGCAAAACAGATGACCTCAGGCAAATTATTGAGCAAATCCGCTCAGTGACATTCGAATCGCAACAACCCACCCAACAGCCGGCAAATACCCCAACGGATATATCGCCCGAACCAAACGCCGCCTCAACCGCCCCAGCCACACAACCTGTTCCTGTATCCGCCCCCCCGGAAATCCCCGCCAAATCAATGAGCGGCCAGACTTTACAAACTGTCCAGCATCTGCTGAAAGACCCCAATCACATCGCCACTCCTCTGGAACTCGCAGAGATTCTGTATCGAAGCGGTGAACTGGGCCTCGCGGGG
>Ga0315284_10001000_pt1 | contig 39409 bp, 37 predicted proteins | sample YL17G09_16_MG_FD_203696 | JGI IMG/M metagenome (GOLD analysis project Ga0315284, IMG submission 203696) | Sediment microbial communities from Yellowstone Lake, YNP, Wyoming, USA - YL17G09_16 | ecosystem: Environmental > Aquatic > Freshwater > Lake > Sediment | place: USA: Wyoming | collected...
CGGCGCAAGAAAGGAGCCTGATTTGACCGGGATTGCGGATTTCGAGCGGCTGTTCAACCCGTCTTCAATCGCCATCGTTGGGGCCTCCAATGAGCTATTTAAGAGCGGCGGGCGCTTTTTCCGTGGCTTGATGACTGGTGGTTACAAAGGCGGCCTTTACGCGGTTAACCCTAACGAGCCGGTGGTCTTCGAACAGAAAAGCTACCGCTCTGTCGCCGATGTACCTGGGGACATTGACCTGGCAGTGCTGGCAGTCCCGTCGAGGATAGTCCCGCAGGTCATGGCTGATTGCGCCCGCAAGCGGGTCAGATTCGTCATAGTGCACAGCGCCGGGTTCTCTGAACTCGGCCCCGATGGCAGGGAGCTTGAGCGTGAAATGCTGAAATACGCGGCGCAGAGCGGCACGCGCGTCATCGGGCCTAATTGCATGGGCATGTATTCGCCGGCGGCGCGCATCAATACCATTGCCGCGGGAGCAGGCGGCAGTGATATACCCGGTCCCGTCGCCTTTGTCGGGCAGAGCGGCTGGGTGACGGAGAATGTCATTGTCATGGGGCACGAGCGGGGTCTGCGCTTCAGCAAGGTCGTCAGCATCGGGAACCAGAGCGACGTGACCATAGAGGAGCTTATTGCCTATTTCGGGGACGACCCTGAGACTCGGGTCATCGGCTTTTATGCGGAGGGTTTGAAGCACGGCCGGGAATTCCTGGAAACGGCGCGCCGGGTCTCCAACAAGAAGCCGATCATCGCCTGGAAGGGAGGACGTTCCGCGGGCGGAGCCCGTGCCGCGTCATCGCATACCGGTTCGCTGGCAGGCAATGGCGCCATTATGGACGATATTTTGACGCAGTGCGGGGCCGTCATTGCCCGCGACCTGGATGACCTGATGGACCTCATGGTGGGGTTCACATCTCCGGTATTACCGCGCGGAAACAAAGTGGGGTTACTGGTCGAGGCGGGCGGCGGGGCAGTATCAGGCTGTGACGCCGCCGAATTGCTCGGCCTGGAAATCCCGGTGCTTTCAGAACAGGCACAGAAAGACCTGGTCACCACATTGACAGGGGTTATCCCGCCGTTCGCCGCGCCGAAGAACCCGGTGGACATAGTGTGGGCGCCGGCACAGAACGCCGCACCTCTTTTTTCCCGGTGCTCGCGGATAATACTGGGTGAAACGGACGCGGTGGTCATGCTGAACTACCTGAACTATGACGACGTATTTGCCCGCGCCATGGCGGACCTGCGTGATGAGACGGGCAAGCCGCTGATGGTCATTCCCGGTCATGTCACGGAGCGGAGGGACGGCATGGCACTGCTCACCAGGAACGGCATACCCGCCTTCACTACCCCGCGCAACGCGCTGAAAGTGCTGGCGGCCATGGCACAGTACGCCCGGCGACGTTCCACCTGATTTGCCATCTCCAGGCTGATTCTGGCAGAACATCCGGTTGACATTGAAACTTGATAGGGAGGAATAATGGCAGAAACAAAGAAATTCGAATGCGTTGAGTATGAACAGGACGGCCCCATCGTCGTTATCCGCATGAATAACCCCACCCGCCGCAATTCCCTGAACCTGCAAATGCGGAAGGGCCTCAATGCCGCCTTCGGGCTATTCGAGGAAGATGATACGGCGAAAGTGGCGATACTCACCGGGGTCGGCAACAGCTTCTGTTCCGGCCAGGACACCAAGGACATGGTGGGTTTGACTGACGAAGAGCGGCGGAAAGTAGATAAAGAGCGGCGGCAACTGGGCAGGGCGGGCGCTTACGAGCACCTGAACCGCATCCCGAAACCCATTATCGCGGCCGTCAACGGCTATGCCATCGGTTATGGCTGGTTCGTGGCCACGCAGTGCGACCTGGTGGTAGCCGCGGAAAGCGCGCTGTTCTGGCAGAACGAGCCGTATTTCGGGTACCAGGGAGGCGGCGCCGCCATCGCCACGCAGATGCTCCCGTTCCACATCGGCATGGAGATATCGCTTGCCTGGAAATTCACCGCGCAGAGATGCTATGAGATCGGCCTGGTCAATGGAGTCGTGCCGGATGCGCAGTTGATGTCCACGGCCAGGGAAATGGCGGAGCATATCTGCGAACTGGCGCCGCTTTCCGTGAGCATTGTTATCGAAGCGTGCCGGAGCGCCCGGCTCTCCAGCGTGGTGCCGTCGTCCGTGGCGCTGTCGCGCTGGCAGGAGTTCAACTATTTGCCCCGCACCGAGGATGTGCGCGAGGGCTTCCAGGCATTCGCCGAAAAAAGAAAGCCCGTCTGGAAGGGAAGATAGAAAGGAGAATGAAATCATGACTGGCCCGCTGGTGCTTTACGAAGTCAAAGACAAAATCGCTTTCATTACACTGAACCGCCCCGAGAAACGCAACGCGCTCAATTCCGCCATCCTGGCCGAGCTGGCCGCCGCCTGGAAACGTTATGAAAAAGACAAAGAAGCCTGGGTGGCAATCCTTTCCGGCGCCGGCAAGGGTTTTTCCAGTGGCATGGACCAGGTCGACAGGGATATCGACCGGCGTGCTTACCTGGAGGCAACGCGGGCAAATGGCACAACCGTGTTCAAACCAATAGTCGGCGCGGTGCACGGCTGGGCGCTGGGCACGGGCTATTCTCTGGCCGTGAAAGCCTGCGACCTGACCATTGCCTCCGAGGAGACGCAGTTCGGCTACCCGGAGGTCAAGGTAGGCAACGCCGGGATTGTGCCGTACGTGCCGTATATGCACTTCAAGCGGAACCTGGAATTCATGCTCACCGGCATCTGGATTGATGCGCAGAAGGCTTATGAATGGGGCATGGTCAACAAAGTGGTGCCGCAGGGCAAACACATGGAAGAGGCAATCAAATGGGCGGAGATTCTCAAGAAAAACGCCCCGTTGACACTGCGCGCCATCAAGTATGGCCAGTATAAAGGCGTGGGCGGCCTCGCCCGCACGCTGGATGCCGAGGCGGAATGGGAGTTTGAACACTTCACTGTTCCGCAAACGGAGAGCGAAGACCGCAAGGAAGCTATACAGGCGTTCAGGGAAAAGAGAGAGCCGCGCTTCAAGGGCAGGTAAGGAAGGGAGCACCGATGCTTTACGAAGGCACGCATGATGTACCGGAAACGATAGACTGTTCCGAGGTGGTGAAGAACGGCGGCAGGGTCAAGGGCGGACTCATCGCGAAACGGGAACTGGAAAACGGCGAGGAGATACGGGTGTCCATCCGCTCCTCCCTCTACCCCAGTGTTGAGTTGTTTACCATCCGCAACGTGGACCCGGGCGATTACAGGCTGGTGCTCGTGGTCATACCCCGCAGGAAAGAGGCACAGCCCGAAACTGAAACGGGCTTAACGGGAGAATCATATCCAGCCGGGATGCAAGGGGCAAGTCCGCGGTACTGAGCGCAGAACTACAAGATTGTGGTTGCCCTGAAGGAAACCATTCGGCTAATGGCTGAGATAGACGAGCTGATACCGGGATGGCCTATTGAATAGCTTCTTCCGCTGTGAATGACTGTCACTGATTCTTTCTCAAATCTACCGGTTTGTACCTGCCCGCCTTAAGCTCCTGGATCAACTCCTCCAGGTTCCTGACCTTCCGCTCAAAGCAGGTGGCGCAGGTGGGAATGTCCTTCAGTTCATGTGCGTCACTGCCGCCGATTCCCTGCCAGCCGAACCGCCTTCCCAGTTCCAGCGAAAAACTGTTCTGACGCTCCTTGCCGCGGCCGTTGAGAATCTCGATGGTGTCCACGTACCGGAACACGGATTTCTGGCAGACCTTTTCCACCGTCTCGTCAATGTCATCCTGGGTGTAGAAATTGCGCCGGAACGGGTGTGCCAGTATCATAAACCCGCCCTTTTCATCCACCATCTCCCGCAGGAAGTCGGTGTGATGCATGCCGAACTTGAACTTATCGATGCCGAAGACAATCATGTGGCCGTCCTCGGTATTTGTTTCCACGCCGGGAATGACCAGGAAATTCAACTCTTTACCCAGTTGCGCCGCCGCCTCGTGGCTCCAGTACCAGTCATGCTCGGTGAGGCAGACACCGTCAAGTCCGCATTTTTTGGCGTGCAGGACAAGTTCGGTGGGGGAGAGAAAGCTGTCATCGGAATTGGGCGTGGTGTGGGTATGGAGGTCGATGAGCATTACGCCCCCGGTCTGCTGGTAATCATCTGCCTGATGCCGGCGGCAAGGCCATCGAGTGGTACGAGCCTGGCTTCTTTCTCCGACCGCCACTTAACCTCGGCGCTCTGCTTTTCGAGCGTGCGCGGGCTGATGGTGACGCGCAGGGGAATACCGAGCAGGTCGGCATCGTTGAATTTCACGCCGGGCGATTCCTTCCGGTCGTCGAACAATACCTCGGTGCCGGCGGCCTGCAAATCGGCATAGAGTTTTTCCACGGTCTCCTCGACTTTTGTGCCATCGCGGTAGAGTGGGCAGAGATAGACGTGATAAGGGGCAATAGGCACGGGCCAGATAATGCCTTTCCCATCGTGGTGCTGTTCGATGGCGGCCGCCATCAGTCTGCCCAGCCCGAGTCCATAGCACCCCATGATGGTCGGTCTGGAAACACCGCCCGCATCGATGAAATTGGCATTCTGGATTTCACTGTAGAGAGTGCCCAGCTTGAAGATATGCCCGACCTCGATACCGCGTACGGCTTCCAGTGTGCCGCCGCATTTCTGGCAGATGTCCCCCGCCCGGGCGAGGGCAATATCGGTGATGATATCGGCTTTGAAGTCCCGCGGGTAGTTCACATTCTTTATGTGGGTGTCCGGTTTGTTCCCGCCGGCCACGAAATTGGCGCCGGAAGTCGCCGAGTCGTCAGCGATGATTTTCACCCCTTTGATGCCGACGGGTGACGCCGAGCCGGGGACAATCCCTTTTTCGATGACCTCGGCTTCGGTGGCCATGCGCAGGTCTTTTGCCTTGAGCGCGTTTCTCAGCTTGATTTCGTTGACCGGCAAATCGCCGCGAATGACCGCAAAAACGAACTCCCCGTCAGCAACGTAAAAGACCGCCTTGAGCGTCTGGCTGGCGGGCACATTGAGGAAGCGAGCCACCTGCTCGATGGTTGCCATTCCGGGCGTAGCGACTGCCTCAATGGGCAAGGGAGTCTCCTTATTGAGCGGCGTTTTGATGTGAGTGGCTTTTTCGGCGTTGGCGGTGTAGCCACACTTCGGGCAGCGGATGACCGTGTCCTCGCCGTTTTCCGCCAGGAGCATGAACTCGTGGGAGACTTTGCCGCCGATGGCGCCGCTATCGGCCTCGACCACGATGGCGGTCAGACCACAACGGCGGTAGATATTTTCATACCCGGTCAGCATCTTGCCGTAGCTGATGTCCAGACCCGCCTCGTCGACATCGAAGCTATAGAGGTCGAGCATGGCAAACTCACGCAGGCGGATGAGGCCGGCGCGGGGGCGCGGCTCGTCACGGAACTTGGTCTGAATCTGATAAACCAGCAGAGGCAAGTCGCGGTAGCTCTGCACGTTATGCGCGACAATATCGGTGATGACCTCTTCGTGAGTAGGTCCGAGGGCAAGTTTATGGTCGCGCCGGTCGGTTAAGGTAAATAGGGTCTTGCCCATGATGCCACTGCGCCCGGTCCTGTCCCACAATTCTATAGGCTGGAGCACGGGCATGTTGACTTCCTGCCCGCCGGCTTTATTCATCTCGTCCCGGATGATTTCCTCAATCTTCTTCAGGGAGCGCCAGGCGAGCGGGAGATGGGCATAAACGCCGGCGGCCACCTGGCTGATCATGCCGGCGCGCAAGAGGAGCTGGTGGCTGATGGTATCCGCTTCGGCGGGTATTTCCCGCTGGGTCTTGCCGAACAATCTTGAAACACGCATATTACCCTATTTAAGCACATTTGCGGGCGCTATTGCCACCAGAACGCTAAGTAACAACTATCAACAATCAAGTAACAAACAAATCCCAATGCGAAACAAGGAATTTCAAGACACAAGTCCGGGTGGGAATCGGCGCTATTTCGGCATCTCGTCTGTCACGATTGTGTAGTAATTTTGGGGCTGAACGGGTGACGCGGCAGTCTCCGGCGCTGAGGCATGGGAATTACTCTGCAGATTTAATCAGACTGGCTTTCAGCCCGTGACCTCCATCTGCCATCTTATCCGGCCTTCTTCTTGCCAGACCCTGAAAGTGACATTCCTGCCTGCCGTGAGGTGCGGTTCGGACTGCGCCCGCAGTTTCCGGAAGTCCTCCCGCTCAAGGAACAGTCGCAGAGCTTCCAGTTGTTCCCGGAGAGGCTGGTCGTTGGCATTTTGTAGAAGCGACGATGCGGCCGCATTGTACCGGCGCTTCGCCTGTGTCTCGATGCAGGCGTTTATGGTTGGGGTGAGTAGAATGGCGTCCAATCTACACCGCGCTCGGCATAGTGCGCCGGGCGTCCCTCAGCCGCAGTATCAGCAATGTCAGACTGATGCCGCCGACGACCGCATACCCGATGTATGTGATATAAGCCTGGCTGAAACTGCTGCCTATGTCCCACGCCGCATGCAGTGCCACCGCCAGGGCAAACACGCCCACAACAGCCAGACTGAACGATTTGCCTGTCCTTTCGCGCTGGCGCCAGAGCACGGCGCAGACCAGGCCAGTCCAGGCGGCGTGACCCACCGGCGACAGCAAGCCGCGTATCAGGAGTACCTCTTCCAGCGTGTTTATATCTCCCTGGGAGCTCACCAGGGCGACCAGCCCGTAACCCATCGTTTCCAGCGCGGCGAAACCCATGCCTGCGGTCACGCCAAATAAAAGTCCATCCGCTTCCGAGCGGTGGCGGGCACGGAGAAAAAGGGCGACGGGGAAGATGAGTTTGGCGGCTTCTTCGATGGCGCCCACGCCAAAGAGGTTGGCAATATTGAAACTGGCGAGTGTAGTATACTCAATCGTCCCCGCCAGTACCGTGCCGATGACGCCGCCGACCAGGAAGCAGGTGACGAGCATGGAGAAAGGGACTTCCGTGTGTATCGCCCTGTCCAGAGTGCGTTCCTGGCTTGAGAAATAGGCGATGAACGCCGCCGGTACGACGAACGCCCCGAGGAGAATTACAGTAGGCACGAAATTGGGGTTGCCAGTGGTTTTCAGCGCCTGTTCGCTGCCGAAGAAGAGCGCGGCGCCAATCCCCAGTATTTGAAACCACCTTTGCCCCAAAAGACGGCCTATATTCACGAAATTACCTCCGCATCTGGTCTGGCGGTTGCCTGATATCCAGCAATATTCTGTAAAATAGCGGCTGATTTTTCAATATTTTTTCCGCTGTCAACCCATTTTGTATGAAAAAAGTGACGGGCAATGTAAAAATACGGGGTTACGTCATTTCCCGCACGTGCCGCATCAGCACGCTGACGATATCCTTCTCCTCCACCATGCCCACCTTTTTGCCTTTTTTGAAAAGGATTGCCCGGCCTTTGCCGCAAGCTACCCCGATATCCGCGTCCTTCGCTTCTCCCGGCCCGTTCACGGCGCAACCCATGACCGCAACCCGGAGTGGCTTCTTGATTTTAGCCAGTTGGGCTTCAACTTCCTGTGCCAGTCGCACCAGGTCCACTTCGCATCTACCGCACGTCGGACAGCTGACCAGTACGGGGCCATGCTGGCGCAGGTCGAGGCTTTTCAGGATTTCCCAGCCGGCAATGACCTCTTCCCGCGGGTGGGCAGTCAGCGAGACTCTGATGGTGTCGCCGATGCCCAGGTACAGCAGGGTGCCGATGCCCACGGCGGAACGGATGACACCGGTGCGCGGTGTGCCCGCCTCCGTGATGCCGATGTGCAGGGGGTAGGGTATTTTGTCGGCGATTTCCCTGTACGCGGCAATGGTGGTGGGCACATCAAAGGCTTTGAGCGACACTTTTATGAGGTCGAAGTCAAGGCTTTCCAGCAGGCGGACCTGCTCCAGGGCGGCGGCAACCATGCGCCGGGGAATGGACTTCAACCTGTCATTATCGGGCTTGACCCGGGAGCCCGATGTATTTGTTTTTCCCCGGGGCAGACTGCCCGCATTCACACCGATGCGGATAGGCACCTGTCTTTCTTTTGCTGCCAGCACTACTTTTTTCACGCGCTCCGCATCGCCGATGTTGCCGGGATTGAGCCGCAAGCCGTCCACGCCGGCTTCCAGCGCCGCCAGCGCCAGTCGGTAGTCAAAATGGATATCGGCGATAAGCGGGATGGAAATCTGCCTCTTGATGTCCTTGAGGGATCGGGCGGCCTGCATGTCCGGCACCGCCACGCGCGCAATTTCGCAGTCGTACTCTTCCAGCTCTTTTATCTGGCGGACGGTTAACATAACGTCATGGGTGGCAGTGCTGGTCATGGACTGCACCACGACCGGTGCCTCTCCCCCGATTTTCACCCCGCCGATATAGATTTGTTTGCTGATTCTGCGAGTGGGTAATAATCTGGCTGTTGTTTTTTTCATGCCTGCCTTCGTCACTGTGACCCCCATTGTTACCGTGAGTGGAGCTAGCCGGTATCGCGTCGGTCGGATTATTAGTATGCGCGCTACGTACGCCGCCCTGCCCCGATATCCTTCACGGAGTTTACCCTGAGAAGAACCGAAGGGTTTCAGGATGACAATGGGTTTGTCACCGTGAGCGTAGCGAACCGGTATCGGGGTTTTGGGGCGTCCACTCCGCGCTTAAATCTTCCCATCCGGGATTCATCGAATGAATGAGGGCTACCTTCTTCCTCCTGACCCAGCCCTTAATCTGCTTTTCTTGTTCGATGGCTGACCTGACGTCACTTGTAACTTCAACGTACACAAGACGGTCAAGAGCATAGTGTTGGGTGAAACCGGGTATTAGCTTGCTCTTATGTTCCTGCACACGTCGTTCCAGGGTATTCGTTACGCCAACATAAATCATACGGGATTTGTTGGCCATTATGTACACGCAGTAGTCACGCATTTTCTTTTTTGCCGCCCCAGCCTACCCCGATATCCTTCGCTAAACGCTCAGGATGACAGTGTCGGGGCACATGCTCTGCTTAGCCTCACCAATCTGTCTCTATCACCATAAGCGCCGCGAACCGGTATCGGTCAGGCGGGGTTTTCCTTTCCCGTCGCGTAAGTGAGCGGTTCTACTGCCCTCCCTGATATCCTTCGATAAACGCTCAGGATGACAATGGTCCGACGTGCATTCTAACTCCCGCGTTTGTCACCCTGAACGCAGTGAAGGGTATCCGGGCGGGGGGCATTTGCGCTTACCACGGAACAGTTGCCTCCCCACCCCGATGGCCTTCGCTAAACGCTCACTATGACAATGGATGGTAGCGCCCTAAATAACCTCCTGCTCGCGCAGTTTGGCGACTTCCTCCCAGGCGTAGCCAAGCGTTTCCGTGAGGATTTCCTCGGTGTGCTGGCCCAGTTCCGGCGCCTCTACCTTTATCTTCGCTGGCGTCTTGCTCAACTCAAGTGGACTGCCGCGCACCTTGACCTTACCCAGCACCTCGTGCTCCGTTTCTATCATGTACTTATTCGCCAGCACCTGCGGGTCGGCGCGGAGGTCGAACAGGTCCTGTATCGGCGTGCAGATGATGTCGCCCGTCGTCTTCAGGTGGCGCATCCACTCCTCCGCCGTCTTCGTCAGGAAAATCACGTCCATTATGGCAATCAGTTCGGCGCTGTTCAACCGCCTGACATCGGCGTTTTCGAATTTCGCATCGTGCTCCAGCTTCTCCAGCCCTAGTGCCTTGCACATCACCGACCACTTTACATCAGGCTGGAGCATACCCAGTACCAGCCAGCGTCCGTCCTTGCACTTGTAGTAGTTCCAGAGCGGGTTGGCGGTATTGGTACGGTTGATAACGGGGCGGGGAATGGTTGGTCTCTCCGGGGACACATAGAGGCCCATGCCTATATCCAGCCCCTGGAGCGCCATCATACTGCCCAGGTGGGAAACGTCAACCTTTTGCGAAATACCGAACCGCAGTTTGCCAATCAGGGCGGTCAGGATACCGTAGGCGGTGAAAATGGCGCCCGTCTGGTCGGCGATCCCTCCGTGTGAGGGGAGGTTGGGGTTTTCGGCGTTGCCGATGAGGCTGGCAATGCCCGACCGAGCCAGGCCAATCATGTCAAAAGCGGGTTCTTTTGATTCGGGGCCGCGCGGACCATAGCCGGAGCATGCCACGTAGATAATGTCCGGGTTGTGGCGCAAAATGGTGTCATAGTCCATGCTCAGCTTTTCGGGCACGCCCTGCCTGAAATTGTGCACAAAGACATCGGATTTTTTCGCCAGGCGGTAGATTATTTCTTTGCCCGCCGGTTTGCCGAGGTCGAGGGCAAGGCTCTTTTTGCCTCGGTTGTTCGTCTCAAAATACGCCGATTTTCCCATCGGCAGGTCCGGCAATCCGGACACTCTCAAGTACCGGCCGTTATCACCCGTCAGGCGCGCCTCGATGTGTATTACCTCCGCGCCCAGTTCCGCCATCATTTCCGTAGCGACGGTGCCCATCTGCCACTGCGTCCAATCGATGATACGGATGCCGTCAAGCACTCCCGCCATGATTTGACCTCCTGTTCAGGATACGCCAATAAAATAACACTTCCGTGCGGACGGAGTCAATAAAAGGGCAATGGCGTCCGGGGAAAGCGGGATTGCGGGGAAATTACCTGATGCGGAAGCGGATTCCGGTGGCTACCCCAGGGGGTTTTGGCCGCTTATCAGGCGCACAATGTCGCGGTACGTAACCAGCAGAATCAGCGCCATGAGCAGGATAAACCCGATGGCGTGAACCAGCCGTTCCGTCTGTGGCGAAACGCGCTTGCCTCGCCGCACCCACTCGAGCAGGACAAAAACGATGCGTCCGCCATCCAGTCCGGGAATAGGGAACAGGTTCACGATGCCCAGGTTGATGCTGATAATGGCGGCAAGTTGGAGCAGGTTGGAGATGCCCGTCCGGGCAACCTCGCCGACGACCCGGGCAATGCCGACCGGTCCCGTAACTTCAAACGGTACGGTCCCCTGCACGGTCTGCCGGATGCCATCGACGAACAGCGCCAATATATCTCCGTACCGGATGAATCCATCCGGGATGGCCCGCCAGAACGAGGCGCTTTCCGTGACCACGGCCGTCAACGCTACACCCGTGGCGCCCTGTCCTGCCGTTACCTGGGCACGGGGTGTGAGATGTACGGTCTCCATGCGGTTGCCGCTGTGCTTAACGACAACAGTAATCTGCTTGCCGAGGTTTGCCTCGACCTGCTGTTTGTAGCCGTTCACGTTGGAGATGGAAATGCCGTTGATGCTGATGATGATGTCTCCGGCTTTGATGCCTGCCTGCGCCGCCGGGGAGTCGGTGGAGACGACCTGCACCAGCACGTCGCCCTTGCCCGCCAGCGGGTCGGCTACCTCAACCTGGTGCGGCACCATGAAAGCGATGGCGAGCAGAAGTAAGGGGAGGAGCAGGTTCATCAGACTGCCCGCCCCCAGCACCAGCAACCGGACAGGTATACTTTTACCCGCCAGACTTCTCTCCGCTTTGGGGTCTTCTTCCCCGGACAGCTTGTTGAATCCTCCCAGCGGAATGGCGTTTAGCGAGTAGACCGTCTCGCCGCCTTTGGAACGGAAGAATCGGGGAGGCTTAACGTGGTAGCTTTTCTGAAGTATCGTAAAGGTCCAGGTCTCGCCAGCCTTGAAAGAGATAATCCTGGGCGGCATGAATATCCCGAACTCTTCCACCTTCACGCCGGACAGCTTGGCGGTGACAAAGTGGCCCAGTTCATGAGCGAGGATGAGCACAATGAGGACAGCAAAAAAGGAAACGAGCGTGATCCCCATTAGCGCCAGTTCCTTGCCCGGTTCGCGGCAAAATCACGCGCCCACTCGTCCGTGCCCAGGATATCTTCGAGGGCGGGCTGTGATAGCGGCACGTGTGCTTCCAGTGTTTCCGCCACCAGACGCGGGATGTCTGTAAACCTAATCTTCTCTTTCAGAAACAGGTCCACTGCCACGTCATCGGCGGCGCAGAGGACGGTTGGCGCCGTGCCGCCCGTTTTTGCCGCGTCAATTGCCAGCTTCAGGCAGGGGAAAGCCTTGTAGTCGGGCGGTCCAAAAGTGAACTCTTTAATTTTATCCCAGTCTATGCGGGGCAGTTCGGGGTTAGGCAGGCGCTCCGGGTATGTCAGGGCATACTGGATTGGCAGGCGCATGTCCGGGTATGCCATTTGCGCCTTCACCGAGCCATCATAAAACTCGACCATCGAGTGGATAATACTCTGCGGGTGGATAATAACCCGTATGGACTCCACGGGCATGCCAAACAGCCAGTGTGCTTCAATCACCTCCAGCCCTTTGTTCATCAGGGTGGCGGAATCGATTGTCACCTTTTTACCCATGCGCCAGGAAGGATGCCGGAGAGCCTGTGCCGGCGTGACCTGCTTCAACTGGCGTTGCGTAAAGTTGCGGAAAGGCCCGCCGGAGGCGGTGAGGATGATTTGCCTGGGGGGTTGGGATTCGCCGCTGAGACACTGCCAGATGGCGCTGTGCTCGCTATCGATGGCGAGTATACTGGCATCGCTCATCTCTGCTTCGCAAGTAATGATTTCACCGGCCATGACCAGCGGCTCTTTGTTGGCGATGGCGACGTTTTTGCCCGTCTTGACGCCGGCGAGCGTGGCGAATAGTCCCGCTTTTCCGGAAGTGGCGATAACCACCATGTCCACGGTCAGGAAGCTGGCCATCTCCTCCATGGAGACGAATTGCCCCGGGATGTCCGGACTCATCTTTGCGCGGGGGCGCTGATAGTAGACATACTCCGGCTGGAATTCAGCCACCTGTTCCGCCAGCAGTCTGACGTTCCGCCCGGCCGCCAGGCCCACCACCTGGAACCTGTCGCGGAGACTGCGGACGACCTGGAGCGTCTGCCGGCCGATACTGCCGGTGGAGCCGAGGACAGCGATACGGTTTACCGCGTGATACATAATACCCAGTAATACACTACCACAATGGCAAACATGACGCTATCCGTGCGGTCGAGGATGCCGCCGTGACCCGGGAGCAATGTGCCGGAGTCCTTGGCGCCGACATTGCGCTTGAACAGCGATTCCACGAGGTCGCCCAGTTGCCCGAAGATGCTTACCAGCACGCCCAGAATTGCGGCCTGCCACCAGGAGAGTTGCGGGGCGAGTGAAACGGGTGTGTGCAGAAGGAATAGGAGGCTAACGCCTACCGCGCCAATCAGCCCGCCGATAGCGCCCTCCCATGTCTTGCCGGGGCTGATAGAAGGCGCCAGTTTGTGTTTCCCTATGGCACGCCCGATGAAGTAGGCGGCCGTATCCGAGCCGAATGTGCAGAAAAGTGCCAGGAAAACCCATGCCCTGCCGTCCGTTATGCCGCGCAATGCCACCGCATAGCCGAGGAGCCAACCCACGTATATTACACCGGCGAAAGTCCACGCCCAGGCGGGGAAGGCATTGAATTTCTGCTTGCGCGCCAGTAGTGCGGAAAGGGAAACGATCGCGCCGGCAGTGAACAGGAGGGGAATGACCAGGTTGGAATCGAAGTACGGTTCAATGTACGGGGGCACGTGCGGATCGCGGACCATGATGAAGAGCAGTGTCCAGACCAAACCGAATGCATAAAGGGGGGCTACCTTGAGCGTTGTTACCAGCCGGAAAAACTCGATGACTGCGAGCAAGCCCCAGATGGCAATGAAAACGGTGAAAAGCCACGGCTCCCCGAACCAGATGACCAGGACAACCAGAGGGATGCCCCAGAGGGCAGTGAGGAGCCGTTTTTTCAACATGGCGTCACCTACAGTCCGCCAAAGCGGCGGTTTCTCTTGCTGTAGGCTGTGAGCGCCAGGTCGATTTCCTTCTTGCCGAAATCCGGCCAGAGGACTTCGCCGAAGTAATATTCGCTGTAGGCGGTCTGCCAAATAAGGAAATTGCTGAGGCGGGTCTCCAGGCCCGTGCGGATAAGCAGGTCAACGTCTGGCATGCCCGCGGTATAGAGTTGATCGGCAAAACTCTTTTCGTCCAGGGTTTCCGGTTTTATCCCGCTGGCTATCAGCCGGGCCGCCGCGTCCACAATTTCCGCGCGCCCGCCGTAGTTCCAGGCAATACCCAGCACCATGCCGGTATTATTCTCCGTGCGCGTCACGGACTTGCTGATGGCGGCCTGCAGTACTTCCGGCAAGCCCTGCACCCTGCCGATGTGCCTTATTTTGATGTTCTTTTCGTGGATTTCTTCCAGGTGCTCGTCCACAAACCGCTCTACCATGCTGAACAGGCCCTGGACTTCAGATTTGGGGCGTGTCCAGTTTTCCGTGGAAAAGCCGTAGAAAGTGACGAAGGGGATGGGATATTCACTGATGTACTGGACCATTTTGAGCATATTCAGGATGCCGGCGCGGTGCCCCATCATGCGTGGCAGTCCGCGGTGTCGCGCCCAGCGTCCGTTCCCATCAGGCACAATGGCTACGTGGGTGGGCAGAGTCTTGAGCTTCAGCGTGGCGGCTTTCATGGTCTAATAAGAAAAAGTCAGGAGGTGCTAGACCTCCATAACCTCTTTTTCTTTGTCCTTGCCGGCCTGCTCAATGCGGACCGTATAGGCGTCCGTCACCTTCTGGAGCTGGTTCTGCAATTGTTTCAACTCGTCCTGCGATAATTCCTTGTCCTTTTCCTGTGTCTTCAACTCTTCCAGGGCGTCGCGGCGGACATTACGCACCGCGATTTTGGCTTCTTCGATGCGCCGGCGCACCACCTTGAGCAGTTCCTGGCGCCGTTCCTCACTGAGAGGCGGGATATTGATGCGGATCATGCGGCCATCATTTATCGGGGTGAGCCCGAGGTCGGATTTGAGGATGGCTTTTTCAATGATACCCATGGCGGTCCTGTCCCAGGGCTGGACGTGGAGCATACTGGGTCCGGGTGAGGTAATGGTGGCGAGCTGGTTCAGTGGCAGGATCGAGCCGGAATAGTCCACCTTCACATGCTCGATCAGGGCAGGGGAAGCGCGCCCCGTGCGGATGGTAGACAGTTCCCTTTGCAGGGCTTCCAGCGATTTGCGCATCTTCTGGTCGGCGTTTGTGAGTGATTGGTTATCAGCCATGTCTTAACCCCCGGTTACTGTAGTGCCGATGGATTCTCCTGCCACGGCGCGCTCGATACCCCGCTCCGCCATGAAATTGAAAACGATGATCGGTAGTTTGTTGTCCATGCACAGGGAGAGAGCGGTGGCGTCCATGACTTCCAGCCGCAGGTTGATGGCCTGAAGGTAGGTTAGCTTATCAAATCTGGTGGCTCTCGGGTCTTTCTTGGGGTCGGCGGTATAAATGCCATCGACATTGTCTTTGGTCAGGAGAAGGGCTTCCGCGCCGATTTCGATTGCGCGGAGAGCCGCGGCCGTATCCGTGGTCATGTAAGGGTTGCCTGTGCCGGCGGCGAAGATAACTACCCGTCCCTTTTCCAGGTGGCGGATGGCGCGGCGCCGGATGTACGGCTCGGCGACTTTCTGAATATCGATGGCGGTCTGGGCGCGTGTGACGACATCCATTTTTTCCAGAGCGTCCTGGAGGACGAGGGCATTGATGACGGTGGCCAGCATGCCAGCGTAGTCGGCCGTGCCGCGGTCCATACCCAGCTCTTTTTCCGCGGTAGCGCCCCGCCAGAAGTTGCCCGCGCCAACGACAATGGCAACCTCAATGCCCATTGCCTGCACCTGTTTGATCTGCCGGCAAATGCGGTTGAGAATCTGCGGGTCAATACCGAAGTCGTACCGGCCTTTGAAGGCTTCACCGCTGAGCTTAAGCAGGATGCGCTTGTATTTGGGTGCACTCATCAGCAGCCACCTTCGTACGGTATGCTTTTCGGGCTGACAGGCGGGGAGTTAAATTCCGGCGACTTTTGCTTCCACCTGTCCCAGTTCAAACCTGGCGAAGCGGTTAATCTTGATGTTTTCCCCGGTCTTGGCGATGGCCTCGTTGATAAGATCCTGAACGGTCAGTTCCGGGCTTTTGATGAATGGCTGTAGCAGGAGGCACGCGACCTCCGGCGGGACTTCGCTGTCTTTTGGCATTTTGTCCTGGGAGATGCAGATTGGCTCCTGTGCTGCCACCTGCATGGCGATGTTGTGCACCAGCTCCTTGAATACGTCCGTGCGGGCTACGAAGTCTGTCTCGCAGTTAATTTCAATCATGGCGCCGATACGGCCGCCGGTGTGGATATAAGTCTCGACGACGCCCTGCCGGACGACTCTTTCGGTTTTCTTCTGTGCTTTGAAGAGGGACTGCTTCTTGAGGATTTCAACGGCTTTATCTATGTCCCCGCCGGCTTCGATGAGGGCGGCACGGCAGTCCATTACACCCGCCTGGGACTTTTCTCTGAGTTGTTTGATCTGTGCGGCTGTGACTTCCATTCGTTATTTGCTATCAGGGGTGAAAACGACCGGCTCCTGGCTTGCCTTGCCTTCGGGCGGTGCCGCTACTGTTTCAGCCGGGGTAACCCCCTCTCCTTCTTCTTCTGACTTTATCGGGGTAATCAGCGCCTTGCCTTCAAGGACGGCTTCCGCCACCCGGTGGCAAATGAGCTTGATGGCGCGGATGGCATCGTCATTGGCGGGGATCAGATAATCAATATCATCCGGATTGGAGTTCGTATCGACAACCGCCACGATGGGAATGCCGGCGCGCCGGGCTTCGGCGATGGCGATGCCTTCTTTGACCGTATCGATGATGAAGAGCGCGGACGGCAGGCGGGTCATTTCCTTGATACCGCCCAGCTGTTTGTTCATGCGGGCGATTTCTTCTTCCATGTCCTGCGCTTCTTTCTTGGGCAGGCGGGAGAATTCGCCCTTGTCACGCTGGTCTTCAAGCCGGACCAGGTAATCGATCCGCGACTGGATGGTCGTGAAATTGGTGAGCGTGCCGCCAATCCAGCGGTTATTGACATAGAACATGCCACAGCGTTTGGCTTCTTCTTCGATGGAGTCATGTGCCTGTTTTTTGGTGCCGACGAAGAGGATGGTGCCGCCATCGGCGACCAGTTCGCGGACGAAGGCGTAGGCTTTATCCAGCATGGTGGCGGTAAGTTCGAGGTTGATGATATGAATACCGTCACGTTTGGTGAAGATATACTGCTTCATGCGCGGGTGCCAGTGGCTGGTCTGGTGCCCGAAGTGTGCGCCCGCTTCAAGTAATTCTTTTATCGTAGTTGTGGCTGTGCTTTCTGGCAAAAATAGACCTCCCTGTATGGACTACAAACAAAGTATATCATAGCTGTAAGCAAAGAGGAAATGCAATGCTTTGCCCTGCCTTCCCGGCATCCCCTACCCATAAGTATCAAGATTAAACTGACAAGGATCAAACAAGTTCCAAAACGGTTGAAATGCCTAATCCCAAACAACCTCGAATAGACGAAGCGGTAATGTGCAAAACGGGGAAGGGCATTTGAGGCATTTGTTCCGGCGAAGGTGCGGATGCAATGTCATTTTATTCAGGATGTCATGTAGTTACGAACATTTCATTTACCGGGTTATAGGATTAATCAGGCCTTAGAAAAGGAGAAGGGGGGCCGCCCGCAGGCGGCCCCCCTTCTTGAAAGCCATAACATGGGGTCAGCCGGAACTAATCGTCCTCTGTGTCTGTATTGTCGTCTTTATTCCAGCCGTTTTTCTTGCCTTTCTCCCAGCCGGGGGGCGTGCCCTTGTTATCGTCACGCTCTTTGCCGTTCTTCTTCAGGCCGGGGGGCATGTTGCCCGTAGTGGTGCTCGGAGCGGTTATCTTGAGCACAAGTTTAACCTGGTCGTTGACTGTGACCACTACGACTCTGTCATCGACGCTCAGTGTGGCGTCCTTCGGCAGGATGGTGGTGCCCGCCGGCAGAGCAAAAGCGGTGCTTACTGTCTGCCCGTTGGCCAGGATGGTCAGCGCGGTGGCTGAGACAGCCTTGACCACTCCCGGTATCGCCTTATAGGTGTTGACGGCACCGTTCTCTTTGACCGTCCATTGACCGCCGTTGAAATTCTCAAACCCAACGTTGTTCAAATAGGACGTGAACAGACCGGTGAGCTTTTTGATGTTAGGTTTGACGGCGGGTTCTGTCTGCGGTTCCGTGGTGACGGTAACCGAAGCCAAAGCCGTTTTCGTGATGGTACTCTGCGTGGTTGAGACCTGCACAGTGTTGGCGTAGACGCCCGCTGTGTCGCCCGTCGTGAACAGGCCTGTCGGGCTAATGGTGCCGCCACCGGCGACGATGCCCCAGGTGTATGTCAGGCCCGTAATAGCTATGTTTGTCGCATCATAGGCCTGTGCAGTGAACTGCCTGGTGCTGCCTACGAGCACCGCGGGGCTAGCCGGAGTGATGACCACATGGTCCAGCGGACCGGCGGTCGCATTGACCGTGATTGACGCGTAGGCGGTCTTGACGGCGTTACCCTTGACGGCAACCACCTCTACTGTATTCGGAAAAGTGCCGGGCGTGCTACCCGCGGTGAAGAGTCCGGTAGTGTTAATGCTGCCGCCGCCGGCTGTCACCAGCCAGAAGTAATTGAGCCCGGAAATAGCGGCGTCGGCTGAGTCATAGCCCTGTGCCGTGAACTGCTGGACGTCGGCCGGCAGCAGCGTGGCGCTGGCCGGAGTGATGACCACGTGGTCCAGCGGACCGGCCGCGTCGGCGAGGGCGGGGGCAACCTGGAATGCCAGTATGCCAATCAGTGCGAGGGCAACCATGATACCAATGATTTTCTTCTTCACAACAACCTCCTCATTGTGCCATTGCTAATAGTTATAACGTGCTGGCGCAAGGAAAGGTTAGGTCGTGACGTAAATTTGATATTCGGTAAGATGACGAATTGCGGTAACCTAACGTCACAAATAACACTGTGTTGTTAAAGTACGTCTTTCACCATTGCCCGCACGTATCCTGCGATTGCCGCTGAAGAGGTTAGTCCCGGAGACTCAATCCCGACCAGGTCAATAAAGCCGGGCAGGCCCCTGTCCGCCTCGTCCCGAATGATAAAATCACGGAAGTCATCGCCGGGACCCTGGAGCTTGGGGCGCACGCCCGCAAAATCAGGAGACAGGTCTTCAAGCTGAATTGCAGGCAGATAGCGGTGTGCCGCCTTGAAGAAGTTGACTTTGTCGCTTTCGTCCACGCTGTAATCGATACTATTCACCCATTTTACGTTGGGTCCCAGCTTCATCTGCCCTTCCATGTTGAGAGTGATGTGGATGCCTTTGCCCGCCTGCTCCGGCACGGGGTAGATGAGCCGGTTCGCCAGTCGCCCGGCGCGCGGGTCGATGGCGAAGTATTCGCCCTTGCAATAGTGAATATGGTAGCCGGCTTTCTTGGTGTCGATGCCGGCGAGTGCGGCGACCTTATCACAATACAGCCCGGCGGCATTGATGACCACCGCGGCGTTGAGGGTGGATAGACCGTCGTGCTCTTTGATGCTCACTCTGTAGCCGCCAAGTGTCCGCTCGATGCCAGCCACCTCTGCGTTGAAAACGAAATCGGCGCCGTTTTCCCGCGCCCGGCCGTAGTAGGAGCGCATCAAGCCCCAGGAATCGATGATGCCCGTCGACGGCGATAATAACCCGGCCACTGCTTTTACCCCCGGTTCGAGGCGCTTGATTTCGGCGCGCGTGATGAGCTTCAGGTCGGTGATGCCGTTTTGCAGGCCCTGTTCGTAGAGGTGTTCTAACTCTTTCGTTTCTTCTTCATCCGCCGCCACGATTATCTTGCCCGGCTTTTTGTGCCCGACGCCGTATTTTTCACATAGCTCGTAGAGCATGGGGTTGCCCTCAACACAGAGGCGGGCTTTCAGCGAATCCGGCGGGTAGTAGAAACCGGCGTGGATAACCTCGCTGTTGTGACTGCTGGTCTCCAGCCCGAAGGTGCGGTTACGTTCGATGACGAAGAGCTTTCTGCCGGGGCGCGCGAGTTCCGCGGCGATTGCCAGCCCCACCACCCCCGCCCCGATAATGCAGATGTCTATTCGGTCAGGCATGTCAAACTATCGGCGAGCCTGTCATTCCGAGCGCGGGGAGGAATCTCCATGCCCAGTGGCGCGCTTGTTCATATGCACTGATTAGGAAAGAACCAGTCATATCGACCGGATTCGGCGCGCTAGGGCACAAAAATGGTTTTGTCAGGCGTGATGCAGTTGTGGTTGGGACTCCCGTGCGAAGGTAATTAGTTCCTCTTCCCCTCCCTGAGATCCTTCGTCGTCCTTCAAGACAGTGGTGGGACGGACTCCTCCCGGATGACAAGTAGGGAGTATTTTCATGGCAGTGACACTTTAAGGTCACAGCGCTTCGCCTCAGGACGGCAGTTGCCGTATATCCGTGAATTTCCATTTTTCGCTTTTCGGCGCGCAATCCTGCTGAACTCAGTTTGCGGACATATCTTCTTGAGAGCCTACTTCGTTTCCGTCGGTTTCTTCAGCATCAGCGCCCCGACCGGGCACCTCTCCACGCATTTGAGGCAATTGGCGCACTTCTGTTCATCGCCGTAGAAAACAACCTTCGTTACGTGTCCGCGCCCGGTGTAGTAGAAAAGACTGGTTCCATGAATATCCTCACAGGTACGGATACACACCCCGCACAGCACGCAGCGGTTGGGGTCGCAGTCGAAATAGCGGTTTAGTGAGTCGATAGGCCGCTTGTCTGGCGGCGGGCGGAGCCGGCGAACCCGACGGCGGTCGATTTTCAGATGGCTCATCACCGTCTGCAGTTCGCATTTGCCCATTGCCGGACAGCCCGCGCACCTTTCGTGGTGATAGCCAATGAGCAGTTCTACCACGGGGCGCACCGCCCTGTCTATCTTTTCCGTCTTTGTCCGGATAATCATGTCCGGGATGACCTTTATGCGGCAGGCGGTCATTAGCTCGCCGTCCGCCATCTCCACCAGGCACAGGCGGCACACACCCACAGGGTCCAGTTCAGGGTGGTGGCAGAGGTGAGGGATATAAATGCCGTTATCGAGGGCGGCTTCAAGGATGGTCTGCCCGTCCTTTGCCTGCACTTCTTTGCCGTTGATGCTGATAGCGAAGGTGTTTTTCATCTAAATACAGTGCTGGCACACGCCCGCCGGGCAGTGCCCCTCAAAGATATGCGCCTCGTATTCGTCGCGGAAATAGCGGATGGTGCTGAGCACCGGGTTCGGGGCGCTCTGCCCGAGTGCACATAGCGACGACTCCTTAATCGAATGCCCCAGGTCCAGCAGGGTATCGATGTCCTCAGGTTTGCCGCGCCCGCTGGTGATGCTATCGAGGATATCGTACATCTGTTTGGTGCCGACGCGGCAGGGGATGCACTGACCGCAGGACTCGCGCTGGGTGAAGTCCAGGAAATAGCGGGCGATATCGACCATGCAGGTGTCCTGGTCCATGACCACCATGCCGCCGCTGCCCATCATCGAGCCTGCCGCCGTCAGTGAATCGAAATCGACAGGTATGTTCAGCATTTGCGAGGGCAGACAGCCGCCGGAAGGACCGCCGGTCTGCACGGCTTTGAACGCCCGACCGCCCGGAATCCCCCCGCCGATATCGAAGATAATCTCCCTCAGGCGCGTGCCCATTGTCACTTCGATAAGGCCGCTGTTCACGACCTTGCCCGTCAGTGAGAAGATGGCGGTTCCCTTGCTGTTCTCCGTGCCCCGCGAAGCGAACCACGCGGCGCCACGGTTAAGAATCAGCGGGATATTGGCGTATGATTTGACGTTATTCAGAAGGGTAGGCTTGCCCCACAGTCCCACCTCGGTAGTGCGCGGGCGGGGAAGAGGCTTTGGCATGCCGCGCTTACCTTCAATTGACAGGACGAGCGCGGTCGACTCGCCGCAGACAAAGGCACCCGCCCCCTGGAAAATCTCTACATCGAAGTTAAATTTGCCGCCCAGGATATTCTTGCCGAGGAATCCGCGTTCCCGTGCCTGTTTGATGGCGATGCCGAGGCGGTGTACGGCGAAGGGGTACTCGTTGCGGACGTAGGCGTAACCGTGGTGTGCGCCGATGGCATACCCGGCGATAATCATCCCTTCCAGCACAGAATGCGGGTCGCCTTCAAGCACACTGCGGTCCTGGAAAGCGCCGGGGTCACCTTCATCACCATTACAAATTACATACTTAGGCGTGCCGGGAGCCTGCCGTGCCGCTTCCCATTTGCGCCCGGTGGGGAAACCCGCGCCCCCCAGCCCACGCAGTCCCGATTTCTTGACCTCTTCAATAATCTCCACCGGCTTCATTGTTAATGCTCTGCGCAGTGCCTGGTAACCCCCGGTGGTAATATAGTCATCGATATTCTCCGGGTCAATCAGGCCGCAATTGCGCAGGACCAGCCGCTGTTGTTTGTAGTAGAACGGGATATCGCGGAAGTTCTTGACGCGGCGGTTGATGACGGTATCGTAATAGAGCAAACGGTCTACCGGCGTCGAATCCGGCTGAAGAGAATGCACTATGTCGGGGATGTCCCCGGTGGTGACCTTCGTGTAGAAAATGCCGTCCGGTTCTATGACCACCAGCGGACCCCGCTGGCAGAAGCCGTGACAGCCGGTGTGCTTGATACGCACTTCGCCGCCGGGGTAATGCCGTGCGATTTCGGTTGCCAGCGATTCCTGAATGTCCGGCGCACCACCGGAGATGCAACCCGTGCCCTGGCAGACCAGTACCGTGCGGGTCTTTTCAGGCATCATTATCTCCAGCTGACAGGTCGTCAAACAGCTCTTTGGCTTTCCGGGGCGTCATGGCGCCGTGGACGCCTTCATTGACCTTGAGGCAGGGCGCCAGCGCGCAGCAGCCGATGCAGGCGACGGTTTCGAGCGTATATTCCAGGTCTTCAGAGGTCTCGCCCTCTTTTATGCCGATTGTGTTTTCGATTTCGGTGACAATCTGAGGCGCACCACGGATGTGACAGGCAGTACCGCGGCAGACTGTGACCCGGCGCCTGCCTACCGGAGTAAGCTGGAACCACTTATAGAAAGAAGCCACGGAATAGACCTGCCCCTTGCTGACATCCAAGAATTCGCCCACGCGGGTGATAACTTCTTCCGGCAGGTATCCGAAGGCATTCTGGACGGCAAGCAAGACGGGCACAAGTCGATTAGTGCCTTTACCCTGGGTGTTAAGAATTTCCTGAATGCGGGATTCCGTTATTTTGCTGTCCATGGCACGTCCGCAGGCAACAGATTTCCACTATAACCAACATCATACACACAGGGCGGGTGTGAGTGCAAGCTGTTTTGGATGGAACAGGTCTTTCCCCCGAATTCGATGGCGTCGTCGAAGATGTTCGGTAACAGTTCGCGGTCATTCTGAGAGCCTGTCCCGTACTTGATACGGGATTGCGAAGTACCCGAAGAATCTTCGTGTGGTAGGCAATGGGACTCTTTGTGGAGCCCGCCCTGGTTCCATTGAGTCACCACGAAGTGAGTCATGCCGAGGGGACAGCGGTAAAACAGGGTGGGATGATAGGGGAAGGGGGGCGCCAAGCCCCCCTCTTTTCATGCCTTACGAGTGGACCGGAACTAACTATCCAGAACTGCCAGCGCCTCTTCTTTATAGGCATCCATGACGTATGGAATGCCCGTGATTTTGGCGCAGTCTTCGGTCAGGGACATCAGCTCCTGGCGGGAAATCGCCGGGATATTGAAGCACCGGCTGCCCGCCATTAACTGCTGGAGGCCGATCTTTATCTTCTGGCTGTAGCTGTAAATGCCCACCGCTCCCAGCGGGATGTTCTTCATCTCGTTGGCGCCCACCAGGTTCTTGACCTCTTCGTAGTTGACGAAAATCTCTTCCGCTGTGGAACCAAACTGGCCGACCGTATTCGGGAGTTTGCCGTCCGCAATCCACTGTGCGATGTTCTTGCCGACCATGCCCGGAATCATGAGGGCGCGGCCCATGCATATTGCCTTGACGAACGGCGCGCCCAGCGCCAGCGCCTTGTAGACGCCGTCCTCGCTGGAGAAACCGCCGGCGAATGCCAGGTCAGGCGGCCTTTCGCCTTTATCCGCGAGTCGGCGCGCGAAGTCGTAGGCGGCGGCGTGCAGATACAGGGATGGGATGCCCCACTCTTCCATCATGCGCCAGGGACTCATGCCTGTGCCGCCGGAAGCTCCATCGATGGTAAGCAGGTCAATCTTCGCCTTTGAACCCCATTTCATTGCCATGGCAAGTTCGCGGAGGCTGTAGGCGCCGGTCTTGAGGGTGATGCGCTTGAATCCCTCGTCCCGCAGTTCCTGGCAGCGCTTGTAGAAAGTTTCCTCTTCAATAAAGCCGAGGCGGCTGTGACGTTCAAATTCCTTAATGGCGCCGGCTTTGAAAGCGGCCTGGTTAACCGGATTGGACGGGTCCGGGGTCACGATGTAGCCGCGTTTTTTCAGCTCGAGGGCGCGCTCCAGACTGCCGACCTTGATTTCGCCGCCGATACTCTTGGCGCCCTGCCCCCACTTCAGCTCGATGGTGTCCAGCTTGTGCTTCTTCAGGACGTACTCGGCCACACCCAGCCGTGAGTCTTCGACATTGCACTGGACCAGGATTTCGCCCATGCCGCGGTGATAGCGGCGGTACGTCTCGATGCGGCGGTCCATGTCAGGCGCCAGCGTGACCTTGCTTTTGCTGTCCCGCTCCAGCTTGGGGTCTATGCCGCAGACATTTTCGCCGCAGACCAGCGTCACGCCGCTGATGGCCGCGCCGACGGCGAAGTGCTCCCAGTTCTTGCGGGCAATTTCCGTGGAGCCGAGCGCGCCGGTGAAAATGGGCACGCTCATCTTGACCTTCTTTGTCCAGCCGTACTCAGTCTCGGTATTCACGCCGGGGAAGGTGGCTGTATCCGGGTCGCCGACCACGCCGGGCGGCAGGCCGCGGGCGCCGAGGGCATAGCCCTGGATATTGAGGTGTGAATAGTCCACCGGGTAGTCTTTGTCACCCCCGGCGGTCACCTCGCCATAGGGACCGGGATAAATCAGTTCGCGGCCCCGGAAGGTTGCCTTGAACACCTCGCAGTTGCCGGTACAGCCGTCAAGACAACGACTGCACAGGCCGCTCATCGGGACTACGCTCCGGCTTCGGTTTGCCGTTCTCGTGGCATCATTTGAATTGGGTCTCTGCAGGTTCATGCGTTCGCTACTCCTCTCTTTTCCTCACTGTATATTGCTTATCCGTACGGGAATGCCTTTTGATTTCAGGTACTGTTTTGCCTGCGGTATGGTGATTTCGCCGAAATGGAACACCGAAGCGCAGAGGACGGCGGATGCTCTGGCGATGGCGACGGCGTCATAAAGGTGTTCGAGCTTGCCGGCGCCGCCAGAAGCGGTAACAGGTATGCTCACAGCCTCGGCGACGGCTTTAGTCATCTCCAGGTCGTAGCCCTCTTTTGTGCCATCCGCGTCCTTGCTGGTGAGCAGGATTTCCGCCGCGCCCAGGTATTCCACCTTCTTGGCCCAGGAGATAATGTCTATGCCCGTTCCCTCTTCGCCGCTCCGGACAACAACTTCAAGGCGCGGCAAACGGTTTCCTACCGGGTTCTTTTTGCCGTCGATGGCGACAACAAGATGATCTTTGCCGAACTCTTTGACCGCCCTGGAAATAAGCTGGGGGTCTTTCACCGCGGCCGTATTGATGGAGACCTTGTCCACGCCTATGTCAAGCAGGGCTTTCATATCTTCCAGGCTAGCGATGCCTCCACCGACCGCGAACGGCACGGTGGTCACGGCACGTACTTTTTTCACCCACTCGAGGCGGGTCTTGCGGTTTTGCACGGTCGCGAAGATATCGAGGAAGACAAGTTCATCGGCGCCCTGTTGGCAGTAAACTTGCGCCGCTTCCACGGGGTCGCGCGCGTCCCGCAGGTCGACGAACTTGATGCCCTTGACCACCCTGCCTTCCCGGACATCGAGACACGGAATGACCTTTACTGTGTTCATGGAGTCTCCCGGCAAGTTTTATATGAGGTCGCTGATTTTAATGAGGCTCTGGTAGTCCATCACGGTGCTCATAGCGTGGCTTTCCGCTTCGATGCCGGCTTCTTCCGCCGCGGCCACGGGGTTCAGACCGCCGACGAGGATGACGCCGATGCGGTTCAGTTCCACCGGGATTTCACAGACTGGCTCGCTGGCGTTGCCAATAGCGAGCACGCCGCCCATGCCTGCCCGCCGCAATTTCGCCGTTACATCGTCGACAATCGGGCGGCAGAGCGCCGGGATTTCCCGGTAGTTTGCCAGGATTTTGCCATCGCCCTTGCGTGCCACATCGGCCACCGAGGTCATGCGGGCGCGGATAAATACTTCCGATGGGTCCATGGAAGACCCGGCGTAATTGATCAGCTCAACGAACCGCAGGGGTTTATTGTCCCGGATTTCCAGTATTCCGCCGAAGCGCGAATCGGTGGGAACACCGGCCTTAAGCAGAGAACCGTTAATGACAATACTGCAAACGGTTGCCAGTGCCACTTTGCCCCTGGGAACAATTGCCTCGCCGAAGCGTTCACCCTCGCGGGCAGTGGCTACAAGGTCGGAGACGCACAGGCCTTTTTCAAAGGCGGGCTTCATGTGGCGGAGCGCCTCGCCGAATTTATCTTTTGGGAAGTAAGAGACATTGACGGGAATCAGCCCGGTGCGCTTTTCCAGGTCGAAATTGGTGCGGAAGGCGAGCAGTTCGATGCGGGAGATGGCGAAACCAACCTTGTCTCTGACGAGGGCGCTGCCGAGTTCTTCGATGCCGCCTTCGGTGATGATACGGCCGTCCCTGCCCACAAGCTGTGTCAGGCCGCGCTCGTCCATGAGTTTGAGGTGGTAGCGGACGGCGCGCTCGCCCAGTTCCACGCCGTGGGCTTTAAGCTGTTGCGCGAGCACGCGGGCACCGAGGGGTGCCTTGGAATCACGGAGGATTTTGAGGATGGCGATGACTTTGCGTTTGACTTCTTGAGTATCTGAACCAATCATACTTATATTATGGCACAAACGGCAACCGTTTGCCGATTACCGACTTACAAATAATATACAGAAAACAGGGAATTGTCAATACCTGTGCCCGAAGATGTTTTTCGTAGATGGTTCCTATCGGCAAACGGACGGGCGAAATTGCATGTCACGGAGGTTTGCCGTCTGGCAGGTATGGGGCGGGCAAACCTGCCTGCGCTCTGTCACTCCTTTGAAAATGGACCATCGAGTATATGCAGGGCCTGTGTTAGAGGGGTGCAATCCCTCTAATAGAAACATCTCTTCCCCGCGGGAAGAGATTAAGAGATGGGGCGCTGTGTGCACTGTGCAGCTGCCGAGCATTTTCCCGCTTGGTGGAGCCGATATAATCGGCGTGAATGATTCCAGCGCAGTGTCGAATCCACACACCGTATAATTGGCAGAGGATCAGGTGTAGTGTAGGGTGGGTGAAACCCCCACCTTCGGTCTGTCATTGCCTGCGAAGGCGGGAAATTTTGTGCATGCAGAGGGGTGGGTTACGCCTTGACAAATCGATGGCTAGACCCACCCTACAATTTCGAAACACCATTCTCGCTCTTCGGCATTGCTCGGCGTGAACTCCATCGGGAATCTGTCGTGACGTACGGCTCGCCCGGATTTGACCGCGGTTCGGCTCCTCCAGGATGACAGGCGGGTGTATTTCACAGTAATTACATCAGCCCCGGACGCCAGCGCACTACGCGTTTATCCCTTATCCTGGGCTTTCTTACGGTCTTCTTCCAGGTGCTGCATCGCCCGCGCGGTCAGGTTGCGGAAACGCCCTTCCTGCGGCGTGCCGGATGCCTCCGCCCGCGATGGTGCGGCGGGCTGGCGGATGAAGTATTCCCCCACTGCCCTTACGGAAGTGCTGAACCCCATCATGTCCAGCGTCTGGTTGACCGCGAACTTAACGGTGCGGTTATAGAACTGTCCGGTCTCCACCACGCGCGCCGCGTACGCCAGTGTCTCCTTTTCCAGGTCGGCGGCCGGGTAGACACGGTTGACGAAGCCCCAGGTCATGGCTTCCTGCGCCGTCATGAAGCGGTTTTCGTAGAGAATTTCCTTTGCCTTCCGTGCGCCCACATCCCAGGAAGTCGTGAAGTAATCGCCGTAGGTGGGCGTGAGAAGCGCGTCTTCTGAAGCGAAGATGATGTCCATCGCGGACGCGATCATCCACCCGCCAAAAATGCAGTAGCCGTGCACCATGGCGATGGTCGGCTTGGGTAGGTCGCGCCAGCGCAGGTGCATGTCTACATAAATGTCCCGCGTCAGCGCCGAGGCATTAAACGAGTCAAGAGCCTCTGTCCGCTGTCTGCGGTCGATAATCTGCTCCTCTGAATCGAGGTCATGCCCCGCAGAGAAAGCCCGGCCGTCCCCAGAAAGGACAATTGCGCCCACCTGCGGGTCATTCGCCGCGGCATTAAAGGCCTGGTCCATTTCCAGAAGCATCGTCCAGCTCTGGGCGTTGAGTTTTTTGGGGCGATTCAGTATGACGCGCGCCACTGGTCCCGGTTCGTACCTGATTGCCTTATATTCCACAGTCTGCTCCCTCCGTCAGTTTCTTACAGTCTTTTAGGTGTGAACAACCTTTTCAAAGTATAGCATTTCTGGACATGCTGGTTATCACAGGTGCTAACGTGCAAGAAATTGAAAGATGCGGAAAGAGGGCAAGGGTGATTGTGGGAAGGTGCCAGCAGGCTAATTCTGATGGGAGCCTGAGACGTGCGGGTTTGAAAAACACAATCTTCGGGCCGGGTGGTGCGCACGAAAATGGAACGAAGTCCGGCTTAAGGAGAGATGGTCCCAGTAATAAAAATACGGGTCGGGTTCAACCCGACCCGTATTTCATAAGTCAGTGGATATTATCTACTGGCTCTGGTTTTGCGGTAGCAGTCACTGCAATATACAGGTCTGTCACCGCGCGGCTCGAACGGCACTTCTGCGGTCTTGCCGCACGCCGAGCATGTTACTGTGAACATCTGGTGCTGACCGGAAGAACTCCCGCCACCAGGCCGCGTCCCTCTCTTTGCCTGACGGCACGTGGGACAGCGCTTGGGCTCATTAAGATAGCCCCTGGTCTGGAAGAGTTCCTGCTCACTGGCGCTGAATGTGAACGTAGATCCACAATCGCCGCACGTGAGTGTCTTGTCTTCGAAACTCATAGGATGGCCTCCTCTCCTTGATATTAGTTAGAGCCTCGGTCATCCTGCACTCGGATATGGATGATACCACGAATTGCGATAACCTAACGTCTCAACCATAATAATACTAGCACAGAACTGGCGGCGGTGCAAATTGCCTCGAATTGTCCGTACAATTTCTTGTCACTCACCAGCCTCTGCTGATATACTAAACACGTGGGCGCTATCACTACGGTGAACTACGAAACCATCATCGGGCTGGAGGTGCACGTACAGCTTGGCACGAAAAGCAAGATGTACTGCCGCTGTAGCGCAGACTATGCTAATACCCCGCCTAATACCCACGTTTGCCCCGTCTGCCTGGGCATGCCCGGTGTCCTCCCGGTCATCAACCGCCAGGCAATCGAATATACTATTATGACCGCGCTGGCTCTCAATTGCACCGCCTCCGAATACACGAAGTTCGATAGGAAGAATTACCCGTACCCGGACCTTATGAAAGGCTACCAGATTTCCCAGTATGATGCGCCTATCGGCAAGGGGGGCTGGCTGACAATCGACCTCGATGGGCAGAAAAAGCGTATCGGCATCACCCGCGTGCACCTGGAAGAGGACGTTGCCAAGCTCATCCACCGGCCGGTGGTAGGCAGTCACGGCTACAGCCTGATGGATGTCAACCGCAGCGGCGTGCCCCTGATGGAAATTGTCGGGGAGCCGGACCTGCGTTCACCCGAGGAAGCCCGCCAGTACCTGGTCAAATTGCACAGCATTCTACAGTTTATCGGCGTGTCTACAGCCAGCATGGAAGAGGGCAGTTTCCGCTGTGACGCTAATATCAGCATACGTCCGGAGGGAACGGACAAACTGCTTGCCAAGGTGGAAGTCAAGAACATGAATAGCTTCCGCGCCGTCTACCGCGCCATGGAATATGAAGCCATGCGGCAGCGGAAAGCCATCGAAGACGGCGAGCGTCTGGTGCAGGAAACGCGCGGTTGGGTGGAAGAAGATGGGAAAACGGTTTCCCAGCGCAGTAAAGAATACGCCAATGATTACCGCTACTTCCCGGAGCCCGACCTCCCGCCCCTGCTGATTAGCCGGAAATGGGTGGAAGAGGTCAATGCCAGGTTGCCCGAACTGCCGGAAGCCCGGCGCGAGCGGTTTATCTCCCAATATGCCCTGTCCGCTTATGACGCCAGCCTGCTGACTGCCTCCAGGGCGATGGCGGACTATTTCGAGGACTGCCTGAAGACCGGCAAACCGGAAGGACTGCCCCTGACAAACCGCGCCAAAATGATAAGTAACTGGTTGCTCGGCGATTTCAGCCGTCTGCTCAATGCTACCAACACGGATATAAGCGCCGCCAGAGTCACGCCACCCCAGCTCTGCGAGCTTCTGGACATGATGAGCAAGGGGAGTATCAGTGGACCCGCGGCAAAACAGGTCTGGGAGGAAATGTTCACCACGGGCATATCCGCCGTCGAGATTGTGGCTCGGCAGGGCTTAACTCAGATAAATAAGGCCGATGAGCTTGAATCCGCCATCGACCGCATCCTGAAAGATAATCCGCAGGCTGTGGCTGATTTCAAGTCAGGGAAAGAAACGGCGCTGAAATTCCTGGTGGGCCAGATGATGCGGGCGACAAAAGGCCGCGCCAACCCGCAGGTGGCAGGCCAGCTACTGAAGAAGAAGTTAGAGGAAAAGTAACATGCATACGGCTCTCAATATTGTCCAGATTGTTATCTCCGTGATTCTCGTTCTGGTCATTCTACTGCAGGTGAAGGGTGGCGGCATCGGGGGCATTTTCGGCCAGGCGGATACAGTTTACCGCACCAAGCGCGGCGTCGAAAAGTGGCTTTTCTGGGCGACCATCGTGCTTGCCTCCCTTTTCATAGTAGTCGCCCTGGTTACCCTTGTCGCGGGTTAACCCGTAATGAGTGCCATTATTACCCTCACCACTGATTTCGGACTTTCCGATGCCTATACCGCCGAAATGAAGGGCGTTATTCTGGGTATCAATCCGGATGTTAAGTTCGTCGATATCTGCCACACCATCAAGCCGCAGAATATCACCCAGGCCGCCTTTGTTTTGAGCACCGCCTACCGGTTTTTCCCGGAAAGGACCATTCACATTGTCGTCGTCGATCCGGGTGTGGGCAGTGATCGGCGCGCCGTCCTTTTGCGCACACCTCTTGCGGACTTCGTGGCGCCGGATAACGGTGTTCTCAGCTACATTGTCCAGGAAGTCGCGGACAAGTCAGTCACCGGGGGCGCTGTGAAACTCCGCCAGGGGACAACGGCCATCTCCCTCACTAACCCCGAGTTCTGGCTGCGGCGGGTCAGTTCCACTTTCCACGGGCGTGATGTCTTCGCGCCGGTGGCCGCGCACCTTTCACTGGGCAAGCCGCCAGCCGATTTTGGCGAGCCAATTAATACGCTGGTGACCATGCCACTTCTTTATCCCCACAAGACGGCAAACGGCCTGACCGGTCATATTGTCCACATCGATAATTTCGGCAACCTGATCACGAACATCAACGGGCAGGAATTGCCGCAGGCGAAAGACGGTATCGGTGTCCTGGTGGGCGGAAAACGCATTCAGGGGGTGTGTCACACGTATGCGGAGGGTCTCGACTTGCTGGCGCTCGTGGGAAGCCATGGCTACCTGGAGATAGCGCTGAAGAACGGCAATGCTGCCAGCTTTCTGGGGGTGGGGACCGGTGACCAGGTGCGCATCTCTGTACAGACTGGAGGCAGACAATGAAACTGAAGAATCTTATGGTAGTGGTACGCGCAAATTTCCTTCTGCTTACCGTGGTGCTGGGTTTTCTCGGCACGAGCCTTGCCTGGTATGAGCACCAGCAGTTCGGGGGCGATTTCAGCCTCGGCTTTGCCTTTCTTGCCGGTTTCGGGCTGGTGCTTGCCCATATTAGCGTTAACGTGTTTAACGACTATTTCGATTTCCGCAGTAAACTCGATTATAAAACGCCGCGTACCCCGTTCAGCGGGGGGAGCAAGGCGCTGGTGGATGGTCTGATAACGGAAAAACAGGCACTCTGGCTGGCAATCGGCAGCCTGGCCATTGCCGCGGCGGTGGGAATCTTTTTTACCTTGACACAAGGCTGGTTGTTGTTACCTCTGCTGTTGGTTGCCGCCATTATCATTCTCATCTATACTCCGTTCATTCTCAAAATCGGCTACCCGGAATGGGCGGCGGGATTGGGGCTGGGCATTCTTCCCATCCTTGGGGCGTATTTTATCCAGACTGGCGAATATACGATGACGGCGCTCGTCGTTTCGGTGCCATCGGGGATTCTTGTCCATAATCTTCTGCTCCTCAACGAGTTCGCGGATGTTGAAGCGGACAAGACGGTGAAACGCCGAACCTTACCAATTACAGTCGGCAAAAAGAACGCTGCTATAATATACTCCGCGCTCACAGCTGTAATGTACCTGTGGATTATCGGGGCAGTGATTACCGGCGATATGCCCGCGTTCTCCCTGCTCGGCTTGCTTACCATCCCGCTCGCTTACAAAGCCATCGATGGTTCTTTCAAGTCCAATGACATGGCAAAGCTCGTACCCGCGATGGCGAATAACGTATTCATTGTCCTGCTGACGCAGTTGCTGATGGGTATCGGGTTTATCCTGGGAGGAGTGTTCTAAAGCTTGACGGGCGAGAGGCAGACGCCACAAAAACGGCCGCTGTATTCCATTTTCACCGCCGTGCCGGGCAGGTATGACCTTGTCAACCGCGTCTTTACCTGGGGACTCGATGAGCGCTGGCGGCGCATGACGGCGCGGACTTGCCTCATCACCGCGCCCGGGAGAGTGTTGGACCTTTGCTGTGGCACCGGCGACCTGGCGATTTGGCTGGCTCGGCTGGCTCCTGTAGGGGCGGAGGTGGTGGGGCTGGACTACAGCCTGCCCATGCTGCAGCGGGCCAGGGAAAAAGCGGGGCGGTTTTCTCTCGAGAACTCCCTCACATTTGTCCACGGCGATGTGAACGACCTGCCGTTTCGCGATGGGTATTTTGATGCTATCGGTATTTCTTTTGCCTTTCGTAACCTTACCTACAAAAACCCGCGGACGGAGCGTTACCTGCAGGAAGTGGTGCGGGTGCTCAAGCCCGGTGGTGAGTTCGTTATTGTTGAGTCCAGCCAACCCCCGAACCGCATCATCAGGGCGCTCGCCCACGCGTATGAGCGCTGGTTTGTCTATCGTGTGGGATACTGGATTACCAAATACCGTCCGGCATACAAATACCTTGCGGAATCGGCGCAGAAGTTTTACACGGCGGAAGAACTTGGCGATTTGCTGGTGCGGGCGGGTTTCAGCAGTGTAAAGGTACAGCGGCTTCTCTTCGGCGCGGCCGCGGTTCATGTAGCGGTTAAGTGAATGGATGAATGTGAAAATGGAAAAGGCCATGCCAAAATTGTCATTCCCGCCCTTCAGCATTGTTCAGGGTAAACCTTTCGGCGGTGCTCACTTCGTGGCTCGCCACCGCCTCTCGCCACAGGTGGTGACTCACTTCGTGGTGACTCAGTGGAACCAAGGTAAACTCAAGCGGGAATCCAGAGCACTATTGAGGAGGTACTTTGATGCCTAACCCCAACGGACCCTATCCCGGCAGACAGCTTTTTCTGGGGCTGACGGTTGACGCCAGGCCGGCGCTTGCCTACCTGGTGACCGGGCGCAGTCCGCAGAGCCGTGAGCGCAAAGCTACCCTGCGGGACAATACCATCATCATCGGGCCGCTGGGCAATGTGCCCTATGACCCTCTCCGTCACTACACTGCCGTGAAATGGGACGATGCCTCGGGCGTTGTCGCCGTGAACAATGGTATACAGACGGAAGCAATCTTCGAGACCTACCGACTGCTCTTCAACATCGGCACCGCGCCCACAACCCAGTATTTGAAGAAGCTCATGGAGGGCGCCGGCGCTGAACCCGACAGCCTCCACACGCCGAGAATCGGGGGGGTGATTACCAGCCATCAGCAGAGTCCCCTGCATTTCCTTTCTATCAAGCGGCACGACGGCCCCGCCCGGATCGCGCAGGTCAGACCGGCAGCGGGAATGCTTATCGGAGTTTCTACGTATGATGGTGCCTTGGAAAATCCGGCGCCGTTTTCTTCATTTTCGCGACCGCCCCGGATCCAGTTCAAGGGAACCGATGCCCACGAACTCGCCGAGTACCTGTTTGACCTTTCGGCGGCCACGTATAACAGCGAAGACATACGGGTGTGCGCGGTGGGCGGCATTTACACCGGTGGCAGGTGGTCGATTGCTTTTATCAACAAACAAAAAGGGTAAATGGCGTGGGTGCTGAGGTGGCAGGATGCCAAACTGTGGTGGCATTGTCATTCTGAACACAGTGAAGAATACCGGGGAGGATGTGGAGCACGCCTCCTCCCGTCGGATACCGATTCGCTTCGCTCACGGTGACAAGGCGGACGATGAAATATAAAGCCGTTATCTTTGACTTTTTCGGAACGCTGGTGGACTCATCTACCCGCAAGGCCTACGAGAATGTGGCGCGCGAGATGGCCGCGGTGCTTGGCGCGCCGCCCGATGCCTTTGCCCGTCTCTGGTTTGACACGGCGGAGATGCGCATGACCGGCGTCTTGAAAAGCCCGGAAGGCAACATCAAACATATCTGCCAGCACCTCCATGTGGCATGCACCGAAAACCAGGTGAAGCGCGCCTCTGAGATCAGGACAAACTTTACGGTCGAGGCTCTCAAGCCGCGCCCGGACACACTGGAAACGCTCGCCGACCTGCGGGCGAGGGGACTGAAGATTGGTCTCATCAGCGATTGTTCCAGCGAGGTGCCTGCCGCCTGGGACAACACGCCGTTCGCAGAGTTGATTGACGCCGCGATTTTCTCGTGCAGTGTGGGTATGAAAAAGCCCGACCCCCGTATCTTCCGGACAACAACAGAGCAACTGGGAGTAAAGCCTCAGGAGTGTCTCTATGTGGGCGACGGCTCCAGCCACGAGCTAACGGGCGCCAAGAAAGTGGGCATGCACCCTGTCCTCATCCGCGTGCCGTATGAGAAAGGCGGAGATGCATACCGCATTGACGCGGAGGAGTGGCACGGTCCTACTATCTCCTCGTTGAAGGAAGTCCTGGACCTGCTAGAATAGCCTACTTCTTCTTCGCTACCGCGTCTTTCGCCTTCTTCAGTGCCGCGGCCGCACCTGCTGCCAGGAAGACATCCGCCTGGTCTACTGAAGGGAAAGTGAATCCCTTATCAATTGCCCATTCGATGTTCTGCGAGGTGGCGTAAATGCCTGCCGGTTTGCCGGCCTTCTTCGCCGCCTTTACCACCGTATCGAAGGCTTCCATGTATTTCGCGTCGCCCCATTTCGCAGGCAGGCCGTACATGCTCATGCAAAGGTCGGTGGGACCGATGTAGACCACATCGACTCCGTCCACTGCCAGGATTTCATCGATGTTTTTGACGGCGTCGACGGTTTCAATTTGCACAGCGACCAGGATATTTTCATTGGCGGTCATGATGTAGTTTTCGTGGATGAGCGCGGCGCGTCTCGGTCCGCAACCACGGATGCCCTGCGGCGGGTATTTGCATGACTGCACGGCGGCTATTGCCTCTTCTCTGGTGTTGACCCACGGTATGAGCACCCCGCCGGCGCCGAGGTCGAGCGCCCGCTTGATGATTACCGGGTCGTTCCATTCCACCCGGATGATGGGGACGCAAGTATCCCCGCGCATCGCCTGCATCATTATCTGCATCGTTTCCAGCCCCAGTGGCCCGTGTTCGCCGTCGAGCAGAAGCCAATCGAACCCCATGACGGACAGCCTTTCGGTGACGTCCGGGTGCCCGAGAGCCACAAACGTGCCGATAGCGACCTCGCCGCGCTTTAGTTTGTCTTTCAATGGATTCCGCATTTCAGTATGCCTCCTCGCGCAGTTCTTTTTGGTAACACGATGCTAATAATACGGCATCAGTGGAAAAGGTACAAGGCGAGAGAAAAGTAATGAACAGCAAGAGGAAAATGAAAATTCGAGGAGGGACCTGACTAAATGTCATTCTGACCCCGACTTTGTCGGGGAAGAATCTCTATCACTTAAGTAAAGAGACCCTTCGTTGCGCTCAGGGTGACAAGGGAACTACACCTGCCCCTCGATGTACCTTTCCCGGAGGGTGTTCAGCGCCGCGAAGAACTCCTTCTGCATCACGCACACCGTATACATGCCGCGCGGGGTGACCGCAACCCGCCCGTCCTCTGTCGCCAGCCCAAACATGCGGAAAAACGCCAGTTCCAGGGCCAGCTTTCGGTGCACATCGGCGCCAAACCGCGCCTGGAATTTTTCCGGATCCAGTGCCATGCCGAAGAGTTTGGTGAGCATGTAGTAGCGCAGGTGCTCCCGCCCGGAGAGCCGCCGCCAGCTTACCAGCGGCAATTTGCCGGCGGAGATAAGCTCATCGTATTTCTCCAGCGAAAACGTATTCACAAAGAAATCGCCGTTGAGAAATCCCACCGACCCTGCCCCCACCCCCACGTAGTCGTCGTAATCGATGATGTATTCGTCAATCAACCGGTCACCGCGGGAGAAGCACCAGGCGGTGGATGCCCTGTACCCGCCCGCATAAAGTTCCCGCAGGATAATATCGTAGAACTGCTTTTCGCGGGAGGTGTCCACCCGGCTGAACCGCCGCTCCAGTCGGGTCTGTTTATGCGGCGACGGCATGAGCGGGTAAAAGGTGGCCTGGTCAATGCCCAGCGATTTGAACGTTGCCACGTCCTTCTCGAATTGGGCGAGGGTCTGGGTCGGAAAGTTGAATATGAAATCGGCGTTAACCGTATCGAACATGCCCTGCGCCATCCTGAGTTTTTCGGCGGCTTCCTCGCCGGTGCCCACCATCCTGCCCATGGCCTTGAGCAGGTCGTTATCAAAGCTCTGCACGCCGATGGATAGCCGGTTAACGCCCGCCTGTTTCAACGCCGCCAGGCTGTCTTTATTGACCTCGCGGTGCGTGGTCTCGATCGAAATCTGCCTGATATTGAACCGCTTTTTGAGGAAGTCGAGGAAGTCTATCAGCCCGTCCATCATTACCGTGGGTGTGCCGCCGCCGAAATAGACATCGGAGAAGCGGAAGCCGCGTTCGGCGTAGAAATCCACCTCTTGTTTCAGACTGGCAAAATAGTGGCGGGTTTTTACCTCATCGAAGAGATAGCGGTTGAAACAGCAGAAGGGGCAGAGTGTGCGGCAAAAGGGGATGTGGACGTAAAGGGATGCCCAGTCATCACGCCCGGCTCTACCCGGCGGGACCTGTGGTTCCGGGGGATTGTCCCGTAGCTGGAGGAATTTCCTGCCCTCGCGCCGCGTCACCCAGCCGGCGAAACGGGCAGGGAGCGTGGAATCAATGCTCATTATGTCTCAATAATAACAGTAAAAACGTCTGGCTGGTAATCACGCTTGTCACCCTGAGCCAAACGAAGGGTATCAGGGAGGCGGTGGATTGTCAACGATTAAAGACCCCGCTCATCCCCGAGATTCATTCGCTACGCTCAGAATGACAGGGGCTAGCGTTTTCTCTTCCACACCGTGCCCTGGGGTGTATCTTCGAGGGCGACGCCCATCTCCGTAAGCCTATTCCTGATCTCGTCCGCAAGTTGGAACTGCTTCGCCTCGCGGAGGCGCTTGCGAGTGGCAATGAGCAATTCTATAAAAGGACCCGCGTCACTGAACTCCTGCTCCGGTGCTTTAAGCGTCAGCCCAAGTACGCCCGCTAACTCTTGCAAAGTGGCGCGTGCTTCCGAAGTGTCCTTGCCGGTCTCGGTGCCACGGTTTATTTCCCGCGCCAGGTCGAAGAGCGTGGCAATTGCCTGGGACGTGCCGAAGTCATCGTCCATTGCCTCGACGAAGCGCTGGCGGAAGGGCGTGGCGTTCGTCTTCTCTCCGCCTGTTTTTCCCGGGCTTGCCAGCGTCTGTCGTAACCGTTCCGCGCCCCTCTCTGCCGCCTCCATTGCGTCCTCAGAGTAGGTGAGCGGACTGCGGTAGTAGCTTGACAGGATGAAGATGTGGATGCCATCGCTGGAGTATTTTTGCAGGGCTTCACGGATGGTGATGAGGTTGCCAAGCGATTTGCTCATCTTCTCCGCGCCCAATTGCAGGAGACCGTTGTGCATCCAGTGTCGCACAAATGGCTTTTTGCCGGTGAAGCATTCAGACTGAGCGATTTCGTTCTCGTGATGGGGAAAGATAAGGTCCTGCCCGCCGCCGTGAATATCAATCTGCTCTCCAAGAAACTTGACGGACATGGCACTGCACTCGATGTGCCAGCCGGGCCTGCCTTTGCCCCACGGAGTATCCCAGGACGGCTCGCCGGGTTTGGCGGCTTTCCAGAGCACAAAGTCCATCGGGTGCTCTTTTGCCTCGCTAGGCTCAATCCTTGCCCCTGCCATCATCGAATCGAGGGTGCGGTGAGACAGCTTGCCGTAGTCGGGCATGTTGCGCACGCGGAAATAGACGTCGCCGCCGACCGCGTAAGCAAAGCCTTTGGCGATTAGGCCATGCGTGATGCCGATGATTTCCGGGATGGTTTCGGTGGCGCGCGGCGTGAAGTGCGGCTTCAGGATATTGAGCGCCGCCATGTCCTCGAAGTAACGGATCGTGTACTTGTCTGTCAACTCACGCACGGGGATGCCGAGCCGGTTGGCGTGCGCAATGATATTGTCTTCGATATCGGTGACGTTTTCGACGTGCCTGACTTTGTAGCCGCGGTATTCAAGATAGCGGCGCACAACATCGAAGATAATGTAGCTCATGGCGTGCCCGATATGCGAATCGGCGTAAGGGTTGATACCGCAGACGTACATTTTAACTTCACTGCCAATTGGCTTGAACTCTTCCTTTTGCGCCGAGAGGGTGTTGTAGATTTTCATACGCGTCCCCTATTTCATGGTGATTCTGGTCAGCGAGGCGATTGCCAGTGCGGCGATGCCTTCGCCCTTGCCGATGCTCCCCACCCCGTTGGCGGTGCTCGCCTTCACGCTCACCTGGTTGATGTGCACATCCAGCGTGCGTCCCAAACGCTCTCGTATCGTATCGATGTGCTCCCTGAGCCGCGGCTTTTCGGTGATAACCGTGGCATCGATGTTCTGGATTGCCCAGCCGGCGGCATCCAGCTTTTTCTTGACCTCCGCCAGCAGTGCCAGGCTGGAAACGCTCTTGTATTCCGGCGCGCCCGGCGGGAAATGCACCCCGATGTCGCCCATCGCCGCCGCGCCCAAAAGGGCGTCCATGATGGCGTGTGTCAGAACATCGGCATCGCTCCAGCCATCCAGTCCCTTGTCAAACGGTATCTCTATGCCGCCCAGCACGAGTCTCCGCCCCACCACGAGC
>Ga0315284_10001001_pt1 | contig 39408 bp, 31 predicted proteins | sample YL17G09_16_MG_FD_203696 | JGI IMG/M metagenome (GOLD analysis project Ga0315284, IMG submission 203696) | Sediment microbial communities from Yellowstone Lake, YNP, Wyoming, USA - YL17G09_16 | ecosystem: Environmental > Aquatic > Freshwater > Lake > Sediment | place: USA: Wyoming | collected...
CAGTTATTGTGAAATTCGACCAGTCCCAACCATTATTACCATCGTCTACCGAGATATTTACCCATTGTACTCCAACATCATCATTCGAGGGAATGCCAAATAATAATCCCATACTGGCATTTAAATAGAGCCAACTCTTTTGAGATTTCAGATGCCAAGTAATTTTGCCTTGCTTGTCCTCATCGCAATGATAATAACTTTGATATTCCTCACCCTGTCGAATGAATTTCTTATCTGAAGTAATAATGGTCGGAGGTATGTTTTTCACAGTCAATAAAAAGAAATGAAAATCGAAATTATTATATGAATCAATTACAGAGATATTTACCCAATAATTACCTACATTTTCATTTGTTGGAAATCCAGTAAGATTTTGACTTGTATTATTCCAGACCAACCAAGTAGCATTCGATTTGAAAATCCATTCAACCGCGGTTCCATTGATAACCCAATAATGCTGAATATACCAAGTATCTTCTTCAATAAATAAAGTATCATTCTTTGGTACGAGAGTTATTTGAGCGATTTTCAATTTCACGCTTTTATTTGGTACTGCAATAGATGTAACCGTTACTTCTTCCCCGGGTTGGGCGCCTATCCATCGCCTATGAGAATTGGTAACCTTTTTTATTGAAAAATTCCCATGAAATATTCCTGAATGCATTCCCGTTTCAAACAAATCGAGTTGAAATCCAGTTGGGGATGTTTTATCACTAGCGATGCTAACACATGCTAAATTTGGTCGGATGGCATCTATATCCTTACCAACAAGCTCCACATAAATAGATTGATTCATTGCAGCGGTGGAGATTTCCGAAATATAATTTATATCTAAGAATAATCGGATATATGAAATTTCATTTGGACCCTGATTAATATCTGGAAATAGTAGATATATTTTTCCAGAATTATTCAGAGAGCCAATCAGGAGATCATCATATCCATCACCATTAAAATCCCCTATATTGGATAGTGAGTACCCTGCAAAATCGCCATTAGTTTCACCGATGAACGAGGAATCAACATTTGATAATGATGAATCTATAGTCCAACCAGAACGTCTGCCTAAAATAAGAAACGATTGACCTTCCCAATGGGACCCACCTTTACTACCAATAAAAATATCATCTATTCCATCACCATTAACATCTCCGCCTCCAGCCACGGCCCAGCCCAACTCGGAATAAGAGCTATTACCAATAAATGAAGCATCTGATTTGGACAACGAAATATTCTGATTCCAATCTTCTATTTTACCGAAAATGATATAAACCTGACCCCCGCCTATGAATTTTTCTCCATTGTTATAGGCACCTATAATAAAATCATCATATCCATCACCATTTAAATCACCTGCACCGGAAAGCGAACAAGACGAATAATCTCCAATTTCCTCGCCAATAAAAGAAGCATTGGCCATAGATAGACTGATATTCTTTTGCCAATTGCCTTGTTTCCCAAAAATTAAATATGTTTTACCACGAGTATCACTATTATTATTTGTCCCGATTATAAAATCATTATAACCATCTCCATTTACATCCCCCACGCCTGCAATTCTATTACCCGCTAGTTCTCCATGGTGGCCAATAAATGAAGCATTAGCGGAGGTAAGACTAATATTTTTAGACCAACAACATTTCCTACCAAATACTAAATATATCTTACCAATATAAGAGGTATCGTCACTATAATGAGGTGTACCAATTATAAAATCATCAATTCCATCACCATTCACATCACCAACAGCAGCGGATGGATTTACAACAATGGAGGATTGGGCTTCGGCATTAAAAGTAACATCGGCTTGATCTATTGGATAATCTTTTTTCCAACCACTCGATTTACCAAATATTATATGGAATTGATTTTGGTCATCATTAAAAATCATATCATCATAACCATCATTATTAATATCCCCAAGACCTGCTATATAAGTAATAGTCATATTTCCATAAAAAATCACATCGGCATTAGAAAGACTATCATTCATCAACCACCCAGATGATTTTCCGAAGATTAGAAAAATCCGAGCCTTTCCGTTCGTCCAATTATTGCCGATGATAAGAATATCATCAAATCGATCACCATTAACATCTCCCGCCGATGCTACCATCCAACCCGAGGAATCAACAACCCCTTTTCCAATAAAAGATGCATCGGCATTAGAAAGAATCACATCCTTATTATATCGCAGACCATCAATTTGGACAGAATAGAATCCACTTAAAAGTAAAATAAAAATTATTATGAACCCCTTAATTCTTCTCCCTGTTCTCACATTAATCATATTATTATTATACATATAAAAACCTTTTGAATTATTTCTTTAGAAAAAGAAAAATGAATAGAAAAGGGGAAACTGAATACATTTAATCTGCTTAAGCGAACTCCACTGCCTGGCCGATACCGCTGCCGCCGCCGCCGTTGCCGCCGCCGCCCGAGGACTGGCCGTTAGAGACCAGGGGGTCTGGGTCCGCGCTGTCCTGGGTGTAGAGGTCGCCGTCGGTGTTCGGGTTGGTCGGGTCCGTGCCGACCAGGAACTCGTGCAGGTTGTTCCAGCCGTCCTCGTCTGGGTCGTTGACGAGCTTGTTGGCGTCGGCGTCCCTGACCTGGATGAGCTGGTGTTGGTCTGCGACATTGCCCGCGTCCACCGGGCTGTTAGCGTCGAAGTGGTATTCCTTGGCTATGATCGCGGTCTCGGTGCCAGCGGTCGTCGCCCTGTGGGTATCGTACCATACTTCCCAACCATCGTAGCAGCCGTCGTTGTCGCTGTCGGGGTTGTTCGGGTCAGTTCCCCAAGTGTACTCCTGGGCGTTCGTCAGGCCATCCCTGTCCGGGTCTGCCTTGGGATCAATTCCGCTCCCAAGGTCCGCGAGGGCCATGCTCGCAAAGCATCCAACAACCATCACCAAAGCACCAAACACCGCGAATGTCTTCATTTTGTCATCCTCCAAACTTACTTTCTGGTGTCTTACTCTGCGACCAGCGTATATATGGGTTCTCGGTCATCATTCGAACTGTCGGACAAGAATCGAACTGACCAATTGTGTACATCGGGTCCGGCCGTCCCAATTCATCTCATTATTATTCTTATAGGACTATAACGAAAAAGATAAAAAAGCAAAAGCGTTACTATAACAGCCGTAAGGGGGCGGGTCCCAGTGGGCGACGAAGAGAAAGAGGTGCCAGAGCCCAAGCGCATCTCCATCGACAAGGACCTGGTCGAGCCCGAGGTCCCAGAGGGCCTCATCACGAGGCCGCCCGTTCCCGAGGGACTCGGCAAGGGCTGGTTTCTCGAGCGGCCACCGCTATTTCTTTTCGCCCGGGTCCTCAACGATGACGAGGCCGAGGAGATCCACAGCAATATCTATTCAAAGTCCGACGGGGTCACGCACAAGGGGGACTATGCGGCCACGGTCATGGAGCTCGAGGTCCACAACCGCGGCATGGCGCCCTTCAAGAAGGAACAGAGCACAGACTTCCAGCTCTTCGTCCAGGTCTACGAGGACCCGCAACACCGGAAGGAGCCCTACAACCACTCGGCACACAGCGCCGCCGAGGACTTTTTGGGCAAGGACCACTGGATCACCCGGGCCCTCGATGACGGCTACAAGGCCGTGACCATTCCGCCCGGCCAGAAGATGCGCCTGCTCTACTACTTCACGAGGTACGGCCCCACGAAGGACCTTTTGCCGGAGATGATGTTCAGGGTATACGCTGGCGACTGGCCCATGTGGCCGATGCAGGTGATGTCAGCGCCGCCAGGATACAGGGCCCAGGCCGAGGGGATCGTCAAGGTCTACCTCTATCGGCCGACCAAGGGCGACAATCGCTACAGCCCTCCCGAGCCCATAAGCGTCGAGCGGGGCATCAGGTTCGAGGCTCTGAACGAGTGGGACGACAAGGTGGAGTTCATCTCGGACCACCCGCTGGAGGTTGACGCGGACTCCGATGTGGGGTTCGTCAGGGTGCTCGCGACGGTCCTGGGGGACGACGGGCTTGTTGCGGCCGGCGCCATAAATAAGTTCTCACATTACGGCCGGGACATATTGGCGGTCACCAACCCGCTTGCCACCTGGGACCAGACCCGCGGCCCGCCGAATGGGCCGTTCAGGCCCGGCATGGCCCGCCGCCGGTGGCTCATGACCACGGGGGCCCAAAGGCCCCTGGTGGCCGCCGAAGGCGAGACCTTCGCAGTTGCCGTCGAGGGCCATCTGTGGGTATTCGACGCCCGGGGCGAGCTCATCCACACCTTCGATGCGCCTTGGTATCCCTACTCGCTGTGTTTCGGCAAGGGCGCCACCTCCGTCTACATGGGCCACGACAACACGCTCGTGGAGTTCGACCTGTCTCGCGGGAAAGGCTACGATCTCCAGGACCTGCCGGCGCGCATCGAGAATTTGGCCCTTCGGCCCGACGGGAGCCTTTTAGCCCTGAGCGACTCGGGCCTGCTCATGCACGTGGACACCGACGGAAGGACCCTGGGGACGACGGCCGTCCAGGGGACCGAAAGGATCCTTTGCGCCCGCAACGCGGACGTGGCCGTCGCCTGGAACGGCTACGCCAAGCTCCAAATCCTGGACGGCCACTTGAAGGAGCGGCTGTCCTCCGAGGCCGAGACCTACGACGGCATCGCCCTGTCCCCGGACGGGCGCTACCTAGCCGTCGGCAATTCCGATCGGCGGGCCACCATCCTGGACATAGATGGCGGTCTCAAGCCGGTGGCCTCCTTCCAGACCATAGGCCTGGCCCATACCATGGCCTTCCATCCCAAACGGCCTCTGCTGGTGGTCGCCACCCGCGATTCGTACCTGCACGCATTCGACATCACGAAGGGGTCCGTTCTCTGCAGGAGGATCGAGGGCTACGTGGCCAACGACATGGCCTACGGGGCCCGAGCCTGCGTCCTGTCCATGATCGACGGCTACATCCATGCCCTGGAATTCGAGGAGGAGTGAAAGGCCCATGGCTCTGAAGGGTGGCAAGGGCCCGAAGCGCTACGCGTGCACCGTCTGCGGCGACTGCTGCCGGGGCTTCAATGTCATCATAGACCCGTGGACCGAGGGCGCCATGGTCCACATGGTCAAGGACGGGTCCGTCGGCGTGGAGGTCTGGCCCTGGGAGGCCCGGGAGCTCATTTTGCAGTCCACCGCCGTGGACGCCGGGCTCGTGGTCATGCCCTCCAACGTCATGATAGACCGGTCGCGCAACATCGCCGTGGCCGTCTCGTACTTCATAGCGAACGAGGACTGCCCCCTCCAAAAGGACAAAAAGTGCACCATCCACGCGGTCAAGCCCAACGTGTGCTGCTACTTCCCGCTGGTCATGGGCCGGCCGGGCATCCGGATATCGGAAAGATGCCCCGTCTCACTGAAGGTCAAGACGGGCAGGAAGAGCAAGGAGAACCTCCAGGCCCTCCGGGACGCTTACGGGGACGGCGTCACGCACCTGCTGATGGACATATATTCCCACGAGGTCGTCATGGACCTCATCGGCCGCATGGAGCTCGAGGGCTACACCAAGTGGGAGATGGCACCGGACCCGGACCTCGCTCTGCAGATGGTCCAGGGCCAGAACTGGTCCGACCTGCTGGAGTTCATGATATTCATCGGTTACATGAGGCCCGACGGCATCAAGGAGCTGATAGCGGACCTCGTAGACCCAGAGGACATAGAGGAGAAGGTGGACATACGGGTCCTGAGCCTTTGAAAGATATAGATGAGGAAAGAGTGGACTGCATAGTGTCAACTACACCGACCATATGCGATGTGATGGGGGTCAAGCCCCCAGAACTATCCACGAACGTCGTGCTGGAGACCGTGATCGAGGCGGCACAGAAGCTTGGCCCGAAGCACATTGAAAAGTGCCTGATATACGCGCCGGATGCCGTCGGGAAGGTCCTGTTCGTGGAAAAGCACGATTGGTTCTCGCACCTGCTGGTGTACGCACCGCTCGAGGTTTCGCTCCGGTCCGTCGTTCCGCCCAAGACCCCGGTCTGCTTCGCATCCATGTTCACGGGCGCCATGCCCGAAGTCCACGGTATAAGCAAGTACGAGAAGCCCATGGTGACCATCGACACGCTCTTCGACGCGTTCGCGAGGGCCGGAAAGAAGGTGGCCATCGTGGCCGTGAAAGAATCCAGCATCGACCTCATCTTCAGGGGGCGGCAGGTCGACTACTACACCGAGGAGTACGACCCCGAGGTCAAGGACCGCGCAATAGCACTGCTCGAGGAGGACAAGCACGACCTCATCTTAGCCTACAACCAGGAATACGACGACGTCATGCACCGTGAGGGGACGCGGAGCTACGTGGCCCTGGGGGCCCTTAGGAACCATCTGCGGACCTTCCAGGAGCTCGCCGTGGCCTTCAACGACCGGTGGAAGAAGTACAACAGGATGCTTGTGTTCGCCCCCGACCACGGGGCCCACCTGGAGGCCCCCGAAGGAAAGGGCGTCCACGGGGACGACATCCCCGAGGACATGGACGTCGTGCACCTCTACGGGCTAAGAAAAGGGGAAGGTTAAACCTAGGGAATTCAAAAGGTGAAAAGAAAAATAGAACGGAGAAATGGTCCTAGAGCCCAGCGTCCTTCCTGAGCGCCTCGGCCTTGTCCGTATGCTCCCAGGTGAAGTCCGGGTCGTCCTCCCTGCCGAAGTGGCCGTAGGCGGCCGTCTTCTTGTATATTGGCCTCTTCAACCGGAGGGTCTCGATCATATTCTTCGGGGTCGCGTCGAAGTGCTTCTCAATCAGGGCGATTATCTTCTCCTCTGGGATCTTCGCGGTCCCGAAGGTGTTGATGTAGATGGACGTGGGCTTTGCGACGCCTATGGTGTAGGAGAGCTGGATCTCGCAGCGGTCCGCCAGACCGCCCTTGACGATGTTCTTGGCAATGTACCGGGCATAGTAGGCCGCCGAGCGGTCCACCTTGCTCGGGTCCTTGCCAGAGAAGGCCCCGCCGCCGTGGCGGGCGTAGCCGCCGTAGGTGTCCACCATGATCTTTCGGCCGGTGACGCCCGAGTCCCCCTGGGGGCCGCCGACCACGAACCTGCCGGTGGAGTTGATGTGGACCTTGGTATCCCTGTCCATGTAGACGCCGCAGACCGGCTTGATGACCTCCTGCACGATGTCCTTGCGGATCTGTCCCATCTCAACATCCGGGTCGTGCTGGGCCGCGATGACGACGCAGTCTATCCTGTGGGGGTGGCCGTCGCGGTACTCTACCGTGACCTGGGTCTTGCCGTCGGGCCTGATGTAGGGCAGGATCTTTCTCTTCCTGACCTCCGAGAGCCTCTTGGCGAGCCGGTGGGCGAGCATTATCGGGAGCGGCATGAGCTCCGGGGTCTCGTTGCAGGCGAAGCCGAACATCATGCCCTGGTCGCCGGCGCCCTGCTCCTTGCTCTTGGTCTCGTCGACGCCTATGGCGATGTCCAGGCTTTGCTCGTGAATGGACGACAGCACGGACATGTACTCCCAGGACAGGCCGTACTCCGAGTTGGTGTAGCCTATGTCCTTGACCGTGTCCCGGACTATCCTTTGGAAGTCCACGTAGGTCCTCGAGGTTATCTCGCCGACGATGGTCACGAGGCCGGTGGTCGTCATGGTCTCGCAGGCGACCCTCGAGTCCGGGTCGTCTTTTATCAATGCGTCAAGTATCGCGTCCGATATCTGGTCGCAGATCTTGTCCGGGTGACCCTCGGTCACGGACTCGGACGTGAAGAAGTACGTCTTCAAGCTGGCGTACCATCCCTTCGGAACTTTCTCTCTCGCGGCCTTGGCCTTCCCGCTCTTTGGCATCTCTTTTCCTCCTGACATTGATGGTTGGGCAATGGCCTAATCGTAAAGACCGTATAAAGCGTTTTTGTGGTAAATGCTACTACAAACCGAGGTTTCCGGAACTGGGGTCCCTTTATAGAGCGCCAGCGGCCCGGCCTATATATACCCCCCTCGCTACGATTCTCGTAATATAATAGCCGTTTTTTTCTATGACATGATGTGAACTGATTCCGCTTTTCATAACCGGCCCTATCACAATCGCAAAATATTGCACATTCATTGATATAAAAGATACGAATTTATCAAGCTGGAGATTCAAATTATAACATATATTAGCCAAACCTATAAATCTCGGGGGCCGGATTCGGGTGGCATGCAGGAGAACGAAGGTGGGAGACCCATGCAAAGGCGGCCCAAGATGAGGACCCCTCCCCCGGGACCGAACGCCAAGGCCCTGGTGGAGAGGGACACGGCGATCCTTGCGACCTCGACGAAGACTTCGCCCATAGTGGCCAAGCGCGGCTCTGGCATGTACGTCGAGGACCTCGACGGTAACCTGTTGATGGACTTCACCAGCGGCATCGGCGTGCTCAACACTGGCCACTGCCACCCCAAGGTCGTGAACGCCATCCGCAAGCAGGTCGGGGACCTCATGCACTTTGCGGGCACGGACTTCTACTACGAGGCCCAGGTGCAGCTCGCGGAGGAGCTCGTCAAGCTGACCCCCGGCGAGTTCAAAAAGAGGGTATTTTTCACCAATAGCGGGGCCGAGTCCGTCGAGGCGGCCATTAAGTGCATCCACTGGAGCACGAGGAGGTACAAGAGCTTGGCCTTCATTGGGGCCTTCCATGGCAGGACCCTCGGGGTCCTGGGCCTCACCGCCAGCAAGCCGGCCCAAAGGGGCCGGTTCCTCTACCACATGGCCGGCGTGGAGCACGTGCCCTATGCCAACTGCTACCGATGCCCCTACAAGATGACATACCCGGACTGCGACGTCTGGTGCATGAGGATCATCGAGGAGGTCTACTTCAACACATTCATCCCGCCCGACGACGTCGGCGCCTGCTTCATGGAGCCGGTCCAGGGCGAAGGCGGCTATGTGGTCCCGCCCAAGAAGGCCATGACCCAGCTCAAGAAGATATGTGAGAAGTTCGGCATAATCATGGTGGACGACGAGGTCCAGGCTGGCTTCGGCAGGACCGGCAAGTGGTTCGCCATAGAGCACTTCGGCATCGTGCCCGAGATCGTGACCATGGCCAAGGGCATGGGCTCGGGGATGCCCATCGGGGCCATCGTCTTCGATGCCAAGTACGACTGGGGCATCCAGGGGGCCCACTCCAACACCTACGGCGGGAACCCCGTGGCATGCGTGTCATCGCTGGCAACGATCGAGGTCATCAAGGAGGAGAACCTCCTCGAGAACGCCACCAAGGTCGGGGAATACCTGGGCCGGAGGCTCAAGGAAATGCAAGAATCCTACCCGGGCCTGGACAACGCGCGGGGCCTTGGCCTCATGAGGGCCATCGAGTTCGTGAGGGACAAGGAGAGCAAGGTGCCGGACCCCAAGTCCAGGGACCGGGCCATCGAGCGGGCCTACAAGAACGGCCTCATACTGCTGCCTTGCGGCACGAGCTCCATACGGTTCATCCCGCCGCTCATAATCTCGAAGGACCAGATGGAGGCCGGCATGGATGTCTTCGCCGAGACGCTGGCCGATGTCCTTTCCGTCAAGGAGCTGTCAAAGCTCCCCAAGCCCAAGGAGGAAAAGGAGCCCAGGATAGTCCTGCCGCCCTTCATGTCATCGTCCGATCTGGTGGAGGGCCAGGACACGCCAAGGTCCGGAGGGCCTCCGTCCGATGGCGGAAAGAAGCCCAAGCCGGACAAGAAGCCGAAGAAGGCCGGGAAGAAGAAGAGGTAGTTGACCCGGTTTTATTTATATGCTTTTTCGTTATTTTTTACGAATTTATTTTTTATACCGGACAGATAATGAAATTGTGATTATATGTCTAAAAAAGTAAAAGAATTAGAAATCACAACAGAATGCGTCTGCAACTTATCAGATGATATTATGGAGAACATAAAAATGAGATTTCCTGAGGACGTGAATTTTTAGAAAAAGATCCCGGTGGTTCGAGATCATGAATACTCCAGTTGATATCGTTGAAAAGGATTGTGGAAAGTTAAATTGGCTCATCATGATATAAAAATTAACCCCACCTCATTGACTTGAATTCCTATTACTGCAAGGATAATATTCCTACCGCTGGTTTTTCTACCGGCACATTCATTTTAGATGGACATGGACAATATATCATTGCGATCTGCTCTCCGTTTTCAGAAGTTCCCTCTATTATCTGCAGATAGGCCTTTTCTTTAATTTTTCTTATTTGGGCTTTTTCATCTTTGAAAAATAGAACATATGAATCGGAAATATATCCTGTGGAAAATGAAATTATAGGTCCTACCTGCTCATCGACCGTGATGAAAACGTTCATCCATGCTCCACCATTTGCTGGTTGGGAATAATTCAAAGTAATAAGTTCTTTATTTATTTTAACTGTCTGATTATCAATTCTCAATTTTTGGATAGTGAGATTGAATATTCCATCAGTCCGACTCCCTCCGACATACCACCATCCGTCAATAATAATGATTTGGTGGTTGTAATAAATCAACCGCTCACCAGTCACATTTGAAATTGTCTTTATTTCATTTCCATTAATAATGAATAAAACATTCAGTTGGAATAACATATCATATCTCTGAATCACGTAGACCTTGTCATTCTCATCAATCTCAATGTCGGAACCGAATATTGATTTATTAACTAGAACCCAATTTTCTGATTTTTTAATGAAGTATCCCCCATAGCAGACAAGATGAAGAATTCCTGTACTATTCTTTTCAAGTGCAGGATACAGTAAAGTACCCGGGGACACCCCGTTTTCTGAAATTACTATCTCTGTCTCTATTTGTCCATTCCTTAACTCTCCATGAATTATTGTGGTATTTTTTGTGACAGAGTCATATTTCATCCATGTCATATGTATGCTTCCACCTAAATTATAGATTCTTGGTCTATATAACGTAATATAAACTCCATGCCCTTCAGGGTCGCGATATCCTTGATCAAGAATTTGTTTGGTGAGCAATTTTCCATCATATGACATTGTGCGGAGAACAATTTTTGCGTTTTTATACGGTATCACACTACTGTAATATTCATCTTGATCTATTTGAGAATTTTCAAGGGTGATGATGAAAATCGTTCCGAGGTGGCTAACCTCCTCAAAGAAAACGATATTCGGTTTTTCCTCTTCCTCATCAATTCCTACTTTGGGCCAAAAACCAAGTATTGGAAGTAAAGAAAGAACAATTATTATGGATAAAAATTTAAATTTTGTAGGATATCCATTGATTTTTTTCTCAGATGCTTTATTCTTCCTCATTTGATTCAACCTCCAATTCAAGGTGTGTAATCCAATAGTATGTAATAATCCATGTTTTGTTCAGACGTTGCCTTTGTCGAACCACTCGTTTTCATACATTTATCAGCCTGTCCATAGTTTTGGGACCAAAGTGCATCCCATCCCTCATGATCGTCGTGCGTGCCATGGTGTTCGTCAATCACAGCGACCTGAGTCCAGAGATAGGGGGCGTTATCATTACATGGGCTTGCGGGTGGCTGGCCGTTCAGGGTATTTCTCAAGAAATAGGTTGTTTTAACTCTATGATATTTGGAGCCACAATTCCACGCCGTGGTATGATGATACCATGTGGCAAGATGATACAATCCAGTTGATGAATATTCATATCTATCTGCCTCGTTTGTATCCGAAAAGGCCCAACCACTGCACCATGTACCCGAATAACCGGTCCATCCATTTTCGCTATCCACAACCATTCCCTGATCATAAATGACTGTCTGCACTAAATCATCATTTGGACGCTCTTCAATATTATCTAATGCGATTGCATTCAATGGGCTTGATACAAATATCGCAACCCAAAATAGAATGACACCTGTTATCTTCAATCGAATCCTTTTTATAGTAATAATATCACCTATACAAATAAGGGGGGGGGGTATATTTAAACTTTACCACATCTCATCAATAAAAGGATTTTGGTTTTCGTTAATTTTAATCATAATAATATTATTTCTATAAAAGAATAATAATAAAGAAAGAACCTAGGAATCCTTCTTCCTGTCCCCGCCCTGGCCTTTCCTTGCCTTGTAACGGGCCGCCTCGACGTCGACCTCGAGGTCCTCTTCCTTGGCCGCTTCCGGCCCGAAGACCTTGCCGACCTCGAACTCCAGCTTCTTGTCCTCTTCATCCTTTTTCTTCTTCTTCTTCTGGAGCTGGCCGTCTTTATCATCGTCCGCCATGGTGTCACCTCCTAGTGATCCCGCCGGGGAACGGGCCGCTGCCCTATCCCTCCATCTCTGTCGCCAGCGGGTCAGGCATATCGATCTTCCTGATCCCGCCATCCTTTTCGTTCACAATCACACTGGACCAGTCTACGCTGAAGATGTTGCCCTCGTACCTGTCGCAGAGCCTCCGCCTGAGCTTGGCCCTCGTGTCCTGGGGCGGTTCCGTTATCGCCTTGATGATGTCCTCGTCCTTCAGGACCCGGTCGATGAGGCCCTCCCTCATCCGCTTGTAATGCAGGCCCCGGCCCAAAGCAACTTCCGAGTATCCTTTCGCGGCCCTCATCTCGACCTCCGGGTCGTCGGGCTGCAGCTTGGCCTGCTCCTGGATTGCGAAGTAGCGGTCCAGCCACTCCACCTTCCGGGCCATCTCCTTCGACTTTTTCTTCTCGAGCCCGTCCAGGACCTCTTCCCAGAACTTGAACGCCTTCTTCTCATGGGCGTCCTTCATGATCCCTTCGGACTCGACCTTGGCAAGGTAGTACCTCTGTATCTCGATGGGGCTTACGACCTTCCCGCCCTCCAGGTGCACCTGCCACTTGTCCGGGTTGGTCTGCTCCACGTTGTGCCACATATCCTCGACGGGGCTCGCAAGCTTCGGCGCGTCCTTGAGCGCGTTCATCTCCATCAGGGCCAGGACAGCCGAGGTCGTGAAGTTCCTCAGCAGTATGGCGACCTCGTTGAGCAGCGCATCCCCGATCTGCAGGTGGAGCCTTCGGAACCTGGCGCTGTCCCCGTGGGTCTCGTCCCTGGTGTTCAGGACCCCGGTCCCGCTCATGGTGTTGTCCGAGACCATCACGCTCGTTAGGAACGCCGACGGGGAAAGCACGTAATGGTCCTGCAGTATGTCCCCCGCGCCCGTGAAAATCAGCCTCGTCGTCAGGTGCGGCGCGAGGCACCGCTCGAAATCCTCCGGGAAGTCCAGGTCTCTGGAGACCATGTAGTTCTCGTGGCTGCCGTAGGATGTGCCGTCGGGGGCCGTGTTGTTCTTCAGGGCCAGGAGCCGCTCGCCGGGCCTCATGTGCTCCTCCTCGATGATCTTTCGGACCCAGTCGATGATCTTTTCCCCGGCCTTCTCCCATATTAGCAGGTCCCAGAAGTTGGAGGTCTCGCAGGTCGATATCTCCAGGTGCCCGACGTCCCAGTAGGCCCTCGAGCCGTTCTTCAGGAACTCGCCGGCCAGGTGGAGCGAGCTCTTGTGGAGTATCTCGAGCCCGATCCTGTGGGCGTCCACGCCCGCGTCCTGGAGCTTCGTGGAGTAGAAGGTGTACTCGTGCTCCGTGCCCTGGAGGACCTTCTTCATAACCGCTCACCCGACCATCGGGTCCCCGTCGCCCGTCTTCTTCAGGAGCTCCTTCTGCCTCTTCTGGATGACGTAGTACTCCGTCAGCGCGTGCTCCTTGCACTCCTCATCGATGGCCTGGACGAAGTCCTCCATCGTGAGCCCGTCGGCCTCGCGCTCCGCCGGGCCCTTGGGCAGGACACGCTTGATGTAGTTCTTCTTGGCGGTCCTCACAATTCCTTCCATGATGGCCCCGGACATGATGTCTTTGCGCTTGACGGTCTTGATGGGCTGTTTGGCCTCCTTGTCCATCTTGACCTCGATCCACTTGTCTTCGCCGAAGACCTCGTCCACGACGAAGTCCCGCAGGGCCTGGATTGCCTTCTCCCTGGAGCCGTACTTTTGTATCAGGCTGCTGTGGACCGGCAAATCGTCGCTTATGTATATCTTCATGATCTGGGCCCCGGCCTTCCTGCCGGGCCTCGATATCTCGATGATCTCGTCGAACCGGCCCGGCCTCATCAGGGCCGGGTCCAGCATGTCGGGCCTGTTCGTGGCCCCGATGACGTAAACGTCCTCGAGGGACACGAGCCCGTCCATCTCGGCCAGTATCTGGCCTATGATGTTTTTGTGGACCCCCGAGGTGTCCAGCAGGCCCCTGGTCGTGAACAGGGCCTCGATCTCGTCGAAGAACACGATGGACGGCTTGCGCTCCTTGGCCTGCTTGAAGAGCTCCTTTATGATGCGCTCGGACTCGCCGACCCACTTGCTTAAAATGTCGGCCACCGAGATGTTGAAGAATGTCATGTCGTTCTCCGCGGCCACGGCCTTGACGAGCAATGTCTTGCCGCAGCCCGGGGGCCCGTGGAGCAATATGCCCCTGGGGGCCTTCAGATGGACCTTCTTGAAAAGCTCGGGCTCCTGGTAGGGCAAGACGATGACGTCCTTTATCCTCTCGATCTCCTCGTCGAGGCCGCCGATGTTCGCGTAGCGTATCTTGGGCTTCTCGCCCAGGAAGAGCTCCTTGACCTCGTAGTTCGGCAGTATGTCTAGTATCTCATAGGTCGGCGGAAGGACCGCTACGAGGAAGCCGGGCTTGAGGTGGTGCAAAAACTTCTTCGGGAAATCTATGATGCGCTTCTCGGAGCCGTCCTCGGACATTATTATAAGCTTGTCCTCCTGGATGTCGAAGACCTTCGTTATGACGCCCTGGTGCATGACCTCCGTCGGGCCTATGATCGCGTAGGTCTGCGGGTGCAGCCAGACGTACTGGCCCAGCTGCAGCATGGCCTTGGGAACCTCCCCCGTGCTGACCTTCAAAAGGTCGCTGCCCCTGACGACCACGACCTCGCTATCCCCGAGATCCATGCCCGTCAACCGGGCGATGTAGGCGTATATGAGCGGGGGCTGCTTGACCTTCTCGAACTTCTCGACAAGCTGGCTATACCTGCCCTCGAGCTCCGACATGTCGCTCTCCTTCTGGGAGAGCTGGTAACGAACCTGCCGCGACTCCTCCTCCATCTGGGCCTTCATGGCATCCAGCTTGGCCTCGTAGTCCTTCTCGTACTCCTGGGCCAGCTCCGCGAGGGTCTTGCGCTTGCCCTTTCCAGGGCCCTTGTCCTCGTCTTTGCCCTCTTCCTCGCCCTTCTCGTCGTGAACCATGGTCTTCACCCCATCGTTCTTCTCCCTGCCGTGTCACTTGCTGACACGGTGCACGTGTGCTATTCCGACGGGTACTAGGATATATATTCTTCTGTATGTTATATCTCTATATTTATCTAACTTTTGGCCCCGCCGGAGGAACTGGGCGCTTCCGTCCTCTGATAGGCCGTTCGGCCCTTAAATACTCTGGGAGGGCACGGGCCCATTCCCCTTAAAAAGGTTTAAAAGAAGAGAGGGTGATAGGGCCCCGGGGTAATCCAATGGACGAGCGCTTTATCCAACTGAAAACCATTCTCACCGTCTATCTACAGGAGTCCTTCGACAGCGTCAAGGGCCTCGACATAAGCAAGCAGACCGTCGTCAACACACACGCCGAGTTCGGCCCTTCCTCGAAGCTGGCCAGCCAGGCCCTGGGCATGTTCTACTTCATGATCGGCCAAAACAGGATAACCATCGACAGGCTCGACAGCGCCTTCAAGGCCTACATCGCGTACATCGAGCAGACCCTCGTTGCAAAGGGCGTCAACATGGACAAAGAGGCCAAGAGGCTGAAGGGCAACTGGGAGGTCCACCTCAAGGACATCGAGCCCGCCAAGAAGGCCCTCGATGAGCGGGAGCAGGCCGTCCAGAAGGTCCACGGCAAGGAGGAGCGCGACGTGCTCGCGGCCTTGGCCATGAAGTTCACCGAGGAGACCAACTACATCCTGAAGCTCAACAACGTCCTGTCCCTCTATGCGGACTACGTCGGCTATCTCGAGGAGAAGGCCGGCATCCAGGGCGGCTTCATGGCGGACGACTATATCGCGGGTATGCTGAAAGACATCTTCCTGGGCCTCGAGAAGCAGTTCGAGTTCGAGGTCGAGAGGATATGCCCCCGGTGCGCCCAGACCATAATGGTGAGCCCGCAGTCCCCGAAGCTCATCTGCCCGTTCTGCGGCGGCCCCATCGGGCTATAGGGCCCCTCGGGCGCACCACGCCCAGATTTGCTCCATTTTCCGACCTGTGACTACAGTATATTTTTAATATCCCATTGAGTTATCCTTCTAACCCTGTCCATCAGGATTGCTGGTTGTAAAGGGAGGAAGGCACATGGCGAAGTCTGACTTGAAAAGGCACTTGGTGATCGGGAGCGCCGGCCAGATAGGCACCGAGCTGGTCATGGCGCTCAGGAAGAGCTACGGGAACGACAATGTTGTCGCCATGGGGCGCAAGACGGCCCCGTCCGACGTGGTGAAGAACTCCGGACCCTGGGAGTGGGGCGACATCACGGACCCACCGAGCATCGTCAATGTCATCAAGAAGTTCGACATCGACACCATCTACAACATGGCCGCCATCCTGTCCGCGGCAGGTGAAAAGAACCCGGCCCTGGCCTGGAACGTCAACATCAACGGGCTCTACAACCTGCTCGAGATCGCCCGCGAGCACAAGCTGAAGCGGGTCATGGTGCCATCGTCCATAGCGGCCTTCGGGCCCGAGACGCCCCAGTTCAACACGCCCCAGGAGACCGTTTTGAAGCCCAGGACCATGTACGGCGTGACCAAGGTCGCGGGCGAGCTGCTGTGCGACTACTACTTCCGGAAGTTCGGGGTGGACTGCCGGGGCCTGCGGTACCCGGGCATCATTTCGTCCGAGACCCTTCCCGGCGGCGGCACCACGGACTACGCCGTCGAGATATTCTACGAGGCCATCAAGAACAAGAAGTACACCTGCTTCCTGAACGAGAAATCGACGCTGCCCATGATGTATATGCCCGACTGCCTCAACGCCACCATCATGCTGACCGAGGCCGACATCAAGACGCTCAAGCACCACTCGGACTTCAACCTCGCGGCATGCAGTTTCAACCCGAAGGAGCTGGCGGAGGAGATCAAGAAGCACATCCCCGAGTTCAAGATAGACTACAAGCCGGACTTTAGGCAGGCCATCGCAGACTCGTGGCCCAAGACCATCGACGACAGCGCGGCCCGCCAGGAGTGGGGCTGGAAGCACAAGTTCGGTCTCAAGGAGATGGTCAAGGACATGATCGATAAGCTGACCCCGAGGCTCCTTGGGGACAAGAAGAAGAAGAGGTAGTTCGCCTTCCTTCATGAACGGGGGACCGCGGGCTTGTCGTCCGCGGTCCTTGCCTTTGTTATTTTAATTTTCTAGATGCAAACGATGCAATCATGGTATCAATCGTATTGTCCTTCATCAAGGCGACACCATACACGAACACCCGCTTTTATCGTCCTGGGGAAATCGATGGCAATGCTTTTATAATGCCGGGGCGTTATGTCCTAATCTGTAATCATTACAAATTTGAAATCCCGGCCACATATGGCCAGGTCTGGATAGTGGGACCATGGAACGGCTTGAAGGGGAGAACCCTATGGAAAAGTGCACAGCGGTCCTGAAGAGATGTGGCCTCAAGATGACGGCCTCCCGTCTCGAGATCATGCAGTACCTGGCAAAGAACCACACCCACCCGACGGCCGCCAAGATATTTGCGGACCTCAAGAGGAAGAGCCCGTCCCTTTCGAGGACCACGGTCTACAATACGTTGGAGACATTGCGCCAGCACGGCGTCCTCCAGGTCATTTACATCACCGAGAACGAGATGCGCTACGACTGCAACACCGGCATGCACCACCACTTCTATTGCAAGTCCTGTGACCAGATACTTGACATAGACGTCAAGTGCAAGTTCCTGGACCAGATGCTCGACGGCCACCACGAGGTCCAGGAGGTCCACGGCTACTTCAAGGGCGTCTGCAACAGTTGCAGGACCAAGAGGCCCAGGAAGGGCCAGAAGGGATAGAGGACGGGGAAATTTCCATGGACAAGGTTACGTTGAAGGAAGGCATCCAGTGGGTCGGGGCCATCGACTGGAACCTCACGAACTTCCACGGCTACGTGACCCAGAGGGGGAGCACCTACAACGCGTACCTCATCAAGGACGAGAAGACCGTCCTCATCGATACCGTCAAGGCCCCGTTCTTCGACGAGATGTGGACGCGGGTCAAAGAGCTCGTCGACCCGGCCAAGATAGATTACGTGATATCGAACCATGTCGAGATGGACCACTCCGGGGCCCTGCCCGCCGTCATGGAGCGGCTTCCCAAGGCCAAGGTATTCACCTCGCCGATGGGCGAAAAGGGCCTCAGGCGGCACTTCAAGAAGGACTACGACTTCCAGGTCGTCAAGACGGGCGACTCGCTCAACATCGGCAAGAGGACCCTGAAGTTCTTCACCACCCCCATGGTCCACTGGCCCGACAACATGGTCACATACTGCCCCGAGGAGACGGTCCTGTTCTCGAACGACGCCTTCGGCCAGCACCTCGCGACCACCGAGAGGTTCGACGACGAGCTCGACTGGGACATACTCAAGGAGGAGGCCGGCAAGTACTGGGCCAACATAGTCATGCCCTACGCTGACCAGGTCCAGACGGCCCTGGGCGCTCTGGGCGGCCTCGACATCAAGATGATAGCCCCGAGCCACGGCATCATCTGGCGGTCCATGATCCCGAAGATTCTCGCGGAATACCAGAAATGGTCCACCAACACCACGGAGCCGCAGAAGGCCCTCATAGTCTACGACACCATGTGGGGCTCCACCGAGAAGATGGCCATGGCCCTGCGGGAGGGCCTGCTCGACGCCGGCGCCAAGGTCACGGTCCGCAATCTCAAGCACAGGCACATATCGGACATCATGACCGACGTGCTGACCTCGAGGATGGTCCTGCTCGGTTCACCGACGCTCAACAACGGGATGCTACCGACGATGGGGGCGTTCCTCACGTACCTCAAGGGCCTCAGGCCCAAGAACAGGATCGGTTTCGCCTTCGGCTCCTATGGTTGGGGCGGCCAGTCCGTTGGCGAGATGGAAGAGGTCATGAAGGCCATGGCCTGGGATGTCCCCCTCGAGGGGAACAAGCTCAAGTTCATTCCGGATGACAAGGAGCTCGACGATGTGAAGGCCATCGGGCGGAAGCTCGGCGAACATCTTAAAAAGAAATGATGGATATGTGTAAAGGAGGGAAACGACCGTGACCACATTCAGAGGGAGCAAGACCGAGAAGAATCTATTGACCGCGTTCGCGGGGGAATCGCAGGCGAGGAATAGGTATACCTACTTCGCCTCCGTGGCAAGGGACGAGGGATACATGCAGATATTCAACATATTCCTCGAGACCGCCGAGAACGAGAAGGAGCACGCCAAGATATTCTTCAAGTTCCTGGAGGGCGGGGACGTGACCCTCGAGGCCGCATACCCGGCAGGCAAGATCGGGTCCACCCGCGAGAACCTCAAGGCCGCGGCCGACGGCGAGCAGTTCGAGTGGACGAAGCTCTACTCGGGGTTTGCCGATGTGGCCGAAAAAGAGGGCTTTGCGGAGATCGCAGCCAGCTTCAGGGCGATATCCATTGCCGAAAAGCAGCACGAGAAGAGATACCGGCACCTTCTGGAGAACATCAAGATGAACAAGGTCTGGAAGAAGGACAAGGGCATCAAGTGGCGGTGCTCCAACTGCGGCTACATAGCCGAGGGGATGGAGGCACCCAAGCTCTGCCCGGCGTGCAAGCACCCCCAGGCCTACTACGAGATGCTCGGCGAGAACTGGTAGTCAGGCGGATACCGTGCCAAGGAAAAAGGTCATGGCCGTCTCCGAGCTGAGGCCCCTCTATGCAAAATGGAGGGGCCCTATCGAGAGAAGGCTCGGGGATTTCAGGCGGATGTTTCGCAACGGCTCCGAGGAGGACATCTTCCAGGAGCTCGCTTTTTGCCTCATGACACCCCAGTCCAAGGCCAGGTCCTGCTGGGCCACGGCCGAGGCCATCCGTGGGAACGGCCTGCTCTTCCAAGGGGACTGCAAGTGCCTGAGCAAAGAAATGAACAGGGTCCGCTTCAGGAACCACAAGGCCAATTATATCGTCGAGGCCCGGGAGCTCTTCAGCGTCGGAAAGAAGCTTCAAATAAAGGAGCGGCTTGGGGGCTTCAAGGACCCCAAGAAGGCCCGGGACTGGCTCGTGGACCATGTGAAGGGCATGGGCTACAAGGAGGCGAGCCATTTTTTAAGGAACCTCGGGTTCGGAGAAGACCTCGCCATACTCGACCGACACATTCTGAAGAACCTCGAGGCCTACGGGGCCATTCCCGAGGTCCCGAGGGCCCTGACGAGGAAAAAATACCTCGAGCTCGAGGACCTGATGCGGGCCTTCTCCCGAAAGGTCAAGATACCGATGGCACACCTTGACCTTCTACTCTGGTGCAAGGAGACCGGCGAGATCTTCAAGTAGCCTTCAGTCCTCGACCTTGATGGCCTCGACGGGGCAATCGTCCGCGGCCTGCTGGACGCACGGCAATGTCAGCTTGGCGCCTTTTTTCACCTGAGACTTCAACTCATCGTCGCTTTCGAACACATCGGGGCACGTTTCCATGCACGTACCGCACGCGATACAGGTATCCTTGTCCACGGTGACCTTTCTCGGCATATCGTTTCCTCCTCGATTCTATTATTTCATCCGGTTGAACAGGAACCCTCCGACAAGTATCATGAGCAGGGCGAAGAGCGATATGGCCCCGAAGTCCAAGGCTATCGGGAAGGTGTTCTGGGCCAGCAGCAGTCCCCGGATGCCGTCGACGGTGTATGTCAGCGGGTTCAGCCTCACGGCAACCTGCAGCCATTGCGGCAGGTTGTCCCCGACGGGATACAGGGCCCCCGACAAAAAGAACAGCGGGAACACCAGGAAGGTCGAGATGACCTGGAACCCCTCGAGGCTCTCGAAAAAGGTCCCTATGGCCAGGCCCATGGACACCGTGGCCAGGCAGGTTATGAACAGCATCAGCAGGCTCAGCAGGATGCCGGTGGGGGTCATGATCCCGAACAGCGGGGCTATGAGCAACAGAACGCACGCCTGTATCATGACGTCCGTGCATCCGCCCAGGGCCTTGCCGAAGAAGATGCTCGTGCGTGAGACGGGGGCCACGAGGATGGCCTTGAGGACATCGAGCTTCCGGTCCCATACGATGTAGAGCCCGAAAAAGACCGAGCTGAACAGGACCGCCATTGTGAGAATGCCCGGATAGATGAACTTCTGGTAGCCGACGCCGCCTATGCTAACGGCGGACCCGACGCCACTGCCGAAGAGGAACAGCCACATGAGCGGCGACACGAGGCTCGAGACCACGCGGCTTTTTTCGCGCTGGAAGACCTTGAACTCGCGGTACCAGACGGCGTAGACCCCCTGGAGCTCGTCCCTGAAGGTCGGGGCGTCGTCATCGGACACCACCGGAGCTTTGGCCGCCTTGGCCTTGCCCTTGGACTTCTTCTTGGCCATCATTTTCCCTTCTGGGTGTACCTGTGGACCTGGGCCATCCAGCCGCCGCTATCGTCCTCGCCCTCGTCGCGGATGTCCCTGCCCGTGAGCTTGATGAACACATCGTTCAGCGTCGGTGCCCTGGTTTCGACGCACTGGACGTTCGGGACCTTGGACAGCAGGTCCGGAAGGTGTATGTGAGCGTCCTCCATCGTGATCCGCACATCTTCGCCGTCGGCCACGACGGCCTTGACATATGGAAGCGCCTTGATGATTTCTATAGGCGGGTCCTTGACCTTCAGGTCGACCCTGTAGCCGCCCATCATCTTCTCGAGCTCCTGGGGGGAGCCCATCCTGATGATCTTCCCGCGGTCTATGATGCCGACGCGGTCGCACATCATCTCGGCCTCCTCCATGTAGTGCGTCGTGAGGACCACGGTCGTGCCCTCGGTCTTGGTCATTTTGCGAATGTATTCCCATGTTCTGGCCCTGGTCTGCGGGTCGAGGCCCAATGTCGGCTCGTCAAGGAAAAGGACCTTGGGGTTGTGCAGCAGGCCCCGGGCCAGCTCGAGCCTCCGTCGCATGCCGCCGGAATACGTCCTCGTGATGTGGTCTGCCCTGGCCTTGAGGTCCACGAGCTCCAGGACCTCCGCGATCCTTTCCTCCATGAGGCCCTTGGGTATGCCGTACAGGCGCGCGTGGAGCTCCAGGTTCTCCCGGCCCGTGAGGACCGTGTCTAGCGTAGGGTCCTGGAACACAATGCCCACGCACTTCCTAACCTTTGCAGGTTCCTTCAGGACGTCATGGCCTGCGATGAACGCCTTTCCAGCGGTGGGTTTGATGATGGTGCACAGCATCCCTATCGTCGTGGATTTGCCGGCGCCGTTGGGCCCCAGGAGGCCGAAGATCTCGCCTCTCTCGATGGACAGGTCTATGCCATCGACGGCGACGATGTCATCGTACTTCTTGGTCAGGCCCTTGGTCTCGATTATTGCCATCGGCCCGTATGAGGGCCTTGGACCGTTTATATATTTTGGGCGTCTTGCGGGAATACTTTGATATTGTGACTTGCATATTTGGACGGGGGGCCCCGCGGGGTATTTCCATGCTTTGTCCAAAATGCCGGTCCGCCATAGCTGACGGCGCATCAATTTGTCCCAAATGCGGATTCTCCTTCGAGGGTCTTGGCCAGCTCGAGCCTCTGAAGCTACAGGCCCCCAAGCCGCACAAGCCCGAGAGGCCTCCAGAGCGGCCCAAGCCGGCCCCGAGGCCCGAGGACCTGCACATCGCCCGGAAGGAGGAGATTGAGCCCCTCAAGATAATCATCGAGCGGGCCCCGCCACAGGCGCCGCCGGTGCCCCAGGGACCGACGCCGGAGCAGATCAAGGCCCAGGAGGAGGCGTACCGGGTGCAGCAAGAGCAGGCGCGGATACTCCAGGCGCAGGTCCGGGCCCACCAGATGGGAGAGTACAGGCGCAAACTCGAGGAGATCGCCCGCAGGAAGTCCATCAATGACACCGAGCGCCTCTGGCTCGAGGGCATGCGGAAGACATACCTCATCTCGGTCGACGACCACCGGCGGATGGAGGCCGATGTCACGGCCTCTCTGAAAAAGGACCCGAAGTACTATCACATCCCGGACAGTTGGTACTACAATCCCGGGACCTGGCTGTATGTCGGACTCGTGAAGACGACCCGCATGGGAACAAGGTTCGTCACGGTATTCTGGCTCTTCATCCTCATTGGGATGATCATCGAAGAAATATCCTTCTTCATGTACCCGCTCGAGGGCTCGAACCGCATCCTTACCTTCTTGAACTGGCTCCAGATATGCTGCCTGCCGCCGGGAATTGTCGGCATGCTCGTCCTGATCTTCCTACTGTACGGAGAAAAGAAGGCCCAGGACACGGTCATCCACCTATAACGGAACGTCTAGATAAATATTAATCATTCTAAAATTATCTGTACCTAGGTCCCTCCAGGCGAATTCATGAGGAAGGTGCCTTAGATGAAGATAATGTCCTTCGTTCCCGCGTTGTCCATCCTCTTGGCCGTCATCATGGTCCTTCCGGGGATCCTCGGGGCCTGCGTCGACGGATGCGACGGCGCCCGTTCCTCGCGCAGCATTTATTATATCGCTACTAACGGCAGTGACACCACCGGCGACGGCTCCACCGGGACCCCCTGGGCCACCTTCTCCAAGGCCCAGTCCTCCATCCAGTCCGGCGACACGGTTCTCGTCAAGGACGGCCTCTACGACCAGTCCCCGGACTTCAGCCGTGCCTTCACGAGCCTGACAACATTCAAGGCCGAGAACCGCTACAAGGCCCGCCTCACATCATCCACGGGACGACCCATCAGTGTCTATGGCGGGAACAACATCTCCATCGAGGGCTTCGAGATATTCGGCACGCCCGGGGCCTCCGAGTATGTTATCCACATCTCCATGCCGTCGACGCACAACATCACCCTCAAGGATAACATCATCCACGACAGCTACGACAACGACCTCATCAAGGTGAACGACCACTGCACCGACATCAACATCAGCGGCAATTTGCTCTACAACCCGTTCCCGTCCGTCGCCCAAGGCAACCAGCACATGGACATCAACACGGTCTGGGACGTCACCGTCGAAGACAACATCATGCTGCAGGACTACGCCTGGAGCGGCCGGACCTCCAACAACCAGCTGTCGGCCTTCATAGTCATCAAGAACTCCGGGACATTGAAGGTCACCGAGCGCTTCAAGGTCCGCAGGAACATCTTCCTGAACTGGGACGGCAGGCCCGACCAGCCCTTCTTGTTACTGGGTGAGGACGCCAAGACCTACTGGGAGGCCGAGGACCTCATGATCGAGAACAACCTCTTCCTCGGCAACTCGAACATACCCATCGAGGCCGCCTTCGGCATCAAATGTGCGAAGAATGTGACCTTCCGGTCCAACACGATTGCCGGCGACATGCCCATGGGCGGCTGGGCCTACGCCTACCGCATCAATCTCGAAAGCGTCAACAGCCCACTGAACACGGACATCTTCTTCTACAACAACATCTGGTCCGACACGACGGGCACCATGAACGACTTCTCGGACGGTCCGACCGCCGATACGACCAATGGCATCCTCCATCACAATATGTACTGGAACGGCGGCGTCGCGATACCCGTCGACGGTAGTGCCCTCAACTACACCAATGACAACGACTCCTTGGAGTCGAACCCCAATCTAGGTGCCCAGGCCGGCCTGGTCCTCCCGCGGTGGAACATCAGCCAGGGCCAGTTCGTGTCCGGCAAGGCCACCGTGCGCGAGGAGTTCGTCCGACTCGTGGGTTTGTACGGGACCCCGGCCGTAGGGAGCCAGGCCATCGACGGGGCGGAGCCCGAGAACTCCCCGGTGGACGACATACTAGGCAACCCGAGGGCCTTCCAAGGCTCGGCCCCGGACTACGGCGCCGTGGAGCATGTGAACCCTGTCACCTTCGATTTCAAGGTCGTTCCTGCAGACATCGTCCCTTCGAATGTCGGCCCTGTGGCCGGCGAGAATGTAGCAGTGAACGTCACTGTCCACAATCTCGGCAACGGGAACGCTTCGAACATTGAGGTGGCGCTCTATGACGGCGACCCGTTGACGGACGGGGTACTCATAGCAAACGCGACGCCCATCCCGAAGCTGAACGCGGGCAGCTCCGCGGTGGCTGCCTTCACATGGAAAACAACCGGCAAGGCCGGGGCACACCTGCTCTACGCCGTCGCGGACCTGCGGGACAAGATCGCCGAGCTCGACGAGACGAACAACTGGGCCTCCATCGGTATCGATGTGAAGGCCTACGGGGCGCTCAAGGGCATACTCGTCACTCCTCCGACCGCGACCATAACGACGGACCAGACACAGCAGTTCAAGGCCAGATGTTTCGATTCGTTCAACAACACGGTGCCTCTCCCGCCGGCCTGGGCGGTCTCCGGTGGCGGGACCGTCAGCGGAGCCGGCCTGTTCAACGCCACAACGCCGGGGATCTGGAAGGTCTACGCAAATCAATCCGGCATCAGCGGGAATGCGACGGTCAAGGTCCTGCCAGGAAAGCTCGCCAGAATCGAGCTACTAGCTATGCAATCTATAATGACGGGCCAGTCCCGAGATTTCTATGCGGAGGGCTATGATGCCGATGGCAACTGGATGGACATCTCCCCGACCTGGGCCGTGACCGGCGGAGGGACCATCAATGACCTTGGCACCTTCTGGGCAACAACACCCGGTACCTGGATGGTCTACGCAAACTTTTCAGGTATCAGCGGTGTCGCCTCGTTCGATGTTATACTAGGAGACCCGAACAACATCAAGATCGAACCGGCAACGGTCACACTCGCTGCGGGAAGCTTCCAGACCTTCAATGCCACCGTCTTCGACGCGGTCAACAATATCCTCCCCACGACGGTCAAATGGGACACGAACGGTGGAGGGACCATCGAGAAGAACGGGACCTATTCCGCCAAGGCCCTGGGCACATGGACCGTCTACGCCAATGTATCCGGTATCAGCGGCAAGGCCACTGTCATCGTCGTGCCCGGCCCGCTCGTCAAGATAGTCGTGGCACCAGCCGAGGTCACCTTGCAAGTGAACGGGACCCAGAAGTTCAACGCCACCGGCTACGATGCCCTCGGCAACAAGGTCCCCCTGACGCCCGCATGGATCGCCAAGGGCGGAGGCCATATAGACCAGGACGGGCTCTTCACGGCCAAGACCTCCGGCAACTGGAGCATCAGGGTCGTCCAGGACATGATCGAGGGAACAGCCATCGTCACGATCAAGGCGCCCCCGCCGAAGGTGAACGAGAGCGACAAGGACGGGGACGGCCTCCCTGACGAATGGGAAAACAAATGGTTCCACAACCTGACCTTGGGGCCCAAGGACGACCCGGACAAGGACGGTAAAACGAACCTTCAGGAATACAAGGACGGTACGGACCCGACGGTGTCGGACCTGCCGCCAATCAAGCCCCATCACAACGGCTCAGCTCTTAGCACGATGCTCATCGCAGCCCTCGTCGTCGTGGTCGCAGCCATCGCGGGCATCACGGCCTTCTTCCTCTTCAGGTCGAGGCGCAAGAAAGACAGCGGCCCTGACGACAGTGACCCCACGGGGGTCCCAGATAAGCCTTAAATATCAAAATCCGCTAAGACGGATTAAGGTGTGCACAATGTTCGAGAACATGTGGCGTGGATGGGACCTGTTCAAGACCAGTCTGTCGGTCGTCAGGGATGACAAAAGCCTCCTACTGCTGCCCCTGATATCGGGCATCGCTCTGGTCATTATAGTTACCAGTTTTGCAACTGGCATGTTCGGCATCCTGTTCTGGGGCCAGATATTCGGCCTCGTCGGCGGGACAGCGCTCGCCGTGGAGGTCGTCCTCGGCTTCCTGATGTACTTCCTCACATTCTTCGTCGGCATTTACTTCAACGCCGCGTTGGTGGCCTGCGCAACCTTACGGCTTCAGGGAGGGAACCCAAAGATCACCGACGGGCTACAGGTCGCGGGCCAGAGGATGGGCAAGATCCTTCAATGGTCATTGCTCGCGGCGACGGTCTCTCTCATACTGAGCGCCCTCCGGTCCTCGAAGGGCCTCGGAAGGGCGGCCGGCTCTATCCTCGGCATAGCATGGTCCGTGGCTATCTTCTTCGTCATCCCGGTCATACTCTACGAGGGGCTGTCGCCCTTCAAGGCCATAAAGCGCAGCGCCATGCTCCTAAAGAACAGCTGGGGCGAGGCCTTGGGCGGGTCCCTTGGCATGGGCATAGTCTTCGGTCTCCTGTTCTTGGTCGGTCTGGGCATATTCATGATCGGGTTCCTGCTGTTCGCAATGACGGGGGGCATCGAGCTGTTCGTGCTCTTCCTCGTGATAACCCTGGTCTACTGGATGATCGTGGGCCTGGTCTACTCGGCCGTCAACGGGGTCCTGCGGGCTGCGCTTTACCGCTTTGCGACCACTGGGAAGTCCTCCCGGGGCTTTGAGAAGGCGTTCTACCGGAACCCGTGGTCCGGGGCTCCAGCCTAGGTCAATATTCCCCCCTTTTCATGGGGAAATGTTATATTCTTTTGATATGATACATTAATGTAACCTTTCCGTCGAGGAGTTGGATCGATGCCGGCAAAGGGTGGTTCTGGTAAGGCCAAGAAAGCGAAGGCGCCCGTCAAGGGCCCGAAGGGCCCGGCCAAGGTGACCAAGACAAAGGCCACCAAGGCCCCGGCCCCCCCTCCGGCAAAGGCCCAGGGTACCTCCACACGTACCGACCAGCTCCTGAACGCCTTCAAGGGTCACAAGGTCCTCGTCGTCGGCGACCTCATGATGGACCGCTACATCTGGGGCGATGTCGAGCGAATATCGCCCGAAGCCCCCGTCCCGGTGGTCAAGGCTACGGGAGAGTCCAACGGCCTCGGCGGCGCGGCCAACGTATCCGCGAACATAAGGGCCCTGGGCGGCAATGTCGTGATCATAGGCCTCGTGGGCAACGACGAGGAAGGCAAGTGGCTCATCGAAGAACTCACCAAGAAGGGCATGGATGTCAGGTTCGTCCTCAAGGACCCGACACGGAAGACCACCAGCAAGACGCGCGTCATCGCGAGGAACCAGCAGGTCGTCAGGGTCGACCGCGAAGAACCCAGGGACATATCCGGGACCGTGGAGACGACCCTGGTCGCCAATGTCCATTCGATAATCGGCGAGGTCGATGCGATCGTGATATCCGATTACGCCAAGGGCGTCGTGACCCCGGAACTGGTCAGGAGGGTCATCAAGGAGGCCAGGGCCGCCGGCAAGATGGTATTCGTGGACCCCAAGCCCAGGAACTACAGGAACTACGAAGGGTGCACGGCCATCACGCCCAACAACCACGAGGCCGCAGGCTTCGTGGGCCCGGCCATGGAAAAAGAAGGCATATTGGCCATCGGCAAGGAGATCATCAAGGCCCTCAAGTGCTCCGTGGTCCTCATAACCCGTGGCAAGGACGGCATGTCGCTCTTCCTCGACAGCGGCGAGGTCCACCACATCCCGACCATGGCCCGTGAGGTCTACGACGTTACGGGCGCCGGCGACACGGTCATAAGCGCCTTCGCGCTGGCCGCCTGCTCCGGGGCCAACTGGCTCGAGGCCGCCACCATCGCGAACTTCGCGGCCGGTGTCGTTGTGAGAAAGCTCGGGGCCGTCACGCTGACCGTCGAGGAACTCAGGAAGGAGATGGCCGGGAAGTAAGGGCCCTGACACCCCACACGACTGGAAATATTCTTAACCCCGCGGCCCGTTACTTATTTCCATGCCCGCCCGACGGAAGGGAAGGACCGAGGGGCTCGACCCGCAAAAGGCCAGGACCTATCCGCTCAAGCAGCGGAAGAACCTCGTGTCCGTAAAGGATGCGTGTGGCCCCATCGGTCCAGGCATGACCGTTGGCTCTTTCATGGATTCAGTGCCGGACATTTTAGCCGGCCGTGACCTCAAGAAGATCGTAGCACACATCTGCGAGGCCAGGAGAGCGGGACGCCCACTCGTCGTCGCCATCGGCGGCCATGTCATCAAGGTCGGCCTCGGGCCGCTCATCTGCGACCTCATTGACCGTGGTGTCGTAACCGCCGTTGCCATGAACGGTGCGGCGGCTATCCACGACCTGGAGATGGCTCTTATAGGTGAGACATCGGAGGACGTGGCCGACGGAATAGAGGACGGGACCTTCGGCATGGCTAACGAGACCGGGACGGCCTTCGCCGAGGCCTCGCTCAAAGCAGCCAAGGACGGCGGCGGCCTCGGGGCCGCACTGGCCGAATGGCTCATATCGAAGGGAGCCCCTCACGCAGAAGTCTCCATTTTATGCAGGGCCGCGCGGGCAAACGTCCCATGCACGGTCCATGTCTCCATTGGCGCCGACATAGTCCACATGCACCCGAAGATGGACGGCGCTGCCACAGGTAAGGCAACCATGAACGATTTTCACATACTGACATCCGTCGTCGGGGACCTCGAGGGCGGCGTCTACATCAACCTGGGCTCCGCTGCCCTCATGCCCGAGGTATTCCTGAAGGCCCTGAACCTGGCCAGGAACCTCGGCCGCACGGTCCGCAAGTTCACGACGGTCAACATGGACATGATACAGCATTACAGGCCGAGGGTCAACGTGGTCCAGAGGCCCACAAAGACCGGCGGTGAAGGCTTCGCATTGACTGGCCACCATGAGATCATGTTCCCGCTGCTGGCGGCCGCTGTTTTGGACGGTCTTGGCAAGAACTGGCGCCCTATCGAGCGGTGAACGGCAGGAACGACCATGATCGCGAACAGGAAGAAGCTGGTCGAGTTTCTCGAGAAGGAAAGACGCAAGGGCAAGCTCATAGTCTTCACGAACGGCTGCTTCGACATCCTACACCTGGGGCACCTCCGGTGCCTCGAGGCCGCCAAGGCGCTGGGTGACATCCTTGTCGTCGGGCTGAACAGCGACGCTTCGGTCCGCCGGTTGAAGGGCAAAGGACGGCCGGTCCACGGCCAGAATGTCAGAGCCGCGATGCTGGCGGGGCTGAGGCCGGTAGATCATGTGGTCATCTTCGAGGAGGATACTCCCGTCGAGACCATCCGGGCCATCAAACCCCATGTCCATGTCAAGGGCGGAGACTATAAACCCGAGGACCTGCCAGAGAAGGAAGCAGTCGAGGAAGGCGGCGGGAAGATCGTCATCATCCCCCTCGTCGAGGGATACTCCACGACCGCGTTAATCGAGAAGGTCCGCCGCGAATCATGTAAGAAAAAGGCCCCAAAAAGCCGCAAGAGGAGGAAGTGAGCCGTGGGCTGGAGCAGGGCGGGCATCTATTCCGCGTATTATCGGGCCCGCATGAGCGTCAGCAAGGGAAAGCCCGGGCCCGAGGCCGTCAAGAAGGCCAAGCGGGTCCTTGTCATCGCCCAGTCGGGCATAGGCAACATGATTCTCACATTGCCATTAATCGAGACCATCGCCAAGAGGCTGGACCACCCGAAAGTCGATGTCATCGTCTCTCCACGCGGCGGGGCCGACCTCCTGAAGGGCCTGGACTACGTCAACGAGGCCATAGTGTCCGACGACCCGAAGTTTTTAGGACCCAAGGAGCGCAAGGCGCTGTTCGACAGGATAACTTCCGCAGGATACGACATGACCGTTACCAGCTACGCATGCAACAGCATCGAATCGGCCCTTATATCGGCGCGCACGGGCGCAAAGATACGGGCCGGCCACGCCACGACGGCAAAGGTGCGACCGGACCTCCTCTACAACTACGTCGCGGCACGCGACAGTGCAAGGCACGAGGTCCAGCTGAACCTGGACCTTGCCCGGGCCCTAGGTCTGGAACCGGTCACCGATGTGCCCAGGATGGCCGTGAGCGACGAGGAACTTGAATGGGCTCGAGGGTTTCTCAAGGCCGAAGGCGTCCCCGAGAAGGCGCTCGTCATAGGCTTCCACCCGGGCTGCCACAAGGACATGCCCTACAAGCGCTGGAAAGGCTTCTCCGAGCTCGGGCGGATGCTGGTCAAGGACAAGGGCGCCCGGGTCATAGTGATGGGAGGCCCTGACGAGAAGGAGCTGTGCGGTGGAATCGTGTCCGATATCGGCAAGGGGGCCGTCCTGGCCGCGGGCAGGGCCAGCCTTAGGCAGACCGCGGCCCTGATGCGATGCTGCAAGGCTTTCGTGACCAACGACAGCGGACTCATGCATCTGGCCCAAGCAGCAGGGACACCGGTTGTCGCAATCTTCGGCCCAACGGACCGACGGAGGACATCGCCAGCCGGCAAGAACGTCATGGTCCATCACGACCTGGGTTGCGGGCCGTGCTACGTCAACCCATCCGATACCGTGGGCTGCAAGGACATCAAATGCCTCACAGGCATCAAACCGCAAGAGGTCCTGTCGGCCCTCGAAGGCCTTGTCGGAAAGACCTGACTACCAGCCGTGCATGTGCGCGCTGTCGCAGAAAGGCCTGTTCCCGGTCATCCCGCAGCGGCAGAGGGCATACGTCTGCTGGGCCGGGTACTTCTTTCCCTCGACCCAGCCCTGGGGGTCGCCGTCATCATTGATGAGTATGATCTGCTCGGAGAGCGGGACCCCGCCGGTCACAAGGTACGGGCCATTCAAGGTGACCTTGATTTTCTGCTCCTTGGCCGCCTTCTTCTTGGACGCCATGATATTCCCTCCGGTCCGCGTGATGTATCGATAAATGGATATTTCAATCGAACGACCTAGGGCCGGTTCCCTTTCGTCATCCGTCGGAGCGCGGTCATGGCCACGATGGTCAGCAAAAGGATAAATGCCAGCAAGGGCCCCGTGCACTGGGTCACCGTCGTGAACCTCGGATTGTCTATCGGGTTCGCCGGCGTATTGGCAAGTGCCTTCGGGATCCCATACATGGTCACGGTCCCGTTGGCTGGATTGTTGCGTACCGCCAGCAAAAACTCCACATCCTTGTCGTGGTTCATGTCCTCGATATCCCCGAAGACGAAGGTGCCGTTTTCCGGGCCTTCCCAGATCACGCTCCCGTTGCCGTAGTCCTGTATCGTGATGCCCTTGGCTATTTCCGGGAACTGGAAATACGGCGTCCTCGTGTACTCGTAGATGCCTATAAAGGGCGAGGCAAATGCCCGGTCATACGAATCGTAGGGGCCGCTCCAGAGGACCTTGAACGTCTTGCCGTCGATGAGGTGGTCCTTGTAGCCCACGATGAGCAGCTCGGGCACGCCGTCGGAATTGTAGTCGTGCGCGGCCTCGATACGAGGGAACCATTCGTCCTTGCCCTCCAGGACCTCCGAAAAAAGGAGCTTCCAGCTCAGGAAGTCGCGGACCTCGAAGCGCATGTGCGTTGTGTCCGTTTTATTGGCCGTGAAGTAGACAAGCCCGTGGCCCTTGCCGAGGTCTACGAGGTCCCCTTCACCGGGAATGGTGTTGAACCCGAGCACGGGATGTTTTACCGGGCTTCCGTCGGGCTTTCTTATCTCGAACCTCGTATGAGGCGAGCCCCAGACCGAATTGTTCACCCAGAAGATGACCATCTCGGCCTTCTTGTCTTCGTCCACATCCTGAAGATAGGTCCCCCGCACGGCCCAGTCCGTGCTCGTGCTCCAGAGGAGCTTGCCGGTCTTACCGTCATAGAGGCGCCCGGTCTGGACATAGGTCGTGTCCGAGCCCGGTTGCGAGAAAAAGAGCAGCTGGTCACCGATGCCATCGGAATTGCCGTCGAAGATCGGCGAACCCCACCCGACCCCCTCCGAGCAGTTGCAGGTCAGGCTGTCAAGGTCGAGGCCCCAGATGAGCGACATGTCCATGCCGTCTCGGACCTCGAACCTCTTATCGTGGAAGACGCGGTTCCTCCCGCTGGGGTCCGGCAGCTTCTCGTCCAGCATGTATCGCTCGATGGCGATGTCCTCATAACCGTTGCCGTTGACATCCCCGACGCCGAACGAAGGGTAGATGTATTCTTTGGGCTTGGCGCTTGTGTAGGTCACGTACGGGACGGACTGGCCGTACCTGTAGATTGCGAGCTTGTAAATGTCGTGCGGCAGCCAGAACTGGTTGGCCACGATGCCCTCATTTCGGCCGTCTCCATCGATGTCCTCCAGCCACAGGTCCGTGTCGCAGCTGTGCCTCCAGTAGGAGGTCTCGTTCCCGGTTGTTGAATCCAGGGTCCTTTGGATAGCGTTGCATGAGGTGCTGGAGTTCAATGTCGAATAGACCTGGACCTGGTCATCGAGCCAGGCTGTATATGTGAGGTTCTCCTGATAGTTCCTGGTCCATTTCACGGTCAATCCGTGGTCTTTGGCCGGCGCTGCGCTCAGGTCGAGAAGGCCCGGGAGCAACAGGAGCATGATGATGAAGATGGGCAGGACGGACCTGAATGACATCGAGAGCAATCTTGGGTCTCACAATATTTAAGATTTATTGATGTTCCCCTTAACCCTCTAACCCCCGGTCTACGAGGCCTGAACAAGCATTAAATCCCGATGGACCCATCATAATGGTGTGTACAGCAAGCTCTTCATGGACCATATAAACAATCCCAAGAACTTGGGCAATCTCGAGGACGCTGACATCATCGCCGAATCCGAGCGCGGGGTCGACGGCGACCTTATCTGGCTCTATCTCAAGGTCGACAAGAAGGGCGTCATCAAGGAAATAACCTTCAAGACCTTCGGGTGCGCCATGTGCATTGCGACCTCATCGTTCCTGACGGAGCTCGTCAAGGGCATGACCCTGAAGACGGCCAGGAAGGTCACGCTCAAGGATATGGCCCCTCTGTTCGAGGGCCTACCCAAACACAGGCTATACTGCCACGACCTGGCCCTGAACCTTCTGCATTCTATAATTGATGCTAAGCTGGAGAGATAGGACCGGACTTGGTGCCTCAGCCGACCAGTTTCTTGAAGCGCTCGCAGTGTCCTAAATGGGTAAATTTCAGGGAACGGTTCTGCCTATTTCTTGTGCTTCTTCAGTTTCTTCAGTATGATCTCTATGGAGGGCACGTCATGATGCTTCTCCTCGTCCTTTGGCCCGATCTCCTGTTCTGCCTCCTGCGCTTCCATCACCCTCGGTTCTCCGGCCTGCTCCTTCGGGCTTTCGGGCTGTACCTCCGGTTCCACCTCTACAGCGGGCTCGCCCGCCGCCTCGGGTGTCACGACCGCCGGTTCCTCATATTGTACTGGCGCTTCCTCTGCGGGAGGTGGCGGGGCCTGGTATCTCTCGACGTACCTTACCACCGGTTCCGGTGGCGGGCGGTTCGCAATCTCCTCCACCCTCATGGCCAGGCCATGGGAGGCGTTCCTAAGGGCCTCGACCTGTGCGAAGCCATCATCCATCCTCTTCCTTGTCATCGCTCCCTGGGCCTTCAGCTCCTTTGTCCTCAGGATGTTGACGGCCATCATGACCATCACCAGGACCAGTATGAGGATGATCGCGATCGGGGTCCCCGTGGAGGAGACATTCACGGCGTTCCTGGTCTTCCCTTCCTCGTCCTTGAGGTCCTCGATGTCCTTTTTCATGCCCGCTAGGTCGGTCTCTATGGCGTTCAGCCGCTCAAGGTCGGTCTTCATGGCCACCAGGTCCTTCGTAATGTTGCCTATGTCGCTGGCCATCCCGTTGATGCGGTCCAGGGCCTTGAGCAGCTTCGTGATGTTGTCGAGCCTGCTCAGTGTCTCGGTCCTGAAGACCTCGAGCCTGCTGGATAGTGCGTTGACCTGCTGGAGTATCTTGGAAAGTATCGCCGGGTCCCCGCCCGAGCTGGGCATCGTCCTTTCGATCTCCTCGAGCTTGCTCGTTATCTGCGTGAGGGTCGTCGAGTTGATGTTCTCGACGAGGGTCTGCAGCTCCTCGATCTCTTTTGAGACGTTGACCGTGCCGGTCTGGTTCTTGCTCTGGTTGAGCTGGATGGCCTTGAGAAGGTCGATTATAACGTTCAGCGTTGTCGTGACGTCGCCCCTGAACGCCAGCATGTCGGCGTCGAGTGATGTCATCTCGGAATGCAGCGACGAGTTCGTAGCATCGACGCTCAGCTGGAGGGCCTGGAGGTCGGCGTCTAAGGCCACCTCGGTGTTCACGATGCTCTGCTGCAGGCTCGCATTGGCGGCCGATACCTGCTTCGAGAGGTTCCCTATCGCCGACAGGACCTTTGAGTTGTCCGCGTCCATCATCGCGCTCATGAGGGCCGTCAGATTGACGTCGATGTCGCCCAAAAGGTCCAAAATCTTCTTGTGGTCGGCCCTCAAGGTGATGTTCAGGCCTGCGAGGTCCTTGCCGACCTTGGAAATGGAACTGTTTATCGCGGTCAGCTTGGTCGAAAGGGAGCCGTTCACTGCGATCAGGTCGTTGTGAACGTCCTTTAGGAGCGCCGACAGGGAATCATTGACCGCCGATAGGTGCGTATCCAACGAGGAATTCACTCCATCGAGCCCGGCGAGGATACTTGTGTTCATTCCAGCGAGCGCGGCCAGGATGGTGGAATTCACGCCTGCCAATTCGGCCAGGACGCTGGAGTTCACGGCCGAAAGCTCCGCCAAGACACTAGTGTTCAAGCCCGCCAATGTGGCCAGGATGCTGGAGTTGACCCCCGTGAGGGCATTGTACAAACTTGAGTTCACGCTGGACAGTTCGGCCAGGAACGTGGAGTTCATGCCCACAAGGTCGGCACGTATGCTGTCGTTCATCGAGGCAAGCTCGGCCAGCAGGGTGGAGTTCACCCCGGCCAACGCGCCTTGGACACTGGAATTCACTTCCGACAACGCGGCCAGGACGCTCGTGTTCACCGTCGCCAATGCGTTCAGGACGCTGGAGTTCATGCCCGCCAGTGCGGCCAGCAGCGTGCTGTTCATGCCAAGCATGTCATCGTGAAGCCCTGCTATCATGCCCGAGAGGGAGGTGTTCATGGAGGTGACGTTGTCGTCCAGCCCCCTGAGGGTGCTGTTCATGAAGGTCATGTTGGCCCTTAACCCAAGGACCAGGTTCCGGACCTCCTTCAGGGTCGAGTTCAGGAAGTCGAGGTCCCCCTTTATGGAGTTCAGCGGGTTCAGCGGCTCGGCGTCGCTGACATCCGGGATGCCATCGTTGTCATCGTCGGTGTCAGCGTTATTCCCGATGCCATCGATGTCCGTGTCGAGCCATTCCGAGGCCTTGAGCGGGAAGGCGTCCTGCCCGTCCGGGACCCCGTCGCCGTCGTCGTCCACGTCGATGAGGTTCCCGATACCATCGAGGTCCGTGTCGTTGTCGCACATCTGGGAGACCGCCTTGGAGAGCCCCGAGAGGTCCCCGGTGGCGTCCACGGTCTCGACGGAATAATAGTAGACCTTGCCGAGCTCGACCTGTTTGTCCACGTAGGACCGCGCGCTGGCCGGCAGGGCAGCGATCATGTCGTAATGGTTGCCGTCGGAGGAGCGGTACACCCTGAAGCCCGTGAAGGGCTCCCTCCAGTACTCCGGCTTGCTCCAGTTGAGCGTGATCGGCCCGCCATCGCCTGTTAGGCTGGCCTTGAGGCCCGTGGGCGGCGGCGGCGCGGTGACCGCCATCATGAGATAGGTCTGGCCCGCATCGATGTGAACGTCGTCGTCCCAGTAGGCGCCTATCAGGAAGTCGTCGAGGCCATCCCCGTTGACATCCCCTCCGCCGGCGACGGAGAACCCAGAGTAATCACCGGCGTCCTCGCCGATGAACGAGGCCCCCGCTGTGGCAAGGCGTGTGTCCATGGCCCATCCGGTGGCCATCCCAAGGACGAGATATGTCTGACCCGCGTTATTGCCGCCGTCATCGTCATAAGGCGCACTTATGAGGAAATCGTCGTACCCGTCACCGTTCACATCCCCCGCCGGCGCGACCGCGAAACCGGCTTCGTCATTCGCACCTTCCCCCCAGAATGAGGCGTCCGCGACCGAGGTGTCTGTGTCCATGGCCCATCCCAAGGCACGGCCAAAGAAGATGTAGGACTGGCCCGAATTAGGATTGACGCCTTCGTTATTCCCCCAGGCCCCTATCAGGATGTCATCATAGCCGTCCCCGTTGACGTCCCCGGCGCCCGAGACCGAGTAACCGGCGAAGTCCATAGCGACCTCCCCCCAGAAGGAGGCGTCCACGCCGCCCAGGAGCACGTCCATAATCCAGCCCGTGGGCTTGCCAAGGACGAGATAGGCCTGGCCCGCATTATTGCCGCCGTCATCGTCGTAAGGGGCGCCGATCAGGATGTCGTCGTAGCCGTCCCGGTTGACGTCCCCCGTCCCTGCGACCGAAGTCCCTGCATTGTCAGTAGTGCTCTCGCCCAAGTACGATCCCGAGGACGCTGAAAGCAATGCGTCCATGGCCCAGCCAGCGGACTTGCCAAGTATGAGGTAGGCTTGGCCCACATCAAGGGTCGCGCCATTATTGGAGAACGGTGCACCTATGAGGATGTCGTCATAACCGTCCGCGTTCACATCCCCTGCCCCGGCCACCGATGTGCCGGCCGCATCGCCCGCGAGCTCCCCCCAGAACGAGGCGCTTGAGCCGCCAAGGCCCGTGTCCGCAGTCCAACCCGTTGCCTTCCCAAGTATGAGATAGACCTGGCCCGCGCCGGCAGCACTGTCACTATCCCCGGGGGCCCCGATGAGCATATCGTCGAAGCCGTCGCCATTGACGTCGCCAGCCCCAGCTACCGATGTGCCGGCAAGGTCCCCGGCATGCTCGCCCACGAACGAGGCGTTGGCCTTCGAGAGGTCCACATCCATGGCCCAGCCGGTGGAGTTGCCAAAGAAGAGGTAGGCCTGGCCAGCATTGGCACCGTTGTCATCATCGCCAGGGGCGCCGATCAGGATGTCGTCAAAGCCATCGCCGTTGACGTCACCCACGATCGCAACGGAGGTGCCGGAACTGTCGCTGACGTCCTCACCTATGAACGATGCGTACGACTTGCTCAGGTCGGTACGCATCTTGAGGGGCCCCTCGGTGGCCATCGAAGTCAAAAGTGCACATGGCACGCAAAGTATGATGATCAGGGCAATGGCGAATATGCTTCTACTGTAGGACATGGTGCCACCATCTCTTGATAAACAGGAACATTAAATGGATTGATAGTAATTATTATTTTCCAAAGCAATCGTACTATAATCAACTTTTGTATAATCTTATTGAGCTTTTAGCATAGAATATATGATTGCACTGTTCCTAGGTTCAGCCAACGAGGTCCTGGAATCGCTTGTCCCCTCGCAGGCATGCGAAGGCATCGTCCCCCTTGGCCTCGCCCTTGGAATCCGGGTTTTTTTGAATGACCTCTTTTAGAAGTTCCAGGGCATTTTCCTTGTCCCCATCGGAGCCGCGGAGCGCGAACAGCCGGGCAATGCAATAGATGCAGCCCAAATCGTCGGGTTCGACCTCGCCGTATTTCTCGAAGGCCGCAAGCCCGTCGTCGTAGCGGCCCATGAGCCCGAGCGTCACGCCCTTGTTGAACAGGGCCAGCGGATTGGAAGGCTCGAACGACAGGACCTTGTCGTAGGCCGCGATGGCCTCGTCGAAGCGTTCCAGTTGCGTGTACAATGAGCCCTTGTTCACCCAGCCGTTCGCATACTGCGGATCGATCTGCAACGCCTTGTCGAAGGCCGAGAACGCGGCATCGTTCTGCCCCAGGCGCTGGTGGGCCATGGCCTTCTCGTTCCACGCGTCGAGCCTTTTGGGGTCCAGCTGCAGTGCCTTGTCCAGCGGCAAGAGCGCCTCCTCGAACCTCCCGAGCCGTGCAAGCGTCCTGCCCTTGTTGTAGAGCGCGTTCACATCGTTGTTGTCGGACTCGAGCGATTTGTCGAAGGCCGGGAGCGCCTCCTCGAACCGGCCCAGGTTGAAAAGCGCGGTGCCCTTGTTGCCCCAGGCGAGGCCGTCAGATGGATAGAACTTGAGTGCTGTCACATTGGCCTCGAGGGCCTCCTCGTTCCTTCCCATGGCCATCAGCACGCAGCCCTTGTTGTACCAGACTTTCCCGTTCTCGGGATTGTTCTTGATGGACTTATCGAACAGCTCCAATGCCTCCTCGTTGCGCCCCTCTGCCATGAGCGCGCGGGCCTTGTTGTAGGCGAACATCACATCGTCCATCATATTGTCGGCATCGACGTGGTCCAAGGCCACTATGCCACCGTTGTGGTCGCCCGAGTCCACGAGAGCCACCCCCTTGGCGTACCACACCTCATCCAACAGGTCCTTGAGGCCGTCGCCGAGCTCCTTTTTCAGTTCCTCCCCGGCCCTGGCATGTACCTGCGGGTCCTTGTCCATGGCGAGCAAGAGCACGATGCTCACACCGGTCTGGCCCAGCTTCTTGGCCGCCTCAAGACTAGCTAATCGGACGTTCTTAGCTGGGTCCATGGCCCCTTTGTATATGACGGGGATCCAGTTCCTGTCAGGGACATCCATCCATCCCAGTACCGCCGCCCTCTTGCTTTCATCCGGGTCCTCCATCTTGGCAAGCT
>Ga0315284_10001002_pt1 | contig 39395 bp, 59 predicted proteins | sample YL17G09_16_MG_FD_203696 | JGI IMG/M metagenome (GOLD analysis project Ga0315284, IMG submission 203696) | Sediment microbial communities from Yellowstone Lake, YNP, Wyoming, USA - YL17G09_16 | ecosystem: Environmental > Aquatic > Freshwater > Lake > Sediment | place: USA: Wyoming | collected...
AGATGGAAAACCCCCAACAGACGTTGTTGCCGGGCGCTTATGGGAAATCGAACAGCGCCGAAAAAATAGAAACGGAACCCCTGACAAGAATTCCTGAGCCACCCGAATCCTATATCGAGTTTAAATGTCTGATTTATGGATTAGATGATGAGGAACGCCAACATGCATTGAGGGGGCTCTACAAAAAGAATCCGGAATGGAAAAGAGAGATTGGGGGTTACATGATAAAATTGCTCAATATTAAAAATCATAACGTAAGCTGGGCCGAAATGGCATTGGCCGAGGATCATCTGAGATTTCAGGGATCCGGGATTCCGCCGGTGGAAAAAATTGAGATTAGGCAATCTGACGGGAAAAAACATGGTCAAAGTCAATGGATGCTGATCATTGATTTTGATTATTGGAGACAAGAGGGGGAACCAAAAAGGAGAAAGATCTACATTCCTCTGGATCCGGAATCCCAGAGATACGACAAAATAAAGAGATAATGGAATATCTAATCGCTCCCGTTGCCAAACCCAGAATGACGCGAGGTGATAAATGGCGGAAGATCCCACGAAAGCCCGTTGGTAAATATTGGGCATTCTGTCGCCGCTGCCAACTTCTAAAAATGGAACTGCCCCTTTCAAATGCGAGTGTTACCTTTATCGTTCCGATGGCCGAATCCTGGTCTAAGAAAAAACGCAAACAGTTCGACGGAAAACCCCACCAACCCAAAGGAGGACCGGACCTCGATAATTTTTTGAAAGCATTGGGAGACGCGCTTTATAAAAACGATTCATGTATCTGGGATGTTCACATCCGGAAAGTCTGGGGATACGAAGGCAAAATAATTATTGACCAAAGCGACATGACGCGGGGAATTTCATATCTGGCCCCAGCATATGAGACGATGGCAAAAGATAAAGGCAAAAAAGGAAGATAATACTATGCCCACTTTGAATGCTAATTTCTTTTGTCCATATTGCAAAGGTTTCAATATTCGAAAAACAAAGAAACCGTTGGCGTCGAGCATTTGCGAAAAGTGCGGGAAGAAAATTGATTTGAACAAGATCAAGGTGAAATATACGGTTCAAAACCTGGGGGGATAGACATGGAATTCAAGGCAGAAATTGAAGGCATCGAGGAAGCCAAAAAACTTATCTCGGCTCGCCTAATGAACGAAGTTTTAAAATATACCAATCAGGATCTCGTCAAGGTTGTTCGAGGGGTAATAAAAGATAAAATCATGGAGGGCTATAATATCAAACCGGGGGATCTCAATACGGCGATGAAAATCAAACAGGGAGCCGACCCACTTGAACAAATCATCCAGATTAACGATGCCGACAAGAGGGGGATTCCTATATTCAAACTCGCGGGGCGAAAGGCTGTTCAAACCCGCGAGGGGGTTTGGGCAGAGATCCGGAGAGGAAGGGCGAAAGCATTTACTCAGGCATTCATTCAGGTTATGCCGAGTTCCGGCCACAGGGGCGTATTCGTTCGTTTTCGGGGCGGATCCGGAAAGGGCGGAAGAATGACACGCAAAGATGTCGGAGGAAAGAATCCGCCCATTCATGAGATTTATGGTCCGCGAATCACGTCGCTCGTGAAGAGCCCGATCATGGGCGAGGCAATCAAAAAGGCAATCAATGATAACCTGACCAGGATCTTTAAACAGAAGCTCGCATGGAAGACCGGGGGTTTACTTGGAAAATAAAATGGGTCCTTCCAAATTACAACCGGCCATGAGGCGTCAGTGACCGCAAATCTCGTATGCGAGCCAAGATTTTTTTGAGCTTAACATATGAATCTAATTAACCATCTTTACTTTAGAGGTAATTTTTAATTAGAATGCCACGGCTACTCACACAAGCTCAGTATGCGCGGAAAACGAGATATTCACGGGCGCGAATTAACCAACTCGTGAAGCAGGGAGTGATCATCCTGAAAAATAGGAAGGTCAATCCGGTGCAAGCCGAAGTTGCAATTACAGCCAATATCGATCGTTCACGTCGGCTAAGATCAGAAGCTAAACCAAAGATTGGGAAATCTCAACAAATGGAACTTCTTCCGGGTGCATTTAACAATGATCAACAAAAGATTCCATCCCAAAATGGATTTAACAACGATCAACAAAAGAACCCGTTCCAAGCTGGATTTAACAATGATCATCTTAGTTCGTTAACCGAAGCGAGACGAGATCATGAACTTTTAAAAATAAAGTTGACTGAAGTTCAGCTAAAAATAAAAAGAGGAGAGCTCGTCCCCAAAACGGAGCCAATCAAATGGCTCGTTGCTCTTGGATCTGCGACGAAACTTGCCTTTCAAGGACTTCCAAAGCGATTAGCGCCGATTGTCCGGCTCTATGATGATGAAAAAAAGATCGAATTGATCATTCGCCGAGAAGTTTACAGAATCATCCGTGAATTGGAGAAACCCCTACATGGACCAAAATCTCGCAATCTTGATAAAGCAAATACCAAATGAGGCCTGGCAACGAATATGGAAACTACCGGATGACATTTCAATCCCGGACTGGATTGAAAAGAATGTTAAACTTTCTGAAAAAACATCAGCCGAACCAGGGGCATTGCGAATCGAAAGGACGCCCTATACCAGAGGACCCCTTGTTGCCCTGGGGGATCTATTTATTGAGGAAGTTATCCTGGTTTGGGGAAGGCAGCTCGGGAAAACCATGGGAGTGCTCTGTCCCTTCGTCTGTTATGTGATCGCCCAGGATCCGGGGCCCGGGACCTTTCTTTTGCCGACCCGGGATAAAGCAAAGGAATATTTTGAAACAAAGCTCGATCCGGTGTTTCAGGCCTGCGAAGAGATCCGGGACCGGGTGCCGGACAATCCGGATGATTATACGAAACTCCGGATGAATTTTTCGACAATGGTTCTCGCCATGGCCTGGGCGGGATCGGAAAGCCAGACAACGACCAGATCGAACCGGTATCTGATCGTGGACGAGGCGGACGAAATTAAGAAGGCCGTGGGAGAGCATGCGATCGATCCGATTCGGGGAATCGAGCAAACCCTAACGACCTACTCAAACCGCAAAGAGATTATGGCGTCATCACCTACCATACCCGAAGGAAATATCTGGCAGGCCCTCAAAAAGTGCCAATACGTCTTTGAATATTGGATTCCCTGCCCCCATTGCAGACGTCTGCAAATTCTTTATTGGGAGAATGTTCGGTTCGGCGAGGACCATGACCCGGTGGTCGTTGAGGAAATCGCCTGGTATGAATGCGAGGCTTGCCAGGGGAAAATACCGAACATGGATAAAATCCGGATGCTCGCAAAAGGAGAATGGAGAGCACGTCTTACCGCGGATCCATGCGATCAGATCATGAAAAAGGTTCGGGTCAGGATTGAGGATACAATCTCTCTGGATCAGGTGCTCGAAGATATGCGGGTTAAAAGGATTGGATTTTTTCTTCCCAAATGGTATTCCCCTTTCAGCGGAGGAACATTTGGGGTCATTGCAAAGGAATTCATCGAGGCGAATAAGAAACTCCAGGAAGGTCAGGATTTCGCGCCGATGCGGAACTGGAGAATTTATAATGCGGCCAGACCCTGGGAGGAGGAGACGATTAAAGAGACTGAACTCGAACTGATGGCTAATCGTATCGATGTTCCTTCGTTGATTTGTCCCAAGGAGACCCTTGCCATCACCTGCGGGATCGATCGAAGCGAGAAAGGATTCTGGTATGTCGTGACCGCGTGGGTATTCCAACCAGGGACGAACGGATATGCCTCCCACTTGCTTCATTACGGAGTCATGGCCGAGGATTGGGAGCAGCTGGAGAATTTTGTCCTCAATACGACATATGCCGTTGATGGGTCGGAGACATTACGAAAACCGATTCTCATCACGGGGTTTGATACGGGTGGAGGTGAAGAACAGGAATCCGCGATTACTCAGACGGCGGAGGGCTATGATTGGTTGAGAAAAATGCGGGCACCAGACAAGAATCTTAGAATCTTCGGGACGAAGGGACTTTCCCGCCCAGCGAAAAAGAAGGTAAGACAAGGGAAGATTGATAAAATGCCCGGTCCCAAAGGGGAACCGATCGCGGGCGGCCTCTGGATCTGGGAAATGGATACGTCCGAGCTTAAAAAAGATATGTGGTTCCATTTGCGAAGACAGCCCGATCAAACAGGACGGTTCACGTTTCATTCCGAGACCGATCTGGATTATATGCGACATCTCCTCTCCGAAAAATATTTGATCGAAGGGGGAAAGTGGACATGGAAGAGGAAAGGCCGGAATCACTGGCTCGATGCGACCATTATCAATTTTGCACTCATGGACAATGAATGTTACGGCCTCCAGATTATGACACTCACGAAAAAGGCAGCCGAAAGAAGGCAGATTTCAAAGGGAATTGGGTGATGATATGAAAATCTTTGTGGCGATTTCGCAGTATAAAATCATGAAGGAGGAGCGAGTTCTCGAACTGGCCAAAGAGATCGGTCTGAAAAACTTTAAGGCCTATTCTTTGGAATTTCATCCCATGTTTGAGAATTCCCTTGTGGAGATGGTCGAAAGAAATCCCCATCATCAATTTCTCTTTCAGAGGATCCTCGGGACCATCATCGATCGATCCCGATCGACGCTCTTAGGCATCTGGAAAAAACTTTATGACGAGGGAGATGTCTATGATTATTTTCTAATTCTTGATGAAGATATCAGCTTCCCTGCGGAAGCCATCGACATGATGATCAAGGCAGATCGGCCCATTATTGGGGCGACCTATTCATTCAAAACCGATAGGGGACCGAAAGGCAATATGCCGGTTTCGAAATTTTTCCATAGAGAAAAAGTACGACCGGACGGAACACTCAAAATTAAATGGCTAAACGGCGGGTTTATTTTTGTGCGGAAGGATGCCCTTTTGAAAATGATCGAAAACTATCCCGAACTTCGCTGGGAGAGATTTCAGGAGCACGAGGGAGACGATATCGATATCAAGGAGAGCTGGGCGCTCTGGCTTTCTTACATTGAAAGAGATTTCGGCGTCCGCCAATATCTTTCCGAGGATTATGCTTTTTGCGAACGCGCAAGGAAAATCGGTTACGAGATTTGGTGCCATACGAAGATTCCACTCCTTCACTGGGAAGGGCCCGTGGCCTATGCAGTGAATTGGCAAAGGATGATCCACAAGGAAAAACCGGACCGGCCGATCATCAACAATATCGAAGGATGGACCACCGAGTTAGAATTGGAATGGCTGGAGGATCGGGCAAAAGAGATGACTTCAATCGTCGAGATCGGATGCTGGAAAGGAAGATCTGCCAAAGCATTATTGGAAGGATGCCAGGGGAAGGTTTGGTGCGTGGACCATTTTAAGGGTAGCTCGGGTAACCAATTTTCAAGCCCGGAGCGAGCGGAGAAAGAAAAAATCTATGAAAAATTTATGGAGAATGTGGGTCATTACCGAAACCTTGAAATCCTCAAATGCAAAAGTGAAGATGCCGCCAAGAAATTTGTCAATCCGGTAGATATGGTCTTTATCGATGGGAATCATGAAACCGCGAAAAAAGATATCGAGCTCTGGCTGCCGCGATGCACAAAGCTGATCTGCGGCCACGATTATAACGAGAATAGCGTCTGGCGAGCGGTCCATGATGTTCTGGGCCAGATCACCGGGGTTTACGAATCGATTTGGTATAAGGAGGTTTGATGAGAAAAGCAGTCCTGATTCTGGATAACGGTATGAAGATCCGGCTCCATCTGAAGGAAAAAGACGTGAGAAGACTCATCAGTCAACCCAAAGGACCTTTCGTCAAACCCAAAAGATGGACCCGGGCAAAGGACTTTTTGAAAAGAATCTGGAAAAGGAGGCCGGGATGATCAAATATTACACGGTGAAAGAAACGGCTGATATCTTTAGAAGAACCACCCGGACGATCCTCCGTTGGATCGAAGATGGTTATCTCGAATCAAAAAGAGTAAAAGACGGTCATCTCATTTCAGAGCTTGAGATCCATCGAATTTTGGATAATCCCGCAAAAACGACCCTTCCGGAATGAAAATCACATGACAAATGACGACATTAGACGACATTAGGTCATAGACAAGCCTCTTTTTATGTGATTTACTAAGAACCATTAAGATCCTCCCGTCTCGAGCGGGGGTTAATTCACGAAGCCATCCAGGGCCCTGGCTCTGGATGGCTTTTTCTTTTTTGGAGGGTTTTATGTAATGGCCGGAATCACGCTCGCGGAGTCAGAAGCAAAATTAGTTCTCTGGATGAAGGCGGACGATAAGGTCGCCTCTGGGCAGTCCTATTCGATCGGTGGGCGGTCTTTGAGCCGGGCGGATGCAAAGATGATCCAGGAGAATATCAAGTTCTGGGACCGAAAAGTCAAAGAGCTTAACGACGGCGGAATCAAGGTGATCGCCGTAACGCCGGTGGGGTGATGGCCAAACTGAATCTTCCGGAGAAAAATGTCGTTGATCGGGTCATTGAATATTTTGCTCCCATCAGGGCCCATCAACGGTTCAGGGCACGCTGGATGCTATCCATCGTTGGTTCATATACGGGGGCTTCAACCTCCAAGCGATCGCTTTCCACCTGGAAGCCGCATCAGATCGATGCGGATTCCGCAATCCTTCCCGACCTTCCCACGCTTCGAGATCGCAGCCGCGATTTAATCCGCAACGCCCCCCTGGCCACGGGAGCGATAAACACAGCCACGACAAATGTGATCGGGACGGGACTTAAACTTCAAGCCCGCCTGGATCGCGACGTTCTCAAATTCAGCGATCAGGAAGCTGATGCCTGGGAAAAAAAGACGGAGCGCGAATTTCGCCTTTGGGCCGAATCGCAGGATTGCGACGCCTGCCGGATCCTCAATTTCGCCTCGATCCAGGAACTGGTCTTCAGGCAGACGCTCGAAAGCGGAGATGTTTTCGTTTTGCTTCCAAAGATCAAGCGACCTCCCTTGCCCTATGATATGAGACTCCAGATCATTGAGGCGGACCGCGTCTGCAACAAAGACAATGCCAGGGACACAAACATGCTGGCCGGCGGCATTGAGAAAACGATTGAGGGCATTCCCGTTAAATATCATATCCGCAAGGATCATCCCGGAAATCTTTTAAATGCCCAAACCGGAGCGACATGGGACGTGATCCCTGTCTTTGGTGAAAAGACAGGACTCCGAAACATAATTCATCTTTACCGGATGCTGAGGCCAGGCCAGAGCCGGGGCCTTCCTTATCTCTCTCCGGTTATCGATAGCCTCAAACAACTGGATCGCTATACCGAGGCCGAGATCATGGCTGCCGTCGTGGCGGGAATGTATACGGTTTTCGTTAAGACAGAAGGCGGCGGGCAATTCCCGACGAGCATGGTTGGCGACATAAATGTGGATGCAGTTTCCAAGGCGAGCGATGAAGATATTAAGATGGGAAGTGGCGCCATTGTTGGTCTGAAAACCGGCGAATCGATAGAGACCGCGGATCCGGGAAGGCCTAATACTTCTTTCGATCCTTTTGTGAAGGCCATCCTACAGCAGGTCGGGGTTGCCCTTGAGATTCCTTTTGAAATCCTGATCGGTCATTTTTCGTCTTCTTATTCTGCCTCGAGGGCAGCGCTTCTGGAGGCCTGGCGGTTTTTCAAGGGAAGAAGACATTGGCTTGCCGATAATTTCTGCCAGCTCGTTTATGTGACGTGGCTTTATGAGGCGATTGCAAGCGGAAGAATAGGAGCACCCGGGTATTTCAGCGATCCGATTATGCAAAAAGCTTATTCGGGGGCTCTCTGGATCGGTGATGCACCATCCCAGATCGATCCAGTCAAGGAAGTCGATGCCGCGGAGAAGCGGTTGAAGATCGGGCTTTCGACCCTGGATGAAGAAACAACCAATCTTACCGGCGGCGACTTTGAGACGAATTATCCCCGAATTAAAAAAGAACGGGAGATGATGAAAGAGATAGGGATGGATTTTGAGAAAAAAACGGCAGTCGCGCCATCAACGGAAAAAGAGTTACCCGATCAAGTTCCGCCTTATGATTTAAAGGCTAACCAAGGAGGTCTTGTATGAAGCTTCTCGATATCTTGACTGCACCCTGGGCGATTATTCCGGAAAAACTGATCGAGATCCAGAATATTTATTTTACCCATCTGCGCGGAGAAAAGATCGATATCAAGGCCATTGAAGCACAGATCGGCAAACCGCTTAACAACAAAAAAAAGACCTATCAAATACTTGAAGGCGTTGCCGTCATTTCTGTCGAGGGCGTCCTGGCCAAGCGGGCCAATTTATTCATGGATATATCCGGTGGGACTTCGATGCAGCTTTTAGAGAGAGATATCAATGCGGCTATGGAGGATCCCGATGTCAAGTCATTATTGTTCTATATCGATTCTCCGGGAGGCACAGTCGATGGCACTCAGGAGCTGGCAAATCATATCCATAGTCTCAGAGGTCGAAAGCCGATGATTTCTTATGCTGAATCTCTGATGGGCTCAGCTGCTTATTGGATCGGCTCTGCTGCCGATGAGATCGTGATGAGCGGCGATACGACTCAAATCGGCTCAATAGGTGTCGTGGCGACTCATATTGATGTCTCCAAGGCTGAAGAAAGAATGGGTTACAAGACCACGGAAATCGTGGCGGGCAAGTTTAAGCGAATCGCCTCTCAATATGCGCCGCTCTCTGAGGAAGGCAAGGCCACGATCCAGGATATTGTAGATCATGTCTATTCAATTTTTGTCCGCGATGTCGCGAACAACCGCGGCGTAAACGAGGAGAAAGTCCTGAGTGATATGGCAGACGGAAGGATCTTTCTGGGGCAAAAGGCGATTAAGGCCGGATTGGTCGACCGGATGGAGACATTAGATGGGACCATCGGAAGAATGAGCAAACGCGGGACTCCGGAACATACCAAGATGGTTATGAATAATAGAATTCGGATGCTTCAGGACGAGGAGAGGGAAAAAACTGATGCCTTATGAAAATGAACATTCATGACGAATGACGGATCCCGATCAGTATGATCGGTTTACCAGGGGTGAGTGCGACCAGAAGCACGACAATAAGTGCATCGATGTGATTTACGGATGGAAGAAGAAAGAAGGCAAGGAAGTTTCCGAAGTCCAGGCCTTGCGATATTCGATAAAGATATGGACCGAAGGTGAGGCAAAGGCTCACTGTAAGGATCGAGGCGGTTCGTTCGAGGCCGCCAAAAAATCTAACAAAGGAGGTAAATCCGAGATGAAAGATGAAGTGACGAAGGAAAGTTTTAAGGGGGCTTATCCTGATATTTTCCAGGCGATTCTGGCGGAAGGATTTGATAAGGGCCTGACTCAGGGAAAAGATGAGGGTAAGAAGGAAGGGGCCGAATCGGAGCGCAAGCGCATCCAGGAGATCGAGGCGCAGCTGATTCCCGGCCATGAGAAATTGATCATTAGCCTGAAATATGATGGAAAGACCACCGGTCCCGAGGCAGCCGTGATGATCCTTGGGGCGGAGAAAAAACTCCGGGGTGGTATTGTGAGCAATCTTGCCGCGGACGCAGTTGGACCCATCGCACAGCCTACCCCGCCCGTTGTTGACGGGGAGGGTGTTGATCCCAATCTCCCGGTGGAGGAGAGGGCCAAGCAGAGATGGGACAAGAGTCCGAAGATCCGCGAGGAATTCAATAATAGCTTCAATTCGTACCTGGCCTTTTTGAAACACGAAGAAGCTGGCCATGTTCGCATTTTAAAGAAGTGATCTAAGAACGTGCTTTTAAAGTAAACGAAAGGAGGTAACAAGAAATGGGTACACGATCAACTGACATTGCAAGAAATTTTGAGCTTGGAACGATCAACGAGATCCCCGTGGTCACCACAGATATCCTCTATGAGGGATCGGCAATCGGCGTAGTAGTGGGATCGGGCCACGCGAGGCCTTTGACTTCGGTCGACGTATTCGCTGGTTTTGCCGAAAGCCAGTGTGATAATTCCGCCGGTGCTGCGGCAGCTAAGAATGTTCGGGTGAGAAAATCCGGCCTGGTTCAGCTTTCCGTGAGCGGTGCGGTGATCACCGATATCGGGCAACCCATCTATGCGACGGATGATGATACCTTTGTTTTTCTTCCAACGGGCGGCGTCTTCATCGGCTTCGTTCACAGGTTTGTGAGCTCAGGCATCGTGATTGTGGCTTTCGATGTGGATAGCTTTGTGGATCCCTATGCAGGGAAAACCGCAGCGACGGTGGCCGACAATACGACTCTTAATGCGACCCATTCCGGGAAGGCACTGTTTGTCACTACAGATGCCAAGGTCATCACCCTGCCTGCGGTTGAAGGCATAGGGGGAATCAAGGTCGTCAATATCGGCGCTTTTGGGACGGTGTTGGTCGAGGTTGCTCCGAATGCCAATGACATGATCGAGGGACCCGGTATCAGCGGTTCAGATAACAAGAGCATCGTGAATACCAAGGGCACAGCTCGCCGGGGAGATTATATCGATGTTGAATATGGCGATGCCAACGGCTGGACCATCACCAAGATGAAGGGTACGTGGGCGAGAGAGACTTGATGAGTTTTCAATTTAACGAAAGGAGGTAACACCAGATGGGTGCAAAAGGATTAGGATCAAGAGCGATTATAGGCGAGTTCTATGCTCGCCTGGAACAAAATGTGGGGGCGGAATGGGTCTCGAAGCTTTCTCCTCCCATTCCGTTCAAGTCGGATCAGGAGTCGGAAACGTATAAATGGCTCGGGATGACCCCTGCCATGAGGGAATGGATCGGAGGCCGACTGGCTAAAGGATTCCGCGAGAACGGGATTACCGTCGTGAATAAGAAATTTGAGGCGACGCTCGAGGTTTTACTTGATGAGATCCGGAGAGATAAGACAGGACAGGTAATGACGAGAGTCCGCGAAATGGCGGATCGGGCAAATGCCCATTGGGCCTCTCTTATCTCCACGCTGATTCTCAACGGGGCAACCGGTGTCTGTTATGACGGCGACTATTTTTACGGAGATGCCCATGCGGAAGGGGATTCCGGGACCCAGGACAACAACATCAGCGTCGATGTTACCGTAACGACGGCTCCAACGGCCGCGGAGATGCAGACCTGTATTTTTGCAGCGATTGCGGCAATTGTCGGTTTTAAAGACGACAAGGCTGAGCCCATGAACGAAAATGCTATAGAGTTTCTCGTCATGGTTGCTCCGAGTCTTTATCCGGTGGCTGCTGCAGCCTGTAAGGATTTTATTCTTACAACCGGTCTTCCCAATATCATCACGGCGACCGGTTTTAGGGTTCAGCCTGTAACCAATGTCAGGCTTGCAACTTTGACAACTTCTCTGGATGTATTCCGGTCCGATGGAGAGGTTAAGCCTTTTATTCGCCAGGAGGAATTACCAATCGAGATGAGTGCGGTTGCAGAGGGATCCGAGCTCGAATTCAAGGAGGACAAGCATCATTACGGGATTATGACGAGCCGGAATGTGGCCTATGGTTATTGGCAGCATGCATGCCGCGTGACGATGACCTGATTATAACGGGTCGAGACAATCCGGGAGGGATCCTGCGATCCCTCCCTTTTTCGAGGAGGTCAAATGAAGATATATCGCGTCGATGCAAAATCGTATAGTTTTTTTCACGGCCTGGTACAGCTCACGGAAAAACAGGCCAAACCGAGGGCACATCAGCTCAAGCCGCTGGGAGAAGGTATTTTTGAAATTGTTCAGCCGATAGAATTCAAAGCGGGTGAAGAGTTGGGCTTTGATGGCGAAGTGAACGCGCGGCTTCTCCAGAATATCACGCCGATTCCAGAGATCAAGGTGGAGCAAAAAAAAGAGGAACCGCCAAAGATCTCCGAACCCGGGCCTAAGGAAAAGGGATCGAAGAAAAAGAAATGACCCTGGCCGAAGATCTTCTCACGGATCTCGACACTTTTTTAGATACGGATGAATTCGCCGTCATGGCGACGCTCACCGGTGGAGGGACGATCCGCGTGATCCTGACGCCGGCATTCATGGAGGTTCTTGGCGTTGAAAACATGGAGCTCGAGGTCGAGGCGAAATATTCCGATATCTCAGCCCTGGTCCAAAATTCAACGCTGGTGATTGGAGGCGTCACCTATTATATCATGCAGACTCCGATCGATGACGGCACCGGAATTGCCAGGCTTCCATTGTCTAAAAATCAGGTCTGAACATGACCGATCCGATCCAACAGCAGCTTATCGATACAATCGATACCCGTTTTAAGACGATCCTCACGACAAACGGTTATGCAACGAGTATTGGGCTGCATGTGACCTGGTGGAAGGAATCTCCCTTAGCCGTTTCGGATCTACCCGGAATGAATTTAAGAGATTCCGAGGAAACGAGGATCCCGGGATGCGGCATCTATGAAAGATCTCTCAATATTCGGATCGAAGCCTCTGTCTCCGGATCCGATTCTCCGAAAACGGCGCGGCTCATAGAAGCGGATATCGAAAAGGCTATTTTTGTCGATAACAGATGGGGCGGCCTTGCGTCCAATACGGAGATCTCGGCTTCTGGAAAAGAGGCGGCACAGAAACAAAACAAGATCTCGAAAGTGACGCTTTCGATGGAAATTTTATACATGACGAAACGCGGGGATCCTTATACGCGGGGATTTTAAAAAGGAGGTGTCAGATGGGATATCGATTGAAAGAAAAATTTCCCAGTTTTCGGGTGACGAGGGAGGGGGAATTTGCCTATCACCGATTCGAGCATGGCAAGACATATGACAAAGTTCCCCAAGAGGATCAGGATAAATTTGAGAAGATCCTTGTCGAAGAGCCGGACGCCCAGAAAACGAAAGGGGGTAAGAAATGAGATCCGAATTTGCAACAGATATTCTTATCGCTGTTTCGGCCAATCTCAAAGAGACGGCGATCAATACGTATCAAACCCTTGATACGGGTATGCTCTGCGACCTGGCTTCCGTCCCCGTGATCGAGCCTCGCAGGGAAAACAACGCGGACGAAGCCCACGGCAAAGAAGAGCCAGATCTTCTCTATGATCTTGGGGGCCTCACGAAAATGAGGATGCGGTTTCCGCGATGCCAGGCCCAGCATATGGCCTTTGTGGGTTCTTATGGCCTGGGTGTTAGCTCTTCGACGGGCGCGGGCGCCACGGGATGGCGAAGAACGATCTTGCCGATTACCGGCGATCTTGATGCGGCGCGCTCCAATCCATCCTTTACGATGGCTGGCCGACTGGGAAAGCATCTGGAGAAAAGACGGTTCGCAAGCGCTTTTATCACCGGATTTGACCTGACGATGGACCGGGATAGCTGGATCGTTCTCGAGGCGGACGTAAATGGGACGGGGAGAAACGAGACCAGTTCCCTCAAGGATTCAATTGCAGCGGCCTTCAATGCAACCTCTCTTGCCCTCACGAAAGCGATTGCGGGATCCACTACCCAGGAGAGACTGGATAATTGCCAATACGTGCGGGTCCTGGATCCGGTCGGAGGACAATGGATCGATGTTGTCGTAACCGCAGCGTCCGCCGCCACCCCATGTCTCCTAACGATCGTCGCCCCCGGGGGGGCTGCAACGTCAACGACTTATGAAATCATTTACAATCAGAAGGAAGCCAATGGTTTCGCCTGGTGCTCTTTTCCAAATCGGGTTGAAGAATATCCCCTCCGGGTCTCGGATTTTCTCGTCAAGATGGGGGCAAAATGGGACGGGTCCACCCTGACCGGTGGCCATACGATGCAAGCCGAAATCAATTCCCTCAAGTGGAATTGCCGATGCGGTCCAGTGCCTGATTTTACATCCGGCGGCGGGACTTATCTTTATGCGAACCGGGCCTTGAGAGAACCGAGATCCCAGACCGTGACGCTCGATCGCCGGTTCCTCGATATGATCCTTGCCCAGAGATTTTCCGATATCGAATATTTCAGCCTCTATGGGATCGCAGAGGGAGCGGAATATGAGACCGGCCAGAAATATACGATTGAAATTCTTTGGCCCAGGGTCAGCGTCAAGGGGAGACCGGTTACGGTGGGGGATAAGCAGCGCCTGGTCGAAGCTGCGGAGTTTGATGTCTTTCAGGACGACAGTTACGGAAGCGCGATTCTTTGGACCAAAAACAAGGTTCAGCATTACGCTCAGTAATCGGAGGTTTTTATGAGCTTGCCAACCGGCGACTTTTTAACCCGGATCATCCGGGATCCGGATACGGAGGAAAAGATCACGGTCAAATACCGGAGGCCTTTTACAAGAGAGCGTCTCCGCTATGCTCTTGCCTTATGGGATCCGGAGAAAAAAACGTATCGGCCCGACGAAGAGGTGGACCAGGTGCGGATCGAATGGGGTCAGAAGATCATCCAGGGAATTGAAATTACATCTGCGAAACAAAATTTGATTTCATCCGATCCGGCCTCCAAATCTTACCGGAAGGATTGGAAACAGTGGCTCGTCGAGAAATCGCCTCAGATTCTCGAAACGCTGGCCTTTATGGCTTTTCAGGGGATCGATCTGAACAGGGAGATCGGGGAGGGAGAAGCCCCGGAAAAAAAATCTTAGCAGACATTGAGGTAATTTACGGCTCCAATGTCTGCACGCCCGAAAAAGAAGAAAGCTGTAGGAAGCAAGACACAACGGAGGCGATTCATCAATGGGCCTGTTCCGTCTGCAACAAAAAGAAGCGGGAGCAAATTCATCCCTACACCTATCACCTGCTTTGGCTTCGGAAACTGATCAAAGCAGGTATTCGTTTTTCTCCGGACGATCTTCCCTGTGACACCTGGGAAGACCTGGGAATGGTCAACGAGATGATCGACATTAAGACGAGGATTTTTTAATGGCGGGCGAATCAACCATAGAGATCAAATTTAAAATAAAAGACGACGGTTCGGTTGTCCTGGATAAAATCGGCAGCAAGCTCGACCATACGGGCAAACAGGCCGAGGGGATGAGCCAGTCCCTGAGCATCATCAAATGGGATTCGATCGTCAATCTGGGAGAAAGAGCTTTCAGAACCGGGGAGCAGATCTACAACATGGCCAGGCAAACCGCTTCCGCCATCAATGATATTGAACGCATGGCGAAAATCAGCGGTCTTGCATCGGATACTTATCAAAAATTGGCTTATGCGGCGAAGATGAGCGATGTGGAAGTGGAAACGCTTGGAAGAGGAATGAAGATCCTCGCCGGGCATATGGATGATGTGACAAAGGGAAAGGGTGAGGCCCTTTCACTTTTTGAAAGCATTGGGATCTCGGTCAAGAACACCGAGGGCAAAATGAAATCCTTTGATCAGATGTTAGGAGATCTTGCGGATCGATTCAAATCGATGCCCGATGGCGTCCAGAAAGTCGCTCTGGCAACGGATCTCTTTGGTCGCTCCGGTCAGGAATTAATCCCCATGCTGAATAAGGGCAGCCAAGGTCTAAAAGAATTTTATGCGGAGGCGGAAAAACTCGGAGTTGTCCTCGATGAAAAGCTTATTAAAAAAGGGGCTGAACTGGAAGATAATTTTAAGAGGGCGGAAGCATGGTGGGGTTCGTTTTTTAAAAAGATCGTGGTGGGAGCATATGAAGGAATCAAGGCCCTGCAGGAATATCACGCTGTGGCGGGGATGGAAGTTTCGATGACCAAAGGTGTGAGAAAAAAGGAAGAAAAGACATCCGGAGATATCGGCCGCGGTTTGGAGGGCATAGTCGAATCCGCACCACCTGCCTATACCTATATGCGGCAAAGCGAAGCGGCCTTGAAGGCGATCGTGTCGGCCAATGAAAAAATCATCGAGCAAAATTATAAACTATCGGATCTTTATGATTATGAGGCCAATGTTTTGAAGGGACAGGCGAAATCGTTAGAAGATCGGGTGAAGGCTGCTGCGATCATGGAAGAGCTTGGTATAAAGACGAAGATGGGCGCGGAGAGGGAAATCTCCGGCGTTGAGGAGAAGTTCAGACTTCTTCAGGGGAAGGGTTATTCTCCCGAGGAAATGGCTGCCGCCAAGGAGAAATTAACGGCTCAGCTTCAGGAGATCGCTAAAAAATATCAGCAGCCTTCCGGATGGCAGACCGAAGAATATGAAGCCGGGGGGATCAAATGGCACAAGAATATCCGTGAAACAGGAATGGGGGCAGACGTCCAGGAGATGGTCAAAAAATCGATTGAAGAGCTCGAGAGAATGCAACGAGTTGCATCCGAAGTCACCGCACCCAAAATAATGATGATCGATTATACGCCGGTTCAGAACGCAAACCAGGCCGTGGAAGAGCTGAAAAAGAAGCTCGATGATCTGGAAAACCGCGTTATTACCATCACCATTGACCAGAGGATCACCGGAGAGGGCATCGAGAAGATCGAGGAGGGATTGGTGACTCGGTTTGAGAACAAAAGCTCTAGGCTGGGTCAAATTATCCGAAAAAATATTGAGGGAGTCGTCTATTATTCGAATGAGTAAGCCATGAAAAAAGAACAAGGTGCCGTTTTTGATCGTAGAATCGGAGCTCTTCCAAATATCACCGTTTCGGTCTACGACCAGGGGACAGAAGATCTTTCAACCATTTATTCTGATAACGAAGAAACTCCTCAAGGGAACCCCTTTCAGACCGATTCTCTGGGCCGCTGGGCTTTCTATGTAGCCAATGGACGCTATGATATTGAATTTAGCGGCGCCACAATCAGCACATTTAAACTAGAAGATATTGTTATTGAAGAAGGCGGCGGCGGGATCAGTGATCATGGGCAGCTGACAGGTCTGGGTGATGATGATCATACTCAGTATCTTCTTGCCGATGGAACTCGGAATGCCGGCAAACTCATCATCACGGATGGAGCCGGTCACTATCTTCAAATTCCGCATCTCACCACCACCCAACGGAACGATCTTACGCCGGTCGAGGGGATGATTATTTACAATTCGACTACGGATCAGTTTGAGCGTTATCAAGCAAGTGCGTGGGGAGCTTTTGGGGGCGTAAGCGATCATGGGCAGCTGACGGGTCTGGGCGACGATGACCATCCTCAATACCTCTTTGCCGATGGGAGCCGGAATGCCGGCAAACTCATCATCACTGATGGCGAGGATCACTATCTGCAGGTACCGCAACTCACGACGACCCAGCGGGGTGATCTTACACCGGTCGAGGGGATGATTATTTACAATTCGACTACGGATCAGTTTGAGCGTTATCAAGCAAGTGCGTGGGGAGCTTTTGGGGGCGTGAGTGATCATGGGCAGCTGACAGGTTTGGGTGATGATGATCATAGTCAATATTTTCTCACGGATGGAACTCGAAATGTCTCAAAAATTATCATCACGGATGGGGCCGGCCATTACATACGAATTCCTCAATTAACGACAACGGAACGAAATAATCTTACCCCGGCCAACGGGATGCTTATTTATAACTCAAGTACCGCACAGTTTGAGCGTTATCAAGCAAGTGCCTGGGGAGCTTTTGGGGGCGTGAGTGATCATGGGCAGCTGACAGGTCTGGGTGATGATGATCATCCCCAATATGTTTTTGCTGACGGGACTCGGGAACTCGCCAAACTTATCATCACCAATGGGGCCGATCACTATCTGCGGGTTCCGCAGCTCACTACGACCCAGCGGGGTGATCTCACTCCTATCAACGGGATGCTCATTTATAATTCAACCAGTGGACAGTTCGAACGGTATCAGGATGGTGCGTGGGGAGCTTTTGGGGGCGTGAGCGATCATGGGCAGCTGACGGGTCTGGGCGACGATGACCATCCTCAATACCTCTTTGCCGATGGGAGCCGGAATGCCGCCAAACTCATCATCACTGATGGGGCCGATCATTATCTGCAAATCCCGCAGCTCACTTCGACCCAGCGGGGTGATCTAACACCGGTCGAGGGGATGCTGATCTACAATTCGACTACGGATCAGTTTGAGCGTTATCAAGCAAGTGCATGGGGAGCGTTTGGGGGCGGTGATGGCATAACAACAGGCAAGGCAATCGCAATGGCAATGATATTTGGATAGGGAGGAAATACAATGGCAGCTCCGAACATAGTAAACGTAACGACAATCACAGGCAAGACAGTACCGGTGGCTTTATCTTCAACAAATCCTACGATGATTATTAATAACCCAGCTTCAAGCGGAAAGGTCTTAAAAGTCAACTCGCTTTATGCGGCGAATGTTGATGGGACTAACGATTGTGACGTAACGGTCTCAGTATATTCTCAAGATGACATAGGCGGAACGGCCTATCCCATAGCGTCGACAGTATCAGTCCCTGCGGATTCTACCATAATTGTAATTGACAAAGAATCACCAATTTATCTTGAGGAAGACCGGAGCATCGGTGCGATCGCAGGGGCAGCCAACGATTTGGTGTTAACTCCAAGCTATGAGGAGATAAGTTAATGTCACGGTACATAGGGAAAAAATCTTCAGTCCTTTTGGCGTCGGGAGGAGCCATCATCGAAGCGGGTGGTTATAGAATACATACCTTTACCGCAAGTGGAAGTTTTCAGGTATTTTCAATCCCAAAAGGAATGCTAAGGCTAAGAGATTATCGACCACCTACTGTTGAATATTTGATAGTGGCGGGCGGCGGCGGCGGTAAAAGGGGCGGCGGCGGGGGGGGTGGATTTAGGACAGGTTTTCTGGCTGTCACTCCCCAAGCGTATACCGTTACCGTTGGCGCCGGCGGTGTTGCCAATGGAGGTACGGGCAGTGATTCAGTTTTCGGAGCTATAACAAGCGCAGGGGGAGGCGGAGGTGCTGATGGAAATGGTAGTGCTGGCGGAAACGGTGGATCAGGCGGAGGCGGATCCTACAACAATGGAGCTGGGGGAACCGCGACACCTCCTGGACAAGGGAACAATGGAGGCCAGGGGGGACCCAATGGCGCAACGTATGCGGGCGGCGGCGGCGGGGGAGCTGGCGCAGCAGGAGGTGCTGGAACGCAAACCGTTGCTGGTAATGGCGGTGCGGGATTAAATTTCCATGGTGTTGGATACGCAGGGGGAGGCGGAGGTGGGGGAGACTCAGGAACAACTTTAGGAACGGCTACCCATGGAGGAGGAAGTCAAGGTGCGGCGGGGACAGCGAATACCGGAGGTGGGGGAGGAGCAGGCATCGGGGGATCGGGTGCTCAAGGTGGTTCAGGTATCGTAATTGTCCGCTATCCTATATAGGTGGGTTTGGATTGAAAATGTGAGGAGATAAATCATTGGAGATCGTTGCCGTCGTGGTCGAATCTGTTGCCACATATCAGCTCAAGCTCTATTACCAGAACTACTTCGAATCGGGGACGGTGACAGTCACGTCCGAGAATTCTTCTTTCCCGAAATATCGGCTTTATGACCGCGCCCAGGGCCTTCTCTTCAAGGGGACTTCACATCCGAATCCTTTTCTGATCAAAACCGACCTGGGAGCCTCCGGGCCATATCCCGCCATCGATACAATCATCCTTGGAGAGAATCATAATCTGACCGGATTGATTCTCACACTAGCCTATTCGGACAACGACACCGGTTACACGACTGCAAAATCCTGGACGGCCACGGCCGGTATCAACCGGCAATCTTTTACGCAGGCCCAGCATCGATATTGGCGCCTCTCAATCGCAGCTCCTGCGAGCGATCCGGAGATCGGCGAATTGTTTCTCACAAAGCGCCTTGCCTTTGAACGAAACCCAAATCTCGGATACGGCTACGGCAAGCGAAAAAATATTGACCGTCTCGAATCTCAGAGCGGTTATTCACAAAAGACCAAATGGGGCGAGATGAAAAAGCGCAGGACCTATCATCTCACGAAAATGGAGGAAGGCCAGAGGACCGATATAGAGACTTTTGAAACTGCAACCGATTCGATTAAGAATTTTTATATTGAAGATCTCGAGGGGAATCTTTTCTTTGCAGAGCTTCCCGAACCTTTACCTGAATTTATCGCTGAGCCAATGGGCCGCTGGGGCCTTGATTTCACGGTCCAGGAGGTCCTCGATTGAAGTCTTTCTCCGCCGCACAGATCCCGTTGATCGAACGACCTCACGCCGAACCTCTCTATTTTGCCCATCTCTATCTTGATGGGGAGACGTTATATTTTTCCGACCGCAATTTCAAATTCAACGGCCACGATTACGAGGCCTACCTGCTTGATATCCCCGAGACCGTCCATTCCATCGAACAAACCGGGGGCTACCGCAATATCGATGCCCAATTGACTTTCTGGAATAAGCCGTTCAAATCCTACGGGAAGCTGATCGATTATTTCATTGCTAACCCCCTGACCCGAAAAGAGATAGACCTTTTTATACTTTATCTTGACAGCGGCCAAATCCCCGGGAGCGATATTTCAACCAAGCTCCATAGACTGGGGTTCGGGGAAATTAGCGACATTAAAACTCAGACATTCAGTGTAAGACTCTCCTCGATTCTTCATCTTGTCGATCGAAAAAAGATCTTCACACAGATCAACCGGACCCTCTGGCCCAATGCCGCTCCTGATGCCATCGGAAGATATGAAAACCAGATCATGGGTTCTCTTAGAAATATCCCGTGTCATCCCGTAAGCGTAGGGGCAATCAGCACACTCTTCTCCGACCTTAGCGCGACGGCGACAGAAATCTATCTCTCGGATGTCGATTATCCAATAGCATTCCCTTCTTCCGGGACCATTCAGATCGGAATTGAGCAGATCACCTATACGAGCAAAGATTCGGTCAATAAGAAATTGACCGGCTGTACGCGGGGATTCCCGGCCCGGGCCCAGATAAGAGGCGAGCCGGTCTGGGAAATCAAGGCAAATTATAAATATTTGGCTGCTGGCCACAAGATGAAATCTATCTCCGATGTCTATATCGCCGGCGTGAGGGTGGCTTCCGGAGATCGAACGGTCAATCTCGATAACAGCGGCAAATCAACAATCACATTTACATCGAAAACACTGCTTAAAAATCAGGGCGCACATTCCCATGGGAGTAAGATCACGGAGCCCTTCGATCCCGCGGGATCTTCATTTAGTTACGATTCCGATATGGGAGCGTGGGGAGCGGCGGCAAATTTAAAAGATAAGAATGAGGGAAGCGGCTGTGGCGTAGCAAGAACGGGGGCTCTCGGATCAAATAAAGATGCTTATTTTACCGTAACCTTTCCTTCCTGGGGCGGCATTACGCCCAATGCCGTTTACATCTATGTCGTCTGCAATTGGAATCTCGGATTTTTGGCTGGAGAATATTTTAATCTTACGACTCCCGAATCAATACCAATCGGTATTCAAGGCCAGAGTGTTTCAACTTATACGGCAAAGATAAAACTTGCGAGTACCACACCGCCAACGACCGTCACGCTGAAAGCGCATACAAATTCAGGGAATCCGGTTAATCTCATTGTGAGCGTCTACGAAATTTGGCTCGTCCTTGAATTCGACAATATCGCGTCCGGCGGCGAAAATTCGGTATGGGGCCAATTAGCGCCTCTGGTTACCTGCGATGGCGAAGGTTATCAGGATGATGCCTCGGGAAAATATACGGGGGCAGCCAACGCTCTTATCGAAAATCATTCCGATGTCAGACGTTTTTTGTTGGTTGGACTTCTTGGCCGTCCGATGCCCGAGATCGGGGCCTCATTTACAATAATGAGGACGGATTCTGATCAGAAATTCGGAATGATCTTTTCCAAAATCGGAATGACGCCTGAAGCGCTTTTTTCATCATTGGATGATCAATCGTGGTATCAGATGAAGGAAGATGCGGGAAAATTTGAGCTGGTCAAAAAATGGGGATACGAGACCACAGATTCGCTACCAACAGACGGAACGGGTATCACGGCAAGCACTACGTATTCGGGGTCTTATCTGGCTCGCTATTCCTGTGATGACAATCTGAGTACTTATTGGATGGCGGCAGCGGAGGCATATCCGTCTTGGCTTAAGGTAGATTTCGGAGCTGGAAACGAAAAAAAGATTGGTCGCCTAAATTTACTTCCCTGGTACAATCCAGCGGGCTCCAGGGTGAAAGATTTTATTCTAGCAGGATCGAATAATGATACGGACTATACGACACTGTATTCCGGTCAGCATCCAAATACCGGGGATTGGCAGATCGGTGATTTTGGCAATGATATGGCTTTTCGGTACTATAAACTTACGATTATCAATGGATGGGCCGCTGGCGGGACTCCCTCGGTTTTTGAATGGCAACTTCATGAAATTTTTGATCCCCCTTCGGTCCTTACCATTGATAAGAAAATCTATGTGGGAGATCCGGTTTTTAGTTACACCCCGGAAGTGAATATTAAAAATTTAATTCGGGCGGTCTATGATCTCGATTATAGCGGCGTCGGGGGAACAAAAAAGTTTGGCGATTATTTCAAGCAGGTGGAGAGATCCGATGCTGCTTCAATCACGAAATACGGGGAACTTCCCGAAGATGTTTCTTTCCCTGCGATACAAAGCGATTCAATGGCAGAGGATGTGGCATCCTGGCAATTATCTATAAGAAAAGACATCGTCCCGCTCGTTTCTCTTTCTTGCAATCGCAGGGCTAGAATTCTTGAGCGAGGTGATTGTTTTATATTGAACGATTGTCCTGTGGCGGCATGGGAAGGGGGAAAGTGGTCTATTCTGGAGATCCAAGAGATCCCAGCGCGCCAGCGATTTGAAATCAAGGCGATTCAAGATGTTTCCTGAGAGGTAAGAACAATGAATGAAAAAGATTGCATGGCCCATTCCGGAATTCTGGTGAAGCTTAACGAGATCTGTCGAAGGTTGGACCGTGCTGACGGAATCTCGGGCGATCAATGGTCCTGTATCCATCAGAAAATTTCGACGAAAACCCTATTGACGATCACCTCGATTGTCACGATTATCATCCTGGCCGTGGTCGGATTTATGTGGGATGGACAGCGGAGCATCGCGAGCGAGGTAAAGAGCTTTGAGGAAAAGATGAACGTCATAGTCCAAAAGCATAAGATCGATAACCAGGCAGACAACAAGGAACTCTCGCTCAAGATCGATGGGATCAAGGATGAGATAAGGGATCTAAAGATATTTTTTAAAAAGAAAGACGGGAAAGATTGATCGGTTGTGATCAGCGATGTTTGCAGAAATCGAAATGCTCAGGCAGATCAGGGAGCATTACCGCGACGCTTCGACCGCATGGGTTCATAACAATTTTATCGTGATGATTCAGATGCTCAAAGAGGCGGTCAAAGACACGGAATTCCTAATCGCCTACATGGAGAGAAAACATGGAACTCGATCTGACTCAAATGAAGGTTAAGGATTGCCTCCACCGAGCCATCAACAAGATCATCACCGAGATGGTCTCGGTCAAATTCGAGCTTCTCGTCTTTATGGGTTGGGCAGTCTGGTCCGCGAAGATCGATCCGATCTATGGGATCCCGGCCATGCTTCTTCTTGTCGGAATCAAAGAGGGGGCTGAGGTCATCTCGAAATTCACGGGCAAATGATAATAGGTCTTGAACCGGTCATCATCTGTCGAAAAAAGCTCGATGAGACTCAGGGCAATCCCTGGATTTGCGAATGCCCGTTTTGTAGAGAAGCAAAGAAAAAATCAGACGTGGGTGATGGTGATAAAAAAGAAGAGGAAGATCACGCTCACCCAAATTGAAGGGAGGTGAGATTTATGTATTATATCGTTGTCGGCATTGTTTGCACTCTCGCAGGCTTCGTTACAGGTTACTTCGTGATTAAGAATAATCCCAAATATTTGAACCTCGATGATATGGCAAAGGCCAAAAGAGATGAGTTTTTAAAAAAGGTCGAGGACTGGAAGAAGAGGATTGGTCATTGACCAATCAGACCGGGCGGGGAGGATCAACACGGGATAGCCATTGAAGGGCAATTACTCCTCCCGCGCCCCGCCCGGGATAAATAAAAGGTTCATCAATGAAATGGTTCACGATTTATAGATCGCCATCAACACAGAGCGGGACTTTCGGGATGATGCTCGATGAAAAGATCCCGTTTGCTCTAACTGTGGAGCGTCCATGGCTTGACAACCGCAAGGGAGAGAGCTGCATCCCCGCCGATGAATATATCTGTGAGCGGATTGTTTCCTCGAAATTTGGAGATACGTTTGAGATCAAGAATGTTCCGAATCGGGATCACATTCTATTTCATAAAGGAAATATTATAGACGATACCCATGGCTGCGTTATAACAGGAGAGCAGTTCGAATATCTCGATGGAAAGCCAGCCGTGATAGCATCGGGAAAAGCGTTCTTGGAATTTCATGAAAGGCTCAAAGGAATCAACGAATTCAAACTTTCTATTATTTGGGCGGGAGGGTCTCCATGATCAATATATTAAAAAAATTTCCATGGTGGTTTTGGATCGTGGTTATGGTGGGGATCCTCATTCTCTGGCAATCCCTCTCGGGATGGGCTCAGTCCCGGAAGCTCTATGATATGATGCTCGATCAATTCCGGGAAGATCAATCCCGGGTGATCAAAGACAAAGAGGAATGGATCGCCGATTGCGAGAAAGAGATCTCTGAGCTCAATTCAGAACTTCAGGGAGTGAGAAAAGATAAAGAAACCCAAAGGGCCGAGAATGGCCGGTTGATGGAGGTTATCCGTGGAATTCAAGCGCAGCGCGAGAATATTGTTGTTCCTGATGATCCTGATGGTATTGTCAGGAAGTTTCACGAGCTCGGCTTTAAGTCAATCCACCGCAGAAAGCAATGATCTCTACTGCGGTGAGAAATACGATGAGCAAGGGATCCTCAGGAACCTGATGGATCATCAGTTCACCCTCGAGTTGATAGAGGCACAGAAACAAGAGATCGCCGGTTTGAAGAAAGAATTAGATCTCGCGGAGAGGGAGAAGCAACTCCAGGGGAAGATCATCGATTTGAAAGACCGGGAGATCCAGATGTTGAACCACAGTTTTGATCAAATGAAAGAGATCTCCGACCGGGCGTTGAAGTTGGCTGAGCAGTCAAAGCCTAAAACGAATTGGGGATTAATCGGTACTGTCCTGATTGCGGTTTTTACCCTGGGCCTCGTGGTCGGGATGTGAGATCTTACAAGGTTTTTACAAAGCCTTTTTCATTCTAACTATTTGATTTTATTGGTTGGGAGGCAAGGATTCGAACCTTACCCTATCCCTTGACTATCAAGCCCCGGCGGGTAGGTTATACAAAGGTTTTACAAAATTCATTCCCATATAGATATCGGGAGCATCGAATAAACCCTGTTTTCCTCTGATCCAGGGTGGTTTTTCAAATTTTCGGACATTGTCAATCTTCCAAGCGTATCGCCCCGAGCTGAAATCTCCCACCTTTTTCTCAATGGCATCTATCGCGTCGTGGATATAATCGGTTGTAAAGATTGCAGCCAGATCCACGATAGCAATGGCTCTACCATAATGCAGATCATCGATTGTCAATTGAAAGGAATGGAGCAAAGAAGCTATTTCGATGAAGGGCAATTTCTTTTTAGCCGCACAGATCAAAAGCGGTCCCCGGTAAAAGGTTTTCCAGGATCGAGTCTCATATCGTTTCTTCCCGAGGGCGATCAATGTTGCCCAAGGTTCCCAGAGGCTAATTGCCTTGATCATTTCCCCCTCACGATCTGGATGACCTTATCCTCGGTCTGATCGGAATAATGTCTCCTGATGACCTCCGGACTATTTCCGAGAATCTGAGCCGCATCCTGGATGAGCATCGCTTTCTTTAGCCAACGCGAAGTTGCACTCGAGCGGAGATCCCGGAGCGTCATCGGCCGGGTGCCATATTTCTGATGAGCTTCTTTCATGGCTTTGCGCCATCTACCCTCTCGCATATGCCGTGTGTAAGGATAGCCATTGACGTGAAATACAAAAAGAGAGATAGGTAGGATAACCGGCGACAATGCTCCTGCTGATACCGCGGCCTGTTGTTTCGCCGGGGAGCCACTATCCCTCAGGTAATCTTCGATCTCCGGAATAATTGGAAGACTTCTTTCCTTGTTCGTTTTTGTTCTTGGTTTTATCTTCCCGTCCACGTAGACGGTGGAGATGGTGATCTCCCGGCTTTCCCAATTAACGGCTGATCGTAGGAGCCCGCTGGCTTCTTCAGGTCTCACGCCGTAATATCGAATGAAGAGGAAATATCCGAGATCGTCCGATTTGATGAATTCAAAGACCTGGTTAATTTCCTGGTCCGTGAATTTTTTAGGGCGAGATTGTTGATATTTGATCGCCGGAAATTCGGGGAAGAGGTTGATCGAACGTCTGAAATGATTCAAAAAGCCGTGGAGGGTCATTACAATATTTTTGATTGTCTTCCCTTTTAGCTTTTTCTTTTCGAGCCACCGGATGAGTCCCTGGATCTGGAGATCATCAATAGTGCGAAAGTCCTGATTCGAAAAAAACGGCATGAAATATTTTTTCCAGATCCATTCTTTCATTTTATGCCAGGATGAATCATTCTGCTTCCGGTCGAGGTAAAGCTCAAAGGCCTCGTCAAATTTATGGGGAATCTTATCTTTGAACTTTGAGGGATCGTACCGGTTCTTCGCCGGATCAGGATCATAGAGGGCATTCAGGTGCTCGAGGAAGGCCCAGGCATAAAACTCTGCCTTGAGCGGGCGGCCATATTCATCCTTGCTAAACCATTTCCCTCTGAATTGGACCTGGAATCCGTTCTTGCGACGATAAACACCTCCTCTCATCTTCGCCATCTCCTCCTCGGGAATGACGAAAACCTTATCATGACGCGTCGAGGGAGTCAAGATTTTCATGACTTCTTACATTTCGAATGCCTTCGGATAAAGAGACGACTTCCCGAAAGAGAAATTTTAATGGGACCCTCATAAACCGGAAGACCAGTAGGGAGGACTGGTGACGATGCAGTTCATAGATTCGTCATCCAAGGGAAGATATCGAGAATCAGCCTTAATAATCATTCAATCCCCCTCCATTTCATTTTTCATTTACTTTCGGGTAGATACCCCGCCCCTTGGGGCGTTCTGAATTTCACTTTCTTGTTCGGTGCATGTATTGTGAGTACCCTTCCATCTTGTAGATGGATCTCACCATTAGCCTTTCCATGCCCGCAACAACAGGCAGTGGTCAGGACGCCGCCTTTGTTCAGCGCATCCACGATTGGAGCGATGCAGGCATCTATTTTCTTTATGGCCCATCGTTCCCTTCCGGTATGGCTCAACTCCGCCTGTATTGGTACTCTCAGTTCCACGTTTGTTCCCCATTTACACATTATTTCACCAGTCTTACTTAATTTGACAAAGTTTATTTTTTGTAATATCCCACTCCTCTTTCGCTTTTTTAAGAGCTCCTTCCAAAAGAAAAATTATCTCATCTGATGTAATACCAGAGGATTTAAATCTACAATTTACAGGTTTTCCATCAATTCTATCTGCAATGATTTCTATTCTTATTGTTTGAAACATTTTTGTCATCTTTTCCTCCTAAAATAATCGCCAACCATATTTTGATTGGCCCTATATGTATTCTGATGGTCGGTGCAAAAATGCAAGGCCAATATCTTAAAGAAACACCAATTGCTATTTGGTACGGATACCACGTTATCCCACCAACAAAAGGGCCTTTATGGAAATCCATGTCTTTCGCTTGGCTCATAATTCTCTCTAAGATGCTCCACAGTTAGTCGTTCTCTTCTTTTCCGCAGCGGAGGCATTGATTGATCCAGACGACCGGCCCGAGATATCGCTGAAGATCTTCAGATCGTTGCGAAACAATAATCCAATCGGTCTTCATAGCAACCCTGCCACGAGCTGGATAAAATTGAACGGCTCGACTTTTCTCAAATCGATTTCATCCGGATGAGCGATGACAAAGGCGCGGAGATCCTTCGCCTCGATATGATGCATGTCTCCTCCCTGGGCCTCGGTCCGCCGGGTCCCCTTCCGATTCGAGATCAGCCATCCCCTCTCGATCCAGGCCTGAATCCGGTGATGATCCTTACCCAGGAGCTCTTCCGTCATTCGCATCGTAAATCCGTCGCTCCGCTTATTGATATGTTCGCGCTTGGCCTTCAATTGAATCGCCGTGGCGCTTCGATAGATGCCACCGTTGATACGCTGAAGGCCCCTGATGAAGGCCGTCCATCCCTTCCGGGGATATTTATCGTGGAGGAACTCGATCTCCCGCTCGCTCCAATCCGGATTTTTCTTGCATTGGGAGAGACCCATTTCGTTGGCCTTACGCTTGATATACCAGCGCGGGTATTTCTCCAGCCCGATGAGACGGAGGATCTTGTTGGTCCGGAGAGTAGTCCCATTGTAATTTTCCTGGATAATCCGGATCTCATCCGGTGTCAAAAAATATTTTCGCTTAGACATCGGTTTCCTGATCGCGAAGGTAATGGGAACATTCCACTTCTTTACAGGTATGCGGGTAATGGCATTCCAGCATATGGCCATAGGGACAAATCATACAGGTCAAAGGGTTGAGACCTCCGAGTTTGCACTCCCCCCTTTCAATGGTGAGGATCCCCGTCGGGAAACGGGAAGTCTTTTCCATCTTCTCAAGATTTTTTCTTGACTCCGGATCCATGTTCGTGGCTTTTCTCCTTTTTTGCAGACGTCTGCATTTTTGTCTTTTTCGTTTTTTGTTTTTTAGAAATCTTGGCTTTTTCCTCTAAATCCTTATGAAGTCGCCTGGCTGCCTTGACAGCCGCGTCCGGATCAAATAGTTTCTTTCCAGTTTTCCCTTTCTTTTCGGCCTTTGCCTTGATCATTTCTGCCTCAATCTTCTTCGGATCCACCTTATAATGCTCGGCCATAACCAAAAGAGAATCTTTCTTTTTCTTATCCATCCAGTGCCGAACTTCAATGTTTCGGATGAGGGCCATCTCCATGAGGAGCCTACCAAGCGCTGTCATCCCGCAATTTCCGATATAAATATTGATCGGAGTTTTCATATCAACACCATACTGAATCTTGAGCGGTTTTAGATCATGTCTCATTAGAATTTTTTTCTGATATTCAGTCCAGAGTTCGTCAAAGAGTTGCTCGGCAATAAAGGCTAAATCCTCTTTTGAAAGTTCTCCCGGGATGGCTTTTATTATTTCATCGATAATTTTCACTCGGACCGTTTGTTCTCGTTTTGTCTTTTCGTTTGCAGCTTTCTGCTTGGCTCTCCATCTGTCTCCCTCGGGAGAGGAATATTGGGGATGATGGATTTTACAGTTTAGATCCGTACAGATCATAAGGATCTTCCCTTTGTTTTGGCCTTCCGTGATAATCCCTTCACGCGCAGATCCACAACTCCTCTTTTTCTTATCCGTGATTTCCTGATAAAGATTTGCGGGGATCGGTTTGTCGTCGGGTATCTTCTTCGCCCGATAGTCGAAATCTCCGGAAAGTTTCAATGGCGGGACATCGGTGTCCTGGGATTTCGTCTCGACCCAGCGATGAATGAATGCATCCACCTTGGCATGGAAACATTTCGGATCCGTACAGGTATCCTTTTTCTTGATATCCGGGAAGAGCGTGGGTTGAAAACCGGTCCGTTTAGGGCAAGTGGTACAGGATCCGGCCTCGGGTATCAGATCCGGATCTTTTTTGGAAAAACTTGCCGAATTGAGATCGAGATGAATTTGCCTTTCAATGTGATCGGCCAATTCACGGACTGACATCATCTCATTATCCCAGTCCGATCCTTCGAGGCATTCGTTCAAGGTAGTGGTTTGATCCTGCGATTGCAGCCGCGCGATAAGGATCGCATGCCCCGCCGTAATCTTCTCCTCGAGGAAGGCCCTTTGAGCTTCAGGGATGAGATCCGCCAGCTTGAGCCGTTGATAGACATACGATTCGCTTTTTCCCACCTTGGCCGCGATCGTGGCAACATCATATCCGCCCCGTTTCATCAGATCCCGGAATCCGGAGGCCTCCTCCATCGGATGTACGTCCTCGCGCTGGAGATTCTCGATGGTGATGATCTCCAGGAATTCGACATCGTTTAACTTGCGGATGATGACGGGCACTTCTTTTAAACCCGCGGTCAGGGCCGCGCGGTAACGCCGAGTTCCTGCGGCGATCTCATAAAACCCATCTTGTGTTCGGACCAGAAGTGGTGTCAGGATTCCTTTTCCCCGGATGCTCTCGGTCAGTTCTTTCATCTTCACTTCATCATAACGTTTCCGGGGATTGAGTTTTGATTCCTTGACCTGATCGATCGGGATGAATTGGAACGTAATATCCATAAAATCCTCCTTTTTGTGGCCGATTGTCATAAAATCGCCTGTGCGTTTAAATTCTGCGTTCTAACGAGACTTGTCCAAAACCCATACCTATGTATACCCCCCTTTTCTACAGGGGGGGAACAGGGGGGGAACAGGGGTCTAACTCGCCCCAGCAACCCCCTAACTCGCCGTCTTGTCAATTGTCTCGGACAAATCGAGGAAAAAGGCCAAAACGTCGCTTTCCCAGAAGAAGCGACGGTCGGAGATCTTGATAACCTTCAGGCCCTTTTTGATCCAATTTGAGACAATAAGACTGCCTGCCCGTCCCAAGGGAAGACCCATCCGTTTATCGAGCGTGTCTTCGGTTAGCAGATATTTTAAGGATCGAGGCGAATTGTTCATCTTTTCATCTCCTCCGGAAATTCCCTTATCATCAAATCTTTTGGGGTTGGGTGTTTCCCTGGCATTTGTTTAAAGAAAAATGATGTCCCTGTTTCCCTACATTGGTCACGCAATAACCTTGCCCAATCTGAATTCATCGGCCTTGCCTTTGGGCCGGTCTCGCCGCCACAGATAACCCAGTCTAATTTTCCATAAGCGTATAGACCATCATCAGAAAAAATTTCATTCTGTTTTAAAACATTGATACAATAAGATGTTGTACTTCCTAATGGAAGATATTTGACAGCAATTTTGATGGCCTCGAGATTTACTAATTCCAGCATCGGTTCCACGCTCACAAATCTTTTCGCCGCCGGTATCTGTAAAAGAATCGGTATTCGCTCATCGGCGGTCTGCTGGTTTTCGGCGGAGACACCGAGATAAATTCCAGGCCATTCCTTGATATCCCAATCTTCACAAGTCTGGAAAAAACTCTTCATTCGGTCTGGTCTTTTAGTAAGAATCAGGTACCAATGATTTGCATAGGTCATGGCCTGAAAAATATCAATCAACCATTCCCATTTGATATCTTCATGAAATAGATCCCCCATCGAACAAACAAAGATCCGGGAAGGCCGCTTCCAATGGAGAGGTTCATCTAATCGTTCGGGATGGAAGATCACTCTGAAAGGATCATCCCGGGGATATCCATATCTGCCTTTGAGCCGGTTGGCCATCTGCTTGGCATAGCAATTCTGGCAACCCTCCGAAACCGGAGAGCATCCGGTGATGGGATTCCAGACTTTATCAGCCCACTCAATCTTCGTATTTCCCATGACTTTTCTTCACGATTTGAGTTTCTTCATGAAATCATCGGGCAGCGCCAATTCAGGTACGATGATTTTGCTTTGTTCGTTTAACATGGCCGGGCCCTCCTTTTGAAACTTTGCTTTCGCTTTCTGATAGATCCGATTCGCATTGTGAATCACAACCTCACACTTCTTGCAAACGCTTGCAACGACCGGGATCCGGAGCATTCCATCTGGCGGCTGGAGGTAATTGATTATCCCCACCGGGACAGGTTTGAGCTCATCGTCTACATGCTTTCCGCAGAGAACGCAGAATTATTGCTGAGATTTCTCTTTTTCATCTTCAATTATCATTGTCTCCTTGTCTGGCGGATGCCCCGTTTTGACGGAGCGGACCGGGTGGACGAGGAAGGAAGCGCTCATCTCCCCGGGAAGGGGATCGGCCCTCGAAATCCGCCATCTATCTGGATTTTTCTCTATATATTTCCTCGGCCCATTCTTCCATCTTCTCGGTGATAAAACCTTTTCGCCCCATCATGTCCTCACAATTTTCCAGAAATTTCCATTCACGATCGGTGAGACTATCTCGATCAAGACCTCCGATAATCCAGTTCAGTCTTTCCGGTATCATTTCGTTTATCCCACCATGAGTTTTAGAATCGCGTTAGCGTCCTGCAAGGAATTCAAACCTACGTACCGGACCTTTACGATGCGATCTGGAAAGGGAATACAGGGAATCGCGTTGAGGTTATCAATCCGCTGCGTACAGGAAGGGCATTTCATCCCGTCCGCCACGTCATGCCGTTCCCGGTTAATCTTCTTCAAACATCTCGGACAAAGAATCATAAAATCCTCGCTTTGCCTTGCCAAGCCAAGCCGTGCCATGCCTCGCCTTGCCTCGCCAAGCCAAGCCTAGCCATGCCCTGAATCTATTTCTTTTCGATCATCATGTGGGGCATCGATTTCTTGATATAGGTTTCTCTGGTCTTTGGATCATCATAAATCAGTTTTACCAGACCAAGACGGTTCGTATCGTCATTGGCTTCCGTCGCCTTCATCTTTACGTGGGCATGAACGGCAGCCATGGCGATCTTGACCTTATCGCCTCCTTCTTTGTTTCCCTTGAGATATTCCAGAACGATCTTTGCTCCTTCTTCAGCCATCCCTCTTGTCATTTCTGAATCTCGATTCATTTTGTTTTCCTTTCCGGTCAACCGAAGTTTGGGCTCCGACTGACCAAAGAGATTTTAAAAACCCTCGCTATGCCTTGCCACGCCTCGCCTCGCCTCGCCTCGCCAAGCCAAGCCTAGCCTAGCCCTGCCCTGAAGCAATCCTTAATTCTTCTTTTCCCATGTTTTTATTCTGAACCTTCCAAATAGGGGCCGGTAAGTACCCAATCCGATCAAGAGGCCACCCATCTCAAACCAGTTCCGAAGTTTGACATCATTGATGAGGAGATTTTTATAAAGGGTGATTTGAAATTCTAACGTCCACGGCATTTTGAGTGCCGGCCTTGGTTTTGCCTCCTGTTTGATAAACCCTCCCCCCGGCATCTTTGTCGTCGGAGCTGCCCTAACGATATAAAACGGACCATTATCGAAATCAGTAAAGAAGACGGGTTTTTCGTCTTTTCCCCTGAACGGGATCATCTGCGGATTGATAAAGACATGCGAGAAGCCCATTGAGATGTAATCGCCACGTTTTTTCCCCTCAAATTTTGTCACACAGGAATTTCCCTTCTGGTTAAAGAGAAAGGCCATGACGTTGAGAGAGGGAAACATGATTTGATTCTTCTTTCCTAAATACAACTTTTGTTCCGGAGGTCTTGGTTCTTTACTGTGATCAAAAAATTGATCAAACAAAATATCCGCCAAACTTTCACCTACAACACGAATTTGAGTCTCTTCCATTTTTCACCTTTCTTGTGATGCCCGGAAGTCTATGCTTCGCTTGATCACGTTTAGGTTTTGGAATTCCCCTCAATCTTTAGGGGTCATCGGATAGGTTTCGGGTCTCCTATCAACCCCCTGTTTTCTTATATCCGTGCTATGTCCCGCCTTGCCTCGCCATGCCTTGCCATGCCAAGCCCGGCCATGCCCCGCCCCGCCAAGCCTTGCCATGCCACGGTTTAATTAACCAACCATCTGATTAGTAAAATGATAATTGCCCAAAAAATGAGCGATGGGATCAGAGCATTTCGAAGACCAATAAAGAATTCCATTTTATATTTCCCCCAAAATCCTCTGCCTCTCCTTGTATTTCTTATATTCTCTCCTGATGTACCTTAATTCGCGGGACCAGCATTTGGAGCAAACCCCATGTGTCTCCGATCTATCCGAGAAAGGCTCCTTCTCCCCATACTTCCGATCCCCGATATGATATTTCGAATAACAGACCTGGATCATTTCGTCGCTTCTCTTTTTACTATCGGTTTCCCGGTTCCGGTTTTATCCTTGCGGTCCATGGTCTCGAGACTTTCGATCCTCCCGCCATGATCCAGGACCCAGGAGTTGAGCTTCCGGATCTCTGCGCCGGTCCGATCCGCATTGCGATGGCCGAGAATATAACCTCCTTCGAGGGCGGCGATGGCGACGAGGATGCAGACGATAAACCAGAAGATTGTCTCCCGGAGAGCTCCCCATCCTTTTTTTATTTCGAGAAGATTGTCATTCATATATCTTTCTCTCCTTAATTCCTTTTATTACTTAGTGAAAACTAAAAGAACCGAAGAGGATCAAGCCGGAAATGATTAAAACGGCCAATGCCGCTAAGATTAAACACGTCCAATTAAAAGCCACGATCCAATTGACTTTGTTCCACCATCGGATCCCGCGATATGGCCGGATTGTCGATATTGGTTTTAAAGGATTTAAAGCCTTGCCCAGCTCGAGACCTTCATTCTTTCTGAAATCTCTGACGATCTGCTCCGATAAAGATTCCGAAATACGGTTGGTCGTTTTTTTGTCTATCATATCGTTCATCGCCTTGAGTTCCCACATCCGCCATCTATCGTGTCCAATATGATCTCTGGCTCTTGCATTTTCATTTCTTCTCGGTATTTGCGTTGTCCTCCTTTTTGAGACCGATTTCTTTCAGATCTTTCTCGCCCACGATGGTGCATCGGAAAACTCTGAATTTGCCATCTGTTGCAATTGGAATAGCGGCAATATCTTTGGCCGTGAATTGCGCGATGAGAATGCGATATCCGGGTACCCAGTTTTGCATACACCAATTCAGGCTGGCCAAATTGATTCCGGGAGCGCATTGAAGTTGATCGTTAGTATTCGCTTCTGGTACTTCATGGGTTTCTCCTATCTCATATTTGATCCCGGCATTGAATGGATCCTCATTATTTGCGTTTATAAGTTTGTAACATCTGATCTTGCCCGGTTGATCTAAAAGAAATAACAATGGCGTGACCAAATATTTATTAATTCTTTTCGCCCCAGAGAGATCCGCCCCAGAAAGATTCGCCCCAGAGAGATCCGCCCCAGAGAGATCCGCCCCAGAGAGATCCGCCCCAGAGAGATCCGCCCCAGAGAGATCCGCCCCAGAGAGATCCGCCCCAGAGAGATCCGCCCCAGAGAGATCCGCCCCAGAGAGATTCGCCGCAGAGAGATTCGCCCCAGAGAGATCCGCCCCAGAGAGATACGCCCCAGAGAGATCCGCCCCAGAGAGATCCGCCCCAGAGAGATCCGCCCCAGAGAGATACGCCCCACAGAGATACGCCCCAGAGAGATACGCCTTGTTTTTGATGGCCAAATCCCTCGAACCTTCTTCACCTTCGCAAATTAATTGATTTGTAAGTTTGTTTTTAATTTGGTTCATTTTTAATTTCTCCTCCTTTATGGAATTGACGGCCATTGATTAAGAAAACTCTCTAACCAACTCTTTACGACCGGTCCGACAGTTTGGATTCCGAAGATAGCCACGGCCGCAATAACGGCGACCAAAATTGCATATTCGACAGACGAGGCCCCCTTATCTTTACCGTTATCGCTAGGAACGATGAATAACGCCCTGGCGTCCTTAACCAAACCGCCAAAGATCAGTCTTGCCCATCGGAACGCGGAGGTGACCAGGGGGATTCCTCTCGATTGCTTTCTTCTCTCGGGGAGGGCGCCGAGGAAGGACACCGTTCCCCTGACATAATTTTTAAGATAGACTTTATAGAGCATGGTGAACCTTCTTTAAAAATGCCGAGCGGTTCGGCGGTTAGAGGTTATTTGATTTCGTAATATTCAACCGTATGCGGAGGGTCTGCAACCGAGCTGTTATAGCCCATCGTAGAACCACCGCCCGCACCGCCACCGTATACGCTGGATCCACCATTCAAGGCTGATCCCACCACATTGACGCTGCTGCCGATACCAGAACCCTTTATCTTTGTTCTCTGAAAGACTCGGTAACGGATCTTGGAAGGGTCTACTTTGTATTTGCCGTTTGCCAATACAATCTTCTCATATTTTTCCAGAACGAACTCGGTCAGGTCTTCAAGACAGATCCGGTTCCATATCCATCCATTGTAGGATTCAAGTACCCGTTTGACCTTTTCACCCTTGGCCAGACCTTTCAAAAACTCGAATTCTGGCATATTGGCAGTCCAATCAACAAGCCCTCCGGTGATGAGGGGATACACATTTGTAGGAAGTGTTGGCACGCCCAAAAGTTCTCTCGGGACATTGACCGTTACTTCCTGGACAGGCGCCACGAATCCAAACTGGGATTGCCCTTGCCCTTGTCCTTGCCGCTGCCCTTGAATATTTGTGTTGGTTGGATTAAAATTGTTTCGAAATTCAGGGGCGTTCACATTCACGTTCGTATTGATATCCGTGTTTGCGACGCTCTGCGTTTGGCCCTGTTGCAGGTTCGCTCCGGTGACAGGGCTGAACGCTCCTCCTGTACTTGGTCCATCGATCGTGACCTGGGCCAGGGCCATGGTGGCCCATCCCAAAATCAGCATCATTGCTAAAACTACCTTTCGCATTCGTTTTCTCCTTTCGTTTCGTTTTTGCCTTACCGCTCGGCTTTCGTTAAGACTCGTCGAGAATCATTGCGAGGATCCATTTCTGGATCTCGATCTCCTTGTCAGAATCGATCCGTTTGCATTCCTCGGGGAGGTTTCCGAAGGCTTCGTCTTTCTCGGTGAAAAATTCCCTTACCTGCCTAACAAGATTTTCCATGGGTACCTCCTTTTTGAGGCCGGGAAGATTCTTCGGAAAGGATCAATTCCCAGTGCGGGACCGTTCGTTGTCCCATCTTGCACCTGGGAAAACACATGCCCTGATTAAAAACATTAAAGTCCGGGCAATTCGAGCAGCTGTGAACCTTTCCTGTTTTCCGCTCACCGATTCGCATCGATTGTTGTTGGATCATTCCTGGGCCCCCTTTTTTCTAAATTGAACCTGCATTCCGGAGCGCCGTTGTTTTGAAAGAGATCCCGGCATTGACGGGAGAGGCAGCGGGCAACACTGATTCGTTTGTTAATCGGTTTTCTTCCCCCTGGCAGCGCTCTCTGGCAAAATAAGAATTGAACCATTCTGAATCTCCTTCTGATGTAATTGATGTGCAATCTATATACCAAATTCTGGTATACTTTGTCAAGAAAAAAATACAGTTTTATGGAAAATTTTTGGATGGGGCTAATTGGTGGAATTTATTCGGTTTCTGAGGTGGGACCTGACTTTCCCTTAATAAGCCAGTCAAGACTAAGCCTGAATTCTTCGCTGAACATAACCAAAAAACCAGTGTTTATGTGACCTTTTTTGGCCCAATTATGCAAAGTATTCGGAGAAAGACCTTTTAAAACGGCATAGTGATTCATGGTTTTGTAGGGAGATTTTTTAATGGTTTCTCTCACCCTCGTGGAGATATCTTTTTTTTGTTTCGGTGTTAAGTCAAATTTTTTGCTTGACATGATATACCAAAGTTTGGTATATAGCCAGATTATGAACCAAATCGTATTCGCAAAAATGCTGAATAAGAAGAAGATAAACCAGGCGCAATTGGCAAGAAAATTGAACATGAGTCCTCAACGGATTTGTGATATTCGATCGGGTCGCCTTGATGGATGGAAATATCGATCCAGGATTTGCCGATACCTTGGAGTTCCGGAAGAGATCCTATTCCCCGAAGATAAAAAGACTCAAAAATCATGCCAGGTTTAACTCATGAAAGGTCTTGGAAATAGATGTTTTTTCATGTCAAATCATAAAATTGGGTAAACGGACAATATGTCAAATAATTGACAGATTTTGTCATTTTGCGACTGTTGAAAGAAAGAAACCAACACTCATGAAGCCGGTTAAGATGATATTAAATCCGCAGAGAATTTTAACCAATAAAGATTCTTCCTTTTTAAAAACCATCGACACCATTCGAATAATTAGATACGTGCTCAATATCAATCCAATTGCTGAGATGTTGAACATAAATTATCTCCTTTCTTGGAGGTAAACCATTTGCCATGACGGTTCACGAATTCTGCAAGGCCAGACAGATCACCATCGGGCAGCTCGCCAAAGAGATCGGCTATAACTATGGGACGCTTAGAAATGTCTCCTCTGGTCATATGCGGGCCGGTCTCAAACTAATCCGGTCCCTGGAACGGATCTCTAACGGAAAAATTTCCCTTAAGGATTTACGTCCCGATCTTTATACGACTTGATATTGCTTGTCAAGAAAAAAATGACACCGAGAATGTAAAAATGTGTACAGCTGGGAAAAATCAAGTAAAACGGGGTAATTTCATAACAGGGCTGGCCAAGAGATGAAATGTCTATCTTGTGGAGGTTCAATCATTTGGAACCCCGGAAATTCGGTATTCCCGGCCGAACTAAAATGTCTGAATTGCGGAAGGAGACCCAACATGACAGAAGAAAAAACGAAAAAATGCTCAAATCCGAAGTGCGGAAAGACCTTGCCTGCCACCGTCGAATGGTTTGGAAAGAGAACGATTTCACCTGATGGGCTAACGGGTCTTTGCAGGAAATGTCTACAAGACTATTCCAAAAATTATCGCAAGGGAGAGACGGAAAAGACCCCAAAAAAGATTCGACGACAGAGCCAGGCAGGTCCGCCCTCCGGGCCGGGGATCCCTATGGGTCGGCGGTCATCTCGCAAAGAGCCTCTCACCACGGCGTCTCCGGAGGCGATCATTGCGGCCCTTCGGAAGGGCGTGGCCAGAGAGATCATCATCTTAATCGAAGACAGATTTGAAACGGTTTAGTTCCTATGCAATCACTTGCAAGAATAGGAAATAAAGAAGGTAGATGGTATGAAATCCAAAGATGATTGCTTAAAATGGTTTCCGCTTTGGAGAGATAAATGGATTTTTGGCTCCACGCGGATCGAACTCCAACATGACGAAAGGGCGATCTGGGTCGATTTCATGGCCCTTGCCTCGATGGATAGTGGTTTTATCAGGGCGAATACCGTTACGGCCTATCTCGTTCCACAACTGGCCGGACTTCTCTGCTGCAAGGAAGAGCTTTTGTTACGAAGCATAAAGCGTTTCCTTGAAACGGAAAAAATCAAAGAAACCGATTCCGGAATCTATTATCTTCTCAACTGGCAAGAGTTCCAATTAGGCGGTCGGCAGCGACGGAGGATTGAGGCCCACGCCAGAGAAATATCCGCAAGAGCGGACGCCATGGCCGGAAAATCGGACGCCATGTCCGAAACCGCGGCCTTAAATATAGATAAGATTAGACTAGATAAGAGTATAAAAAGAATAGGTCAAAAAAACTCGCCTGATGATTTCTCTCTCTTTTGGTCTTCCTATCCTAAAAAAGTAAAAAAGCAAAACGCGCTTAAGCAATGGGAAAAAATTAAAGAGAAGCCAGCCATTGAAATGATCATCGATGCGCTTAATAAACAAATCACTTGCCGGGAACAATTACAACAAGACGGAAAGTTTTGTCCCGAATGGCAGGATCCGGAGCGATGGATTAAGAATCGTCGCTGGGAAGACGAAATGGAGGTGCAAGATGGAAAACCCCCAACAGACGTTGTTGCCGGGCGCTTATGGGAAATCGAACAGCGCCGAAAAAATAGAAACGGAACCCCTGACAAGAATTCCTGAGCCACCCGAATCCTATATCGAGTTTAAATG
>Ga0315284_10001003_pt1 | contig 39378 bp, 33 predicted proteins | sample YL17G09_16_MG_FD_203696 | JGI IMG/M metagenome (GOLD analysis project Ga0315284, IMG submission 203696) | Sediment microbial communities from Yellowstone Lake, YNP, Wyoming, USA - YL17G09_16 | ecosystem: Environmental > Aquatic > Freshwater > Lake > Sediment | place: USA: Wyoming | collected...
CCGTTTGCGGAGGTGCCGATGCGCCTCACGTTCCGCGCCCACCGCGAGGAAGGCGAGGACCGTCGAAGCGGCGGCCGCCAGTCCGGCCGCGCTGCCGCGCGCCGCGGCCAGCGCGGCAGCAAGCGCCCTCACCGCCCGAAAGGCCGGCCCGGCGCGCCAAAGCGCGGCCGGTGAGCGGCGCTTCCGTTACCTCCCTTGCCTCCGGTGGAGGGAAGGTTTTTCCCCAGGCTGCATCTTCTCCAAGTCCTTCACACTTGACGGGAAAGGGTTAGGATGAATGCCTTTTGTCCCCCTCACCCTCCCCTCTCCCCGGAGGGGAGAGGGATTTCAAACGGCATCTTGCCGCACGGTGCCGCCGGTCTCTTTTTCATCCCTCTCCCTTGAGGGGAGAGGGTTAGGGTGAGGGTGAATCCCATCTCCCGGCGGCCGGCGCTTGACAGGCCCGGCAGCGCCGCTACAATGGCTCTGCCGCGCTGTGCCCCGCCGGAGAGGTGGCTGAGCGGCCGAAAGCGACGGTTTGCTAAACCGTTATAGGGGATCAAACCTCTATCCCGGGTTCGAATCCCGGCCTCTCCGCCATTCTTTTTTGCCCTTCCTTAAGTATTTGTCTGAACAACTAGGCTTCTTTCCGAACGAATGGTAAGATCGGGGGGTCGGTCGGCCGGAGCCCGGAGCGGAGGGCTGGCCGGGCCTGCGTCGAACTCTTCACCGACGACTCGCGGCTCATCCGGGGTCTGCGGGCGGCGCAACTCGCTTTGGATACGCCTTGCCCCGAGATTCCGCTTCTGGCGCAGGTTGAGAATCCACCGCGCCTCTTGCTCCCCAACCTTGCGGTTGCTCGTAGCGCTCGATCCACTTGCGCAAGGTCGGACGCGAGATCCCACATCGTCGACACACCCGTGTCACGCTACCGGTGCGCCGGCAGAAAGGGGACTGGCTCTTCTTCCGGCCTCATGGGAAAGGTGCCCGTTCCCGTTCGGGAGACTTCCTTACTGGCGTTCGGCAATCGGCTTGACCTTCCTGTCCATCGGGCCGACGTACTCCGAGAGCGGGCGGATCAGCCGGTTGTCCGCGTACTGCTCCAGCACGTGGGCCGTCCAGCCGACCGTCCGGGCCACCGCGAAGATCGGCGTGAACAGGTCGGTCGGAATGCCGAGCATGTGATACACGCTGGCCGAGTAGAAGTCGACGTTGCAGTGGATGCCCTTCTCTTCGAGCATGACGCTTTCGAGGATCTCGCTGATCTCGGCCCATTGGGCCTGGCCGGTCTTTTCGCCGAGTTCGCGGCACCAGCGGCGGAGGATGGCCGCGCGCGGATCCTCGGTCTTATAAACGCGGTGGCCGAAGCCCATGACCTTTTCCTTTTTGGCGAGGAGGTCCTTGAGGTAGGCCTCGGCCCGGTCGGGCGTCTCGATCTCTTCGAGCATGGCCATGACGCGCTGGTTGGCGCCGCCGTGAAGCGGGCCGCGCAAGGCGCCGATCGCCCCCGTCACAGCCGAGTAAATGTCCGACAGCGTCGCCGCGATGACCCGCGCGGTGAACGTCGAGGCATTGAACTCGTGGTCGATATGGAGCGTCAGGCAGCCGTCGAAGACGCGCTCGGCCAGTTCGTCGGGTCGCTTGCCGCTCAGCATGTAAAGGAAGTTGCCGGCGTGCGAGAGGCCCGGTTCCGGCAGCACCGGCGACTTGCCGCGCTGGATCCGATCAACCGACGCCACGATGCTCGCGACCTGGGCCTCGAGTTCTTCGGCCATCTCGTGGTTGACTTGGAGGTCATTGCTCTCGGCCCGTGGGTCCGAAAGGCCCAGAATCGAGACGCAGGTCCTCAGGAGCGACATGGGCGGGGCCGACGCCGGCAGTTCCGAAATGAGATGGTGCATCCGCTCCGACAGTGGGCGGTGCGCCGCCAGCGACCGGCTCAGTTCGTCCAACTGGCCGGCGGTCGGCAAGTCGCCATGCCACACCAGGTATGCCGCCTCCTCGAACGTGCAGTGCGCGGCCAAGTCCTGGATGTCGTACCCGCGGTAGATGAGCCGGCCGGCCTGGCCGTCGACTTTGGAGATGAAGGATTGCGACGCCACGACGCCTTCAAGCCCCTTGCCGGCCATGCGGTCTCTCCTTTCGCGATCGTTCGCGGCCGCGCGCTTTTTTCAGTCCGCGTTGACCTGCCTCTGGATCTTAGACTATAATCAGCCTGAACACAAGGCGTCCAACATATTGGGTTCTGCGTGTACGTGCACGAGTATCAGGCCCGGTCGATTTTGTCGAGCCGCGGGGTGAACGTGCCTCGCGGCGAGGTGGCCTCCACCCCCGCCCGGGCCGCCGAGGCGTTCGACCGCCTTGCCTGCGGCCGCGCCGTCGTGAAGGCCCAGGTCCACGCCGGCGGTCGCGGCAAGGCGGGCGGCATCGTCCTCGTCGCCGGCCGCCGGGAGGCCGAGCAGGCCGCGCGCAGGCTCCTCGGCTCGACGCTCGTCACGTCGCAGACCGGCCCGCGCGGTCGGCCGGTCGAGAAGGTCCTGGTGGCCGAGGCCCTCGACATCCGGGCCGAGTATTACCTGAGCGTCTCGCTCGACCGGACCCGGGCGTGCCCGGTCCTCGTGGCGTCGTCGCGCGGCGGGGTGGACATCGAAGAACTCGGCCGCACCGAGCCCGGGGCCATCGTGACCGAGTATGGCAACCCGTTCACCGGCGTCGAGCCGTTCCAGGCCCGCAAGGTCTTCGACGCGCTGGGCCTCGACGGCGCCCTGATGGGGCCGATGACAGGCCTCATCCGCACGCTCGGCGCGGCATTCATAGACCTGGACTGCTCGCTCATCGAACTCAATCCGCTCGCCCGGTGCGCCGACGGGCAACTGGCGGCGGCCGACGTCAAGATGAGTTTCGACGATAGCGCGATTGCGAGGCACCCCGAGATCGCCGACCTCCGCGACCCCTCGCAGGAGGATCCGCGAGAGACCGAGGCCGCGCGGCACGACCTGAGTTACGTCGGCCTCGACGGCCAGATCGGCTGCATGGTCAACGGGGCGGGCTTGGCCATGGCCACCATGGACCTCCTGGCGCTCCACGGCGGCGAGCCCGCCAACTTCCTGGACGTCGGCGGCAACGCGACCGCCGAGAAGGTGGCGGCGGCCTTCCGCCTTATCTCGCGCGACGAGCGAGTCCGGGCGATCCTCGTCAACATCTTCGGCGGCATCGTCCGGTGCGACTTGATTGCCGAGGGCATCCTGACCGCCGTCCGCGAGATCGACCTGGCCGTGCCGCTCGTCGTGCGCCTCGAGGGCACCCGCGCCGAGGAGGGCCGCGCGGCCCTGGCCGACTCCGGCCTGCGCATCCTTGCCGCCGACTCCTTCGACGGGGCAGCCAGACAGGCAGTCGAGGCGGCCCGACCATGAGCATCCTCGTTGACTGGGCAACCCGCGTCATGGTCCAGGGCATCACGGGCCACGCCGGCTCTTTCCACGCGCGGCAGATGCTGGCCTGCGGGACACAGGTCGTGGCGGGAGTGACGCCGGGCAAGGGCGGCACGGTCTTCCAGGCCGAGGGCGAGGGCTGGGGCGCCAAGGTGCCCGTCTTCGACACGGCCGCCGACGCCGTCCACGAGACCGGCGCCAACGCCTCGGCCATCTTCGTCCCCGCCGCAAGCGCCGCCGACGCCATCCTCGAGGCCGCCGACGCCGGGGCGCCGCTCGTCGTCTGCATCACCGAAGGCATTCCGGCGCTCGACGTGGCCCGCGCGAAGCACACCATCGGGCCTCGCGGCGTGCGGCTCATCGGGCCGAACTGCCCCGGCGTAATGACGCCCGGCCAGTCGAAGGTCGGGATCATCCCGGCTTCGATCACCGCCCCCGGCCGCGTCGGCGTCGTCTCCCGCAGCGGCACGCTCACCTACGAGGCCATCTGGCAACTGACGGGCCTGGGCCTGGGCCAGTCAACCGCGGTCGGCATCGGCGGCGACGCCATCGTCGGCAGCAGTTTCACGGACATCCTCGAACTTTTCGAGCGGGACGACGCGACCGACGCCGTCGTCCTGATCGGCGAGATCGGCGGCAGCGCCGAGGAAGACGCCGCCCGATTCATCCGCGAGCGCATGACCAAGCCGGTGGTGGCGTTTATCGCCGGCCGCCATGCACCGCCCGGCAAGCGCATGGGCCACGCCGGCGCGATCGTCGCCGGGTCGGCCGGCACGGCTGACGAAAAGATCCGCGTCCTCCGTGAGGCCGGCGTAACCATCGCCGAAAACCCGGCAAAAATCGGCGAGCGGGTGCGCGACGTGCTTTAAGCGCCGCAACAAAACGCGCACCCCCCGCCATAGGCGGGTAAACTTCGGGGTTGCGGCTAAACGTTTAGCCGCGAGCCGCCAGGCGAGCGCGTAGCCGTCGAAAGGCAATTGCATGAAACAAAACGACGAAATGCTGACGCACGACGTGCTGATCGTCGGCAGCGGCCTGGCGGGCATGGCGGCCGCCGTCGAGGCCCACAACGCCGGGGCCGACGTGGCGCTCCTGTCGAAGGTCCACCCGGTCCGGTCGCACTCGGGCGCCGCCCAGGGCGGCATCAACGCGGCCATCCGGCCTGACGATGATTGGCACGATCACCGGTTCGACACGATCAAGGGCTCGGCGTACCTGGCCGACCAGGACGCCGTGACCGTCCTGTGCCGCGAAGCCCCCGACGCCATCTGGTGGATGGCCGACCTCGGGACACCGTTTACCCGGACGGCTGAAGGGCTGCTCGCCCAGCGGCCGTTCGGCGGCCAGCGCCGCGACCGGACCTGTTATGCCGCCGACAAGACCGGCCACAACCTCCTCCACACCCTCTGGGAACAGGTCCAGAAACGCGACCTCAAGGTGTACGAAGAATTCTTCGTAACGCGGCTCGTCCCCGGCAACGGAGCGTGGCCGTCGGTCGTGGCGCTGGACGTGGTGCGAGGCGAACTGCGGCAGTTCGCGGCGCCCGTGATCGTCCTCGCGACGGGCGGGGCGTCGCGCGTCTTCGGCCAGAGCACCAACGCCCTCATCAATACGGGCGACGGCGTGGCCCTGGCGTGGCGGGCGGGCCTCGCCGTCGAAGACATGGAGTTCTTCCAGACCCATCCGACGGGCCTCCTGAGCGGCATCCTGATGACCGAAGGCTGTCGTGGCGAGGGCGCGTACCTGGTGAACGCCAAAGGCGAGCGGTTCATGCAGCGGTACGCGCCGGAGTTTATGGAACTCGCGCCGCGCGACCAGGTCGCCCGGGCCATCCAGATCGAGATCGACGAGGGACGCGGCTTCGAGGGCGGGTACGTCCACCTGGACCTGCGGCACCTGGGCGAAGAGAAGATTAAGTCGCGCCTGCCACAGGTCCGCGAGATCGCCCTCTACTTCGGCGGCGTCGACATGGTCAAGGAGCCCGTCCCCGTCCGGCCGACGGTCCACTACACGATGGGCGGCGTCGCGTGCAACCTGGAGTGCGAGACAGCGTCGCCGGGCATCCTGGCAGCGGGCGAATGCGCGTGCGTCAGCGTGCACGGGGCGAACCGGCTGGGCGGCAACTCGCTCCTGGAGACCATCGTCTTCGGCCGCCGCGCGGGCCGCAGCGCGGCCGCCCGCAAAGGGTCGGGCAAGCCGCCCTCCCCTGCCGCGCTCAAGGACGAGGCCGGCCGCATCCGGGCCTTGTTCGACCGGCCCTCGGGCGAGCGGCCCGCCGCCGTCCGCCGTGACATGGAACAGGTCATGCGGACCCGGTTCGGGCTCTTTAAGGAAGGCGCCGCCATGCGGGAGGGCCTCGCCACGATCCTCAAACTCCGCGAGCGAGCCGCCGGGGTCTCGGTCCAGGACAAGGGCGGCGTCTTCAACCACGACCTCGTGCACGTCCTCCAACTTGAGTCGCTCCTGGACGTCGCATGGATGTGTGCCGAAGCGTCTATCCCGCGGCTCGAGAGCCGCGGCTGCCACTACCGGACCGACGCGCCGCACATGGATAACGAACACTGGCTGAAGCACACGATGATGCGCCGCAGCAAGAGCGGCGAGATGAGAATCAACTACAAACCCGTCACGATCGAAGACATCCAGCCCAAGGCCGAGGTCAAATACTGATGAAAGCGACCCTTCGCATCAAGCGGTTCGACCCCGAGAAGTCCGACCAGCCGTATTGGCAGGAGTTCGAGGTCGGTTGGGATCCGGGCACGGTGGTCCTCTACGCCCTGCACCAGGTGCAGGAGGAGCAGGACGGCTCGCTCGCCTATCGGTACAGTTGCCGCGGGGCCATCTGCGGGTCGTGCGCCATGCGCGTCAACGGCGCGGCGGCCCTGGCCTGTAAGACCCAGGTCCAGACGCTCGATACCGATAAGCCGATCGTCCTGGAGCCCCTGCTGAACATGGACGTCATCAAGGACCTGGTAGTCGCCCACCAGCCGTTCTTCGCCTCGATCAAGGGCATCCTGCCGTATCTCGAGGACAAGGCGCGGAGCGGCCGCAACGACTTCACCCTCGATGAGACGATGGACCACGCCCACAAGGACCAATACCTGCGGAGCACCGACTGCATCATGTGCCAGTCGTGCTTCTCGGACTGCCCGAAACGGCGCGAGAACCCGGCATTCGAGGGACCGGCAACGTGCCTTGCCATGTACAAGCGGGTTTATCACCCGCAGGGGCCCGACCCGATGGCTCGCCTGAAAGAGGCGGTCCGGCCGGGCGGCGTCTTTTCGTGCGACCAGAACACCAACTGCAATCGCGTCTGCCCGAAGAACTGCCTGCCGATGCGCGCCATCCTCATGCTTCAGCGACGCGCGAAGGCCGAAGGGCTTGCGAGCGACGAAAGGTAGCGCCGTTTCGAGCCCGCCGCGGAAGTTTACCCGCCGGCCCTTGGGAGGGCGGCGGGGCACGTTCAACGCAGGAGGCTGACCATGGGCCGAACGATCGCCGAGAAGATCCTTTCCGACCACGCCGGTAAGGACCTCCGGGCGGGCGATTTCGCTGTCGTCAACGTTGACTTCGCCTACGTCCAGGACGGCACGGGGCCCCTGACGGTGCGGCAACTGGCGGCCATGGGCATCCGGAAACTCAAGGACCCGAGGCGCTGCGCCGTGTTCTTCGACCATGCCTCGCCGAGCCCGCGGCAGGAACTCTCGAACGATCACCGTTTCTTGCGAGACTTCTGCCGGCGTACGGGGGCCATCCTATCGGACATCGGCAGCGGCATCTCGCATACGGTCGTCGCCGAGTCCTATGTCAACCCGGGCGAGACAATCGTCGGCGCCGATTCCCACACCTGCACCACCGGCGCCCACGGCGCCTTCTCGACCGGCATGGGCTCGACCGACGTCGCCGTCGCCATGGCCTTCGGCAAGACCTGGATGCGCGTACCCGAATCGTTCAAGATCGTCGGCGCGGGCACGTGGCCCAAGGGCGTCTACGCCAAGGACTTCATGTTGAACCTGATCGGCACGATCCGCGCGGACGGGGCCGTTTACAAGGCCCTCGAATTCGTGGGCGACGCGCTGGCCTCGCTCTCGATGGCCGGCCGCATGACCATCTCGAACATGGCCGTCGAGGCCGGCGCCAAGGTCGGCATCTTCCCGCCCGATGAGACCACGCGCACGTATCTCCAGGAGCACGGGCGCGGCAAGAAGTTCCGGGCCATCGCCTCCGACCGCAACGCCGAGTACGAAAGGGTCCTCGAGTTCGACGTCGGCGACCTGCGGCCCATGGTCGCCAAGCCCCACTTCGTGGACAATGTCTGCGCAATTGAGGACATGGACGAGGAGGTCAAGGTTGACCAGGTCTTCCTCGGCACCTCGACCGCCGGCCGCCTCGAGGATTTCCAGCAGGCCGCCGCCATCCTGAGGGGCCGCAAGATCGCCCCGGGCCTGAGGCTCCTCGCGACGCCGGGCTCAAGGGGCGTCCAGATGGCGGGCCTCACCGACGGAACGTTCCAGACCATCATGGAAGCGGGCGGGTGCATGACGACCCCCGGCTGCGGCGCCTGCGTCGGCGTCCACGAAGGGGTGCTGGCCGACGGCGAGGTCTGCGTCTCGACCCAGAACCGGAACTTCCAGGGACGCATGGGCAACCCGCGGGCGTTCATCTACCTGGTGTCACCGGCGACGGCCGCCGCCACCGCCGTCACGGGCAAACTGACCGACCCGCGCGAGTTCCTGTAACGCGGAACGCGGAACTCGGAACGCGGAATTGAAAGCAAAAAACAAGGCCTTGAGCCCGCCGCAGGGTTGGCTGTTGTTCGAGCCCGCCGCGGAAGCGGCGGGTGACGTTCGAACACCTTGGCACGTTCACTAGCAGGAGGCATGGCATGAAAATCAAAGGCAAGGCGTGGAAGTTGGGCGACGGCATCTCGACCGACCATATCACGCCCGGCCGGTTCTTCCACCTCCGCTCAAACCCGCCCGAACTCGCCAAGCATTGCCTGGAGGACACGCTCCCGAACTTCGCCAAGGAGGTCAAGCCAGGCGACTTCCTGGTAGCCGGCCGCAACTTCGGCCAGGGCTCCAGCCGCGAGCACGCCCCGCTCGTCCTCAAGATCCTGGGGACGGGGGCGGTGCTGGCGAAGAGTTTCGCCCGCATCTTTTTCCGAAATTGCGTGAATGTCGGCCTGCCGCCGCTTATGGTCGATACCGACAAGATCAAGGAGGGCGACGAACTCGAGGCCGACCTCGACACCGGCACGATCCGGAACCTGACGACCGGCGAGCGCCTCCAGGCGCCGCCCCTGCCGCCCGTCATGCAGCGGATCATCGCCGACGGCGGCCTGGCGGAGCACGTGAAGAAGCACGGCGAACTGAAGATCGAATGAAGCCGGGCGGAGTGACGAGCGAGGTGGTAGGCCCATGACGACGTCCGACACCGGTCCTGAGCCGCGCGATTCGGGCCTCCCGCCCGAACTCGGCCCTGGCGAACTCATGGACATGTACTACATGATGGTCCTCAGCCGGACCTTCGAGGAACGGGTCTCGGTCCTCTACCGCCAAGGCCGGATTCAGGCGGGCGTCTTCTCGGGCATCGGCCAGGAGGCGATCACCGTCGGCACGTGCTGGGAACTCGAGGACGCCGATTTCGTGGCCCCGGCCCACCGCGACCTCGGCGTGTACCTCGTCAAGGGCGTCTCGCCCCGGGCCATCATGGCCCAACTCTTCGGCCGCGCCGAGGGGCTCTCCGCCGGCAAGGACTCGGCCATGCATGCCGGCGAACCCGACCTGAACGTCTTCGGCACCACCAGCATGCTCGGGGCGCAGTTGTGCGTCGCGGCGGGGGCGGCCCTGGCGTTCCGGATGCGGGGCGAGGAGCGCGTCGCCGTCGCCTACTTCGGCGAGGGCGCCAGTTGCCGCGGCGACTTCCACGAGGCCCTCAACTTCGCGGGCATCCATCGCCTGCCCGCGATTTTCGTCTGCGAGAACAACTTCTACGCCTACTCGACGCCCATGGACCTCCAGATGGCCGTCGACGACGTCGCCGACCGCGCCGCCGGGTACGGATTCCCGGGCAAGGTGTGCAGCGGAAACGACCTCCTGGCGGTCTACCAGACGATGCTCGAAGCCGTCCGCCGGGCCCGCGCGGGCGAAGGCCCGACCCTCATCGAGTGCAAGACCTATCGCTGGCACGGCCACTCCGAGCACGACAAGGCGATGTACCGATCCGACGAAGAGTTCCTCAAATGGAAGAGCCGCGACCCGATCCCGCGGTTCGAACTGTACCTCCGCGAAAAGCGGCTCCTGACGGACCCGGTCAAGGCCGACGTGGCCGAGGAAGCCGGGCGCGTGATCGCCGACGCCGTCGAGTATGCCGAGAAGGCTCCCCTGCCGCACGCCGACGAAGCAGAGAAGGACGTTTTTGCATCAACGCGGAACGCGGAACGCGGAACGCGGAATGGCACCGCATGAAAGACCGAAAGCCTTACGACCTCAAGGAACGCACGAAGCAGTTCGCCTTGCGGGCCATCCGCCTGGCCGAGTCGCTGCCCGATGGACGGACGGCATGGGTCATCAGCAAGCAACTGCTGCGGTCGGCCACCTCGGTCGGCGCTAATTACCGCGCGGCAAGGCGCGCCCGCTCGCCGGCCGACTTCATCTCGAAGATGACAGTCGTCGAGGAAGAAATCGACGAATCGCTGTACTGGATGGAAATCCTGGTCGACGGGGGGCTGGTGAAACGGGAACTGCTTGAGCCGCTCATGCAGGAGGCGAATGAACTGGCGGCGATCGCGGTGGCTTCCATAAAGACCGCAAGGGCTAGGAAACCATGAACGCGTGCGAAACGCCAACTACTCCGCGTTCCGCGTTCCGCGTTCCGCGTTACCGGGTGGCTTGTGGCTGAAATCACGTACATCCAGGCCATCACCGACGCCCTCCGCGAGGAGATGCGGCGGGACGAGCGCGTCTTCGTCCTCGGCGAGGACGTCGGCGCCTATGGTGGCGCGTTCGGCGTCACCCAGGGCTTCCTCGAGGAGTTCGGATTCTACCGCGTCCTCGACACGCCGATCAGCGAGGAACTGATCGTCGGCGCGGCCATCGGCGCGGCGGTGGTCGGCATGCGGCCGGTGGCGGAGATGCAGTTCGCCGACTTCATCTCCTGCGGGTTCGACCAGATCGTCAATCAGGCTGCCACCCTCCGCTACCGCTACGGCGGCAGGCAGGGCTGCCCGATCGTCATCCGCGCGCCCTCCGGCGGGGGCGTGCGCGGCGGGCCGTACCACTCGCAGAACCCCGAGGGGTGGTTTTGCCACACGCCGGGCCTCAAGGTCGTCGCGCCGGCCTTCCCCGACGACGCCAAGGGCCTGCTGAAGGCCGCCATCCGCGACGACGATCCGGTCCTCTACTTCGAGAACAAATATCTCTATCGCAGGATCAAGGGCGAGGTGCCCGAGGGCGACTACGTCGTCCCCCTGGGCAAGGCACGGATCGTCCGCGAGGGCGCAGACGTCAGCATCATCGCCTACGGCGCGGCGGTCCATCACGCCCTGGCGGCCGCGGCCGCGCTCGAGGCCGAGGGCACCAGCGCCGAGGTCCTCGACCTTCGGAGCCTGGTGCCGCTCGACCTGGAGGCCGTCCTCGCGACGGTCCGCAAAACCTGCCGCGCGGTGATCGTCCACGAGGACTGGCGGCGGTGCGGCTTCGGCGCCGAAATCGCCGCTCTCCTGGCCGAGCAGGCGATGGATTACCTGGACGCCCCGGTCCTTCGCGTGGCGAGCCAGGACACGCCGGTCCCGTTCGCCCAACCGCTCGAAGAGGCGCACCTGCCGAACCCCAAGAAGGTGGCCGACGCCGTGCGCCGCGTCGTCAGCACATAAAGGGGCCATCCGATGGCCGTTGACATCGTCATGCCACACATGGGCGAGTCCGTCGTCGAAGGGACGATCCTCAAGTGGCTCAAGAAGCCCGGCGACCGCGTCGAGCAGGACGAGCCGCTCGTCGAGGTCGGCACCGATAAGATCAACGTCGAGATCCCCTCGCCTGCCACAGGTGTCCTGCAAGAGATCCTGGCGAAGGAAGGCGTCACGGTCACTATTGATCAGAAGATCGCCGTTGTTGAAACGTCCGCAAATGAGGTTTCACCAGCAGCACAGCCCGTTTCGCCGCCTGCCTTGGCAGGCGCGGAAAAACAAGCGCCGCGCAAGCGCGGCGGCGAAACGCGGAGCGCTGTGCCGCCCGCGCCAAGGAAGGCCGCCTCCGTCGCGGCAAGGCCCGCCGTGAGCCTCGCGGGTGCGCAGCGGCCCGCGCCGCCCACCCGGCCCCGCGTCCGCATCGCGCCGACTCAGGGTCCGGTCGCACTCGGGACGCTCGGCGTGCTGGCGTCGCCATCGGTCCGGCGCCTGGCCCGCGAGCACCTGGTCGATTTGGGCAAGGTCAAGGGCACCGGCCGCATGGGCCGCATCCTCCGCGAGGACGTCCTCGCCTACTTGAACAAGGCAAGGACCAAAGCCGCAACGCCCGCGGATGGGGCGGCCAGGCCCGCCGAATCCTTAACGCCCGGGGATGAGGCTGTTCGCGAATCCCCGGGGCAGCCCGACGTAGACGAAGAACTCGTGCCCCTGTCGCCCATGCGGCGGGCGGTGGCCGAACACATGGCCCGATCGAAGCACGTTGCGCCCCACGTGACGACCGTCGCCGAGGTGGACATGACGCGGGTGGCGGCCCTTCGCGAGAAGTGGAAGGCCGAGTATGCCGAGAAAGGCGCGAAACTCACCTACACGGTCTTCATCGCAAGCGCGGTGGTGCGGGCCCTCCGCGAGTACCCCGCCCTGAACTCCTCGTGGACCGACGACGGCCTGCTCGTCAAGTACCGGATCCACCTGGGCCTGGCCGTGTCGGTTGAGGAAGGTCTGGTCGTGCCGGTGATCCGCGACGCCGACCGTCTGGACCTGGCGGACCTGGCGAAGGCCATCGGGAGCATCGCCGAAAAGACGCGGGCCGGAAAGGTCGCCCCGTCGGACCTCGGCGGCGGAACGTTCACGATCACGAACCCCGGCGTCTACGGGGCGGTCCTCTCAACGCCCATCATCCACCAGCCGCAGGCCGCCATCCTTGCCACCGGCCGCATCGCCGATGTCGCCGCCGTCGTCAACGGCGGCCTGGCGGTCCGCAAGCAGATGTACCTTTCGCTCTCGTACGACCATCGCGTTGTGGACGGCGCGACGGCCGTGCAGTTCCTCCAGCGCGTCCGCCAGATCCTCGAAAAGGGCGACTTCTGAACGCGGAACGCGGCTTCCCGCAGCGCAGCGGAGCCGGGGAACGCGAAATCAACAACAGATAGGGCTCACGTTTCGCTGCGTCACCTTCCGCCGTCCCGGCGGCGCGCAAGGAGAGGTTGAGCGGCTCGCGCCCCCATCATTCCCGCCGACGCTTGATCCGGGCGATCACCACCACCAGCGCCACGACAAAGACCGTCACTGCGATGACCGTGACAATCGCTTCCGTGACGCCGGGCTGGGCGGGCATCCCTGGACGTACACGTCAACCGGCAGGAACGTGTCCACCCCCTGGACGACGCTGTAGATGTCATACATCCCGCCCGAGTTCGCGCAGGAGCCCATCGAGATGACCCACCGGGGTTCCATCATCTGCTCGTACAGGCGGAGGACGATCGGCGCGGCCTTGATGAAGACCGTCCCCGCAACGACCATCAGGTCGGCCTCCCGGGGCGAGCCGCGGATCACCTCGGCCCCGAACTGCGCGATGTCGTACCGCGAGGTCAGGCTCGTGGCCATCTCGACGTAGCCGCACGAGAGGCCGAAGTTGAACGGCCAGATCGAGTGTCGCCGGCCCCACGCCACCACTTCCTGGAGCCGCGCCAGCAGGAACCCCGTGCCGCGCGGCCCTGGTGGAAGGCCGGCGGCCGTCTCGACGCGCATCTCGCGGATCGTGCGCCTGCCGGCCGACGCCTTCTCGATCGCCGTCAAGGAGGACGTGCTCGGCATCAGCCCAACCGACCTCGAAGGCGACGACCTCAAGGGCTTCGGTGAGGAACCAACGCTGCCCGGCACCGACCGCAAGGAAAAGCCGCAGCCGGTGGGCGTGCGGCCGTGGTCGGCCGAGGTGTTCCTGCCGTGGGCGACGCTCGGCCTGGAGGAGCCCGGCGAGCAGATGGCGGCCGTCCGATGCGACTTCGGCGTCATGGACGCCGACGCAGGCGGGATGAAGGTCTCGCGCCGGCTTTATTGGTCGAACCCCGCGCCGGGGTCGCTCGGCGACACCGCCATCGAAGCGATGCTCATGCCCGGCGCGTGGGGCACCCTGCGCTTCAAGACGAAGTAGCGCCCGGGGCCGCGTTTTTCTCGCTGTTCTTGCAAACGCCCGCGCCATCCTGCACAATGAGGGGGTGCTGAGAGGCTGTCATCTCCCGCAAACCGGCTGGAGAGGGAGGAAAACACCGTGGCCGAGACCGTCTGGACAAAAGTCGCAAAGGAGAAGGACCTCGCGGAAGGCGTCCCGCTGGCTGCGAAGGTCGGCAAGGACGACGTCCTCCTCGTCCGCCTCAAGGGGAAGGTCCGGGCGTGCGGCGGAAAGTGCACGCATTACGGCGCGCCGCTGGCCGAGGGGCTTGTCGTCGGCGGCGAGGTCCAGTGCCCGTGGCATAACGCGCGGTTCGACCTGGCGACGGGCGAGATGACCGCGCCCCCTGCCCTCGACGGCGTCGGCTGTTACCCGGTGAAGATCGAGAAGGGCGAGGTCTTCGTCGGGCCGAAGAAGAGGTCCGAGTTTCCGGCCATGGCGGAGGGCAAGGGCGAATTGCCAAGCCGCAAGCGGACTGAAACAACCTTCGCCATCATCGGGGCCGGCGCCGCCGGCAATGCCGCCGCCGAGACCCTCCGGCGCGAGGGCTTCGGCGGCCGCATCGTCCTCATCACGGCCGAACCCGACCGGCCCTACGACCGGCCGAACCTGTCGAAGGATTACCTGGCGGGCGAGGCCGACCCGGATTGGATCCCCCTGCGGAGTGAAACGTTCTACGACAAACTCAAGGTCGAACTCCTGACCGGCCGCCGCGTGGCGGCCCTCGACCCGAAAGCCCGGACGATCGCCTTCGAGGACGGCAAGGCCCTGAAGTTCGACCAGGCGCTGGTGGCCACGGGCGGGGTGCCGCGCCGGCTCGACGTTCCGGGCGCGAGCCTCACCGGCGTGTTCCTCCTTCGGAGCCTGGCCGACTCGAAGGCAATCGTGGCGGCGGCCGAGAAGGCCGGGTCGGCCGTCGTCATCGGGGCGGGGTTCATCGGGGCCGAGGCGGCCTCGTCGCTCAGGCATCGCGGCCTGGAAGTCCACCTCGTCGCCCCCGAGGAGGCGCCCCTGGCGCGCGTTTTCGGCGAGCGGATCGGCCAGTGGGTGCGCGGCCTGCACGAGGAGGGCGGCGTCCGCCTGCACCTCGGGACCACCGTCAAGGAAATCCGCGGCCGCAATCGCGTCGAGGCCGTGGTCCTCGCCGACGGCACAACGATCGAGACGAACCTCGTGGTCACGGGCCTGGGGATCACGCCGGCGGTCGCCTGTCTCGATGGGACGGGCCTCGTCACCGGCGGCGCCGTGCCGGTGGATGGCTGGCTCCAGACGCGGGCCGAGGGCGTCTTTGCCGCAGGCGACATCGCCCTCGCCCCCAACCCGCGGACCGGCGAGGCCGAGCGGATCGAGCACTGGGTCGTCGCCGAGCGGCAGGGCCAACATGCCGCTCGGGCGATGCTCGGCAGCCGCGCACACTACGACCTCGTGCCGTTCTTCTGGACGCGGCAGTTCGGCAAGTCGCTCCAGTACTTCGGGTTCGCGCGCCAGTGGGACCGGGTGGCATACCGCGGCCGGGTCGAGGACGGCGACTTCCTGGCGGGCTACTACGCGGGCGGCAACCTGCGGGCGCTGGCGGCTTCGGGCCGGCCGAAGGAAGCCATTGCCGCAGGATGCGCCATCCAGACCGGCAGGAAACTCTCGGCCGACGAGTTCGAGGACGCGGGCACGGACCTGGAAGCATTGACGGGATGACCTTGCAGCAGGAGCGCCGCTTGCGGCTTAACAATGTAAGGAGTTCACATGAAGGTACGCGTGGATCCGGACGTTTGTGTCGGCACAGGCTCGTGCGAAGCCATCTGCCCGCAGGTCTTTGAAGTCGGCGACGAGGGCGTCTCGATCGTGAAGGTGAACGTAGTGCCGCCCGAGCACGAGGCGGCGGTCCGCAAGGCGATCGAAAACTGCCCCGTGGACGCGATCAGCCAGATTTGATCGCCGCCGAGCGAACACCTCTTGCCATGCAGTTCACCGCAGAGATCGCAGAGCACGCAGAGAAAGGCTCTTTACTTAATTACATCTGTCCTCTGCGATCTCGGCGGTCTCTGCGGTGAAGGCTGTTGCTGTTTGCCGGCGGCCACCCCGGCCGACGACGGGCCGGGCGGCGCCGCGTCCTCGGGCGCGGCTTCCTCGGGCTGCGCGGCCTCCCGTTTCGGCGGCCAGGGCCGGCCGGTCGCGTTCTCCAGCGCCCCTGCCACCTCGCGGCTCCGAAGGACCGCCGGCAGCGGACCCGCCATCGACATGATGAACGTGGTGCTCAGCGAACTCATGTCGCCGTGGGTGCTCTGCATCAGCGGGAAGCACACCACCTTGACGGGTGCGCCCATGTAGTGGTCGCGGTCGAGGCTCGCGATGACGTCCGGCGTGTGAGCCACGAGGCCGTGGAACGCCCGCCACAGGCGGTCGAGCGGGTCGGGATAGTCGTGCACAGCCGTTGCCTGGAACCAGTCGGCGTCGGCGGCAAAGTCGTCGGCGTCGAGTTTGCCCTCGGCCTTCAACTGCTGGATGATCGGGGCGAGGCGCAGCGGGTCGCCCTCCAGCGCCCGGTAGCGGTACCGGTCGCCCTGCCGCTCGATGGCGGCCTTGCCCTGGTTGACGCTGCAGACGATCACGGCGTCGCCCTGGCGGCAGGCGGCCAGGTCAACGCCCTCGATTTCGGCCACGTCGGCCGCCAGCGCCGCCGGGCTTTGCGTGGCAAACGTCGCACACGTCAGGAGGCCGTATTCGACGACGACGGCGTCGCGCGGCCCGGTCAGGCTGCCGGCGACATGCCACCCGCGCTTCCGCAGCAACCCGGTGAAGTCGATCCGCCGGCCGCGCCTCAGTGTGTGCCCGTGGTCCGCCATGAGGGTGATCTTGATGCAGCCCTTGCTGTCTCGGACGAGTTGCTCAGCCAGGCGGTCCACGGTGCGGAGGGCCAGGCGCATGCCCTTCTCGCCGTAGCGCGAGTCCATGCCGGCCGTCGAGACGAGGTAGGCCGCGACGTCGCGGTGGTCGTCCTGCTCGAGGAGTTTCTCGAGGTCCGCCAGTTCAGCGGTAAAGACGCGCTCCGGCCACACGTACGAGATCCCGTCCATGACCGACGGGGCCCGGTAGTCCAAATCCCGGACCCAGGACTCGTTTTCCATGCTCAGGTACTTCAGGTCGCCCCCCACCATCCGGTTGGAGGCGTGATCGAAGTAGAGGGATTCGACGGCGCCGCACGGCCGGGCCCCGAAGACGTCGGCCAGCGCGGTGTCCGTCATCGCGGGAAACGGCGGGATGACCCGGCTCGGCGGATGGAACAGGCGGAGCCGCCCTTCGTCGTACATGCTCTCGGCCACGCTGTACGGTATGCCGTCCAGGATGATGACCACGTGGCGGCACTCGGCGGGCGAAATGGCGTCGAGGTCAATCGCCCCGTCCGGCCGGCCGTCGCCGTCGGCGCCGCAGGCGATGCGGACCTTGCGCCCCGCGGCGTTCTCGGTGGTGAAGTAGTCGGGGCGGCCGTCGCCGTCGGTGTCGTACGCCTCGGTCAGGCCGTCGGCGCCGGCTTCGCGGGCAACCGATGCCTTGGGGAACCGGACGGCCTTCGTGCACCCGGACCCCGCCGCCAGCGCCGCCAACAGCGCCGCCGCCAGGATCGCGGCAACCGGACGCCGTTTCCCCGCGCCAAGCCTCATCCGACCTCGCCCTTTCCTATCTTGACCGGTTCGCAGAGGGTTGCGCTTTTCGCCGCCGCCCGGCGCCTGCGTTTACGCCGGGCTCGGCGGCTCCTTCGCGGCCAGATCGGCAACGACCTGCCGGTAATGCTCGTGGATCATGCTGCGGTCGAACTCGTAAAACGCCTGGACCATGGCGGCCTGCTCCTCGTCGGAAAAATACTCCATAGCCGGCTTGAAGAACTGCTTGTCCTCCTTCTCAATGTGGAGGGGATAGAACGTCAGCAGTTCCTGCATGCACTCCAGGACATACTTGACGGCCTCGGCGTCGCCCGCGAGGACCTGCTCCTTGCCGGCGATCAGCCGCGCGACGGTCTTTCGGGCGTAAACGTGTTCCTCCACCAGGTCGTCCATCATCCGCCGGTGCTCGTCGGAGAGCGGCCGCGTGGCCAGGCCGCGAAAGAGGATGTCCTCTTCCTTGCCGTGGTGGCAGCGGTCGGCGTAGGTTCGGATAAAATCAACGGCGGCATCGACAAAGGCGGCATCCACGCTGCCCGTCTCGGCCATGCGCCGGACGGCGCGGCCGGCGACGGCAAGCATCCGCTCGATGAGCCGGTGCTCCTTCATCAGAAGGCCGATGGGTTTCACGGCCACTCCTCCGCCCCGCGCGGGTCGCCGCGCCGTGGGCATTGCATTGCGCCGCCATGAGGTCCAGGCAGGCCTGGTAGTCCTCGTCCGAGAAGAACGTGGGCAAGCGGCGGTTGCCCCGCTACGTACTGTGGTGCGGATATCCCGGTACGACCACCCTTGTCAAGCGTGCCACCCTATCGCTTGCCGCGCCCAATCGCAATTAGAAAAAGCATTTGTCCCCCGATTCTTCGGGCACCCGGCGTGGCTGCCCGTCTTCGCGACGGAAGACGAGCGCCTACACCGGACAACCCTCCGCGCAGATTCCGCAACCGATGCAGCCGGGATCGTCCAGCGGGCGCCACGGTTCGGGGCGGCCGGTTTCGGGTTCCCCGCTCACACCGTCTCCTTTTTTTCGCCGAGCACGGAGCGCCGCAGTCCCGCCACCATCGACCAGACAAGCACCGCATAGAGCAACGGGCCGCAGATCCAGAACACGGTCATTGACAGGCCCAGGTTCTTGTTCGACTTCAGGTTGTCCAGGAAGGACCAGAAGGCGGAGGGATGGTTCACCAGCCATTCCTCGCCTGCGGACTCCATGGCAAACGTATAGCCCAGGAGGTTCACGATCACCGCTACCATGATAAGAACCGTTGCCAAACCATACGCCTTCGTGCCTCGCGCCCGTCCCCCATAGAAGATCCGGAGCACCAACGCGACCGCCAGGCACAACGTAGCCGCCGGGAAAAAGGGGAGCGGAACCTTGATATCGGCAAAGATGTCGGGATTGGTCACCAGCAGCCCAATCACCACGGCTACGGACAGGGAGAGGTCCGTGAAAAGGTTGACGCTCAGGCGCCAGACCTCCAGGCCTACCCGAAGCGTCAGGTGCTTCTCGAGTTCCTCAAGGTACCCTCGGGCCAGAATCATAGCCATGACGACCAGGCTGAGAACGATAGCCAGGTCGGTCAGAACGGTCAGGCCCCAGACCTCCAGGCCCTTCCAAAGTGCGAATGCGGCCTGCTCTTCGTTCATCTTCTGCTCCCTTCCTTTTCAAGAAACGCACCGGGGTTATCCGGGTTATCCGGGACACACTACGGTTTTTCTCTTACTCCTTGCACGTCGGGCCGGCCCTCGGCGCGCCCGGCCGCGCTTGACCACCGCCACGACCAGGCCCCGTCATTTCCGCCGGCGCTTGATCAAGGCGATCACCACCACCAGCGCCACGACGAAGACCGTTACGGCGATGACCGTGACGATAAACTCTGTGACGCCGACCTGGACGGGCTCCTGCGTCTGTGCGGCCGGCGGCGCGTTCGAGGGCGGCGGTTCCGCGGGAGGCGCCGGCTCCTCGGGCGCAGGCGCCACCTTCGGCAGGGGTTCGGCCGCGGCCTCCAGGACCCTCGCCCCTTGCGGCCCCAGCGCCACGCGGATCACGCCCGTCTCGACAATCAACTGTTTGGCGCACGGATCGCCGCCGGGGAACCGCCACTTGATGGTCCGGGGGCCGGGGCGCGGCACGCCGACGAGTGCGCCCGCCAAACCAGGCGCGACGTTCCATGCGCCGACGCACCGGTCGCCCTGCCATCCTGCGGCCGTCACGGGCCCGGCGCCGCCCTGGGCCGGGTCGAGCGTCATCGCGATGCCGAGCGCGGGCTCCTCCGCCCGCCGCGGAAGGACCCAGACGTCGCCGTTGGTGAGGGCCATCGCAAGGTCCTGGGCCCCGTCGCCGCTCAGGTCGGCGATGAGGGCCGCCTGCTGGCCGTTGCCCGCCTCGACGAGGAGGCCCGACTGGATGACGTCCATCTCGATCGCCTTGCCGAAGCACGCAAAGCCGCGGTTGAAGAACAGGAGCGGGCCCATGAACGGATAGACGACGAGGACGTCCTGCCGGCCGTCGCCGTTCACGTCGCAGGCGGACGCGTCGGTGCAGCCGGGCTGAGAGATAGAGGGGATCTCGCCGGTCTCGCCGGTGAAACTGCGGAACGTTCCGCCGCCCAGGTTCAGCCAGAGGTCGCAGCCGAATTTGCCGGCGATGAAGACATCGAGGAGACCGTCGCCGTCGAAGTCGCCGGTGGCGGCCCGGATGCGCTCCCGCCCGGTCCGGACGGGGCCGATGGAGACGGTCGGCTCGAACTCGCCCGTGCCTTTCGCCTTGTAGAAGAGCCCGCCGCCCGCCATCGGCTGGACGATGTCGGCCAGGCCGTCGCCGTCGAAGTCCGCCAGGAGACACGGCCCGGCCTCGCCGAGGCCCGAGCCGGCGAAGTCGGCCCCACTTGCGGCAACCGGCCGGGCCGAAAACGTGCCCTTGCCGCCGGGCTTCAGGAGCACCGGCACGCCCTTGGTGCTGACGAGGATGCCCGACCGGCCGTCCGCGCCGGCATCGGCCTGCCCGTCGCCTCTTCCGTTCAGGGCCGCCAGGCCGATGCACCCGCCCTCAGGCGGCGGCCCGATTGGCGCCGGCGCGAACCGGCCGTCGGCCGACTGCGTCCACACCGTGAGCGCCGCCCCGTTGAAGGAGACGAGGTCCGTCCGGCCGTCGCCGTCGAAGTCGCCCCAGGCAGCCGCCTCGGACTTCGAGTTCAGGCCGAGCGAATCCGACACGTCGACAAACGCGCCCTTGCCCGGGTCGAACCGGAGCATCCGGTCGCCCGAATCGGCAAGGATAAAGAGGCCGGCCTCACCCGTGCCGCGCGGGTCCACCGCCATCATGCCGTACACCTTGCCGGGGATCGTGGCCACTTTCATCTTGCCGGCCCATTCGGCGCCGACGGCCACGGGGACGGCGGCGTCGTTTTCCGAGAGGATGTAATCCACGAGCCGCGAGAGCATTTCTGTGCCGCCCGCCCACACGGCGCGCATGTCGAGTTTGTCCTCGACGACGATCCATCCGCTCGGGCCGGACCGGAGGTCGAACCACGGAACCTTGGGTTGGTCAATCCTCAGAAGGGCGACCGGCTGTGCCCGCTCGGCCGACACCTCGGCCGCGCCCTCGCTCACAACCCCCTCGTAGGTCCCGATGAAGATCATGGCGGGCCCCGTGCGGCCATCGCCGAAGACCTCGGCCAGGCGGTTGATCACGGTCCGGCCGGTGCGCTTCATGTCAATGGAGAGGTCGGCCGGAGCGGCGCCTTTCTGGACGTTGACGAGGCGAAACGCAAGGGCGCCGTCGGCGCCGACGGGCCCGGCCTCGAGGGTGAGGATCGTCTCGGACTGCCGCACGAGGTCAACGGGCGTATAGTTCGGATTGATGAGCCCCGCAGCGGGGGCCGCAAAGGCCAGCCAGAGGGCCGCGGCCGCGGCCGGCATCAGGGCCGCCTGTCGCACGGCTCGGTTCCGCACGAACTTCACCACGGGATTCCCCTTAGAGCCTATCGTCGGCCGATCACCCCGTCTGCGCCGGCTACGACGCCTACAGTTCTACCCTCCGCCGCCGCCAACCGGAAGCGGAAAACCGCCGGCGGCGGCTTGTCCGCGCGCGGCTGGAGGCACGGCCCGTTGGTCACAGACAGACATGAGCGCTACGGTTTCGCAGCCAGGAGGAGCGACGTCCCGAGGTCCTCGGGCATTGCCTCGCATCGGACGTTGACAAAGCCTGCCGCGGCGACCCGCTCGGCGAGTTCCTTCCGCGAGAACGCCCCAACCATGATGTTGAAGAGCGCCGGCTGGAGCGGCCCGGTCTTCTCATCGTTCATGAGGAAGTCCTGGATAATCAGACGCCCGCCGCGCTTCAGCGAGCGATGCGCCTTCGCAAGTTTCATCTCGGCCCGGCTCGTCGGGCCGTGCAGAACGTTCGACATGAGGACGGCGTCGTTCGCCTCGCCGAACTCGTCCTTGTCCCAGTCGCCGGGCGCCGCGCGGACGCGGTCGGCCATCCCCAGCCGCGCAATCACCTCGCGAGCGATCTCGACGGTCTCCGGCAGGTCGAGAATGGTCGCCCGAAGCCCCGGGTACCGCGCGCAGATCGCCATCGCATAGGTTCCCGGCCCGCCGCCGACATCCGCCAGGTGGCCCGAGGCCGCCGCGCCGGAAAGGTCCACACGCGCAGCCAGTTCGGCGGCCCGGCCGGCCATCGCCATGTTGTGCATCGCCAGGATAAAGTCGCGGTGCGACCGCGCCGGCGCCTCAGCGCCCTCCGAGAAGACCGACGCGCCGCCCTGGCCGCGCAGATGCGCCTCCAGGTCCAGCCACACCGGCCAGACCTGTGAGGCATGGGCGATGGTGTGGCCCTGGTAGAGCGGCGCGTCCTTGAGGAGAGTCGCCTCGGCCTTCGGGGTCAGGCGCCATCCGGCCCCGTCGCGTGCCACGAGGCCCATGGCCGCGCAGGCAATGAGGATTCTCTCCGTCATCGCCGCATCAATCTCGAGGTCGGCGGCAAGCACGTCGGCCGTCGCTCGGCCGCGACCGATGCGCTCAAAGATGCCGACGCCGTTTGCGGCCTGGACGACCCGCGCCGCCCTGCCCGCCCAGGACTGTTCGATCAGTTCCCTGGCCCAGTCAATCTCGCGGCTCTGCTTCTCGAATCGCATGGCGTCCACCTTTCTCGTGTCCTCGTGTGCGACCTCCCTCCGATACTCGGTTCCGGGCAGCGACAAATCAACCCCTCAATCAAACGCCCGCTCGAGCGGCCCGTCTCCGGTCTCCCAAGCGGTCATCGCGAATGGCCTTCCGCGACCTATGGGCCTTGACCGCCGCCAACCTTGCTTAATACTATAGCACGGTGTTTGCGACGGGAGCACGTCATGGCACAGGTCAGTCCGCAACTGAGCACAGGCCTGCCGGGGCTCGACCGCGTCCTCAGGGGCCTGATCCCCGGCGACAACCTCGTCTGGCAGGTCGGCACGGTGGAGGACTACAAGCCCCTCCTCGGGCCGTACTGCGAGGCGGCGCGCCGGCTCGGCCAGCGGCTCGTCTACTTCCGCTTCGCCAAGCACGAGCCGCTCCTCACCGAGAACTCCGGCGCCGAGGTCCACGAACTTCACCCCGAAGCAGGTTTCGAAGCGTTCATCGACGGCATCCATTCGACCATCGAGAAGAGCGGGCGCGGCGGGTACTACGTCTTCGACTGCCTGTCGGACCTGGCCGTCGACTGGTACAGCGACCAGATGCTCGGCAACTTCTTCATGCTCACCTGCCCGTACCTGTACGACGTCGAGGCGATCGCCTACTTCGCCGTCCTGCGGAATTACCACAGCGCGCATGCGACGACGCCTATCTCACAGACGACGCAGATCCTCTCGGAGGTCTACCGCCACAAGGGCCAACTGTACCTCCACCCGATCAAGGTCCAGGCCCGGTATTCGCCGACGATGTACATGCTCCACCGCTGGGAGGAGGGCGGCGAGTTCGAACCCGTGACCGAAAGCGCCGTCACAAGCGAGATCCTCACCAGCGAGCCGATGCTGCAACTGGAATCGTCCAGTTACCGCCTCGGCGTCTGGAACCGGGCGTTCGTCCAGGCCGAGGAGGTGATGGACGCCTGCACGAAGGGTGAGTGCAGCGCCGACGAGGTCCGCGAGGTCTGCCACCGGCTGATCCGCATGGCGATCTCACGCGACGACCGCATGGTGGACTTGGTCGAGCGCTACCTTCCGCCGCAGGAGATCCTCGACATCGGCAAGCGGATGATCGGCACCGGCCTGATCGGCGGCAAGTCCGTGGGGATGCTCCTTGCACGGGCCGTGCTCCGAAAGGCCGACCCGAGGTGGCAGCAGTTCCTTGAGCCCCACGACTCCTTCTACATCGGGTCGGATGTTTTCTACACCTTCCTGGTGCGCAACGGCATCTGGTGGGTCCGCCAGGAGCAGCGGCGCCCCGACAGGTTCCTGGAGGGCGCCGAGCGGGCCCGCCAGCGGATGCTGATGGGCACGTTCCCCGACTACATCATGCGGGAGTTCGAGCGGATGCTCGATTACTTCGGCCAGTCGCCCATCATCGTCCGGTCTTCGAGCCTCCTGGAGGACAACTTCGGCAACTCCTTCGCCGGCAAGTACGAGAGCGTCTTCTGCGCCAACCAGGGCCCGCGCGAAAAACGCCTCGACGACTTCGTCTCCGCCGTCCGCACCATCTATTCGAGCAGCATGAGCGAACGCGCCCTGACGTACCGCGCCGCTCGGGGACTCCTGGGTCAGGACGAGCAGATGGCCCTGCTCGTGCAGCGGGTCTCGGGCGCGCTGCACGGGCACCTGTTTTACCCGCAGGTGGCCGGCGTCGGCTTTTCGTACAACCCATACGTCTGGAACGAGGCCATCGACCCCAAGGCGGGGATGCTGCGCCTCGTGTTCGGCCTGGGGACCCGGGCCGTGGACCGCTCCGACGACGACTACACGCGCGTCGTCGCCCTGAACGTGCCGGAGCGGCGGCCCGAATCCAATTTCGACCAGGTTCGACGCTACGCCCAGAGGAAGGTGGACGTCCTGGAACTCGAGGCCAACCAACTGGTGTCGAGCCGGTTTGCCGACGTCGTCAAGCACAGCCCGGACCTGCGGATCGAACTGTTCGCCTCGCGGGACGACGACCTCGCCCGCCGCGCCGAGGCGCGCCCCTCCGGCGCAGACGTCTTGCCGTGGGTGCTGACCTTCGAGCGCCTGTTCGCCGATACGACCTTCGTCAAGGACATGCGGGCGATGCTCGAAACCCTGCACCGGGCTTACGACTATCCGGTGGACGTGGAGTTCACGGCCAACTTCTTCAAGGACGGCTCGTACAAGGTCAACCTGGTCCAGTGCCGCCCGCTCCAGGTGAAAGAAGGCCTGCCGATCAAGGACCCGCCCGCGGACCTGCCGGCAGAGGATGTCCTCGTGGAGGCCCGGGGCGCGGTCATCGGCCAGAGCCGCCTCGCCGAGATCGGCCGGATCATCTACGTCGCGCCGGGCGTCTACGGAAACCTCCCGATCGCCGACCGCTACACCGTGGCCCGCCTGATCAGCAGCCTCACGCACTACGAGGAGCGGCGCCCCCCCGAGACGGTCATGCTGATCGGCCCGGGCCGGTGGGGCACGACGACGCCGTCGCTCGGCGTCCCGGTCCGCTTCGCCGACATCAACCGCGTCTCGGTCGTCGTCGAGGTCGTGGCGATGCGCGAGGACCTGGTGCCCGACGTCTCGCTCGGCACGCACTTCCTCAACGAACTTATTGAGATGGACATGCTGTATTGCGCCCTCTTTCCGGGGCGAGAGGGGAACCTGCTGAACACGCGGTTCTTCGAGCAGGCGCCGAACCGCCTGGCCGAGATGCTGCCGGAGGCCGCCGACTGGGGCCACGCCATCCGCGTCATCGACGCCGCCGACCTGCCGCAGCGCCAAGTCCACCTGAACGCCAACAACCTCAAGCAGCGGGTCGTCTGCTACCTCGGCCGCCGCTCGCACCGGCGCGAGGGATGACGCCCGGCTCCCGAACACCCTGGCAGGCTCAGGCGGGCGGCACACGGACCGCCACTTCCACGCCATGGCCGACGTCGACGTCGCATGAGGTGAAATCCGACCGGCCGCGCAGGATCGAGAGGAACGCCCCCAGGTCCTTCGGGTGGGTGTGGGTGTTGTCGACCGTGACGACGCACCGCGGGGCGAGTTTCGGCTCGAGGGCCTCCCAGTAGCCGACCGTCTCGGACTTCGTCGCGTCGAGGAAGGCAAAATCCACGCCTTGCGGCAGCGCGGGCAGGAGTTCGATGGCGTCGCCCGCGTGCAGGGTGATGGTGCCCGAGAGGCCGGCCTTCGCGAAGTGGGCCGAGGCGTGTTTCCGCTTCCTCGGGTCGATCTCGAAGGTATGGAGCCGGCCGCCGTTCGCCCTGGCCGCCGCCGCGAGAAAAAGGCCGCTGAACCCGTAACTCGTCCCGACCTCGACGATCGAGCGGCTGCCCGCGGCCAAGGCGAGCGCATGGAGGAGCATCGCCTCCTCGCGCGGGATGCTCCAGGCGTCGGAACGCCCGCGCTGAAAGGCTTCGACTGCGTCCATGACTTCCAGCACCTGAGGGTCGATCATGATTGGCTCGCTCGCCCCGCCGTAGGCGGGTAAACTTTGGCTCGCGGCCCGAGCGCGCCGGGCCCCATGGGGTTCGCCTACTTGGTCCTTGGCCCGAGCAGCGCGTCGGGATCCTCGAGGAGCCGCGTCAGGGCCTGGAGCAGGCGCGCCGCGGCGACACCGTCGATGATCCGATGGTCGCACGAGGCCGTCAGCCGCATGACCCGGGCGACGAATAGGCCGTTGCCGCGCACCACCGGCGACGGAAGCGCCGAGGCGACGCCGAGCGTGATGGACGAGGGCGGGTTGATGATCGGCTCGAAATGCTCGACGCCGAACATGCCGAGGTTCGAGATCGTGAACGTCGGGTGGCGGCGGTCGGCGCCCGTGAGTTTCCCGGCGCGCGCCCGCTCGACCAGCGGGCCGGTCCGCTCGACGATCTCCTCCAGCGAAAGGCCCTCGGCCTTCGGAAGCACCGCCACTGTCAGGCCCTGGTCGGTCTGGACGGCGAGGCCAAGGTTGACGTGTTTCCACTTGATGATGCGGCCGCGGTCGTAACTCCGGTTGACCTCGGGCACCTCGCGGAGGGCCTTCAGGCAGGCGAGCATCACGAGGTGGGTGACGGTGGCGCCGAACTCCTGCTTCAGGTCGTCCTTGCGTGCAAGGAGGCTCGTCACGTCGGCCCCGGCCGTCATGTAGAAGTGCGGGATGACGTGCTTCGAGGCGACGACGCGGCGGACCTGGGTCTTGAGGCGGAACGGGGCTTCTACGACCTCGGCCTCGTCGTCGGTGACCTCGAGGGCGGGGAGTTCCTCGTCGGCCGACGGGGCCGCGGCCGCGACAGTGGCGTGGCCGCCGGCGACTTCCTCGACGTCGCGGGCCATGATCCGCCCGGCGACGCCGGTGCCCGCGATCTTCGTGGTATCGACGCCGAGTTTCTCGGCGAGTTTCTTGGCGTAGGGCGAGATGCGGGCGCGGCCCTTATCCGCCGGCGGCGGAACAACTTTGGATGGCTTAGCCGCAAGCGGCGCGGCTGCCGCAACGGGTTGGGCGGATGGCTTCGCCGCAAGCGGCGCGGCCTTGGGCTTGGCTTCGGCGGGCGCGAGTTTTGCGGGTTGCTTCACCGCAGGCGGCGCCGCCGATGGCTTAGTCGCAAGCGGCCTCGCTTCAGCCTCGCCCTTGGCGGCGATCATGGCAATGACTTCGCCGACGGGCACCTCGTCGCCATTGCCATGAGCGATCTCCGACACGACGCCGTTGTGGAAGCACTCGAGTTCCATAACGGCCTTGTCCGACTCGACCTCCGCCAGGACGTCGCCCTCGTGGACCTCGGCGCCCTCGGCGACTTTCCACTCGATGATCTTGCCGACTTCCATCGAGTCCGAGAGTTTCGGCATCGTGACTTCGTACATGTCGGCCTCCGGTTGCGCGCCGCGCGAACGCCCCGGCACGGCGCTGCCGGGGGCGCAGCGGCAAAACAAGGCTATGCGTTCAACGACCGGCGCACCGCCTCGACGACGTTGCCGGCGTGCGGGATACAGGCCTGTTCGAGTTCCCTGGCATACGGCAGCGGGACGTCGGCGCCCGAGACGCGTGCGGGCGGTGAGTCCAACTCATCGAAGACCATCTCGGCGAGCGTGGCGGCGACCTCGGCTGCGATGCCGCACATCGGCGGGCATTCCTCGACGATGACGGCGTGATGCGTCCGGGCGACCGACTCGGCGACGGCCTGCTTGTCCCACGGCCGGAGCGAGCGCAGGTCAATCACTTCGGCGTCGATCTTCTCCTTGGCCAGGAGCGCGGCGGCCTCGAGTGCGACGTGGGCCATCGCCCCGTAGGCGACGATCGAAGCGTCCTTGCCGGGGCGAAGGACCTTCGCTTCGCCGATCCTGGCGGCCTCGATTCCGTCGGGGACTTCACCCTCGAAGTTGTAGAGCCCCTCGTGCTCGAGGAAGATGACGGGGTTATCGTCGCGGATCGAGGCCTTCAGGAGGGCCTTGGCGTCCTCGGGCCACGCCGGGTACACGACCTTGAGGCCGGGCGTATGGACGAAGTGGACCTCGAGGCTGTGAGAGTGCTGGCTGCCGAGTTGGTGGCCCCCGCCGCCCGGCATCCGGATCGTCACGGGAAACGTGCATTGGCCGCCGAACATGTACCGCATGACGGCCAGATGGTTGCAGATCTGGTCCATCGCGAGGTAGGCGAAGTTGACGGTCATGAGTTCAGGCACGGGCCTGAGGCCGGCCATGGCGGCGCCGGTGGCGGTGCCGACGATCGCGGCCTCGGAGATGGGCGTGTCGAAGACGCGGCGGGGCCCGAACTTCTGGAGCAGGCCGCGCGTCACCTTGAACGATCCCTCGTACTGGGCGACGTCCTCGCCGAAGACGATAACCGTTTCGTCGCGCTCCATCTCTTCGTGGAGGGCCTGGTTGATCGCGTCGCGGTAACTCATCTTGGGCATGCCGATGGTCCTCGAAGATCACGGCGACCTTCCGGTCGCCGCTCGAACAGGCTTCAGGCATATACGTCGTCGTATCGCCGGTCGGGCGGAAGTTCGCTGCCCTGCTCGGCGAACTTCACCGCCTCGTCGAGTTCCTTTCGGACCCGCTCGTCGATCTCGTCGAACTCCTCATCGCCGGTCTCGAAGTCGTGCTGGATCTGGGCCCTCAAGTTGGGAAGCGGGTCGCGGCTCTTCCAGAACTCGACCTCCTCCTTCGTGCGATAGGTGGCCGGGTCGGACATCGAGTGGCCGCGATAGCGGTAGCAGACGGCCTCGATGAATGCCGGGCCTTTGCCGCTTCGGGCGTGGGCGATGGCCCGCTCGGCCACCGACTGCATCCTGAAGAAGTCCATGCCGTCGGCGGTGAAGTGCGGCATCTTGTAGGCGGCCGCCTTTTTCGCCATCGACGCTTCGGCACTGGAGCGCGTGACACTGGTGCCGATCGCGTAGAAGTTATTCTCGCAGACCCAGACGACGGGCAACCGGTACAGGGCCGCCATGTTCAAGGCCTCGTGGTAAACGCCCTGGTTGGTCGCCCCGTCGCCGAAGAAGCACAGGACCACTCGTTTCTCTTCCTTCAGGCGGATGGCGACGCCAAGGCCGACGGCGATCGGGCACATCCCCGCGACGATGGCGTAGCCCCCGAGGAAGTTGATGTCCCGGTCGAACATGTGCATCGAGCCGCCCTTGCCCTTGCAGCAGCCTTCCTGGTGGCCGAACAATTCCGCCATGCACTTCTTCGGGTCTCCGCCGCGCACCAGGTAATAGCCGTGGTCGCGGTAGGCGCCGATGACGTAGTCCTCGGCCTGGAGGTGCCAGGTGGCGCCCACGGCGACGGCCTCCTCGCCGCTGTAGAGGTGGCAGAAGCCACCGATGCGGCCCTTGGTATACTGCTCGGCGGCGCGGCTCTCGAAGGAGCGGGCCAGGCGCATGAGGTAATAGGCCTTCAAGGCTTCGCGTTTGTTCATGCACAGTCTCCGCGTCCCGCGGGCACGACGGTCATTATAGCGGGCCGCGCCGGTCCATGCCAGCGTGCCGCGAAACCCCGCGCCACCGCAAGGCAAAATCTTGCAGACGCCGCCCAAACCAAGTACACTCGCGCCGCAGATTCGGGAACCCGAGGAACAAACCGGTGGCAGGCAAACCGAAGGCGAACGGTGAGCGGCGCCTGAGGGCGCTGGCGCGGCAGCACGGGACGCCGCTCCTGGCGATCTCGCGGTCGGCGCTGCGGGCGCAGGTCCAGCGGTTCCGGTCCGCCTTGCCGCGCGTCGAACCCTTCTACGCCGTCAAGGCCAACTCGCACCCCGAGGTGATCAAGGTGATGGTGTCGGAGGGGGTGGGGTTCGACGTGGCCTCGCAGGCCGAGATGGAGGCGGCGCTGGCGGCCGGCGCACGCCCGGGCAGGATTATCTTCGCCAACACGATCAAGCCGGCGGCGGCGATCGCGGCGGCGGCCGAGCGCGGCGTGGACCTGATGACGTTCGACTCGGAGTACGAACTCGACAAGATCGCCGAGCACGCCCCGAAGGCCCGCCTCCTCGTCCGCATCAAGGTGCCCAACGTCGGGTCGGTCGTCGAACTCTCGCTGAAGTTCGGCGTGCTGCCGGCCGACGCGATCGACATGCTCATCAAGGCCCACCGGCTGGGCCTCGTGCCGACGGGCGTCAGTTTCCACGTGGGAAGCCAGTGCCTGCGGGTCGAGAATTACATCGACGCCCTGGAGATCTCGGCCATCATTTTCCGCGACGCGCGGCTCAAGCAGCTTCCCCTGGAAGTGCTGGACATCGGCGGCGGGTTCGCGATTCCGCAGTCGCCGAAGGATAACGACCCGTTCGACGAGACCGCGTCGGTCGTCTCGCGCGAACTCGAGCGCCTCTTCGACCCGAACGTCCGGGTGATCGCCGAGCCGGGGCGGTTCCTGGCCGGCCCGGCCGCCACCCTCGTCATGCGCGTCATCGGCAAGGCCATCCGCGAAAACAAGCACTGGTACTACCTGGACGACGGCCTCTATGGAGGGTTGAACGGCCTGGTGTTCGACCACGCCAAGTACGACTTCCAGGTTCTCAAGAGCGGGCCGACGCGCCTCTCGACGCTCGCCGGCCCGACGTGCGACTCTTTCGACATCATCGCCCGGGGCGAGGAACTCCCGGAACTCGATATCGGCGACGTCGTCTACGTCGAGAGCGCCGGCGCTTACACCGTCGCCAGCGCCTCGAGTTTCAACGGCTTCGCGCCGCCCAAGGTAGTTATGGTAGCATAAGTATATACTAACGCCCGGCGGATGAGCGAAGCGAATCCCCGGGGCAATGAACGCCCGGCGGATGAGCGAAGCGAATCCCCGGGGCAATGAACGCCCGGCGGATGAGCGAAGCGAATCCCCGGGGCAATCAAGGACCAACCCATGAAACGAAGCCATCGGACCCGCAAGGACCTCTCGGAACTGCCCGACTGGATGCAGAAGAAGCAGTGCCCGCGAAAGCACGTCTATCTCTCGGGCCGCCGCATCATGCCCAAGGGCATCACCGGCAAAGAGAAACTCGCCGACCTCATTGACGAAACGTTCCTCGCGTACAACGCCGCACGCCTGCGTGAGGGCTGCGAACTCTTCACGCAGAAGATGCTCGAGCCGGACGTCACGGTCGGCATGAGCGTGGCGGGGGCGCTGACGCCCGCCGGCCTCGGCTGCTCGGCGATCATCCCGCTGATCAAGGCCGGGTTCGTCGACTGGATCGTCTCGACCGGCGCGAACCTCTACCACGATCTGCACTTCGCGTTCAACATGCCGCTCTACGCCGGCACCCACCTCGTGGATGACGCCGACCTCCGCAGGAATGACGTCGTGCGGATTTACGACGTCCTCCTCGGCTACACCGACTGCCTCATGGCCACCGACGAGATCCTGCGGCGGATCCTCGTCCAGAGCGAGTTCCAGAAGGAGATGGGCACGGCCGAACTCCACTACCTCCTCGGCAAGTACGCCGCCGAGTGGGAGAAGAAGAACGACCTGAAGGACGTGTCGGTGCTGGCCGCCGCCTACCGGGCCGGCCTGCCCGTCTACACCTCCAGCCCCGGCGACTCGACCATCGGGATGAACGTCGCGGGGGTGGAGATACGCGGCAACAAACTCCGCATCAACCCTTCGATTGATGTCAACGAGACGACCAGTTTCGTCCTGGCGGCCAAGCGATCCGGCGGCAAGAGCGCTGTGGTCCTCATGGGCGGCGGAAGCCCCAAGAACTTCATGCTCCAGACCGAGCCCCAGATCCAGGAGGTCCTTCGGATCAAGGAAGTCGGACAGGACTACTTCTTCCAGGTGACCGACGCGCGGCCGGACACGGGCGGCCTGTCGGGCGCCACGCCCCACGAGGCCGTCAGTTGGGGCAAGGTGGACCCCAGCCGCCTGCCCGACGCTGTCGTCTGCTACGCCGACACGACGATCGCCCTGCCGCTCCTGGCGCACTACGCCCTCTCGCGGCACAAGCGGCGGAACCTGAAGCGCCTCTACAGGCGGCGGGCCGAATTGATGGAAGCCCTTGTCCGAGAGTATTTCGCCCACAACAAGTAACCGAGCCCCAGCGAAACGCCAACGGCGCCAACAACCAACAGCGCCAACAACCAACAGCGCCGCTCGCTTCACTCGCGACTCGGTTACGGCGCGCCGGCGCGATTGCGCATCCGAGCCCGCTTACTCTGCCGCCGTCTTTCCGCCGCGCTCCTCCACGGGCGTATACTTCCGGTCGAGGGGGCCGCTGTAGATGGCGCGCGGCCGGAAGATGCGGTTGTTCTGGAGGTACTCAAGGACCCTGGCCGTCCAGCCCGAGACGCGGGCGACCGCGAACGTCGGCGTAAAGAGTTCCTCCGACAGGCCCAGACACTTGTAGACCAGGCCCGAGTAGAAGTCCACGTTCGGATAGATGCCCTTCTGGCGGCCGAGCGTCGCGACGACTTCCCGTTCGAGCGCATCGGCGGTCTCGTAGAGCGGCCGGATGCTCTTGCGGGTCCGCGCGAGGGCCTTGACGATCGGGGCGATGATCCGGGCCCGCGGGTCGTACGCCTTGTAGACGCGGTGGCCGAAGCCCATGATCTTGCGGCCCTGGGCTCTGGCCCGCTTGTACCACTCGGGCACGTCCTTGGGGTCGCCGATCTCGCGGAGCGTCCGCAGGACCTGCTCGTTCGCCCCGCCGTGGAGCGGGCCCGACAGGGCCGCGATCCCCGACCCGATCGACAGGTACGCATCCGAGAGCGTCGAGGCGACGACCATGCTGGCGAACGTGCTCGCGTTCATCCCGTGGTCCGCATGGAGGATCAGCATGAGGTCCATGATCCGTTCGTCCACGGGCGTCGGCCGGCGGCCGGTGATCATGTACAGGTAGTTGGCCGCGAAACTCAAGGTGCGGTCCGGCTCGATCGGCATGAGGCCCTGCCGCAGGCGTGAGACCGCCGCCGCCAGGGTCCCGACGCCGGCGATGAGGTGGAAGCAGGACTCGCGACCGGAGAGTTCCTCCACCGCCCGCCCGGGCCGGCCGGCGCCCTTGCCCCTCTTGAACTCGTAGATGGCGTGCTTCTCGCCCCGAGGAAGCGTCTCCATCGAGATCGAGTCCTCGTCCGTCCGGATCGCCTTCGAGACGTCCGGCTTGCCCGTCTCGCGGTCCGCCGCCGTGAACTCCTGCCGCATCAGGCTCGTCCCCAGCCGCAGCGCCGCCATCGCGTTCATCTCTTCGACGGGGAAACTCATGAGCAGGCGCAGCGTGTGCGGCACGGGCCGGTACGTGGCAATCTTGTTCTTGAACCACTTCAGTTGCCGCTCCGTCGGGAGCCTGCCGTAGAGCAGAAGGTAGGACACCTCCTCGAACGTCGAGTACGCCGCCAGGTCGAAGATGTCGTAGCCGCGGTAGATGAGCGTCCCGGCCGAGCCGTTGACGTAGCCGACCCTGCTCTCGCAGGCGATCGCGCCTTCCAGGCCCGGTCCGACCGTGCACGTGACCGGCCAGTGGATGGGTCCGGTCATCGCCGGCTCCGGCGTCGGGTCGGTCTCGCGGCGGGCCTTTTCGGCCGCCTTCAGGATCAGGTTCGTTATTTCCTGGGGATCCTTGATCATGCCGGTGTTTCCTCTCGGTTCTCGGCCCCGGGGCACGGGCCCGACACCGGGTCCGTCCCCATGCTCCGCCGCGCCGCCGCCTCCCGGACCAACCACTCAAACAGGTTCCGCAGCGCGGGCTGCGACTCCCTCATTTCTTCCGGATGACACTGGACCGCCAGGATCGGCCGCCCATCGGCCGCCTCCAGGCCCTCGATCACGCCGTCGCGCGAGCGAGCGCTGGCGCGAAGGCCTTCGGCGACGTCCTTGACCGCCTGGTGGTGGTAACTGTTCACCGCGAGGGTTTTCGTGCCGAGCACCCTCGCCAGAAGCGACCCCGGCTCCACGTCAATGGTGTGGCCGCGCGTCGCGTCCCGCGGCCGCGCCCAGTGCTGCACGGCCCCCGGGACCTGGCTCTCGATATCCTGGATCAGCGTGCCGCCCAGCGCCACGTTCAGCGACTGGATTCCCCGGCAGATCCCGAGGATCGGGATGCCCCGATCGATGGCGACCCGCGCAGCCAGGAACTCCATCTCGTCCAGGACGGGGTCCTGGTACTTGGCGGTCGGGTGCGGTTCCTCGCCATAGGCCAAACTGACGACGTCGCCGCCGCCCGGCAGCAGGAGCCCGTCAACCCGGCCGATCATGGCGATGACGGCCTGGCGGTCGGCCGTCTCGGGCAGGAGCACCGGCGCGCCGCCCGCCCGGACCACCGAGTTCGGGTAGGCGATGTCCACGCCCGCCGTGACCGTCTGCATGCGGTCGCTCTGGGCCGGTTCGTTCCGCCGCCGCGCAATGATTCCGACGATCGCCCTGAACATTTCGCGCCCGCCCCCTTGACCTCAGGAGCGTTGAAGAATAGTCTCGATCTTCTTTGATGTCAAGACAGCGAAGGCGGCGGGAGGGCTTTCTTGAACGTGGTTGCCGGTTGGCCGCTCATCCCCGTGCAGATTGACGATCCGGTCCTCTTCCTGGCCCTGGGAAGCCTTGCGGCGGTCCTTTTCAGCCTCGCGAAGTCCGGTTTCGGGGGCAGTGTGGGCATCCTGGCGGTCCCCGTGATGATCTTCGCCTGCGGCGACCGGACGTCGCTCGCCCTGGGCCTGCTCCTGCCGATGCTCATCGCGGCCGACTACGTAGCCGTCGTCCTCTGGTGGCGGAAATGGGACGGCCGGGCGGTCCTCCGGGTCCTGCCGGGGGTGGCCATCGGCATCGGCGCGGCCTGGGCCGCGCTCTATCTCCTGCGCCGCTGGGACGTCCGGACGAGCGCCGACCTGACGGACCCCGCGCTGAAACTGGGCATCGGCGTCATCGCGCTGGGGTTCGTCGCGCTCCAGGGGGTGCGGGCGCTGCGCGGCCGGGCCCTCGTGGTTGAGCCGAAGTGGCCTGCAATGGTGCTGGTGGGCGCGGCAGCGGGCGTGACGAGCATGGTCGCCCATGCCGCCGGACCGGTCGTTGCCATGTACATGCTATCGCTCGGCATGCCGAAGGGGCGGTACGTCGCCTCGATCGCCATCACGTTCTGGGCGATCAACCACGCGAAACTTCCGGCCTACGTTCAACTCGGCATGATCAACACCGACACGCTCGGGGCCGCGATCCTGCTCTTGCCGGCGATCGTCGTCGGCGCCGTCGCGGGGATCCTCCTGCACCGGCGGCTCGGCGAGCGGCAATTCACCGGCGCCGTCTATGCCCTGCTCGCCATCGCCGGCGCAGGCCTCCTCTACGAGGGCATACGGGCGATTTGGGGATGAGGCGCGACCGGCGGCGACAGCCCACGCAGAATGATGAGATCGCTGTTCCCTATGCGGAAAACGTCTGAGCAGGAGATAGTGGAACAGGAGACCGCAGGTGAGCGGTAGAGTGGCCGTCCGGGGGTACGGCGTCATCTTTCGCCGTTGCCGCTTCTCCTGCTCTCCTGTCTCCTGCTCACCTGCTCTACCATGGAATCGCCGGCGGCGATTCCATGGTGGGCGGTGGAGGACTCGAACCTCCGGCCTCTTCCTTGTAAGGGAAGCGCTCTAGCCAATTGAGCTAACCGCCCATGCAGCCGGCCACGAAAGTATAGCCGTCGCCGGGCGACCACGCAAGCACGGCCACTCGGGGCGGCCACGGGTCGGCAGGCCTTGACACCTCGCCAAAAAACCTTGACCCTTCCACCGGTTCGCCTATAGTCGGCCGTCCACGCAAAGACGGGCGGGAGCCAGAGATGATCACACTGAGCGGGTTTGCGGACGAAATCGGGCCGGACCTCGGCCTCCAGATCGAGACCCTTCAGAGCGAGGGCATCCGGTTCCTCGAACTTCGCGGCGCCTGGGACACGAACGTCCTCGACCTCTCGAAGGAGCAGCGGCGGGAGGCGAAGGCGCGGCTCGCGGACGCCGGCATCGGCGTCTCGGCCATCGGATCGCCCATCGGCAAGGTCCGCATTGACCAGCCGTGGAAGGACCACGTGGAGCGGTTCAGGCGCGCGCTCGATGCGGCTGAGTTCTTCGGCTCGCCGAACATCCGCCTGTTCAGTTACTATCCGCCCGAGGGCGAAGCGATCGCCGACCACCGCCAGGAGGTCATCCGCCGGTTGAACGAGCAGGTCCGGCTGGCGCGCGGCCGGCCTGTCGCCCTCCTCCACGAGAACGAAAAGGATATCTACGGCGAGGGCATCGAGGGGTGCCTTGACATCGCCCGTAGCGTCACCGGGATGGGCCTGATCTTCGACCCGGCAAACTTCGTCCAGGCCGGCGTCCGGCCCATCGAAGCATGGCAGGCCCTGAAGGACCACGTGGTCTACTTCCACATCAAGGACGCCATCCTGGGCAGCGGCAAGGTCGTCCCGCCGGGCAAAGGCGACGGCTCCGTCAGGGACATCCTCCGCGACGCCCTCTGCGCCCGCGGCTACGAGGGGTTCCTCAGCCTGGAACCGCACCTCATGGTCGCCGGCAAGATGAAGGGATTCAGCGGGCCGGACCTCTTCAGGGCGGCCGTCCGTGCCCTGAAGGCCATCCTGAAGGACCTGGACGTGGCCTGGGACTAGGCCACTCGTCTCTGTCCGCTTGCGGCTTAGCATCTCCAGTACGGAAACCGCCCCGGCCTCAGCCGCCCGCGCCGGCCGTTGCGCGGGGCTCCGGCAGCCGCCTCAGCACGAATTTCCGGATGGCCGCCGTCGTGTAGAACGTTGAGACACCCAGCGGCCGGCACGGTTCCTGCTCCGGCCAGATGGCCAGCCTGCGGCCTTCGGTCGCCAGGTCAATGACCTGCTCGCAGCCGACCCATGCGGTCACCCGGCCGCCCGCCACCCTCAGGCGCAGGGGGCACCATCGCCCGTTCCTGAAACTGATAACGCGGCTGGTTTCGTTCTCGGACGCGTTCAAGTCATCCACGTTCGACAGGCCGACCACCTCGCCGCCCCAACCGCCCACGATCCACGTCAGGTAGGAATCGCCGACCGGAAACGTCATGCCGCAGAAGAAGTCATCCCCCTCGACGCGCATGGCCTGGAGTTCGACCTCGTACTCATCGCGCGGGAACTCGCCCTCGTACACAATGCCCGTCAGGGGGTAGCCCGCATCGAGCACCAGGATGCCGTCCTTGACGTGCGCCGCGCCGTGCCGCGCGAACTCGGCCTCGTCAACCACCCGCCAGCCCGCCAGGTCCTTGCCGTTGAACAGGGGTGTCCTGCCGCCTTCGGCCGACCCGACGGCCCGCACCCGCCTCCGACAAGCAACACGCCGGCAAGCACGATCGCAGCACGCTTCATGGCTCGCCCCCCTTCCCTGCGTGCGCCGGCGCCGGGCCGGCACGTTTCATCCGGAGAACGAACTATCGCCGGAGCCGTTCTTTCATCGCTTCGACCACGGCATAGCGGACGCGGACGGTGCCGGTGCCCACGCCCAGCCGGATGTCGGCATCGGCGCGGCCGTGCCAGTCGGTACCGCCCGTTTCGAGGAGTCCGAGTCGCGCGCCTATCGCCCGGTACTGGCGCGCCATGCCCGCCGAGTGGTCCGGGCTCTGGGTCTCGAGGCCGTCGAGGCCCTCCGCGGCGAGGCGTTCGATCCACTCGCGCGTCTCGGCGGGGTTCCTGTTCAACTGCCGCGGATGGGCAAGGACCGCCAGCCCCCTCGCATCATGGATCGCCCGGATCGCCTCGGCCGGCTCGACGCGCCGGCGGTAGACGAACGCCGGCCGGTCTCGCCCGAGGTACTTCTCGAACGCCTCGTCCCACGACTTGACGTACCCCTTGGCAAGCAGGGCCGCTGCGAAGTGAGCCCGCGTCACCGATCCGTCCTCGGCGCGGCTCGCGATGTCGGCCATTGCCAGGTCCAGTCCGAGCGCCTTCAGGCGCTCCAGGATCTCGACGTTGCGGCGGTCGCGCCCTTCGCGCGCCTCGCCCAGGACGTCGAGAAGCCCGCGGTGTGCAGGATCCACAAAATACCCGAGGATGTGACAGGCCCCGTTCTCGAACTCGGCCGAGACCTCCACCCCCGGGATCACCTCGATGCCGAACTCGCGGCCGGCCGCCAGCGCTTCAGGAATCCCGGCAACCGTGTCGTGGTCAGTGACGGCAACCGCCCGCAGGCCCGCCTCGGCCGCCTGGCGGACCGAATCGCGCGGCGAATAAACGCCGTCGCTCGCCGTGGTGTGGATGTGAAGGTCCACCAAGTCCGGGTGCGGCACTCTGTGGGCCATGACTTTGCCTTTGCGTGTGCCCGGCCGGCGGGCCGGGCCGTAAACTGTAGCGTCGAGATCGCTTCGACGTCAAGGGCGGATCGCCGGCCGCGTGGAAAGGCTATTGACCGCCCTCGGAGCAGCGCGTACGCTCAATCGCATGAGAACACCTTTGCCGTCCGCTTGCGGCTTCATGGGTGTGGCCATTCTGCTGGCTCCGGTCCTGTTCGGCGCCGACAAGCCGCTGCCCGACGCAGCGCCTGTCCTCGTCGTCTTTCCGTTCACCTCGCCGGACGGCGGCCAGGCGGGTGAGAAGTTCGCCGAGCGGATGCGCCTTCGGGCCAAGCGCCTCGGCCTCGTCATCGTTGACGGCCTCAGCACCCGCGACGCCATGTCCGGCGCGGCGATGCCGACGCTCCAGACCCCGCCGAACACCGTCGCGGTGCTCCTGAAGGAACGCTTTACCGCCGACCTCGGCCTCTGGGGCGACGTCCAGCCGCTCGGCGGCGGGCTCCAGGTCGAGGCGCGCGGCGTGGACGTCCGGGGCGGAGACATCAAGTCCATCGCCGAGAAGGAGCGCGCCGATCAGCCCCAACTCCTGGGCCCCGTCCAGGACAAGATTCTCGAGGCGCTTTCGGGCCTCAGGAAGAAGCCGGTCGTCGAGGCCGACTCCGAGGCCGACGCCCGGGTCGCGACGCGCGGCCCGAACCTCGTGAAGAACGGCGGTTTCGAGGAGGGGCCGGACGACCGCCCCGCCGGCTGGGAGCGGACCGACGGCCTGACGACGTTCCGGGTCTCGGGCGACTCGCCCGCCGGCAAGTGCATGAAGTTCGACACCGACGTGTACCACGACCAGTGGGTCGAGTGGCGGAAGCGCTGGAAGGAGGGCGCGCCGGCCGGCGACGCCCCGAAGAAGACCCCCACGTCCGGCGCCAAATACGACACCGTGGCCGGCATCTACGGCGTCGAGTACGTTTCGGACCCGATCCCGGTCGAGCCCGGCAAGTCCTACAAGATCGAGGCGGACTACCGCGCAAAGACCACCGACTTTTTCTTCCCGAAGATGTTCGTCCGCGGGTACGGCGACTTCAAGGGCGAGAAGCGGGTGGTCTACGACGCCTACCTCGCCCTGAGATCGCTCGAGGACACCGAC